>OBLS010000367.1_pt1 | contig 15804 bp, 18 predicted proteins | sample 1519901 | NCBI WGS metagenome assembly OBLS01 (sample SAMEA3113585, study PRJEB22503) | soil metagenome | reverse complement strand
ACATCCTCACGCCGGGCGACCAGCCGAACGTGCTGGTCGCGATGAACCCCGCCGCTCTGATCACCAACGTCGGAACGCTCGAGAAGGGCGGCACGGTGATCGTGAACGAGGACGGGTTCAGCGAGCACAACCTGCGCAAGGCCGGCTACGAGTCGAACCCGCTGGAGGACGGCTCGCTCGACGACTACCAGCTCTTCCGCGTTCCGATGACCTCGATGACGGTCCGCGCCACCGAGGGGATCGACGAGATCACCGCGCGCGACGCCGCCCGGAGCAAGAACCTCTTCGCCCTGGGCCTCGTGTCGTGGATGTACGGGCGGCCGACCGAGTCCACGGTCGACTGGATCGAGAAGAAGTTCGCCGACGCGCCCGCCGTCGGCGCGGCGAACCTGGCCGCGCTCCGGGCGGGCTACAACTTCGGCGAGACGGCCGAGCTGCTCGCCGTGCACTACGAGGTCGACGCCGCGCCGGCGCCGCCCGGCACCTACCGCAACGTGAACGGGACGCAGGCGCTCGCCTACGGCCTGCTGGCGGCGGCCGTCCAGTCGGGGCTCGGACTCTTCTATGCGAGCTACCCGATCACCCCCGCCTCGGAGCTGCTGCACGCGCTGTCGCGCCACCGCCGCCTCGGCGTGCGGACGGTCCAGGCCGAGGACGAGATCGCGGCCGTGAACATGGCGCTCGGCGCGGCGTTCGCCGGGCACCTCGGTGTGACCGCGACGAGCGGCCCCGGGATGGACCTGAAGGCCGAGACCATCGGGCTGGCTGTGGCGTACGAGCTGCCGCTCGTGGCGGTGGACGTTCAGCGCGCCGGCCCCTCTACGGGCATGCCGACCAAGACCGAGGCGGCCGATCTGATGATGGCCCTGTACGGACGCCACGGCGAGTCGCCGCTGCCCGTGCTCGCGCCGTCCACGCCTGCCGACTGCTTCGACTGCGCCATCGAGGCGGCACGCATCGCGGTCACGCACCGCACGCCCGTGATCCTGCTCAGCGACACCTTCCTGGCGAACTCGTCCGAGCCGTGGAAGCTGCCCGACGTGGCCTCCCTGCCGAAGATCGATCCGGGCTTCGCCACCGACCCGACCGGCTTCATGCCCTACGCCCGGGACGCGAAGCTCGCCCGTCCGTGGGCGGTTCCCGGGACTCCGGGCCTGCGCCACCGCATCGGCGGGCTCGAGAAGGAGGACGGCACAGGAAACATCTCGTACGCGCCGGCGAACCACGAGCACATGACGCACCTGCGCGCCGAGCGCGTTGCACGCGTCAGCGTCCCGGACATCGAGGTGGACGATCCCGACGGTGCGTCGCTGCTCGTGCTGGGCTGGGGCTCGAGCTACGGCGCGATCCAGGCCGCGGCGCGGCGGCTTCGGCGCGAGAAGGGGCTGCACGTCGCCACGGCGCACATCCGGCACCTGAACCCGCTGCCGGGGAACACCGGCGAGGTGCTGCGCGCGTTCGAGCGCGTCCTCGTGCCGGAGATGAACATGGGGCAGCTGGTGAAGATCCTGCGCGCCGAGTACCTCGTGGACTGCGAGAGCTTCACGAAGGTCGACGGGCTGCCGATCTTCACGCGCGACATGATCGAGCAGATCGAGGCGAGGGTCGGATGACCGAGGCAAACGGCAACGGCGCACTGACCAAGGCGGACTTCTCGTCGGACCAGGAGACGCGCTGGTGTCCCGGGTGTGGCGACTACGCGGTGCTCGCCTCCGTCCAGTCGTTCATGCCGGAGCTGGGCATCCCGCCGGACCGGATCGTGTTCGTGACCGGAATCGGATGCGCGGGCCGCTTCGTCTACTACATGGACACGTACGGGATGCACGGCATCCATGGCCGCGCCCCGGCGCTCGCCACGGGAGTGGCCACCTCGCGCCCCGACCTCTCGGTCTGGGTGGTGAGCGGCGACGGCGACGCGCTCTCGATCGGCGGCAACCACCTCATCCACACGCTGCGCCGCAACGTGCCGCTGAAGATCCTGCTCTTCAACAACCAGATCTACGGGCTCACGAAGGGGCAGTACTCGCCGACGAGCGAGCAGGGCAAGGTCACGAAGTCCACGCCGTTCGGGTCACAGGATCACCCGTTCAACCCGGTCTCGCTGGTGCTCGGGGCCGAGGCGAGCTTCGTGGCGCGCACCGTCGACACCGACAAGGCGCACATGGCCGCGACCCTGCGCGCGGCCGCGGCCCACCCGGGCGCGGCGCTCGTCGAGATCTACCAGAACTGCAACGTGTTCAACGACGGCGCGTTCGACGCGGTCCGCGCCAAGGGCCAGCGGGAGCACAACCAGATCCGCCTGGAGCACGGGGCGCCCATTCGATTCGGCGTCGAGGGTGAGCGCGGCGTTGCCCGCGGCGCCGATGGCGGTCTCGAGCTCGTCGACGTCGCCGACGTGGGCGAGGACGCGCTGATCGTCCACGACGCAGAGCGAGCCGACCCGAGCCTCGCGTTCGAGCTCGCCCACCTGGCGGAGCGCCCGACCGGCCCGACGCCGATCGGCGTCTTCCGCTCGGTATCGCGACCGGTCTACGGGGAGGACCTGGCCCGCGAGCTCGAGGAGGCCAGGGCGTCCGTGGGCCCGCAGGAGCTCGAAGAGCTGCTGCACTCCGGCGAGACCTGGACCGTCGCGTAGCCCCTCGACCGTCCTGCTCCTGCCTAAGGGTTGCTATGCAACACCTAGTTAGGACGGTCGCCCATTAATGCGGCTGTAAGCGAGCGCGCTCAGGCGGCCAGGTCCAGCACGAGCTCGTCCAGGCCGCTTCCGACGTGACGCTGCTCCAAGTGGTCGGTCAGCCTCCGCATCAGGCGGTGGGCGGCCACGTTGTCGGCGGCCATCGTGGCGGTGAAGCGGCGGATGCCGAGGCGGCGGGCGTCTGCTGCGAGCTGCTCGGAGAGCAGTGAGCCGAGCCCGCGCCCCTGCCAGTCATCGGCGACCGTGATGGCAACCTCGGCGGCCTCTGGGTCGTCGGCGAGCCTGACGAAGCGAGCGACCGCGATCAGGCGGCGTACCGGCTCTGCGGGGTACTCGGCCACCAGCGCCACATGATCGCGACCGTCCACCTCAGTCAGATAGCGCAGCTCCGCCCGGCTGAAACTGCGCTTCGGCGTGAGGAAACGCCGCTGCACGCTGTCGTCTGACAGGTGCCGGAGACCGTCGGAGAGCATGCGCTTGTCGTCAGCGCGAATGGGCCGGATCAGGACCGGGGCTCCGTCTGGAAGGCGTTGCATCACGCCTCTAAGTTTTAGTTCGATTGCTGCCGAACTGTGTGAAGTGCGTCACGCTCGTAGTCGAGCTCGGTGTGTACGCCCAGCCCGTGCAGGATTTCGTTGGCGGCGTCCAGATCCGCCGCGTCGGTCACCGCGGCCGCGAGACGGGCGGCGGAGCACAGCGCCGTCACCGGATCGAAGTAGACCGTGAGCGCCCCGGCGGGCGACAGCTCGACGCTGCGCCGTCCCTGCCGGATCGCCGACCTGCCGATCTCGCCCCGGAAGCAGCGCAGCGCCTGGGCGCTCGCCTCGGTGGGCACTGCCCTCACCGCCTCCTCGAGGCGCTCGGCAACCGCGGGCGTGAGCCCGCGCGCGCCCGCCAGGCCGCTCGCGGCGCCCAGCTCGGCGAGCCGCTCGAGCACCTCGGCGGGCGTGAGCTCGCCGTCGCACCCGATGCCGAAGATGCCGCCGAGCACCGGAGCGTCCCGCTCAGCGAGCCGGGCAGCCGTGGCCAGCATCACGGCGTCGCAGAGCGGGCTCGCGAGCCCCGGCTCGTCGCCGTGTGCCAGGGCGTCGCCGCCCACGTCCACAAACACCATCAGGTCCGCCCCGAGCGACCGCGCGGCGGCTGCCAGGCCGTCGGCCAGCGTGGCTGGGCCGAGCGTGGCGTCGACGAGCACGGTCTCTTCACCGAGTAGCTCGGCCATCCGCGACTCCGCGAACAGCACCCCGGACTGGCGGACCCGCGTGCCGCCCGAGGCGGCCAAGACCCCCGGGGCCAGTGGCCGCGCGCCCTCGATCTCCGACCCCGCCCGCGGGCCCGGCTGAGGATCGATCGGGCGCCGCTCCCAGGTCACGCCGCCGACGACGGGCTCGGCGCCGTGCAGCCGGCACGCCTCCGCGGTAGCGAGCGCGCCCACCACGTCGCCGCCGCCTCCGATCCCGAGCACGAGCGGGCGCCGCGAGCGCGAGAGCAGCAGCTCGGCGTCGATCACGGCCGCAGCAGCCACGCGATCTCGGCCTGCCGCTCGAGCGTCACGCACGTGGCGAGGGCCGCGGCGGGCGTGTGGCCGACGGCCACCACACCGTGCCGCGCCAAGAGCACCGCCCGCCGGTCACCGAGCGCCTCCACCGCCGCGGCTGCGATCTCCTCCGAGCCGGTGGGCGCGAAGGGTGCGGTGAGCACCTCGCCACCCGCGGTCGCCTCGAGCTCCTCGGTGCCGGTGTCGAGCGGCTCGCCGGTGAAGCTCCATGCCGTCGCGTGGACGCTGTGGGTATGCACCACGGCGCTCACGTCGGGCCGCGCCGCGTAGATCGCGAGGTGGACGCGCCGCTCGCTGGACGGCTCGCGCCGGCCCTCGGCCGCCTCGCCGTCCATGCCGATCGCCACCAGGTCGTCCTCGGTCATGCGCTCGTAGGGCAGCCCCGCCGGTGTGATCAGCACCTCGTCGCCCTCTCGCGCGCTTGCGTTGCCGGAGCTGCCCGACACCAGGCCTAGTCGCAGCATCTCGCGGGCCGCCTCCACGACGGCGCTGCGAAGGTCGTCCCCCGTCACGCCGCGACCGCCCGAGCGATCGACTCGGCGTAGGGAGCCTCGAGCACGCCGGCCTCCGTGAGGATCGCGGTCACGAGCTCGGCTGGAGTCACGTCGAACGCCGGGTTGAAGGCATCCCCGCCCTCGAGCACCTCGGCCGGATCGCGCTCCTCGATCGGAATCGTGCCGCCGTCGGGCGTTGCGGGATCGATGGTCGAAAGCGGCGCCGCCACGTAGAACGGCACGCCGTGCCGCGCCGCCAGCACCGCCAGCGGGTAGGTGCCGACCTTGTTCGCCACGTCGCCGTTCGCCGCGATGCGGTCGGCGCCGACCACCACGCGGTCGACCAGGCCGCGCGCCATCAGCGATCCCGCCGCCGAGTCGGCCACCACCCGGTGCGGGATGCCGGCCTGGCGCAGCTCCCAGGCGGTGAGGCGGGCGCCCTGGAGCAGCGGACGGGTCTCGTCCACCCAGACCTCGGCGAGCCGGCCGCTCTCCCAAGCCGCGCGCAGCACCCCGCACGCCGTGCCGTATCCGCCGGTGGCGAGCGCGCCGGCGTTGCAGTGGGTCAGCGCGCGTGTGCCCTCCTCGAACAGCTCAGCGCCCAGTCCAGCCAGCCGGCGGTCGGCCTCGTCCTGCTCGCGGTGGAGCCGGCGAGCCACCTCCAGCAAGTCCGGCGCATCGCGGCACTGCTCGAGCGCCCAGGCGAGGTTCACCGCGGTCGGGCGCGTGGAGCGCAGCAGCTCGGCCGCGTCGTCACGGCCGTCCGCCAGCGCCATGCCGTACGCGGCGGCCAATCCGATGGCCGGCGCGCCGCGCACGGCCAGCGTGCGAATGCAGTCCGCCACCTCCTCAACCGTCTCGCAGCGGATCCAGCGCTCGGCTTCGGGCAGCGCGCGCTGGTCCAGCACCAGCAGGGCGCCCTCCTCGAAGCGCAGCGGTTGAACCGCGGTGCCGTGCGTCTTGGAGTCCATCGGCCTCGAAGCTACTACGCGCGTAGGGCGTCGAGGTGCTGGTCCACGAGCTCGGCCTGACGCCGGCCGCTCAGCACACGCGGCTCGAATGTGGCCTGCACCGCGAGCCCGTCGACGACCGCCACCAGCGCGGCAGCCGCGGCGGAGCAGTCCACGTCCGCGCGGATCTGGCCGCGGCGCTGAGCTTCCTGCAGGAGACCGGCCACGCGGCCGCGCCACGCCCGATACGTGAGCCGCTGAGCGCGGGCCAACTCGGGACGCGCCAGTGCGAGTCCCAGGAACGCGAACCACACGCGGACCTCGGCCTGCCGCTCCGCGTCGAGGGGCAGCCCCTGGACGAGCCAGGTACGTGCCAGCTCGAGCGGCTCATCGGTCCGCTCAGCAGCTGCGGCCAGCCGGCGCCCCACGCGGTCCGCCACCGTCCTGAACGCGAATTGCAGGAGCTCCTCCTTGCCGGAGAAGTAATGGACCACCGCACCGGTGGACCAGCCCGCCTCCTCCGCAACGCGCCGCACCGTCACGGCCTCGAGCCCATCACGGGAGGCCAAGCGCCACAGCGCCGCACCCAGCTCGGCGCGCCGCTCCTCGTGATCTACGACCTTCGGCATCGCATGCTCACTTTATATCGAACATCTGATATAAATAACACATGGAGCTCAAGTGGATCCTCGCCATCGGCCTCGAAGCCGCTTTCTGGCTGATGCTGGCGGCGTTCCTCGTGCTCCGATATCGCTACCGGATGGAGGGCGTGACGCGAGCGTTTGCGATCGGCGCCGTGCTCGACACGGCAGGGATCGTCGCCCTCGGCGTCTGGGACTACCTGGAGACCGGGGCGGTCAGCTCCTACACGCTCTTTGTCACGGCAATCGTGATCTACAGCCTTACGGCAGGTCGGGACGACCTGCGTCGGCTCGACCGCTGGATGGCGCGCAAGGTGCGGCCGAGCCGGCGCGTGGCCTGTTAGCCGGCGATCAGACCCGTCTCCTTCAAGTACTCGCCGGCTACGTCCTCGGGCGTCGACTTGTCGATGTCGACGCGGGCGTTCAGCTCCTGCATCACCTCGTCCGTGAGGTCCTTGTTCACCAGCTCCACGGTCTTCGCGAGGTCGGGGCCCGCCTTCTCGATCACGTCGTTGCGGACGACCAGCGTCGAGTTGTAGGGCGGGAACATGCCCTTGTCGTCCTCGAGCAGGACGAAGCCCTCGCGCTTGTTCTGCGGGTCGGTCGTGAAGACGATCGACACGTCGGCCTGGCCCTTCTTCAGCACCTCGTGCCGCAGGGCGATGTCGACCGGCACGAACTTCTTGAACTTCAGCCCGTAGACCTGCTCCAGCCCGAGCTTGCAGTCCAGCCGCTGCCGGCACTCGGGGCTGCCGTACAGGGTGAGGTCCTGGGACTTGCCCTCGAGGTCAGAGATCTTCGAGAGCCCCAGCTTGTCGGCGGTCTCCTTTGTGACGCCGACCTCGTTGGAGCTCACGAACGGCGTCGGCGGGAGCGCCGTGAGGTTCTTCTCCTCGAACCCGGCCTTGGCCTCGTCGAAGGCCGTGGTCTCGTCGTTCGGCAGCTTGTCGGCCGTGAACCCGAAGAACGAGAGCAGCGCGGTCCCGGTGTATTCCGGATATGCGCCGATGTCGCCGCCCTCGAGCGCCTTGAGCGCGGTCTTCTCGTCGCCCAGGTTCAGCTCCTTGGACACGTCGTAGCCCGCGGCCGTGAGCGCCTGCGCGTAGATCTCCCCGAGCACCTTCTGCTCGGTGAAGTTCTTCGAGCCGATCGTGACCTTCGTCGACGCGTTCTTGTCGTTCTTCTGGATCTGCGACGACGGCTGCTCGCTTGAGGTGTCCGCGGCTCCGTTGCCGCTGTCGTCATCGTCGTCGTCGCCGCAACCGGCCACCGCGAATGCGGCGACCAGCAGTGCGAGCAGCATCAGCCAGCGATGCCTTCTCATGTGGGGGCTTCCCTTCTGTTGTGGGGCATTGCGAATGCCAGGCGACGCCAGCGGCCGCCGCCCTCCAGCTTCAGTCCGCGCGGGGTTACGGCGCGCTGCACCGCCCCCAGGGCCAACTCCGTGGCGACCGCGAGCAGGGCCACAACGAGCGCCGCGGCCAACCTCCCCTCGTCGCCATACGTGTTCACGTTGATGATCGGGTCGCCGAGCGTCACGACCCCCGCCAGCGGCGCGATCGTCGCCGTGGCGACCACGTTCACCGCGGAGATCCGGATGCCGCCGAAGATCAGCGGCAGTGCGAGCGGGAGCTCCACCCGGCGCACCACCTGACTGCCCGTCATCCCCATGCCGCGCGCCGAGTCGACGGTGTCGCGGTCGACCTGGCGCACGCCGGTGTACGTGTTGGTGAGGATCGGCGGGATGGCGAGCAGCACAAGCGCGAGCGTGAGGTTCGTGAAGCCCACGCCGATGTAGGCCACAAAGAAGGCGATCAGCGCGAGGCTGGGCACCGCGCGCCCGACGTTCGACGCGTTGATGGCGAGGAAGCCACCGCGGCCAGTGTGCCCGAGCCACAGGCCCAGCGGGATGGCGATGGCGCACGCCACGGCGATCGAGATTCCGGAGAGCTGCAGATGCTCCCAGGTGAGCTCCCACATCTTGGCGAGCCCGCCGACCCGGGCGCCCCCGGCGGGCGACTCGCGCTCCGAGAAGATGAAGTCGACGGCGTCGAAGAAGTCGTTCACCTGACCGCCGTCGCTCTCGTCCAGGGGGTGATCGCGCGCTGCGCGAGCAGGATCGCGCCGTCGAGCACCGCGGCGAGCGCCACGGCGAGCCCGCCCGCCGCGACCACGTTCGACTTGAAGTTGATGTCAGCGAAGATCTGCTCGCCGAGGCCGCCGGCGCCCGCGAAGAAGGCGAGCGTGGCGAGGCCAACCGTGGTGGTGACGGCGATGCGCAGGCCGGCCATGATCTCCGGCAGCGCCAGCGGCACCTCCACGCGCCAGAGCAGCTGCCGGTCGGTGAGTCCCATGCCGCGGCCGGCGTCCTTGGTCTCGTCGGGCACGTTGTCGAGCCCGGTGAGGACATTGCGGAAGATGATCAGCAGCACGTAGGCAACGAGCGCGATGGTCGCGGTGAGGAAGCCGCGCCCCGTGATCGGCAGCAGCAGGAAGAACGCCGCGATGCTGGGGATCGTGTAGAGCACGCCGGTGACCTGCGTGACGGGGTTGATCAGCCAGCGCTGCCGGTACGCGACCAGCGCCAGGCTGAAGGCGATCACGAAGCCGATCGCGACGGCCACGACGGTGAGCACCACGTGCTGGAGGAATGGGTCGACATAGCGGTCGAAGTTGTCGGCGATCCAGTCCGGGCAGAAGCCGTTGTCCGAGACGCAGGTGTCCTGCGTGCGCTCGCGGATCTGGACCTGGGCGAGCAGCGCGCTCACAGCGCATCGGCCCCGCTCGGGACCTCTTCCGGGTCGGTCTTGAGCGCGTGGCTCAGGATCTCGATCGAGAGCACGCCCGTCACGGCACCGCGCTCGTCCACCACCGGGCCGTACTGGGCCTCCTCGGCGAGCAGGTCGGAGAGCGCGTCGCGAAGCACGTCCTCCATTTCGAGCAGCGGGTGGGTTCGCGAGCGCAACTCGTCGGTGACCCGTTCGCCGTCGAGGGCACGCTCCGATAGCCAGCCCAGCGGCCGGCCCTCGTCGTCCACCAGCAGCGGGTAGGGGACCTCCGAGTCGGCAAGCTTCGCCCGCGCCTCCTCCACGGGCTCGCCCGCGCGCACGAGTGGGGCTCTCCAGAGGTCCACGTCGCGCACGCGCTGCAGCGACAGTCGCTTGAGCGCCCTGTCTGCGCCCACGAAGTCCTCCACGAACGGGTCCGCGGGGCGCATCAGGAGCTCGGCGGGCGGCGCGTACTGAGCGAGCTTGCCGCCCTTCTGCATGATCGCGATGCGGTCGCCCATCTTGATCGCCTCGTCGATGTCGTGCGTTACGAAGACGACCGTCTTGCGGATCTCGCGCTGCAGGCGCAGGAACTCGTTCTGGAGGCGCTCGCGGTTGATCGGGTCGATGGCGCCGAAGGGCTCGTCCATCAGCATCAGCGGGGGGTCCACGGCCAGCGCGCGCGCCACCCCGACCCGCTGGCGCTGCCCGCCCGAGAGCTGGGCGGGGTAGCGGCCGCGGGTCTCGTCGGGGTCCAGGCTCACCAGCTCCAGCAGCTGGTCCACCCGCGCGCGGATGCGCTCGCGGTCCCAGTCGAGCAGGCGCGGGACGGTGGCGATGTTGTCCGCCACCGACAGGTGTGGGAACAGGCCCACCTGCTGGATCGCGTAGCCGATGTCGCGTCGCAGCTCCGCCGGACGACGCTCGCGCACGCTCTGGCCGTTGAGCAGGATGTCGCCGTCCGTGATGTCGATCATGCGGTTGACCATCCGCATGGCGGTGGTCTTTCCGCAGCCTGACGGGCCCACCAGCACGCAGATCTCACCGGCCGGAACCGTCAGCGAGAGCTCCTTCACCGCGGCCTCCTGCTGCCCGGGGTAGCGCTTCGTCGCCTTGCGGAACTCGAGCGTGGCTGCCGAAGGGCGCGGCGACGGCCCCGAGGGGTGGGCGGAGTCGGAGGAAGTCACAGTGGGGAGGAGAGGCCCGGAGGAGCCCTGATCCTACTGAGGCGGCCTGGCGCGATCGCGCCCGCTTCTCCAAGCCTTAATGTCGGCGGTGGTGAGCCGCTCCAGCTCGCGCCGCAGCTCTTCGCGCAGCTCGCGCACGTCGTCCGCAGCGACCTCCGGATCGGCCTCGGCGGTCTCCACGAGAGCAGCCGCGAGCGTCTCACTAGCCGCCCGCAGATCGGCCTGCGCCTGGGTGGGGTCGTTCGCTCCACGCACCGACAGGGCCTTCTCCTTGGCATCCTCGGCGAAGTCAGCGATCCGCTCCCGGTCGGGTGCCGGCAGCACACGCCAGCGCCCGTACAGCGAGCGCGCCACGCGCACGCTGATGGCCGCGCCTGCGGCCGCCCCGCCGATCACGAGCTTCGTGGAGGGCATCCGACGCCATCGTGGCGGCCAGGGTGGACGGAACTACGAGACGGCGCCCGCCAGCAGGTCCACCTGCTGCGGGTCCGGCGAGGCCGGGAACAGGATCAGCTCGTCCGCGCCGGCGTCCTCGAAAGCGAATCCGCTCGCGGACCTGGTCCTACCTTCGCCGTGGCCGCGACGACCTGCTCCGAGCAATCCCCGGCCGAGGCGTAGAGCGCCGGGAAGCGCTCCGGCGGCCCTCCGCCCATCATTCAGCCGTCGCCGTACTGAGCCGCGCGGCGGAAGGCTGCGTCCACGCTGCCGCCGACGATCAGCTGAGGCGGGTCGTCGCTCACGTCGGGCCCGACGCCGCCCGCATAGCCCACCTCCTCGCCGTCCAAGAGGCGCCTGATCTGAGCGAGCATCTCGTCGAAGCGCTTGCCGCGGTCCTTGGTGGTGAGGCCGGAGGCCGTGTAGTCGTCCTCACGCGAGCCGAGCCCCACGCCGAGCGTGATGCGGCCGTGCGAGAGCCGGTGGAGCGTCGCGGCCTGCTTCGCCACCACCGCCGCGTTTCTGGCGATAGGGCAGGAGCAGCACGACGGTCATGAGGCCGATCCGCTCCGTGACCGCCGCGGCAGCGCCGAGCGCCACGAGCGGTTCCTGGTTCGGTGGACCAGCCGGTCGAGGGTGCCGAGCGTGGAGAAGCCGGCCCGCTCGGCGCGGCGGGCCCACTCGAGCACCTGCTCGGGCAGAGCGCCGGGAATCGCTATCGGGAGTCCGATGCCAACCTTCAGGGCGTGAGGCTAGAGAGGCTGCCCGGGTGGGCCCGCGAGCTGCTCGCAAGCGAGCGGGTTGCGCGGCTCGCGTACGTCGACGAGGAGGACCACCCGCGGGTGCTGCCCGTGACCTTCGCCGTCGCGGGCGGCGCGGTTTGGAGCACGATCGACGAAAAGCCGAAGCGAAGCTCCGAGCCGGCGCGCCTGCGCCACCTGCGCCGCAGACCCGAGGCAGCCCTGCTCGTGGACGTGTACGACGACGACTGGACGCGGCTCGCCTGGGTCCAGCTGCTCGGGAAGATCTACGTGCTGCCGGCCCAGTTGGCGCCCGAGGCGATCGAGGCGCTCGCCGCCAAGTACGCGCCCTATGCGGAGCGCACGCCGCCCGGCCCGCTGCTGCGGCTGAGCGTCGAAGGCTCGCGTCAGTGGCGCTCGACAGGGAGTCCGCGGCCCGACCACTCGCTCCACGAGCCCGGGTAGAGCCGAGCGCTCTCCAGGCCGGCGACCTCGGCCGCAAGCAGCAGCACGCAGGCCGTCACGCCGGACCCGCAGTAGGCCACCAGCTCGCGGCCGGGCACCACGCCCGCGGCCTCGAAGCGGGCGCACAGCTCATCCGGTGAGAGGAAGCGGCCGCCCGGCGCGAGCTCCGCGAAGGGGAGGTTGGCGGCGCCGGGGATGTGGCCCGCCACCGGGTCGATCGGCTCCAGCTCGCCGCGGTAGCGCTCCGGGGCGCGGGCGTCAACGAGGGTCGGCGACGACGGGGCGGCGAGTTCGTCGGCCGCGCGGGTGTCGTCCTGCCGGGGTCGCGCGATGAAGGGGCCGCGCCCCCGTTCGGCCTCAGCCGCAGGCGGCTCCGCGCCGGCCTCCAGCGGGCCGCCCTCGTCGCGCCAGCCGCGCAGGCCGCCGTCCAGCACTGACACGCGGTCGTGGCCAAAGTGGCGCAGCAGCCACCACAGGCGGGCGGCGCCGCCCTCGGCGGCCTCGTCGTACGCGATCACCAGCGTGTCGGGATCGATGCCGGCGCGGCGTGCCGCGGCCTCGAAATCGCGCGGCTCCGGCAGCGGGTGCCGGCCGCGCTCGCCGGGCTCGGCCGCGAGGTGGCGGTCGAGGTCCATGAAGGCGGCGCCCGGGATGTGACCCTCTCGCCAGAGCTCCTCGCCCGCGCCCGGCTCGCCCAGCACGTAACGGCAGTCGACGACCCGCAGGGCGGGGTCGTCAAGCCGCTCCCGCAGCCACGAGGCCGAGACCAGCGGCTCGCTCACCCGGCGAGCACGTTCAGGCACATGCCCGGGAGCCGGTAGGTGTCACCATCGGCGTACGGCCCGAGCCTCCGTTCGATGTCCGCGCTGAGTGCCGCCTGACCCGTCTCCGGCAGCGATCGGACGACCATCGCGATCGCACCCTTGACGTCGGTGAGGTGGTGCCAGTAGTCGGCAAGCGAGTCGAACTTCCATGTCATCTCGACCTTCTCGAGGGTCTGCGGCTCGAGCCCGGCGCCGTCCAGCAGGTCGCGAGTCCGCGCTTCGCTCGCCATGGCGAAGATCCCGGGCGCGAAGGGGTCGGGCGGCTCGGCCCCCGTGAGCTCGAGCAGCGCCTTTGCCGGGATCGAGGCCCACGGGTTCTGCTCTGGGTCGCCCCAGACGGAGAGCGCCAGGCGCCCGCCGTCGCCGAGCACGCGCCGGGTCTCCGCGAGCGCCGCGCCGGGGTCGGCCATGAGCATGTAGCCCCAGCGACACAGCACCGCGTCGACGCTTCCGTCGCCGAGTTCCATGCGCTCGGCGTCGAGGGTCCTGAACTCGGCATTGGAGACGCCGAGCTCGTCGGCGCGCCGGCGCGCGGCCTGCACCATCTGCTCCGAGAAGTCCGTCGTGATCAGCGTTCCCCTCGAGCCGAGCCGGCGGGCGGCGGCGAAGCCGGTGTCGCCGACACCGGCGGCCAGCTCGAGGACGGTCTCGCCCGGCTGTGGGTCGAGCGCGTCCACGAGCCATTCGCCGACGGCACGCGACGCGTCCCACACCCTGCGCCGGTGACCCTCCCAGCCGGCTGCCATCTCCTCCCAGATCCTGAGGCTCGCCTCGCGGTAGTCGTCGCCGGCCACGGGAGCAGCGTACGCCGCGGATTAGGCTGAGTCCATGCGGGCGATGGTGCTCGACGCGCCCAGGCAGCCGCTGCGGGCGGCCGAGCTGCCCGAGCCGCAGCCGGGGCCGGGTCAGGTGGCGCTCGACGTCGCGGCCTGTGCGGTCTGCCGCACGGATCTCCACATCGTTGACGGCGAGCTGAGCGAGCCCAAGCTTCCCCTGGTGCTCGGCCACCAGATCGTGGCGCGGGTCGCGGACGCGGGCGAGCGCTTCCGCGCCGGCCAGCGCGTGGGCGTGCCCTGGCTCGGCTGGACGGATGGCGAGTGCGGCTACTGCCGTTCAGGTCGCGAGAACCTCTGTGATCACGCCCGCTTCACGGGCTACGACCTCGACGGCGGCTACGCCGAGCACGTACTGGCGGACGAGCGCTTCTGCTTCCCCCTCCCGGAGGGCTACGAGGACCTCCAGGCCGCACCCCTGCTCTGTGCCGGGCTGATCGGGTACCGCACGCTGCGCTTCGCGGGTGACGCCGAGCGCGTCGGCATCTACGGCTTCGGCGCGGCGGCCCACATCGTCTGCCAGGTGGCCGTCCACCAGGGCCGGCGCGTGTTTGCGTTCACGCGCGCGGGCGACGACGCGACTCGGGCCTTCGCCCTGGAGCTCGGCGCTGAATGGGCCGGCGACGCCCTCGGGCCGCCGCCCGAGGAGCTCGACGCCGCGCTCCTGTTCGCGCCCGTGGGCGAGCTCGTGCCCGCTGCCCTGCGCGCGCTGGCCAAGGGCGGCAGCGTGGTCTGCGGCGGCATCCACATGAGCGACGTCCCCGCGATGCCCTATGAGCTGCTCTGGGGCGAGCGGGTGCTGCGCTCCGTGGCGAACCTCACGCGCGCCGACGCCGAGGAATTCCTCGCGCTAGCCCCCACCGTGCCAGTGCGCACCCAGGTGGAGCCGTTCCCGCTGGAGCAGGCGAACGAGGCGCTAGCGCGCCTGCGTGAGGGCAGCTTCCGCGGCGCCGCTGTGCTGGTGCCGTAGAAGCGCTCAGGCCGCGCGCAGGCGCCGGACCTGCGCGCCGGCGGCCGGGCGCCCCCGCGGCTCGGCGGCCCGGAAGGCCTCGAGCGCCTCGGCGACGGCGCGCCAGGCCGAACTCGAGACGGCCATCCCGCAGTGCGAGGCCTGTATCTCCACGAGTTGCGTGGCATGTGGATCGAGGCAGGAATGCCAGTCCACGATCCCGTCGCTCTTCGAGTAGACCGATACGAGGCTCAGCCCGCGCGGCAACGGCTGTGCAAGGTGCTCCCAGAACGACGAGCAGCAGTCGCCGTCAATGCAGGTGCGCTTGAACAGTCCCGGGGCGCCGAGCGACCCAAGCCGCCCCACGGCCTCCACCTGGAGGCGCACGACGGGGTGCACCGCGAGCGGGTCGATCTGCGGCGAGCCGAGCGCCACCACACCGGTCACGAGGTCTGGCCGGCGGTACGCCATCACCTTCGCGAGCGTGCCACCGCGGCTCTGGCCGACGATCGCGGCGCGCTGGCCCTGCTCGCAGACGAGGCGCTCGAGGCGTCCCTCCAGCCGCGGTAGCAGGGCGCCCGCGCAATTCACGTTCGCCAGGATGCCGGCCCGGCTCGGCCGATACCCGGCGCGCTTGAGCCAGCCGGCCATCATCGACAGCGAGCCGTCCCCCGCCAGGAAGCCAGGAATCAGCAGCACCGGGCGGCCACGCCCGTCCGCCATGCCGTCGCCCCGGAAGATCGGGTCCCGCAGCAGTGCCGCGGCCTCGAGGCCGAGACGGGCCTCGCGCCAGAGCGGCGGTCGATCACCCAGCGAAATGAGGCCGGAAGCTCTCATCGCAGTTTCCTGACCCTAGTACTCGGCTGGGACGGCTCCAGTTACACCGCTGTAACACGACGCCAGTACATTCCCCACCGGTGCGCGCGGTAATCATCAGGGACGGAAGCCTGGTCGTGGAGGAGCGGCCGGATCCCGAGCCGGGCGAGGGCGAGCTATTGGTGCGGGTCCGGGCCGCGGGGGTGAACGGCGCCGACATGCTGCAGCGCAGAGGCGCATACCCCGCGCCGCCGGGATCGCCGCCCGACATACCGGGCCTGGAGCTGGCGGGCGAGGTGGCCGCTCTCGGCCCGGCAGCCAGCCGCTTCGGGGACGGCGACCGCGTTATGGCGGTGGTCGGTGGAGGTGGGCAGGCCGAGCTGGCGGTGGTGCACGAGCGCGCCGCAATGCCGGTTCCGGAGCGGCTCGACTGGGCTCAGGCCGGCGGG
>OBLS010000366.1_pt1 | contig 15811 bp, 12 predicted proteins | sample 1519901 | NCBI WGS metagenome assembly OBLS01 (sample SAMEA3113585, study PRJEB22503) | soil metagenome | reverse complement strand
GTCCCATGGAGCCCGTCTCCTGCGACTGCGGCATTGGCCACGGCTCCACCCGGAGCGCGGCGGGGTCTCCCGCCGCCGGTGGACCCTGCACCTCGGCCAGGGTCCTGTCGAGGACCCTGAGCAGTCGGCTGGTGTCGAAGTCGAAGCGGGCTGGGCTCAGCTCCAGTGCCTGCCGGCGCACCAGCTTGGCCAGGCTGGCCGGCAGCTCATCGGCACGGGGCATCCTGGCCCCATCAAGCAGGATCGGAATCACCCGGACCCCGCGCGTCAAGGCCGCCTCGATCTCCAGCCGCACGAAGTCATCGGGATTGTCGAGGCGACGCTGCCCGTGCTCATCGGTGATCGTCAGCCACTCAGCGCCGATCAGCGCCAGCAGCACGTCGCAGGATCCCACCGCGGTGGCGATCACCTCGACAAAGTCGTCGCCAGGCTGGATCGAGTCGACGTCCTTGAAGACCTGGCCGCCATCGAAATGGTGAGCTAGCCGGTCGAATAGCCAGCCGGCCGGGTAGGCCGTCTCCTCCCGCCGGTAGCTGATAAAGATCCGGCCTTGAGCTACTGGAGTGGATTCAGCCATGATCCGACCGCAACTTCCTGCTTCGCTCCAGCGAGGGCGACCTCTGCCCGCCAGCGCCCAGGTCGACAACGTGCGCTCGGCGGCAAGGAGCACTCGATGCTACAAACCGATCATAACGGTCGATCGGGCAGCAGGGAAGGGCTTGTGTCGCATGGCACCGGAAGCCCGTGTCGCAGCGCACTCTCCCGAGGGTGCACGGAGCATGTCTTTATTGACTCGTATCTGGCGATTCTTCAAACGTAGCAATTGACGCCTTCCACCACGCATCTTCGATGAATCCGGGGCTTTTGGTCCAAAGACCAAGGAACACGTCATAAAGTTCCAGCAGAAACACAACATCTCCCCGGCGTCAGGGACCGTGGGGCCGAAGACCTGGAAGGCCCTGCTGGAACGCTGGGCAGCGCTGCGCCGCTGCCGCTGGCCTGAGAGTAGCCCGCGGTACCTCGGAAGGGGCTGCGCCTTGATCGCGGCCCTTACCCTGCGCCGGCATCAGACCCGGATTCTTGCTCTGGCCTGTTCAGCGGGCTAGGGTCGACCCGCAAGGCAATGCTGTTGCTGCGGGCGGGGACGAACACACGTGGAGGGACCTCTCAAGCCAGTCTCCTCGGGCGCGTTGGCGTCGCAGGTGGTCCATCTGGCCAGGCCTGAGGAGCTGACCAGCAGACTGACCGAGCTGGACCTGCGGGCTCCGCGTCCGGTCCTGGTCCTGGTGGGAGGCGCCGACGGGCTCACTGATGCGCAGCTGGCCAGGCTTCGCCCCGTGTTCGAGGAGGGGCTCGCACCGCTGGCGGATGCGCTTGGGGCTTGTGTGATCGAGGGGGGCACCGACGCTGGGGTAATGGCCCTGATCGGCCAGGCTCGGGCAAAGCTGGGGGCCAGTTTTCCGCTGATTGGTGTCACCGCCAGTGGAACCGTCAAGCCCGACGACAGCGCCGACGGGCGAGCTGTTACCGCCTCCTTGGAGCCCAATCACACCCACGTGGTGCTGGTCCCGGGGGCCAGGTGGGGGGATGAATCCCAATGGCTCGCCGATGTCGCCTCCTGGGTTGCTGGCGACGCCCCGTCAGTGACGGTGGTGGTCAACGGTGGCGAGGTCACCGTCGACGACGCCGAGCGGAGCGTCACCGCCGGCCGTCCGGTGCTGGTGGTCGCCGGAAGCGGCCGCGCCGCTGATGAGCTGGCCGCGGCCTTGCAGGAGCCCCGCCAGGACCAGCGGGCTGCCAAGCTGGCCGGATCGGGGCTGGTGGAGGTGGTTGACCTTGCCGACGGCCCCCAGGCCATCGCCCGCGCGGTCGCCGCGGTCCTGACCACCGCGCCTGCCAGGCCGCCGTCCTCCACGGGTGACCAGGACCGGCTCAAGGCCAACTTCGACCAGCTGATCGCCCAACTCCGGCTGTCCGAGCTGCGCCGGCAGTTCCTTCGCTCGCGGTGGCTTGACCAGTTGGTGTGGGTGGAGGGCCGGGCCAACCATAACCGCGACCGCTACTTTTTCTGGCGGCTCATCACCATCATCGGTGGCGTGCTGGTGCCAGCCCTGGTCACCCTCCAGCTGAACGGATCGGCCACCACCCCGGTCACCTGGGCGACCTTCGGGGTCAGCCTGCTGGTGGCGATCAGCGCCGCCGTGGAGGGGTTCTTTCGCTATGGGGAGCGCTGGCGGCAGTATCGACGCACCGCCGAGCTGCTCAAGACCGAGGGCTGGCAGTTCCTGCAACTCACCGGCAATTACCGACGCCACGCCGCCCATGGGTCCGCGTACCCACTGTTCGCCAGCCGGATCGAGGACATCCTCCAGCAAGACGTCGACGCCTACATCACCACCGTTGCCGCCGAACCGGCCGACAAACAACCCAGCAAGCCCGACCGACCAGCGCCACCATGACCAGCCGTCGCCGGCTGTGAGGTCCGGCGCACAGGGCCTGATTCCGGCCGCCAGTTCAGGTAGCCGCGGACTACACGTCTCAACGGCCCTGCCCTGGGACTGGCTGTCGTCGCGGTGGGGTCAGGTGGTGGTCTCCGGCGGCTCGGTCGTCGGCGGCTCCGGGGGGGACGGTGTCGGTGTCGGTGTGGGCTGCGGGGTCGATGGAGGCGGGGGCGGGGGGTTGCCGGTGCTCGTGTCGGGTGTTGGGCCCTTCGAGACCACGAGCACGACCTCGCCACCACTGGCCACCAACTGGCCGGCGGGTGGAGATGTCCTGATGACCCGGTCGGCGTGGACGGTGGTGCTCCAGATCCTTTGGATTCTTGGCCGCAGCCCCAACTGCTCCAGGACCCGCTCGGCGGTGGCGACCGGTTCGCCGGTGAGGTCGGGGACAGGCTTGCCGCGGGCGGAGACCTTCAGCTTCACCGTTGATCCCTCCGGCAGCAGCGAGCCCGCCGAAGGGTCGGTTCCGATGACGACGCCGTCCTCCTCGTCCGCGTCGGAAACCGGCACCTCCTTGACGGCGAACCCAGCAGCATCCAACAGCCGTTTGGCCTCATCCTTCTGCTTGCCACGTACGGACGGGACGGCGACGCCACTCGGGCCGGAGGAGACGTACACGACCACGACATCGCCCCGCGCCAGGGTTGCGCCGGCGGGAGGCTCCGTCTCGAGGACCGTACCCTTTGGCGCCGTGCCGGGTCGCGATCGGATCTCGTAGAGCAGCTTGGCGCTTCTGAGCCGCTCCGTCGCCGCCTGGGTGTTGCTCCCGGCCAGGTCGGGAATCTCCGCCCGCGCCTGGCGACGAGCGATGAGATCGATGGCGACGACCAAGGCGATGGCGACCAGGAGGACGGCGGCGAGCTTTTGGGGGAAGTGAGGCCTTGCCCGCAGTGCCCTGACGCTCCATCGCCCTCCCCGCTCGCTGACCGTCGCTGGGCCCTCGGGTCCGGGTCCAGCCGTCGTCCAGCCGCCCGCCGGCCCGTCAACGGATAGCTCGGCGCGAGGGGTCACAGGCGGCTCGGCGCGAGGGGCCACAGGCGGCTCGGCCTCATCCTCCACCGTCACGGCGCCGGCCAACTCCCCGGTCTCAGCAGCGTCGATACGCCCGTCGGACGGCTCCTCGACCCCGCGGCGGGTCTGCTCCTCCTGGAGCGTCTTGTCGAGCGCCCGCAGCAGCCGGGCCATGTCGGACTTGAACCGGGAAGGGCTGAGCTCGAGGGCCTGGCGGCGCGCCAGCCTGACGAGGCTGGCCGGCAGCTGTTCCGCGGATGGCATCCCTGTGCGGCCAACCAGGATGGGGATGACCCGCACGTTGCGCGCCAAGGCCGCCTCGATCTCCAGGCGAATAAGGTCGTTCGGGTCGTCGAGGCGCCGCTTCCCATCCTCGTCGGTGATGGTCAGCCATCGATCACCGATGAGAACGAGCAGCACGTCGCAGGAGCCAACGGCGTCGGCGATCACCTCGGCGAAGTCTTCACCCGGCTCGATCGAGTCCACGTCTTTGAAGATCTGGTCCCGGCCGAACTGCGCAACAAGGTTGTCGTAGAGCCAGCCGGCGGGGAAGTCGGCTTCGGTTCGCCGGTAGCTGATGAAGATCCGACTCGCCGCTGGCGGCGTGGATCCGGCCATGAGCCTCACCTTGGCCCGCAATTATCGTCCCGAACCAGCATGATAGAGGGCGCGAACGCCTTGAGGGGTTCGGTTTGCTGGTTAGTGCTCAATAACACCGGCACCGAGTGCTCTGCGGCACAAGCGATTCCTTGCCGCCTACTCGACCATTACGATCCAATCGATATCATCGCGGGTAGAGACCATGGCTGAACCAACCCCGGCAGCGCCGGGTCGGATCTTCATCAGTTACCGCCGGGAAGACACCGACTTCCCCGCCGGCTGGCTCTACGAGCGCCTTGCCGACCATTTCGACGGTGGCCAGGTCTTCAAGGACGTCGACTCCATCCAATTGGGCGACGACTTCGTCGAGGTGATCACAACCGCGGTCGGGTCCTGCGACGTGCTGCTCGCAGTGATCGGTGATCGATGGCTGACCATCACCGACGAAGATGGGAAGCGGCGCCTCGACAACTCCGACGACTTCGTCCGCCTGGAGATCGAGGCGGCCTTGGCGCGCGAGATCCGGGTCATCCCCATCCTGGTTGACGGGGCGAGGATCCCCCGCGCCGAGGAGTTGCCGGCCAGCCTCGTCAGGCTGGCGCGCCGCCAGGCCCTCGAGCTCAGCCCCACGCGCTTCGACGCTGACATCAGCCGGCTCCTCACCGTGCTGGACAGGACCCTTGTCGAGGTGCATGCCCAGACGGCGGCCAAGAACGTCCCTGGCGTCACCGGCCCTCCGGCCGGGCCGCCGCCTGAGCTGTCCGTGCCGGCGGCTGAGCCGCCGCCAGCCCAAGCCCCGCGAGTGGAGAGCAAGCAGCGCCCGGCGCCCAGGCGGCCGCTCTCCCGCTGGTGGCTCGTTGCCGCCCCCCTGCTCGCCGTGCTGCTCCTGGCTGCTCTGGTGCTTCGGCCCCAGCCCTCGGTGACGATTCCCAGCCCCGGCAGCGCCTCCGTGGCCGACGTCGTCGCGCGGCTGCAGCGTGCGGGCCTCGAGGTCAAGGTCACGCGGGCGGCCAGCGACGCGGTCGCCGCCGGACAGCTGGTCCGGACGGCACCGTCCGCCGGCGCCAAGGTCCGGCGAGGCGCCCAGGTGACGCTGTTCGTCTCCTCGGGGCCACAGATCACGCGACTGCCTCCTGGCACCACCAAGCTCACCGTCGGCTTCGTCGACCGCTTCGCCGCCTCCGAGGACAACCCCGACAGCCTCCTGAGAGACTTCAACCCGATCCTGTTCCCGAACCCGAAGACCGGCCGGCCGCAGGGCTTCGACGTCGACCTCGCCAAGGCGCTGGGGAAGAAGCTCGACGTTGCGTTCACGTTCCAGGCCATCGAGCACTTCACCCACTCGCTAAGCGATGTGAAGGACCAGCAGGTCGACATCGGCATGTCGGTGCTTCGGGACCGCCCGGAAGGTCGGAAGGATGTCGACTACATCGACTACCTCCGAGCGGGCACCGTGCTCCTGGTTCCCAAGGGCAACCCCGAGCGGATCCGGTCGCTCCAAGACCTTTGCGGTCGCAGGGTCGTACGCCCCATCGAGATGCCCGCCGGCTCGGTCGTCGACCAGAGCCATCAGTGCGAAGAGGAGGGCGAGCCGGCGATCACGCTCGTCAGCTGCCCGAAGATCGACGGCTTCGATCCGGACGGCGACGAGGGGGTCAAGCTGGAGGACTGTCCCACCGGCCGTGACCCCCTGCGCCTGGTCATCGACGGCTGGGCCTACGCGGCCGTGCTGGACCTCCCCGTGGCCAAACACCTCTTGGAGACGTCGACTGTGGGCGGGAGGCTGGAGATCGCCAAACCGCGTGTCGAGGCGGGGCCGTACGGGATCGCCATCCGCAAGGGCGACCGCCAAGTCAGGGACGCGCTCCAATCGGCACTCCAGGCCATCATCGCCGACGGAACCTACGGCCGGATCCTGGCACGGTGGCACCTGCAGTCCCTCGCGGTGCGAGCCGCCACGGTGAATGGCGGGCCCTGACATCTAGGGCTGGGGCGGCGGGGCCAGGATGGTGATGCCATGCCGGGCGGCTGTCTGAGCCAGCGCGGCGAGGTCGGGTGGCCCTGCGGGCGGTGGGGGCAGGGTGAGGGTCTGGGTGGGCTGGCCGACCTCGGCGGCGAACTGCTCGAATCCGGCCGGGGCGTGCAGCACGAGGAACCGCGCCGTGGCCGAGGTGACGACGTAGGCGTGGCGAAGACGCCGTGGCAGGACCGCGACGGTACCGGGCCCCGCGGTGTAGTCGTCCTCGCCTGCGAAGACCCGCAGTTCGCCGTCCAGGACGAAGAAGGTCTCGTCGTCGCGGTCGTGGACGTGGACGGGGCTGGCGTTACCGCGCCGGGCGAGGGTGTCGGCCAGGGAGAAGGCCCCGCCGGTCTGCTCGCCGCTGAGACGCACCTGGGACAGGGCGCCCAGGAACCAGATGGCCGCCTGGGTGTCCGGGCTGGAGATCACGCTGCCGGGCATGGGGGTGATGAGCCCGGTCATGGCTGGGCTCCTTCCGGGCTCGCGGGGATGGCGTCGTCGAGGTCGGCCGGCAGGGTCCCCGGGGGGCCGAGGACGACGTCGCCGAGCTCGGTGGTCACGGCCATGAACAGGTCGAGGTCGGGCTGAGTGTCGGGGGTCAGGAGGTGGGCCGGGGTGCCCGCCCGGGCGACCAGCTCGGCGAACCCGGCCGGGGTGCTGATGTGGAGGGCGTGGGTGTCCTCGGGGCCCGACTGGATGGCGTGGGGGACGTGGGTGGGGATCAGGTGGTAGTCGCCGGAGCGGAGGACGATCTTGTCCGGGCCGGCCCAGATGGTCAGGGAGCCGGACGCCACCCAGATGCGCTCCTCGTACCTGGTGTGCAGGTGCAGCGGGGTCATCGAGCCCGCGGGCAGCCAGCTGTCGCTGAAGTCGTGGCGGCCGCCGGTCTCGGCCCCGGTGGTCAGGATGGTGACCCGGACCCGCTCCGGGCCGAGGACGAACTGGCGCTGCCGCATGTCCGGCCAGGTCGTGGTCATGGTGGCTCCTTCCCTTGGGGTCGTCGGCATGGCTCCAAGTCTTGCCGGGAAGGAACCGGGTGTCGTTGGCTCCGGGCGCACGGCGCTTGACGATCCGCGCATGGAACGCCTCAGCCGGGGCCGGAGGCCCCGCCCATGGTCCTGCGGTACTCGAGCGGCGGGACGCCGTAGGCCGCCCGGAAGAGCCGGCTGAAGTGGGCCGGGTCGACCAGCCCCCAACGGGCCGCGATCGCGCTCACCGGGCGGGCGGCCAGCGACGGGTCCAGGAGGTCGCGGCGGCTACGCTCCAGCCGCCGCTCCCGGATCCAGCCGGCCACGCCGCGGTGCCGGCCCTCGAACAGCTTGTACAGGTACCGCACCGAGACATGGTGGGCGCCGGCGATCGTCGCCGGGGACAGGGCCGGGTCGGCCAGCCGCTGCTCGATGAACGCGTGCACGCGCCGGCGCAGCGCCTCCTGCCGGGTGTCCGCCGGGAGCTCGCCCGCCCGGTCCAGACGGGCGGCCAGAGCCGCGGTGAGCAGGTCGACCATGGTCGTCCCCAGCCGGGCGCCGTCGGCCACCCCGTAGTCGTCCAGGTGGGCGACGACCTGGCGGGCGAGTGAGGAGAACAGCGCCCCGGCGCCGTGGCGGCCGGAGATACGGACGCCCCCGAGGCGGGCGACCTCGTCGTGGGGCAGCGCCAGCAACGCCCGCGGGAACATCAGCGAGACCGACCGCTCGCTGGCCGTGGCCCAGCGGGCGGGACGGGACCAGTCGACGAGGGCGAAGTCGCCCGGCTCCAGGGCGGCCTCCCGGCCGGCCTGCTCGACCACCAGCTGCCCGCGTACCAGCAGGTCGACCCGGTACCGCTCGGGGTCAGGGTCCGACTGGCGGATCAGCCGGGACGTGCGCGCGGCCTGGCAGCGGTCCGCCGACGCCGTCGGGTAGGCGATCCGCAGCTCGCTGACCCGGACGGCCCCGACGTCGCCGACCACCAGCTGCTGGGGGACGTGGGTCCGGGAAGGAGGGCGCAGGAGGGCGGGACCGAACGTCTCGTCCACCACGTGGCGCCAGCGCTCGAGGCGGGAGACGATCGGCTGGTCGTCGGACGCCTGGAACACGACCGTCATCTCACCCAGCCTACGCCCGCCCCCGGCGAGTCGGCAGCCGGGCGGGCGGTCGCTACTCGCCCTGCTGGGACTGGTCATGTCCGGCACCTCACCCGCGGGCGGGCTGATGGGCGCCCTCGACCTCGCTAGGATGGGGAGGACGGCTGAGGATGTGACCATGACTGTCATGTTGCGGACCGGAGACGTTCCCGTCCGCGCCCGCGCCGAGTACGTCCACGAGGTCGTCGGCGCCGTGCTGGGGCCGCTGGACGTGCGCGTGGGCGACGGAAACGAGGTACCCGACCAGGTGCGCGCCGCCGAGCTGGGCGCGATCCGGGTCGGTGAGCTGTCGGCCTCCCGCCCGGGCGGGGCCGACCGGCGACGACGCCACGTCCGCATGCTGGACGCCGACCTCTGCAAGGTCGACGTGATCGCCCAGGGCGAGGTCGTGGTCGAGCAGGACGGCCGCCAGGCCCGCCTCCATGGCGGCGACTTCGCCTTCGTCGACCTCTCCCGTCCCGCCCACTGGACCAACGGCTGGTCGACCCGGGTGGTGGCGATCGCCTTCCCGCGCAGGCTCCTGCCGCTGCGCGCCGACGACCTCGCCGGGCTGACCGGCGTCGGCGTGCACGCCGACGCCGGTCCCGGCGCGGTCTTCTCGTCGACGGCCCGGCAGTTGGCGCGGCAGGTCGACCACCTCGACCCGGCCGTCGGGGCCCGGGTCGGCGCGGCCGCGCTCGACCTGCTCACGGTGACCCTGGCCGACCGCCTCGACCGCCCGGAGCAGGTGCCGGCGGACAGCTCCCGGCGGGCACTGCTGCTGCGGGTGCACGCCTTCATCGAGGGCGGGCTGGCCGACCCCGGGCTCACGCCGGCGGCCGTCGCCCGGGCCCACCACGTCTCGCTCCGCTCGCTGTACAAGCTGTTCGACCAGGAGCGGACCAGCGTGGCCGGCCTGATCCGGGAGCGACGGCTGGAGCGGTGCCGCCACGACCTCCTGGACCCGGCGCTGGCGGCCCGGCCGGTGAGCGCCGTCGCCGCCCGCTGGGGGCTGACCGACGCCTCCCACTTCAGCCGCGCCTTCCGGGCCGCCTACGGCGTGTCGCCGGTCGAGTACCGCCGGCTGGGCGACGGCGCACGATCGCACTAGACCAGCTCGCGCGCCGGTTCCGGGACCGACAGGGGCGTGTCGCCGCGGATGAGGTCGGCGGCGCGTTCGGCCACGGCGATGGTGGGGGCGTTGGTGTTGCCCCGCGGCGTCGCCGGCATCACCGACGCGTCCACCACCCGCAGGCCGGCCACGCCCCGCACCCGCAGCTCGGGGTCGCATACGGCCTCGGCGGCGCCGCCCATCGCGCAGGTCCCGGTCGGGTGGAACATGGTGCCGGCGGTGGCCCGGACCCATTCCCGGACCCGGTCGTCGTCGTCGACCTCCTCACCGGGCATGAGCTCCCCGTCGGTGATGCTCGCCAGCGGCTCGCGGGCGGCGATCTCCCGGGCAATGCGGACCCCGGCGACCAGCACCTCCAGGTCGTCCTCGGCGGCGAAGTAGGCGGGATCGACCAGTGGCCTGGCCGCGGGGTCGGCCGAGGCGAGGGTGACCCGGCCCCGGCTGCGCACGTGGACGGCGCCGACCAGGGTCCCGACCGCCCGCTGGGTGGGCGGGCCGAGCTCGGGCAGCGGCGGCGGTCCGGGGATGGCGCCGAACTGGAGGTCCGGCGCCGGGTGGTCGCCGGAGCTGCGGGTGAAGCCGCCGGCCTCGGCGCCGAAGGATGCCATCGGCCCGCGTCCCTCCCGCCGCCAGCGCTCCAGGTTGTCGGCGGTGGCCTCCTCCCAGAGGTTCCGGGTGCCCGGCGCCCGCCAGCCCGTCAGGACCATCGGGTGGTCCTGGAGGCCGGCCCCGACGGCGGGAGCGTCGACGACCACCGGGAGGTCGTGGGCGCGCAGGTCGTCGGCCGGCCCGATCCCCGACAGCAGCAGCAGCTGGGGCGACTTGACCGCCCCGCAGGCGACCACCACCTCCCGGGTCGCGCCGGCCTCCCGCACCGTCCCGTGGTGGAGGTAGCGGACCCCGGTGGCCCGTTCGCCCTCCAGGAGCAGCCTGGTGACGTGGGCGCCGGTCTCCACGGTGAGGTTGGGCCGGGCCATGGCCGGCCGCAGGTAGGCGTCGGCGGCCGACCAGCGCCGCCCCCCGCGCTGGGTCACCTGGTAGTGCCCGGCGCCCTCCTGGTGGGCGCCGTTGAAGTCCTCGTTGCCGGGCAGGCCCCAGGCGATCGCCGCCTCCAGCCAGGCCCGGCTGAGGGGGTGCTCGTAGCGCTGGTCCTCCACCCGCAGCGGCCCACCGGTGCCGTGCCAGGCCGACCCGCCCCGCTGCTGGTCCTCGGCTCGGAGGAAGTAGGGCAGCAGGTCGGCGTGGCTCCAGCCCGTGCAGCCGTAGGCGTCGCGCCAGTTGTCATAGTCGAGTGGGTTGCCGCGGATGTAGATCATGCCGTTGATCGACGAGCTGCCCCCGAGCGTCCGCCCGCTCGGCCAGGGGATCACCCGCCGAGCGGCATGCCGCTGCGGGACCGTGGCGTCGCCCCAGGTCAGCGGGCCGCTCCACAACGCCGGCGTGGCAGCCGGCATGGCGATCTCGGGAAGGTCGTCGGGCGGTCCGCCCTCAAGGACCAGGACGCTGGTGGCGGGGTCCTCGCTCAGCCGGGCCGCGACCACGCTCCCCGCGCTCCCGGCCCCGATGACGATGTAGTCGTACACGAGCACCTCCAAGGGTTCGCTGCCGTCTCGCCCACTGTCGCCGCGCCGCGTGTCCCATGCTGCGCATGGCGTGCACGTTGCTTGCCCATTCGTGCACGCGCGGTCCTTCGGCGGTGCCCTGGCAGCGGCGACTAGTTGCAGCGGGTATACCCGGCGTATATAGTTCCGCTCCATGACCGTCTCCTACGCACTTCTCGGGCTGCTGGAGGGATCCAGCCGGCATGGCTATGACCTGAAGCGGTCGTATGACCGGCGGTTCGGCGAGGTCAAGCCGATCCGGTTCGGCCAGGTCTACCGCACGCTGTCCCAGCTCGAGCGGGATGGCCGGATCGAGGTGGTTGGCGTCGAGGCCGGATCGGGCCCCGATCGCAAGCGGTACTCCATCACCTCGGAGGGGGTGACCGACCTGGACACCTGGCTCGGCGAGCCCGAGGAACCACAACCGCACCGCCAGTCGGTGCTGTTCACCAAGGTCGTGGTGGCGCTGCTGTCAGGGCGGTCGGCGGAGCACTTCCTCGACGTGCAACGGGCCAGGCACCTGGATGCCATGAAGGCGCTGACGACGGCCCGGCGCAACGCGGCGACCACCCAGGACGCGTTGCTCGCCGACTTCCAGCTGTTCCACCTCGAGGCCGACCTGCGGTGGATCGACCACACGGAGTCCCGCCTGGCGGCCCTGGCCGAGGAGGTGCGCGATGTCCCAGATCCTCGCCGGCGATGACCTGCACAAGTCGTTCGGCCTGACCCGGGCGCTGCGCGGCGCGAGCGTCGTCCTCGACGAGGGCGAGGTCGTCGCCGTGATGGGGCCGAGCGGCTCCGGCAAGTCGACCCTGCTGCACTGCCTGGCGGGCCTGCTCACGCCCGACCGGGGCGAGGTGCGCTTGGCCGGCCGGCGCATCGACCACCTGCCCGACCGGGAACGGGCCCACCTGCGGCGCACGGTGTTCGGGTTCGTCTTCCAGTTCGGGCAGCTCGTGCCCGAGCTGCCGGCCGTGGAGAACATCGCCCTGCCGCTGCTGCTGGCCGGGCGACGCCGCAGGCAGGCACTCGCGGCCGCCGCTCCGTGGCTCTCGCGACTGGGCCTCGACGGCGTCGGCGAGCGGCTGCCCGGCGAGCTCTCCGGAGGTCAGGCCCAGCGGGTTGCGGTGGCACGGGCGCTGGTCGCGAACCCGAGGGTCGTGTTCGCCGACGAGCCCACCGGCTCGCTCGACTCCGTCGCCGCCGACGAGGTCATGGAGCTGCTCGTCGACGCCGCCCGCGAGCACGGCACCAGCGTCCTGATGGTGACGCACGAGCCACGAGTTGCCGCGTGGGCGGATCGGACAGTGCTGGTCCGGGACGGCGTCGACGCCCTCGGGCAGAGGCTGGGGATGGCGTCGCCGTGACCTTCCGGCTCGGCCTGCGGCTGGCCGTCGCCGGTGGACGGGAGTCGCTGCTGCGGCTCGCGGTCACGGCGTTCGGCGTCGCCGTCGGCGTCGTGTTGCTGCTGCTCTGCCTGACCGGCCAGTCGGCCCATCAGGGGCGCGCGGAGCGGTCCGGGTGGCAGAGCGCGGACCCGTCGACGCCGGCCACGGCACCCGACCCCGCGCTGTTCCTGACGGTCACCGACTACCACGAGGGCACCGCGATGATCCGCGGCTACGTGGCGGCCCTCGGGCCTCGCCCGCCGGTGCCGCCGGGCCTCGAGCGCCTCCCCGGGCCGGGCGAGGTCGCGGTCTCCCCGGCGATGCGCCGGCTCCTCGAATCCACGCCCGACGACGAGCTCGACAACCGGTATCCCGGCCGGGTCACCGCGACCATCGGCGACGAGGGGCTCGCCCATCCCGACCAGCTCGTCGCGCTCATCGGACGCACCCCGGACCAGCTCGGCGAGGTGACCTCGAGGTCGTTGTACAGGGTCCGGGGCTTCGGCTCCCTGCCCAGCGGCTACGGGTTCTACCTGGGCATACGGGTGCTCCTCGTGCTCGGCGCGGTGCTCCTGCTGGTCCCCGTGATCATCTTCATCGTCATGGCCACCCGCGTCGCCGCTGCCCACCGCGAGCAGCGGCTCGCCGCCATCCGTCTGGTCGGCGCGACGCGGCTGCAGGCGGCGGTCGTGGCCGCGGTCGAGACCGGGCTCGGCGCCCTGATCGGCACCGCCCTCGGGTGGGCCGGCTACGAGGCGGGCCGGCGGATCCTGGCGGCGACCGTGACCTTCCAGGGCGCACGCTTCTTCCTCGACGACGTCGTCGTCGCCCCCTGGCTCCTGGCGCTGGTCCTCGCCGGGGTGCCGCTCCTCGCGATGCTGACCACCATCGTGGCGCTGGGCCGGGTCCAGGCCGGACCGCTCGCGACCAGCCGGCACGGCCGCCGACCGCCGCCGTCGGCCCGGCGCGCCCTGCCGCTCGCCGCTGGCATCGGCGGCCTGCTCGCCGCCGCGCCGCTGCGCCGGGTCGTCGACAGCGAGACCCGCGAGACCCTCGACAACCTGGGACCGCTGTTCCTCGTCCTCACGATCGTCGGCTTCGTGACCGCCGGGCCATGGCTGTGCATGCTCGCCGGGCGCGGCATCGCCCGCGTCAGCCGGCGGGTGCCCGGGCTGATCGCGGCGCGCCGCATCGCCGGTGACCCGAGCGCCACGTTCCGCGCCGTCAGCGTCGTCGTGCTCGCGGCCTTCGCCGTCACCTGCTCGGCCAGCCTCGTCGACGCCTCCGAGGGCGCGCCCGTTGACGGAGGGCGTGGTGTGCTGCGGCCGGGTGTCGTCGAGGTCATCACCGGTGGGGTGCCCGAGGCCACGGTCGCCCCCCTCCTCTCCGAGCGGGCCCTGCCGGTCCGGTCCGGCGCCGCCGGCGACTTCGTGGAGTCCTGCCCCGAGCTCGCCCGAGTGGTGACGCTCCCGTGCTCCTCGTCGGGCCTTGCCGTGGGCGGCATCAGCGAGCGGGCCGGGCTCGCCGACACCGACCTACCGATCTCCACGGTGTACATCACCACCGACGGCACGCCGGCCGCCGAGCGCCGCGTTCGCACCCAGGCCGCCAACCTCGTGCCGAACGCGCTCATCCACAGCCAGCAGGACCGGATCGACACCGACGCGTTCTTCCTCGACAGCGTCGAGCAGCTGCAGCGCCTGGTCTGGTACTTCGTCCTGCTCGTGGCGGCGTGCAGCCTCACCGTCGGCATGCTCGCCGGCGTCGTCGAACGGCGGCGGCCGTTCGCCCTGCTGCGCGCGTCCGGCCTCCGCCTCGGGGAGCTCCGCCAGATCGTGCTCCTCGAGACGGCGGCGGCGATGCTGGTCACCGCGGTGGTGGGTGTGGGGCTCGGCATGGCGACGTCGTACGCCCTGGCCCTGTTCGGCGACATGGCGTGGACGTGGCCGGACGGCGGCGTCTTCGCCATGGTCGGCATCGGCGTGCTCGCCGCACTCATCCTCTCGACGATGGCCCTCCCGCTGCTGGACGCCGCGACGCGGCAGGACGCCGTCCGGTACGAGTAGCGGACGGCCTACAGCCCGGGCTCGGTGGGCCGGGCCCGGAGCCACAGCGAGGCCTGGCTGGGTTGCATGGTCTGGTTGGTCACGGCCAGCAGCTCGCCCTCCAGGGCGGCCAGGTCGAGCTGGTCGCGCAGCCGGACCGCGAAGCCCTCAACGGTGCGGGCGGCGTCGTAGCGGCGGCGGTTGAACCGCCGGTCGACCAGGTCCTGGACCCGGCGCCGCAGCGGCTGGAACAGGGCCGCCGCGGCCAGGGTGGCGGCGGCCACCCCGAGGCTGCCGGTGCCGGCGGCCAGCCGCCCGGCGGCCGGCACGACCAGCAGGTACGGCACCGCCAGCAGGGCGGTGACCACCGCGTAGGTGACGGTCCGGCTGACCAGGCGGTCCAGGTCCCACAGCCGGTAGCGCAGCACCGCCACCGCCACCCCCACCGGGACGCACAGCACCGCGAAGTAGGTCACCACCACACCGGCCATCCCGACCAGCAGCCCGGCCACGGCGCCGGTGGCGCCGGCGACGACCCAGCGCAGCTGCTGGCGCTCGGTCCCCCGGGAGGCCCGGAACCGCAGCACCAGCGAGACCAGCGCGGCCAGCATGCTGGCCACCCACAGCCCCAGGCCGCTGAAGCCGACCACCGCCGCCACCGTGCCGGCCACCCCGGCCAGCCCGAACGGGTTGTCGATGGGGAGGACGGTCTCCTCCAGCTGTCCCGGGAGCAGGCTGCCGCCCACCATCCCCATGATCGGGCCGGCCACCGCGGCGGCTGCCACCGGCCGCCAGCGGCGCGAGCGCAGCCGCCCGTCGGGCACCAGCAGCGCCGGCAGGGTGATCCCCAGGGCGACCGCCGGCGCCCAGTTGAACTCCCCGACCAGGGCGCCGAGCTGGGCGGCCAGCGGCAGCGGGCGGTGGTCCAGGATCAGCTGGTTGACCCAGGGGTCGGTGGGAATGGTCAGCGCCCAGACCAACCCCGAGGCGGCGAACAGCCAACCGATCGGGTTGGCCGGCCGTCGCAGGCCCAAGACCAGCCCGATGGTGGCGTAGCCCAGGGGGAACACCAGCGCGAACGCGGCCCCGTCGGCCAGGACGGCGGCGGTCAGCGGTCGGGTCACGACCAGGGTGACCACCAGCCCGGCGGCGCAGAAGCCGAACGTGATCAGCCACAGCGACCACGCCACCAGGGTCCTGGTCCTCGCCCGCATGCGCACCATTCGCTCCTCGAGCCACCGCTCAGGGCTACCAGCAGCCGAGGATGGCAGCCCACCGGTACGAGACCGTTACGACCCGATCACCCGGCGCATGCGAGCGTTGCTCAACGGGCGAGGCGGGCGAACTCCCCGGGTGGGCCGGGATGGTCCTCGGCCATGGCGACTCCTCTACCTGACGCCGTACTCCTC
>OBLS010000364.1_pt1 | contig 15829 bp, 15 predicted proteins | sample 1519901 | NCBI WGS metagenome assembly OBLS01 (sample SAMEA3113585, study PRJEB22503) | soil metagenome | reverse complement strand
GGCCTCGTGACCCTGCCTCCCGAGCTCCCCCGAGAGCGCCATCGAGAAGCAGCCGGCGTGCGCGGCCGCAATCAGCTCCTCGGGGTTGGTGCCGTCGCCCTCCTCGAAGCGGGACTGGAACGAGTACGGGCCCTCGTAGGCGCCACTCGCCATGCGCATCGTCCCGTCGCCCTCCTGCAATGAGCCGTTCCAGCGTGCGTTTGCGGTCCTTGTCGGCATCGCGGGCTCCTTAAGTTCGGGTTGTCTTGGTGGGAAGCATCGCGGATGTTGGACAGAATGTTTCCCTGGTGCAAACCCAGGATCGGAAGCCGGACCGCTACGAGCCCATGCCGGGGATCATCGATCTCCCCGGCTGGCTGTGGCGGCGCATGCCGCCGGTGGCGAAAGTCGGCCTGGTGGTCGCATTTGTGGCTCTGATCGGGGTCGCCCTGGTGATCGGCCCCGACATCCGGGAGTCGAAGAGGGAGCGCGAGCGGGCCGAGCAGCAAGAGCGCATACGGATCCGGGCGGCTCACGAGGCCCGCATCCGCCGCGAGCAGCGTCCGCGCTTCGTGGACGGCCCGGCCGCCACCTCGGGCGTGGCCGCACGGCGGCGTCTGCTCGACGCCGCAAGCGCATCGGTGCTCACCGACGCCCTCCGCCGCGCAGCGGCCGGACAGCTTCGCGGCCCGATCAAGCGGATCGACTGCGAACCCTTCCCGCGGAACGTCGCGGGCATCGGGGCCGAGGACAGCACCGGCCAGCGCTTTGGGCGCTACGCCTGCCTCGCCGTCACGGCCGAGTTCACCGAGACGGAGTCGACCTCCGGCGGTTTACTGGGCCACCCCTACCGCATGCGGATCGATTTCGACACCGGGCGCTACGCCTTCTGCAAGATCGCCGGCCGCCCGGCCGAGGGTCAGCTGAAGCGGCGCCTGGGCGTGACGGTGCCACCCGTGTGCGGTGGCGGGCCGTGAGCGAGATCCAGGACCGGCCATTTGACGAGCAGGACCTCACCGATCACCCGCTCGACCTGTTCACGCGCTGGTTTGAGGAGGCCCGCGCGCACGGCGCGTTCGAGCCGCACGCCATGGCGCTTGCCACGGCCACGCCCGACGGAGCGCCCTCGGTTCGAATGGTCCTCATGAACGGCGTCGACGACCGGGGGCTCTCCTTCTTCACGAATTACGACAGTCGCAAGGGCGGCGAGCTCGAGCTAAATCCTAGGGCGGCGCTCCTGTTCCACTGGCCCGAGCTCGGCCGGCAGGTGCGGATCGAGGGACTCGTTTCGCAGCTGGAGCGAGCCGAGACAGAGGCGTATGCGCACAGGCGCTCGCGGGCCAGCCAGCTCAGCGCCCTGGCGTCGCCGCAGAGCCGCCCGGTGCCCGACCGCGGCTGGCTTGAGCAGAGAGTCGAGGAGCTCGACCGCGAGCACCCGGGCGCGGACCTCCCCGTGAGTGAGCGCTGGGGCGGGTACCGCCTGGAGCCGCGCGCCTGGGAGTTCTGGCAGCACCGTCCCAACAGGCTGCACGACCGCTTCCGCTACGAGCGCCCGGGCGGCGCCTGGCGGGCGCAGCGGCTCGCTCCCTAGAGCACCGCCTCCAACTCGACCATGGTCTTGAGCCGCGCGAGCTGGCCGGCGATCCGCCTGCGCATGCCGCGCCGGACGAGCGGGCGGGCTACGACGAACAGGAAGCGCGCGAGCGCGTCCTCGGGGCCGGCGGTGACCGTCTGGCGCACCCGCGTGCCGCCCACGTCGGGCGAGAGCTCGAGGGTGCTCTCGAACGGAAACGGGCCGGCCGCCGACCGCACCACCTGCCGGCGAGGCGCCGTCTTCTCGACGACCTCATAGTCACCGGGGTCGATAGCGCCGAGATCGGGTTCCCAGCGGTGCCAGTGGCGAGGATCGGAGGCCCATTGCCACACCGCTTCCGGCGGTCGCTCGATCACGATTTCGGCCGAGGCCCTCACCCGTCCGCGAACGGCTGGACCGGTACCCCATGGTCGTGCTCGCGCACGCCCAGCTCGTACGCGGCGCCGCCCTCGACCACCAGCTCCGACGCCGCTCCCCTGCCCCGACTCACGCTCAGCCGCATGTCCGCGATCGAGCAGTTCAGCGCGTGGTGGTCGGGGCCGTCTGGGTCCGCATACACCCACGCCACGAAGCGCTCGAGCGGCGCCGAGACGCTTCCGCGCACCTGCACCCCGCTTCCTGAGAGCGTGAACGTGCAGTGGCCCGGCGCCTCGGTCACCTGAGCCCTTCGAAGCGCGAAGCGGTCGCCGGCGAGGCTGAGGGCGCCGTTGCCGATCCACGGGGTGGTGACCGGGCCCACCTTCACCCTGCCAATCGCCGCGTCAAGCCAGTCGCCGTCCTCGGTCAGCCCGTGCAGCCAGATCCAGCGCTCCGCGTGCTGCACGCCCCAGTTGTGGCCCGCCATGCCACGCCACCCGTCGACCGCGATCTCGCGCCCGTCGACCACCAGCCGGCCGCTGATGCGCGCTGCCGGGGCCGGTGAGACCAGCTTCGTACGAGGCACCGGGGCGCGGTACATCCAGCCGAGCGGGAGGTGGAAGAGCGGCTCCTCCGCGTCCTCGAGCGCGAGCTCCCAGGCGACCTCGTCGCCGATCGTGCCGCTGGCGCCGTCCGCACCCACCCGCGCCTCCCCCACTTTCAGCCAGTGGCGCCCGCCGGTGGCCGGATCCGGCGCGGTGAGCTTCGCGGCCCTCGGCCCCGCGGGCTCGAAGAGGGTGAACCAAAGCGACCCCTTCGGGGCCTCGCCCGGACGCTTGTGGACCGTGTAGCGGATCCAGGCCCCAAGCGGCTCCGAGGGGTGGCAGAGCTTCAAGTAGAAGCTCTCGTAATGGCCCGCTGTGGCGGGCACGGCGGTAAAGCGAGCCGCGGTGGGGTCGACGAGCGCCACGCGAGCAGCAGCGTAACCTGCCGGCATGGCAGACCAACCAGTACTCGTGATCACGGGCGCCAGCACCGGCATCGGCGCCGCCACTGCGCGCCGTGCAGTCGAGTTCGGCCACCGGGTGGTGCTGGCCGCGCGTTCTGAGGACAAGCTGCAAGCGCTTGCGGAGGAGCTGGGCGGCGACGAGAAGGCGATCGCCGTCCGCTGTGACGTGACCAGCTGGGACGACCAGCAGGCCCTGGTCGAGACAACCCTCGACCGCTTCGGCCGCATGGACTCGTACTTCGCGAATGCCGGCTTCGGCGCCGCGCGTGGCTTCCTGGAGGAGTCGGTGGAGCACTGGAAGGCGATGATCGATACGAACGTCTTCGGCTGCGCACTGTCGATCCGCGCCTCGCTGGGCCATTTCAAGAAGCACAACTCCGGCCACCTGATCCTGACGAGCTCGATCGCCGGCCGGCGCGCGCTTCCCGGCTCGCTCTACTCGGCCACGAAGCACGCTGTCACGGCGATGGGCGAGGCGCTGCGTCAGGAGACCGCTGACAACGACATCAAGATGACCCTGATCGAGCCAGGCGCCGTCGACACGCCCTTCTTCGACAACCGCCCGAGCGGCGCCCTGGAGGCGGATGACATCGCCCGGGCGGTCATGTTCGCGCTGACGCAGCCGCCGCACGTGGACGTGAACGAGATGCTGATCCGCCCGATCCACCAGCCGATCTAGCTGTCACTGCGTCAGCGTGGGCGGCGCGGCCCCCGGGCTAGGCGCGCCGGTCCATCCGTACGGGGACCAAACGCACCGCAACAGGTCCCGCTTCCGACGCGCAGCCGGCTTAACCTCGGACTCGCCAATCACGAGCTTCGTGGCGCCGTTCGCCTCGCGAGCCCGTGGTGGGCTTAGGCCTTCGCCTTGCTGCGGCTCGAGGAGCTCTTCCGCTTCGAGTCAGCCGCAGTTCGGCGCGATGCCTGTCCCTCGATCTCCGAGACCGGGATCTCGTCGTGGGCGAAGTCCACCGACAGCTCGCGCAGCAGTTCGACAAGAAACCGCTGCATCCGTTCCTCCTGGCGCATGATGTCGCGTGCGAGCTTGGCGCTCTGCTTGTCGCCGGTCGCGGTCGCGAGCGAATCGATCACCGTGTAGATCGCGATCTCGTCCGCCTCGTCCCGGTACTGGGTTCGCGCGTTGCGAAGCATCTTCTCCTGCTCACCCGATCCCCGTATCGCGTGCAGCGGGCCCTGTGCCGTCGCTTTCGCCTTCGCAACCACTTCGGACACGCTTTCCGCGGCTTTGCCGAGGCCTTCGGGTCCTGGAACCGAGACCGTTTCGGGGTTCCCCCCGAGCTGCTTGATCCGTTTCGACACCTGACTCGCGTGGGAGCTGGTCTCCTTGAGATGATCCTTGAGCCGCTTCGCGTAGTCGTCACGTGTCGTGACCTCGAGGTGCGCCTGCAGCGCAACCTCGAGTTGCTTCTCCTTCGCGTAGGCCTCGTTGAGGAGCTGAACGACCTTGGCGTCGCGAGTGGGTGTCTCAGACATTGCACACAGGTACCCGATTTCCGGGCCCTTCAACACCGGGCTGTTCGGTGCAGTCGGCAGCCAGCCGGGAAAACCGCGGCGCGGTTGCCAGTCGAGCTCAAACGCCGTTCCGTCCCCGTTCGCCTGGAAGAGCTTCGGGACGCGCCTGAACCATCCTGCGTACCTCGTACGCTCTGCGGTCGTGAGCTTGGCCGGTGCTGCCCACGTCTACGGACATCTCGATATGGACGCCTTCTACGTGGGCGTGGAGCTACAGCGGCGGCCGGAGCTCCTCGGGCTGCCGGTGGTCGTGGCCGGCAGCGGGCCTCGGGCGGTCGTGACCACGGCCAGCTACCAGGCCCGGAAGTTCGGCATCTTCTCCGCCACCCCGGCGGAGCGCGCCCGGCGGCTGTGTCCCGACGCCACCTTCCTGCCGCCAGACTTCGAGCTCTACCGGGCGCGCTCGCGCGAGGTGATGGCCGTGCTGCGCAGCCGGGTGGAGCGCGTGGAGGTGGTCGGTCTCGACGAGGCGTACCTGGACCTCACCGGGCTCGATCGCTACCGCTCGGCCGCGCGCCGCGTGAAGGAGGCGGTGCGAACCGAGACCGGGCTCACCTGCTCGGTCGGGCTCGGGCCCAACAAGCTGGTGGCAAAGGTGGCGTCGGATGCCGAGAAGCCGGACGGATTCCTGGAGCTGAGCGCTGACGGGGCGCGCGAGCGCTTCGGCGAGGCCTCTCCGGGCCTCGTGCCGGGAATCGGGCCCAAGACCGTGGCCCGGCTCGACCAGCTCGGAATCCGGACCCTCGCGCGGCTGGGCGCGACGCCGGACGAGCAGCTGTCCCAGTGGTTCGGCGCCCGCCTGGGCCCCCACCTCGGCGCGCTGGCGCGCTTCGAGGACGGGCGCCGCATCGAGACCGTGCGGGTGGCGAAATCCGAGTCGCGCGAGACCACCTTCGACCACGACCTGCGCGGCCTCCCGCAACTCGAGCCGGTACTGGAGCGCCTCACCTGCGAGCTCTGCCAGACGCTCGCGCGCGAGGAGCGGCGCGGCCGCACGATCGGCATCAAAGTCCGCTTCGACGACTTCTCGACCGTCACGCGCGCCCGCAGCCTCGACGGGGCCGTGAACAACTTCGACACCGTCGCTTCCGTGGCTCTGGAGCTTCTGCGGCGCCTCGATCCGCCCCGTCCCGTGCGCCTGCTCGGCGTGCGCGTCGCCGGACTCGACGAGGAGGCCGCGCAGGCCGTGCCGGCCGATCAGCTCAGCCTGTCGCTCTAATCTAGTCTTGAGCCATGTCCTCCGATCGCCTGACCGGGCTCGATGCGTCCTTCCTCCACCTGGAGGACTCCGCGTCCCACATGCATGTGGCCGGCGTGATGCTCTTCGAGGGGCCACCGCCCGCCTACGAAGACCTCCTGGAGGCCATCGAGCGCCGGCTCGGGCTGGTGCCGCGGTACCGCCAGCGCCTCGCCTTTGTCCCACTCGGGCAGGGCCGACCAAAGTGGGTGGATGACCCGCATCTCAACCTTCGCTACCACGTGCGCTCGACCGCGCTGCCGGCGCCCGGGTCGGAAGAGCAGCTGAAGGCTCTTGCGGGGCGCGTCTTCGCCCAGCAGCTCGATCGCGACAAGCCGCTCTGGGAGATCTGGCTGGTCGAGGGTCTCGACGGCGACCGCTTCGCGATGCTCTCCAAGACCCACCACGCGCTCGTGGACGGGATCTCGGGGGTGGACATCATGTCCGTGCTCTTCGACACCACTCCCGAGCCGGCCGCGCCCACCGACACCGGCGAGCGCTGGCTGCCACGCCCCCTCCCTTCCGCCGCGCAGCTCTTCGGCGAGGCGCTCATGGAGCGCGCCACGATCCCGGGCGAGCTCGTGCGCTCGGTGAGGGCGGTCTTCCGCGGCCCGCGCATGATGCTGGAGGGCTTGCGCGACGCCGCCGTGGGCGTCGGCGCGATGGCTTGGGCCGGCCTCAACCCCGCTCCCGCCACCCCCTACAACAAGTCGATCGGCCCGCACCGCCGCTACACGTGGATGCGCGCAAACCTCGCCGACCTGAAGGCGATCAAGAACGAGCTCGGCGGCACGGTGAACGACGTCGTGCTGGCGACGGTGGCCGGCGCACTTGGTAAGCACCTGCGCCGGCGCGGCCAGAACACCGACGGCGTGGAGCTGAAGGCCATGGTGCCGGTGAGCGTGCGCGCCGACGTCGAGCGCGGCGCTCTCGGGAACCGCGTGGCCGCGCTGATGGCGCCGCTGCCGGTCTGGTGCCAGGACCCGGTCGCGCGCCTCGACATCGTCCGCGAAGAGCTGAAGGGGCTGAAGTCCGGTGGCCAGGCCGTAGGCGCGCAGGTGCTCACGGAGCTGTCCGGCTTCGCGCCCTCCACGGTGATGGGCCAGGCGTCGCGACTGATGGCCCGGCAACGCTTCTTCAATGTGGTTGTGACGAACGTCCCAGGGCCGCAGATCCCTCTCTACCTTGCGGGACGACGGATGATCGACCCGTTCCCGATGGTGCCGCTGGCGAAGAACCAGGGTCTCGGCATCGCCCTCCTGTCATACGCCGGGAGGATCAACTTCGGGCTCGTCGGCGACTACGACGTGATGTACGACCTCGACGACTTCGCGATCGACCTCCAGCATTCGCTCGCGGAGCTGGCGGCGGAGGCGGGCGTCGAGCTGACGGTGGAGGCAAACCCGGCCCAGGCGGTCCGTGCGTGAGGGACAGGCTTGCGGAGTGCGCGCGGGAGCTGGGAATCCGGGTCCAGGTGCAGCGTCTCGCGGCGTCGACGCGGACGGTGGCCGACGCGGCGGTGGCCGTGGGCTGCGACGAGGCCGAGATCGCCAAGTCGATCGTCTTCGTGGCTGACGGCGACCCGATCGTCTGCGTGGCATCCGGCCAGCACCGCGTGGACACCGAGAAGGTGGCCGACGCGCTCGATGTGGCCGAGGTCCGCCAGGCCGCGGCCGAGGAGGTGCGCGCGGCCACCGGTTTTGCGGTCGGCGGGGTACCCCCGTTCGGCCACGACCTGCCCGTGCTGTTCGACGAGGCGCTGCTGCGCCAACGGCGCGTCTGGGCCGCGGCCGGCGACGCGAACAGCCTCTTCGAGGCCGACCCGCGCGAGCTGGCCAGCTGCATCAGGGCGCGCATCGTGGCGCTGGCTGAATAAGACCCCTTCGCCACACGTATAAAGCGCGCGCCTGAATCCTGTACGCCGGGCGCATGACGGATCGCGGCTCCGCTCCCACCATTCCGTACATGGAACCCACGCTCAAGGACGCCATCCCGGCGATCGAGACCACCTGGGTCGTCGTCGCCGCCGTGCTCGTCATGTTCATGCAGGTCGGCTTCCTCTTCCTCGAGGTCGGCTTCTCGCGGATGAAGAACGCCGGCACGGTCGTGCCGAAGGTCCTCGCGAACTTCTCGATCGCGGCGCTCTGCTACTGGGCCGTCGGATTCGCGCTCGCGTTCGGCGGCGCAGGCTGGTTTGCCGGCACGGAGGGCACCTTCCTCGGGACGACCGACCCGGCGGCATTCCCGGCGATGGAGTTCTCGGCGGCGGTGGTTCCGGCCAAGTTCTTCTTCCAGTTCGTCTTCTGCGCCGTGTCGCTCGCAATCGTGTGGGGCACCACGATCGAGCGCATCAAGTTCGGCGCGTACCTGATCTACGCGGTCGTCTTCAGCGCACTCATCTACCCGATTATCAGCCACTGGATCTTCGGCGGCGGCTGGCTGCAGGCGAACTTCGGCATGCAGGACTTCGCCGGCTCCACGGTGGTGCACCTCATCGGCGCCACGGGCGCGCTGGCCGCGCTGCTGCTGCTCGGCCCGCGCCAGGGCAAGTACAGCGACGACGGCAAGCCGAACGCCATCCCCGGCCACAACATGCCGCTGGTGGGCCTGGCCGTGCTGGTGCTGTGGTTCGGCTGGTTCGGGTTCAACGCGGGCTCGACGCTCGGAGCGATCGGCGGCCGCTTCGCCGACGTGGTGGTGGTCACCCAGCTCGGCGCCGCAGCCGGCGTATTGGGCGCGCTCCTCACCAGCTACCTGATCACGCGCAAGTTCGACATGGGCATGACCGCCAACGGCGCGATCGCCGCGCTGGTCGCGATCACTGCCCCGTCGGGTTACGTGGAGTTCTGGGCCGCGCCGCTGATCGGCTTCGTGGCCGGGGTGATCGTGGTCGGCGCGATCATCGCGATCGACAGGAAGCTGGACGACCCGGTCGGCGCGCTGTCTGCGCACGGGGTCGCCGGAATCTGGGGAACGCTCGCCTGCGGGCTGTTCACGAGCCCGCGGCTGGCTGAGCTGAACGCGATCGGCGAGGGCGGCCTGTTCTACACCGGCTCCTTCCACCAGTTCGGCGTCCAGGCGCTCGGCGTCGGGGCGGCCTTCGCGTCGGTGTTCAGCGTGAGCTTCCTCGTCTTCTGGCTGATCAAGAAGACCTACGGACTGCGCGTGCGGCCGGAGGAGGAGCGCTACGGCCTCGACATCGTCGAGCACGGCATGTGGGGCTACCCGGAGCAGTTCATGCCTGTCCCCGGGTCCGAGTACCGTCCTCCGGCGATGCCGAAGGGCTGGCCACCCCGCCAGCCGGCGCCGGTCACGGTGGCGGCGACCCGAGTCCAGGAGGGCTAGAGCGCGATGAAGAAGATCGAGGCGATCATCCGCCACGAGCGGCTCCAGGAGGTGCAGGACGCGCTCGACCAGCTCGGCGTCTCCGGCCTTACGGTCAGCGAGGTGGTCGGCTGCGGCCGCCAGAAGGGCTACACCGAGCAGTACCGCGGCGTGCGGGCCAACATCTCGCTGCTGCCGAAGATCAAGGTGGAGTCGGTGGTGCCCTCCGACATCGTGGACAGCGCAGTCGAGGCCATCGCACGCGCGGCGCGGACCGGCGAGATCGGGGACGGGCGCGTGTTCGTGTACCCGGTCGAGCAGTCCATTCGGATCCGCACGGGCGAGAGCGGCGAGGAGAGCGTCCGGCACGAGGAGCCGGTGGGCTGGGGCCACTAGCAGCCCCGGGCGGCGGCAAACCGACGCCTACGGCGTCGGCTTGCCCCCCTGGCACGCGACTCGCGGGTGGGAGACCGTACACGGGTCAACCACGAAGGAGAATCGTGATGTGGGATCTGGTCATCGACCTGTTCTGGCCCAGCAGACAGGTGAAGTCCATCGAGCAGCTCGCCGAGAAGGCTGCCTCGGGCACACTTCCGGTCGAGTGGCAGCGCCCCGGGGCGTTCAAGCGCGCCCTCAACGAGAGCGGCTGGCTCGACCACGAGGTGGTGGCCGCAGGGATGGTCACGCAGGGCAAGACGCAGTCGCTGTTCAGGATGATCACGGGGCTGGCGCTGCTCGAGGTGCTGCGGCCGCGGCGATCGAAGACGCTCCCACGCGAGTTCGCCCTCGCAGTGACCGCCGAGACGGTTGTTGCCTTCGCGATGAGCCCCTGGAACGAGGGCGACGGCGAGACGGTGCGCGTGGTCAAGATCAAGCACGAGCAGCGCGGCTCCTGGCCTCGCAGCCTCGTGCGCGTGATCGATGCGTCCACCGGCCGCGTGCAGAACGGGGGAACGCTGGACCTCGCCGGCGAGGAGCAGTTCCCATTCACGTGGGGCGGCGACGAGAGCACCGACGAGCTGATCGAGCTGCTCAGCCGCTGAAGACGGCCGCTGCGATGCCCGTCGGCTAGGGCACGTCGCCGAGCAGGCTGCGGTGTGCTCTGGCCGCACGCGGTAGCGCGTTCAGGCCGATGGCTATTGCCGACCCGAGCATCACCCACGCAGGCCAGAAATAGCCGCCGCCGGCAGCCAGCCACACGCCGACGATGAAGACGTTGAGGATCACCTGCGCTCCCGCGTGATGGCGGAGGCGGCGGCGCTGCACGAGCTTGTCGATCGCCGCCGCGCGGTCCTCGGCCCCGGCGAGATTGGCCTCCCGGAGCGGCGGGGCCCCGTACACGCGCCAGGCGTCGAGCCCGGCGATCAGGCCTATGCCGAGCAGCGGCCACACGATCCAGGGCAGCTCGGGCCCGGTGAGCGCCCAGACGACCACTAACACGGTCGCCACGATGCCGAGGGCGGCTGCGCGGATGCGGAGGTTATGAACGCTCCGGCGCTGGAGAGCGTCCGCCTCCGCGGACGGGAGTACGCGCACAGCCCCTAATTGCGGGACGGGCTCCTCCCGCAACTTCGTGGACGTGAGCGGAATGAGCGCCGTGACGCGGGTGCCCGCGCCCGCCGGGCTGTCCACGGCGAGAGAGCCACTGAGGGCGCCCACGCGGTCGGCCAGCCCCTGGATGCCGGACCCGCGATCCAACGCGGCGCCACCCACGCCGTCGTCGCTCACTTCGACAGTGAGGAGGCCGTCACGGGCGCTCACCGCCACTGTGGCCGTTTCGGCGCTCGCATGCTTGCCGATGTTCGCGAGGCACTCCGACACCACGAAGTACGCCGCCGCCTCGACCGCGGCGGGCAGGCGTTCGTCCGGCGTGGCCACCACGTCGACCGGCAGTGTGGCGCGCGAGGCGAGATCCTCGAGTGCGGCCGGCAGGCCGCGGTTCGTGAGGATCGCCGGGTGGATGCCCCGCGCCAGGTCACGCAGCTCCTTCAGCGCCAGGTTTGCCTCCTCGCCAGCCTGGCGCACGAGCTCGACCGCGGCCGGGTCGCCGTTCGCGGCGCGCTGCTCGGCCATGCGCAGGTTCAGCGCGAGCGCGACCAGTCGCTGCTGGGCGCCGTCGTGGAGGTCGCGCTCGATGCGCCGGCGCTCGCCGTCGGCCGCCGCAATGATGCGCGAGCGGGCGCCCTCGAGCTCGCTCACCTGTGCGGTCAGCTCGGGGTCCGCGTTCGAGCCGAGCAGCTGGGCCGCCAGCCAGCCGTAGAGGCGGCCGAGCGCGCCCAGCCCGGGAATTCCCACCAGCAGGATCAGCGCGCCGAGCGGCATCAGCGCGAGTGCCGCGCCGAGGCTGTCGACCTGGAGCCACCCGAGCCAGCTGGCGTCCGACGCCGCCCAGTAGTACGCCGGCTCCGCGAGCGTCCCCAGCCCAACGGCGAGCACCGCGACCGTGACCGTGAACGAGACGATGCCGAGCGGCAGCTGCAGCAGCAGGAACGCGAGGTCCTTCCAGGTGGCGGGATCGGCTAGCCGGGCGGTCAGGCGGTTCCACCAACGTCCGCTCACCGGATCGGGCCTGTAGGGGCTCGGAATCTCCGTGCCGACGAGCGTGCCGATCAGGCGGCGCTCGAGCTGAGCAAGCCAGCGCCACGCGTACACGGTCCCGATCAGCACCGGGATGCCGATCAGGGTGACCGCCGTCCCGAAGCCGAAGGAGATCGCCGTAACGAGGAACGCGAACTCGGCCACGCCAAGCGGCAGCGCCAGCAGCAGGTACAGGATGCGCCTGTAGGTGCGAGCGTCGAGGATGTTCTGTGTGAGCGCCTTGATGCCCCCAGGCTAAGAGCGCTTCGTTGCGCCGTCGATACGGGCACCCGTACCATGCCGACCGTGCGCCCCCGGCACGGCATAGCCGTCGTGGTTGCGTTCCTTGCGTTGCCGGCCGGCGCCGAGGCGGCAGCGGGCACGCTGGATCTGAGGCAGTCGCTCGACCACTCGCGCGGGCTCTACGTGGAGGGCTCGGTTTCGTTCATACGCGTCCGGAGCGCGGACGACCGGCTCGTCGTCGCACGGCGCGTCCGGAAGCCGCGCTTCCGCATGAAGCGCCAGCTCGCGCCCGGCCGCTATCGCGTAATCAGCTACCAGCGCCCCTGCGACGGCAATTGCAGGCGGCTCGACCCGCCCACCGATCGCTGCGCGCGGCGCGTACGGATCCTCTCTGGCGGGCTGACCGAGGTGGAGGTCAGGGTGCGCCCCGGCCACGGCTGCGGGATGACCCGCCGGGCACTGCCGGCACGTTTCCCACCCATCGCGCGCATGCGGGCTGTCCAGCGCTGGCTGCGCGCGCGCGGCGCCATCAACTCGTGGGCTCTGATCGACTCCTGGGGACGGCCGCACGGGTTCGCGCGGCACCGGACCTACGTGAGCGCGAGCCTGGTGAAGGCCATGCTGCTCGTGGCGTACCTGCGAGGCATCGGCAAGCGGGCGCCGAACGCCGGCGAGCGCGCCTCACTCGGTCCGATGATCACGGTGTCGTCGAACGACGCTGCGGACACGATCTACCCCCGAGTCGGCGACGCCGCGCTCTACCGGTTAGCCGAGCTCGCCGGGATGAAGAGCTTCTCTGTGGCCGGCTACTGGGGGAACGCCCACTTCAGCGCCGAGGACCAGGCGCGCTTCTTCAACCGCATCGACCGGCTGGTGCCGAAGGCCTCGCGCGCCTACGCGCGCGGGCTTCTGTCATCGATCGCGAGCTATCAGCGCTGGGGCTTCTCTCGCTACTCGCTCGCCGCCGGCTTCAAGACGTTCTTCAAGGGCGGCTGGCGTGGAACTGGAGCCGGGGAGCTTGTCCACGAGGCGGCGCTCTTCGAGCGTGGACCCACGCGCATCTCGATGGCCGTGCTCACCGATGCGAACCCATCGCACGACTACGGCACGCAGACGCTGCGCGGGGTGGCGGAGCGCATCTTCGGGCAGCCGCACGCAAAGCCGCGCACCCTGGCAGAGGCAGAACAGTCGGGACCGAAGGAGGCAGGCACGCCCGCTCACCGCCGGGCCGCGCTCGTCGACGCGCACCGCTTCGCGCCCGGCATCCTTGTGGAGCTCTCGTACCGCATGACGCACAACATCAGCGGCTATCGCGTGCCCGGGTACTGCCAGGACTGGGCGCTGATGCACTTCGGGCACGCGATCCGCCGGAACCGCTACCTCGACCTGACCCTCGGCTGCTGACCTCCTGGAGGGTTCCGGCGCCGCGCCCGCGATAATGAACTCATGGCCGAGCGCACCGACCTCCTCCGCGTTGCCCTCGCGCAGCTCAACCCCGTGGTCGGGGACATCCGCGGCAACGCGCGCAAGATTTCCGACAGCATCGCCCGTGCGCGGGACGAGGGTGCCGCGCTGGTGGTGCTTCCGGAGCTGGCGCTCACCGGCTACCCGCCGGAGGATCTGCTGCTGAAGACGAGCTTCCTCGACGCCGCCGATGCGGCGCTCCAGGAGCTCGCCGGCCAGACGCACGACATAGCCGCCGTGGTGGGCTACCCGGAGAAGGCCGAGGACGTCTACAACAGCGCTGCCGTCCTTGCCGATGGTGGCGTCGTGGCCACCTACCGGAAGATGTACCTGCCGAACTACGGGGTCTTCGACGAGCAGCGCTACTTCCAGTCGGGCGCGGAGGCGGCCATATTCGAGCTGAACGGCATCCCGCTGGGGCTCAGCATCTGCGAGGACATTTGGGAGCCCGGTCCGCCCGCCATGACCGAGGCGCTCGCGGGCGCACAGGTGATCCTCAACCTGTCTGCCTCGCCGTATCGCATGGGCGTGGGCGCTCGGCGGGAGCGCATGCTGATTCAGCGGGCCGTGGACAACCTCACCGCCGTGGTCTTCGTGAACACGGTGGGCGGTCAGGACGAGCTCGTCTTCGACGGCCATAGCCTCGCCATCGACCAGGACGGCGAGGTGCTCGCGAGAGCACCCCAGTTCGAAGAGGCGCTCACCGTCTGCACGATCGACCCGCGCGCAATCACCGCGGCGCGGCTGCGCGAGACGCGCCACCGCGCAAACGTGCGCCGCCAGCGGCGCGCCTCTCACATAGCCGAGCCGCCGGTGTTCACGCTGGCGAGCATCAGCACCGAGCCGGAGAGCGAGGCGGAGGTGGTGTCCGGAGACCTCGTGGACACCCTGAGCGACGAGGCCGAGGTCTACGCGGCCCTGCGCACGGGCCTACGCGATTACACCGACAAGAACGGCTTCGAGCGCGTGGTGATCGCGCTGTCCGGCGGGATCGACTCGGCCCTGGCCGCGCTGGTGGCGGCCGACGCGCTAGGGGCCGAGCGGGTCACCTGCGTGTCGATGCCCTCGCCCTACTCGAGTGAGGGCACGCGGAACGACGCGCGCGAGATCGCCGAGAACCTGGGCGTGGAGTTCCGCGAGATCGGCATCGAGCAGGCGATGCGCGCCTACGAGGAGATGCTGAGCGAGGCGTTCGAGGGCCGGGAGCCCGACGTGACGGAGGAGAACGTGCAGGCGCGCATCCGCGGCAACGTCGTCATGGCGCTCTCGAACAAGTTCGGCTGGCTGGTACTCGCCACCGGCAACAAGTCGGAGCTGTCGGTCGGCTACGCCACGCTCTACGGCGACATGGCCGGCGGCTTCGCGGTCCTCAAGGACGTCTACAAGACGTGGGTCTACAGGCTCGTCCGCTGGCGCAACGAGCAGGAGGACCGCGACCTGGTGCCGGCGTCGGTACTCGACCGGCCGCCGTCGGCCGAGCTGCGCTACGAGCAGCGCGACGAGGACTCGCTGCCGGCCTACGACGTGCTCGACCGCATCCTGGAGGGTTACATCGAGCAGGACCTCGACGCGGTCGAGCTCGTGCACCGCGGCCTGCCGGCCGAGGACGTGGAGCGCGTGATCCGAATGGTCGACCGCGCCGAGTACAAGCGCCGCCAGGCCCCGCCCGGCATCAAGATCTCCTCCAGGGCTTTCGGCCGTGACCGGCGCCTGCCGATCACCAACCGCTACGAGACCTCCATGGATCCCGCCGAGCGGCGGCTCAGGGCGCTCAAGTAGGTGTACGCCGGCGACGGCTCGTTTCGCTCCCCGCTCTGGGGCTTCGCTCTCACGCTTCCGCTGGCCGGTCTGCTGCTGATGCTGGCGGCCCCAAGCGCCGACGCCCACTGGGAGCACCACCCGTCCCACTTCTGGCTCGTCCTGGGAACCGCGGCGGTGAGCACAACGCTCGCGTTCGCCACGAGCGCCATTGCGCTGCGACGCGCCGACGCCCGGCTGTTCCTGATCTCGCTCTCGTTCCTGGCGGCGGCCGGATTCCTGACGCTGCATGCACTCGCGACGCCCGGAGTGCTGCTCGACGGTCCAAACCAGGGCTTCACGATCGCGACCCCGGTTGGCCTGCTCGTCGCAGCGATATTCGCCGGATGGTCGGCACTGCGTCTGCCAAAGTTGCGCGCCGAGGCGCTGATGCGCCATGCGCAGCTGCTCCGCGCCGGGCTGATCGCCGTGATGGTGATCTGGGCCGCTATCTCGCTCGGTTCCGTTCCGCCGCTCGACGACCCCACGCCCGTCGAGCGTGCCGGCGGCGGCCTCATCGCGCTCGCGCTGCTGGCGCTGCTGCCGTATACGTTCGCCGCCTGGCGCTACGCAGCTATGGCCCTGCGCACGGGCGCGCCGCTGCTGCTCGCCGTGGCGAGCGCCTTCACGCTCCTGGCGGAGGCGATGATCGCCGTCGCGCTTGCACGCAGCTGGCACGCGAGCTGGTGGGAGTGGCACGTGCTGATGCTGATGGCCT
>OBLS010000363.1_pt1 | contig 15834 bp, 15 predicted proteins | sample 1519901 | NCBI WGS metagenome assembly OBLS01 (sample SAMEA3113585, study PRJEB22503) | soil metagenome | reverse complement strand
AGGGATCAACATTTAATCTGACAAGTAAATGGTAAGCACAGCTCCCCGATACATCTATTAATTTAAATTACTAAGTTCGATTACCAGTCACAGTATCTGTCTCCGAAATTAATGTGCGCCAAACCAACACTTTAAAATGAACCCATAGTCGAATCCTCGTAGTCTCTTCAGATAATGAAAAGATAAATAATATGGAGTCAGCTATGTCACTGTGATTGTTCCTTCCATCCATGGGTGGAGGGTACAGAAATACGGATATTGACCTGGCTCGCTCGGCATTGTTATAGGTTTGCTACCCTGACCGGGCGAAACAAGGCTGGTATCAAATCTGCCGTCGGGAGTTGCATCCTTTCCTGACGTGGCGGTATGTATCGCTGTGTCGTCGTTCTTCCAAGTAACAGTTTCTCCTGCTTTTACAGCAGTCTCTGCAGGTACGTAAAATTCTGGATTATCTGCTGATTGTGAACCCTTCGCCATGGACACTGTCGTGCCCTCGGTAGTCCCTTGAGCTAATGCAGAAAAACCGCTCATGCTAGCAAGACCCAGTCCGAAAAAAGATAACGCCGATACACTTGCCAGTATCCAATATGAGATATTGCTATTCATGTTTCAAAGGCAAAATCTTTGCTATATATTTATTATTAATGAACCCAGGCTACTGAGTCGTGAGGGCAGAGCCCTAAGCTATTCTTCTACACCTGCCCTTAAACAGCTAGCCCGGGAAAATTCACATAAACATTTGATCGCCTGCGGCGAGGTGAGGTTTCATGCCTTGGGTTTGTTTCTCTTTCGCCTCTCCGTTTTTGCGTACTTCTTGCTTCCTGACCTCTGCGCGCTATAAGAGTGAGTCTTGTTGCCCTTACGATGAGCCATATCAAATTATCCGAATCAGCAAATATATCTTTATGTGCTCACTTTTGGCTTTAAACCCAGCAACCAACCTATCGCCTCAGAGGAAAAGGATGTTAGCCAGAGTCGTCGGGACAACGGCGCCAGGGAGGGAAGTATATTGATCATTATCCGTCTGACATGTCGATGAGCAAACGTAGTATTTTAGAATGATTTTGTATGATTCAAGCCGCCGACACAATTCCATTACAATACCACCACGTTTACTTCGTGAACTCAGGCATTTTATTGATATTTTGATTAACAAACTCGTTATCTAAGTATTAATGGCCTCTCTTTTTGTTCTATACTAATAGGATAATAGCGTCAGTGCGCTCTAAATAATTACATGTATAAAGAACCTTCGGATCCAAATCATCTTCAATGCGGGCCCAGAGGGACTCGAACCCTCGACCAACTGCTCCGCAGGCAGCCATTCTATCCAAGCTGAACTATGGGCCCGGTCATTTTTAAGAATTGCTAACCATATATGAAGTAACTCGAAACAAGGGATAGGAATATTGCTGGAATCTAAGTGGAACCAGGGTTCGAATATGCGATTACAAAAGGTAAAATTGTGGTCGTGCCAAGAATGGCTACTCGCCATGACACTTTCTTTACTGGACGATATGAACAGCAGGGTAATTCTCTTCGACGGAGCGATGGGTACCGAGATCCAAAAATTATCTCCGCAGCCTGACGATTTCCCCGACAAGAAGGAGGGTTTTAATGATGGTCTGACCCTGACTCGACCCGAATGGATAAAAACAATCCATCGGAAATACCTAGCTGCTGGAGCAGATTGCGTAGAGACTAATACCTTTGGAAGCAATTTGTTCAAATTACAGGAGTATGGATATGGCGAACGGACCATAGAGCTCAATAGGAGGGCAGCTCAACTCGCAAGGGAAGTTTGTAGCGAGTTCAGTGATAGGCCCAGATATGTGATAGGAACAATGGGACCATCGGGTTACCTTCCCAGTTCTAACGATCCAGACCTAGGTTCGAAGACGCCCGACGAGATAAGTAAAGGCTACATACCTCAGGCCAAGGGACTTATCGAAGGAGGCGTCGACGCTTTATTGATAGAAACCAGTCAAGACATACTTGAAGTCAAAATGGCGATCGAAGCTTGTCAAGAAGCAATGGAAGACCTCTCGAGAAAAGTCCCGCTTATTGCAAATGTTACACTTGATCAATACGGAAAGATGCTTTTGGGAACGCCGGTGCAGGCCGCTTATACCACAGTAAGTCGCATGGGAATAGACATCTTTGGCTTAAATTGCTCTACCGGTCCAGCAGAGATGATGCCAAGCGTACGATGGCTCAATGAACAGGAGGACTTACCAATTCTAGTTGTACCAAATGCAGGCATGCCCCAAAACGATGGCGGAAGAGCCGTTTACAAAATGACCCCGCCCGAGATGTCAAAAATACTAGAAGATTTTCTTATCAAATTCAACCGCGTGCGAATAATAGGAGGTTGTTGCGGAACCAACGCAGATCATACATACGAGCTTAGAAATATGCTAGAAAAGAACCACAAGGGCAACCCTCAGTAGATAACCCGTAAAGTTTAGAACTTCTTTTGTTTAGCTTACGAGTGTTTTAATGTTCAGGGCAAGGAACAACATACCACGGGTAAGCTCATCACTCAGGGCTGTTGATCTGAGGCAAAGCCCTCCGCCGCTTATAATCGGCGAGCGTCTTAATACGCAGGGCTCCCGGAAGGCGAAACAGCTCGTGCTAGACGATGACCTTGAAGGACTATTGAGTTTGGCAAGATCCCAAGTCGAAGATGGAGCACATTGTCTAGATGTGTGCGTAGCAACGACAGAAAGAAGTGACGAAAGCCAAATTATGACCAAACTTGTAAAGCGTCTTAGCCTTGAAATTGAGGCTCCTCTTGTGATAGACTCGACAGATCCATCTGTTATTGAAGCAGCAGTCAAGCAGATCCCGGGAAAGCCAGTAATCAATTCTATAAATCTGGAAGGGGATGGATCCAGATTCCATAAATTGTGTCCTCTTATGCAGAAATACGGGCTCCCGGCAGTTGCAATGTGCATTGGTCCCAAAGGAATGGCAAAAACCCCGGAAGAAAAGTTGGAGACCGCCCTCCTTCTTTTAGAATCTGGTCGAAAGTATTCACTCCAGCCCTGGCAGTTTATGTTCGATGTCCTCACATTTACGCTTGCAACAGGAGAGCACGAATTTGCGGATTCGGCAAAAAACACCCTCAAGGGAATAGAACTAGTGAAAAGAAATATTCCAGGCTGCTTTACCGTATTAGGGCTAAGCAACATTAGTTTTGGACTTGATAGCAAAGCCAGGCGAACCCTAAATTCTGTCTTCCTTCATCATGCTCTTAAAGCAGGATTGGACGCAGTGATAATAAATGCAAGAGACGTTGTTCCTTACGGCGAAATAGTGCCTGCAGAAAGGAAGCTTGCTGAGAATTTAGTCTTTAACGTTCATCCCAATGCACTCTCAGAACTTATTTCATATTTCCAAACGAAAAAGGCTTCGGATGGGGTCGGAATATCGGCTTCCCCAAAAGTCGAATTGGACAAAAACTGGAGTGCAAGCAAGAAATGTCACTATAAAATAGTAAATAGGATTAAAGAAGGTCTAGAAGAAGATGTGGTCGCAGCTATATCAGAGAATATACCACATAAAAAAGAGATGAGTCTAAAATACAATGAGGATAATGAAACAAAGAAATCAAAGCTTATCTTGGTAGCACCGAAAGCAATTGCCCACGATGCTGCAGTACAAACTCTAAACGAAGTTCTTTTACCTGCAATGAAGGAAGTCGGAGATAAATTTGGAGCAGGAGAACTTATTCTCCCTTTCGTGTTAAAGTCAGCTGAGTGCATGAAAGTTGCAGTTTCAGAACTTGAAAAATATCTTGTAAGGCAAGAGGGTGTGAGCAAGGGAAAGCTCGTACTTTGCACGGTCTACGGAGACGTCCACGATATAGGAAAAAACCTTGTTAAGACCATATTTGCGAACAATGGTTACAGCGTTTACGATTTAGGAAAGCAGGTACCCCTTCAGACAATTGTTGACAAGATTAAGGAAGTTAACGCTGATGCTGTTGGCCTGTCAGCCCTATTAGTTTCAACCTCAAAGCAAATGCAATATTTTGTAGAATATGCCCGGAAAAACAGCATGAACATTTCTATCCTTTGCGGAGGGGCGGCCATAAACAGCAGTTACATAAACCGAATAGCAAAGGAGGAGGGTATATACAAAGGGGGAGTCTTTTACTGTAAGAGTGCATTTGATGGCCTTAAAACCATGAATACACTTATGTCTGACAAGAAGGTAGAATTTATTTCGAAGTGGTTACAAGGGATTGAGATTTGGCAAGAAAGAAAAGTAAGTCCTGGGGAAGCGAGTGTCATTCCTCGAAGCGCTGTGCGCCCAGTATCTCCTCCTGTGCCACCTCATATTAATCAGAGGATTCAAATTAAAGGTGAAGAGATAGACCTTGATGAAGTATGGACCTTTCTGAACAAAAAGTCCCTTTTCGTCCTCTCCTGGGGTCTCAGGGCGGCATCAACAAAAGGACTGCCTGAGCTATCCCAAAAACTTCTATCAGAGTGGAAAGATAGAGTTAAAAAAGAGAGTCTCTTCGAACCAAAGGTTGTCTATGGCTACTTCACGTGCCACAATAGAAATGACAAGTTAGTAGTTGAACTGCCAAAAAATGAGGGGGAAGTAATATTTGATTTTCCAAGGTCCACGAAAGAGAAGCACTTATGCTTGACGGACTATTTTGGCGAGACCGATCTTGCAGCTTTTCAGTGTGTTACTGTTGGGACTAGGGTCACGGAAATAATCGACAAGTGGAATAAGGATAGCCTCTATACGGATGCCTATTATCTCCACGGTCTAGCTGTCGAAACCGCTGAGGCGTTGGCTGAGTGGACTAACATGAGAATAAGAAAAGAATTGAAGATCTCCAACAACCGTGGTCTCAGGTACAGCTGGGGCTATCCTAGCTGCCCTGACATATCTCAACATCATCTAGTTTGGAAAATTCTCGAGCCTTCTAAATTTGGAATGGATCTTACTGAAGCCGGCCAAATAATTCCTGATCAGTCCACCGCTGCTATTGTAGTACATCATCCAGAGGCGGAGTATTTCGTGCTTTAAAGTGAAAGTAAGGGTCATCTTTGTTCCAGACCTTATAACAGCTGCAGAGATTGAAGGTTATGGCGAGGAACAATATCTTTTTCATTCGGACTTTATACTTACGAGATTAGTTTTCTTTTTTAATCGAAACAAACTGAGGAATAATCAATCAACATATATTAACTAATTATCGCAGTTCCTAAGTGAATCCAGGTTCGATGACTATCCTTGATTTTGCTTTCGCCTGTGCTCTAGACGAGTCTCCACCGTACTTTACATATGAAAACAATACGATGCTGATAATTGAATCAAAAGATAACGCAGAACGAAGTGTCAACGGATTTCTCTATATCGAGCCATTTATAGAATCATTGATTTCACACGAATCTATTCATGTGGTCATCAAGGACACCGAGGGGGCCAAAACTTCAGACTCCCTTGATGACCTAGAAGTAATTGTCGAGCGGGAGGGTTCGAAATTTCAAGTGACGCTTAACAATATGTTGTTTGCAAAAGACAGATCAGGTATTGTGATATGATAAACGTAGATCACCCAGCACTCGAAGTCTTTAGGAATTTAAAGGGAGACAAATACCTAATTTCATATGTCCTGTAGTTGTAACTGGTATTTCAGAAGAAGTCGGTAAGCTTAGTGTTAATGCTACTTTCGATTAACTTGCTTGATATCCGCTTGTTTGGAGTCATGGATACATCTACCAGTCTCTCTAGAAATTGTAGTTCCTCAGGTAACAACACGATGTCGCCATCGAAATTTACTTGAGAAAAAGCAATTTTTTGGTTAATCCTCAGTATGCTTTCAAGGCATCGATGTATCCTGTGACTTTGTTTAGGGTGTACGCCGTTATTTGCTAGCAGTTTTGCCAAGTTTCTTTTCCTCAAGAAATAAATGTTAGTATAAATAAATCTGTTGAACGTAGATATTACGCTAAAATAGTCTTCTGTTCCTTTGTATCCCAAGAAAGTTGCGGGTAGGTATCTGCACAGTTTGCGGACTCCCCTCTCTTCCCAATGTTTGGCGTCCAAAACCACAATAGACCTTCCAAAGAAAAGCAGTGCATTGAGCACCTGGTGCGTAAGACGTTCATCCAATGAATCCTGATCCGATTTAATTTCTATTGGGTAGAATTCAATGGAGTCGATTCTGCATTTTTCTTTCAGGGCAAATTTCGTATATAATCCGGATCTCATAACAATATTCAAGTGATTGGTAGAAGATTCAGAGGACGTTACCCGAAAAGAGCTGCGTCCGCTACAAAGTCTTTCCCTGACGGCTACGACTAGGTCAAAATTTCGGAAATATCCCTCCTCTTTTATTGATAACTCATAGTTACTGTCGACGCGCGGAAGGCAATCACTTTCACCCTCTATGTGACCTGATTTCAATGAACTGATGAAAAGTTCCTTGAGTTCCCTCTCTTTCATAAAGCTATAACACCTTGTTAAAAATAGAGATTTTCTCTTGTGTGATCACTACAAACATAGGTATCAATGATTTTTACTAGTTATTGGAGTTTGCAGACAAGCTTCTCTTAGCTGTTCTACGAACGCCCTTAGGTTGACTAACTTATGTTTATCGTTTGGATGTCGGGCTGCTATCCTATCTATAATAGCACTGCCAATGATGACTGCGTCAGCTCCAGAATTGACTAGCGAAGTTACCTGATCAGGCCTGCTGATACCAAATCCAACAGCAATAGGAATCTTTCCTTCGGTTATTTCCTTGATTCTCCTGATGCTCTGGAAAGTATAGTCTTCATACTCTGCTCTTGATCCGGTCGTGCCGTAGACGGATACTACGTATAAAAATCCTGAGCATACTTCCATAATCTTCTTTAATCGACTAGCATCTGTATTGGGAGACGCAAGGAATACTGTAGCCATTTTAAGTTTTGATGCGGCATTCACATAAGAATACGATTCGGTGAGTTCCAGATCAGGCAGTATAAATCCATCAACCCCCTTTAACCTTGACGTCCTCAAAAACTCTTCCAGTCCGCTCCTAAACACTATATTGGAATAGGTCATTATGAGCAATGGTAAGCGAGGGAACTTCTCTCTCACAGCGCCGACCAACTCCAAACATTTCTGTGGAGTTGTTCCATTTTTCAAAGCAACAGTAGAAGCCTGCTGTATGGTTGGTCCATCTGCGATAGGATCCGAGAAGGGAATTCCAATTTCAACTATATCTGCTCCCGATTCTACAATAGTGCTCACAATCTCTTCTGTATATTTCAATGTTGGATAACCTGCGACAACATAGCAAATTAGCGCAGGTCGATTTTCTAACACCAATTGCCTAAACTTGCAGCATATGCGATTGTTCTCTAGTTCACTTGTCGGCATTTCTATTTATGTTCACGTTCTCTTTGCAGGTAACGAGATACTATTCCAAGATCCTTGTCGCCTCGACCTGACAAGGTTACAACAATATCCTGATTTTTCTGACCCTTTTTTGCTAGCTTCATAGCGTAGGCTACTGCATGTGACGACTCTAAGGCTGGTATAATTCCCTCCAGCTTGCACAACCTAACAAAGGCATCGACGGCGAGTTCATCAGTGCAATCTACATATTTCACTCTATCTATATCCTTAAGATATGCATGTTCTGGTCCCACTCCGGGATAATCCAATCCAGCAGATATGCTATGGGTATGAGAAACCTGGCCGTACTTATCTTGAAGAATATATGTCTGCATTCCATGCAAGATCCCCTCTGAGCCAGCTAATAGGCTAGCGCAATGCTGCCGGGAGTTTAAACCCTTTCCTCCAGCCTCAACTCCTACCAAAGAGGTTGCCTTATCGGTTATAAACGGATAAAACGAACCCATAGCATTGCTTCCACCCCCAACACATGCAACAATGAAATCGGGCGATCGAGGAGAATAATCATGAATTTGACTTCTAATTTCATTTCCTATGACGCATTGGAAATCTCTGACCATCGTTGGATAGGGGTGCGGACCGACAACCGATCCGATTAGGTAATAGGTATCTTGGACATTGCTAATCCAATCACGGAGGGCCTCATTAATAGCGTCTTTCAATGTCTTTGATCCAGTATTGACCTCATGTACTTTTGCGCCTAGCAATCTCATTCTAAATACGTTGGACTTTTGCCTTACCATATCTCTGGATCCCATATATATTTCGCATTGCAGCTTTAGTGCGGCACAGGCAATTGCCGTACCAACGCCATGTTGTCCGGCACCTGTCTCCGCAATTATCCTCCTTTTGCCCATCCTCTTGGCCAAAAACGCCTGACCGATAGTGTTATTGGTTTTATGAGCCCCACCATGCAATAGATCCTCTCGTTTCAGGAGGATTCTTGAACCCCCTGCATACTCAGTCAAATTTTTTGCATAATATAATGGCGTCGGCCGACCAGCAAACTTAGTTAGGTAGTAGTCAAGATCTTTTAGAAAGACAGGATCATCCTTAAATGCGGTATATGCGGATTCCAGCTCATTGATCGCCGGTACCAATGTCTCTGGAATAAATTTACCCCCGTACTTTCCGAACTTTCCTCCTTCGGTGCCTAGTGCAGCTTCCAAATGTCGTCCCCTTACTCTACTGTCACGGAGACATATTAAGGGATCACGAGTCCTAAAACGATTGGTATAATTCTCTAACCTTTGAAGATATATTGCCTGATTTGATGATGCCAGTCCCTATCAAGAAAGCGTCGGCACCAGCTTCTTTTAAAAGGACAATTTGGTTTGGAAGCTTAATTCCGCTTTCGCTGACAATTATGTTCTTGCCCTTGTCATATTTCTTTAACAACCTCCGCGTAACATCTAGATCTACTTCAAATGTATTTAGATCCCTGTTGTTAATACCAATTAGATCGTAATTTGCGGACTCCTCCAGTACTTCTTTGAACTCGTTCTCGGAATGCACTTCGACCAAGGTAGATAGTCCTTTTGCCCTTGCCTGTGCTGAAAATTTCTCCATACTCCCTTCGGCCAAATCATTATCAAAGACTGATTTTATTAACAAGATGCAGTCAGCGCCTATCTTTTTTGCGCTTTGGATCTGAACTTCACTGACGATTATATCCTTCATCAGGATGGGTACACTCACGCATTTGCGGATCGCAGATAGATGTTTAATGGAACCAGAGAATAAATGGGGTTGGGTCAATACAGAGAGGGCAACTGCGCCGTTATCTGCCATTTCTTGTGCCGCAGAAGCAATATTTGTTTCGTCTAGCGAAGCGCTTAGATTACCTTCCGTCGGAGATGAAAGCTTGACTTCAGTGATCAGAGGCGCATGGCTGCATCTGAGTATAGATTTTCTAATACTCAAAGGTTCATGGCTTAATTGATATTCTTTTTCCACGTCATACCTGCCCTCGCTGATCGATCGGTACGAATTGTCGGCAAGGACTTTTAGACTATAACTTGATCTTGAGAACCTGCTTGCATATACCATAACATCTTTTACTCTATCTTAAATTCGGTTTTAAATGTAGCTTCTGCTTTTAGTCCTACCGTGCGGCTATATAGTTGAGCACCTAGGATAATTAATATAATCTCGCAGTCAATTTAATCTATCCGCATATGACTGAAAGTGCCATTTTTCTTGATAGGTCGAAACTGTCACCCAGATACATACCCTCAGAGCTGCCGCATCGAGAGAAGGAAATAGAAAAAATCTATCATGCGTTCAGAGAATCATTTAGCTCTCCTGAAAGATTTCCTCTCACTATAATGCAGATAGTCGGTCCAGCGGGGATTGGGAAGACATCGACGGTCTTAGCCACTATGAGACTTCTGGAGGATCAATTTTCTAAGAACAGACTAAAGATGAAGGTTGCTTATGTAAATTTAAAGCTTCAAGGAGGGAACAAATACGCCATCTATCGATTTATCCTAGAAAAGATAGCCCCTGAATTACCAGCACAAGGATTAAGTGCAGAAGAAATGTTGAGGTTCCTACTACGGTACCTCATTGAAAATAAGACATTTGCATTCATCGTTCTAGATGAAATTGACTACTTGATAAAAATAACCAAAGATAGCGGGATAATATACGACCTCACCAGATTAAATGAATTTGATCCCGAAAGTCCATGCCACGTCAAAGGTGTGATTTTTATTGCCAGAAGCACCGATTTTTACTCGAAGCTAGACCAAGCTGAGCTGAGTAGCCTTGGTAGGGTCCCCATGAAGTTTCCAATGTACAATTTAAAGCAAGTTGGTGATATCTTATCTAAGAGGTGCTCTGAGGCATTTCGGCCGCGAGTAGTAGGCTCCGACCTAATAGACAAGGTTTCCGAAATAACTATATCCACAGCTGTTAAAGGTGATATTAGATATTCCCTTGAGCTGCTTCTCTATGCCGGAAACCTTGCCGAGTCAGACAGCACAGGTAGGGTCTCCTTAGAACATATCCTGAAAGTGCATAGCCAAATACATCCTTCTCTCACTTTAGATCAAATCCGCGAATTACCGAAAAATCAGCTCGTCACCTTACTTGCCGTCGCAGCCGCCATGCGCATGAGGGATAAAAATTATGTCGATATCCGAGAGATTCGAAGTCATGCTATTGCCATATGCGAGGACCTTAAAGTTCGGAAACTGGAGATTGAGGATTACCTTGATGACCTTAGGATGAAGAATATAATTGAGATAAAGTCACTTAAAGAGATCGGAATAAATTCTGTTTCCGTTGAAGAACTTCAAACTGTGCTGCGCAGGCAGATAAAAAATTATGCTTAGAACGGTGTCATTAGAAGGAATTGAACGGAAAAGAAACTATTGAAAAGGGGATAGGAGGGCTGGGAAAGATAAAGCTAATTAGAGCTCTGGCGGAAGAGGAAAGAATGATGACGATTTATGGTTTGCACAAGAAGACACATCTCAAGAGAGAAGACATAAAGAGAAATCTCGGTGACCTTATCGAAATAGATTGGGTAAGAGAAGAAAAACTTGGCAACGTCCTCTACAGATTAAACAGGCAAAATATCATTGTTCAACATCTTCTGACATTCTTTAAAAATGTTGAATACATATATCATCCATAGAAGCTCATATTTTTTTCTGTCGGACAAACTCTGTTGAATAAAAAATCAACTGCTGCTCTCTCCAAAAGAAGACCTTTGGACACTTCGTTTGCGTAGCGATGGATCTCGCTGGGGTCTAGTCGAGAGATTAAGTCATATTCACCAAGAGAGCATCCTTGTGCTCGGTCCTTCAATGCTGAGGCTATCCTGTCTAGGTGATAATTTACATGGATTTCTTCTGCTTCTTCCAATGGTACCGAGTAGATTTCTGAGACTTTGAAATTAATTGTATTTTCATCACTATGAGATAGCTCCCTGTGTACGTTATATATCGCATTTTTTCCCCTGAGCTCCCTTGCTCTTTCGTTACTCGCATCATTGTTCATAATTCTCGTTTATACTATTAAACAACCTATGATGTTCAATCTTATTAGTCTATCTCACACTGCCGATCTAGCGGTACTTAGGATACGGTAAACAGAGCTTCTATAGTAATAAAAAATAAAAAGCCGATCACACAACATTCTATGTGCAGTTAGGAAAAAAAGATTCTGGATCGATTCATCCAAAATACATCTTTGTCACTGGTGGAGTTATGTCAGGCTTAGGAAAAGGGGTGATAGCTGCATCGACAGCAAAGCTGTTGCAACTAGCTGGTCTTAAAGTGTCATGTGTCAAGATCGATCCCTATGTAAATTACGATGCGGGAACCATGAATCCGATTGCGCATGGAGAGGTCTTCGTAACAAAAGATGGGGGAGAATGCGATATGGATCTGGGCAATTATGAACGCTTCCTAGATGTGGCGTTGACAAAAGAACACAACATCACAACGGGAAGAGTGTATTTAGAAGTAATCCAGCAGGAGAGACACGGAAGATACTTGGGACAATGTGTTCAGATCATTCCCCATGTGACTGACAATATCAAGGATAAAGTCAGAAGAATTGTACATGAAGAGAAGCTTGACGTGGTCGTGGTAGAGTGTGGAGGAACGGTGGGTGATATTGAGAGCCTTCCTTTTTTGGAAGCATTTAGGCAAATCGAATTAGAAGAGGGTGGCTCAAATACATTGTTTATCCATGTCACACTAGCCCCCGTATTGGACGTTGTGGGGGAGCAAAAGACGAAACCAACTCAACACAGCGTACAAGAATTACGACGTATTGGGATACAGCCTGATATCCTTACAATTAGGTGCAAGATGCCCCTATCTATCGAGACAAGACGTAAAATTTCCTTATTTGCAAGTGTGAACGAAAACTGCGTCATTTCCTGCCACGACGTTGCATCGATTTATCGAGTCCCAGAAATATTAGAGGAGCAAGGAATGCTTAGGGCGATGTCTAGCAAAATAAGCCTGAAGAATCATAGACCTCGATGGTCCAATTGGAGACGAATTTCTAAATCATCTTATGATTTTAGTTCTGCTAAATTGAAGATAGCGGTGATTGGAAAATATGTAAGTTTACCTGACAGCTACGTCAGCGTATCCCATGCATTATGGCATGCCGGAGCAAGCATTGGAAGCAAGGTTGACGTACAATGGATTGACTCAGAAGGATTTGAAAATAGCTCGGAGGGTTCCAAGCTTCGATACTTTGACAGTTTCAATGGCATAGTTGCACCAGGAGGATTTGGGAAACGCGGAAGCGAGGGTATAATAAACATAGCCACTTATGCAAGAGCCAACAATATTCCCTATCTAGGAATATGTTTCGGTTTTCAGCTTGCAATAGTTGCATTTGCCAGAAGCGTCTGCAAGCTAGCAAATGCCAATTCTACTGAACTCGATCCTGATACTGAGCATCCCGTGATAAAATTTATGCCCGAGCAAAACAAACAGAAGGATTTGGGAGGATCGATGCGACTGGGAGAACACAGGATCAATATCATAAAGGGAAGCGAAGCTGAAAGATTGTATAGATCGAAGGTTATCTACAGAAGACACAGGCATAGATTCGAATTTAATCAAGATTATAGACAAATTCTCGAAAGCCAAGGAATGATGCCATCATCTCACTCTGACAAAGGCTTAAGAACTGAAAGCATTGAAATTCCTGGACATCCTTTTTATTTTGGTGTTCAATTTCACTCAGAGTTTCATAGTAGACCAGGACGGCCAGAGGAGTCATTTGGTGCCTTTATAAAAGCCGCTGCCTCTAAATTCTAAGCTCGTATATCTTTTGCCTCGCATCTCTAAGAGAAGTTTTTCTGTTAACAAAACCGCTGGTGAGAAGATGACTAAGTGATAGCCTAACAGTTCTCTCGGGCAGCATAGTTCGCTTCGAAAGATCCTTTTGGCTCAATGCTCCTTCATACTCGAGCGTCTTTAGAACCAGCTTTGCACTAGGAGGCATGCTGAGCAAGTCTTCAGCTAATTTGACCTTTTTTGCGAGCATCGAGGTTGCAGAAAAATCTCTTGAAAGACGAACGAGTCTCGCTGGAAATTCGTGCTTGTGGCATTCCAAAGTCTTCTTGATAGCGATTCTTGAACCTCCATCTAGGACCACTTCGCAGTGGTATCTGCTCGTTACGTCAGATACTTGCAGACTAGTGTCATATGGAACCACTAAAGGACGCCTTGTGTTATCGACGGAGTTTACAGAAACCACAACAAATACACGAGACTTTTCAAGGACCATCGGGCCGCCTGCTGACATAGAATACGCCGTTGAGCCCGTAGGAGTAGAAACAATAATGCCATCACTGCTGTCGTGCCATACATCTCTCCCATCAATTTTTAGTACATGCTCCATGAGCATCGCACTTTTGCTAGGAAATACCGCTACATCATTTAACACGGGCTCAACCTCTCTTCCATCCACTTTTACAGCTAGGCGGAAAACATCATCCACTTGATAGTCACCTGTCTTTATTTGGGATAAAGCTGAGTCAAGATATCTAATGTCTAACTGGGCAAGAAACCCTGTCGCCTCTGACTCATACAGTCCGAGAACTGGCACAGAATTCGTTACCACCCTGTGGAAATAATCGAGAATTCCTCTGTCTCCTCCTAGCACCATTATGATGTCAAGGTCTTCTGATTGGCTATAATCTCTCTCTTTTAGTATGATTACTTCCATATTCGTAGAGTCAAATGCTTTCCTGATTTGTGAGAATGATATTCTGTCGACGGGTTCAGCCAGAGACAGAGCGATCTTCATTATCTTTACTATTTTATAAGGAAGTAATATTTTTTTATTGTGGATGTTAACTTTACACTCTTCGACTCATGACAGGAAGATGGGTTAGGAGTTGAACCCGAGCCTATACAGAAAAAATCAAAATACAGCTAACTGGGAAACTTTGGGATGGCGGCTTCCCCGTTAAACTGTATTATGGATCCCTCTTCATTAGCAGCTATAAACCTTCTGGAGTATTTTGGCTAACAAGCTCGTAAAAGATTTTGTACTCGACTGACAGTGTAACTAGCCAGTGATTATGAAGGACTAATTGCTTACAGAACATGGTATTATGCCATAAGATTTAAAGGATAGATTAAGAATGCATATCATAACATGCCGAAGAAGAGGACAAGCAGAGGGCGAACCAAGGGAGGGAAGGGAAGCTCCGGAACTGTTCACTGTAGTCAATGCGGGGCAATGGTTCCAAGAGACAAGGCCAAAAAAATAACCGGAAGAATAACCCTCGTAGAACCCACTCTTGCCAAAGAGCTAAGGGCACAAGGGGCATACATTGCACCCTCTACCGATGTCAAATTCTATTGTGTATCATGTGCGGTCCATCGAGGCGTGGTAAAAGTAAGGTCTGAAGTAGATCGTCGAAGTACAGGCAGACTTAGATAGCCCTCATAACCTGCGAATGGAAAATATGATCCTCTGACATAGTGTAATTCCTGCCAATACACAAACAAGAAGCACAGCATATTGCAAGCTATCTTCTAGTGGTATCAACCCTAGGAATCCAACTGAAAGCAATCTTTCAGCCCTTTCCCCTACGCCGACACCCTTTAGTTCAATACCCATTGACTCAGATCTAGAACGGGCATAGCTGACCATTAAAGACAATGATATTGCGACCTGACAAAACAGTGGGCTAGCTAGTCCCCCAACGGCGATACCAATAAAAATTAATGATTCTGAAATTTTGTCTAAAATAGAATCGAGGAAAGCCCCCTTTTTGCTACTTTGCTTTAAGGTTCGGGCCACACTCCCATCGACTATATCGAAGAACCCTGAAATAAGAAGCATAATGCTTCCGGCCAGCGAAGGATAGTACCATCCAATTCCCGCCGCCAGGAGCGGAGACATGTAAGTCAACCCACTAGCAACTGCAAATAACAAGCTCACTAGAGTCCAAAAATTGGGACTGATCCCGCTCTTTGCAAAAAACGAACCTATCCCGTCCAGTAGAGGACCTAAAGCTCTCCTGAATCTATTTAGCATACTTTTTTGTCTCCTATGTAAGCATGTTAGACTAATCTCGATCCCTTCATAACTCTGTCAAGTCCAATCGGCAATACGGCAACATAAAAATATTTATTGTTTCATTCCCTCGATTGTTAGTCGCGAACAAAACAAAGCCGAACCAATCTCTCAATATTTGGTACTGAATATTTTATCTATGATTATTTCTTAATTCCTTAATAACTATTATTTCGGAGTTAATGCAACCATTGCAAACCACTAATCAAGACAACGGCAAGCACAGAAATGAACTTAATTGGCCGATTCAGGATAGATTTTATCCATCCTTTGACAAAGTCTTAGTAATAGGACTAGGACAATTAGGATTACCAGTGGCAAAGTATGTCA
>OBLS010000362.1_pt1 | contig 15843 bp, 12 predicted proteins | sample 1519901 | NCBI WGS metagenome assembly OBLS01 (sample SAMEA3113585, study PRJEB22503) | soil metagenome | reverse complement strand
CGGATCCAGTCGAGGATCGACTCCATCGAGTCGTCGATCGAGAGGATGAAGCAGGCGGAGCACTGCGGCTTCTCCTCGAAGCCGACGTTGAACCAGACCGGCGAGTTGAAGGCGGCGAGCTGGTTGACGAGGATCGCCTTCAGCTCGTCCTCGAACGCGAGCGCCTCGTCCTCGTCGGCGAAGTAGCCGCCGTCGCGGCCCCAGCGGCCGATCGTGTCGACGACGCGGCCGATCATCTGCTTGACGCTCGTCTCCCGCTCGGGCGAGCCCAGGCGGCCGCGGAAGTACTTCTGCGCGACGATGTTCGTGGCCGTCTGCGACCAGAACTTCGGGAACTCGACGTCCTTCTGCTCGAACGCCGGCTTGTCCTTGCCCGGGATGAAGGCGTCGCGGATCTCCCACTCGATCTCCTCGAACGGGTCGCGCCCGGCGATCGTGAAGTGGCGTTTGACGCCGAGGGTGGACTCCTCGTCGACGACGGTGTTTTCGGTCTGGAGCTTCTCGACGGACGCCATGCTGGACCCTCCTCGGGCTAGTCGTACATCGTAGATTCGGACGCCTTCGTCGCGGAGGTCGCGCCGAGGCGGACCAGCCAGATTAGGAGGCGGGTCGGACGGAACGGAGAGGTCAGCGGGGCGGGCGGTGCGCGCGCAGCTTCCGGGCGCCGAATCCGAGTGCTCCGGCGGTGATCAGGGCGCCTGCGAGGCCCAGGAGAATGAGGAGCGGCAGCGGCACGGAGTCCGCGTTGTTGCCGTTCGTCCCGAGCGCGGACTGGATCAGCGTCTCGTCCTTGGGGCCGGTGTCCGGCTCACGTGGCTTGATGGGTGCGGCCTCGTCCTCGGTCACGCTGTCGCTGTCGTCGGCGTTGTCCGAGCCGCCGCCCGAGCTCTGCAGGGCGCGGCCGGCGGCGAGGCGGGCGGCCTTGGCCTGCTCCTCGAAGTCGCTGTAGGCGCGGATGTCCTCGGGCACCCTGTCGAGCGCTTCCTCGATGCACTTGGCGGAGTAGGCGCCGTCGATGCTCCCGTCCTGCGACCAGTCGTTGATGACCTGCTTCCAGCAGGGCTGCGACTTCGCTGCCAGGGCAGGGGAGGCTGTTGCGAGAATTCCCGCGCCGCAGACAAGCAGGATGAAGAGGAGCGCTCTCGCGCGAGTCATCGGTGCAGTCTCCCCTCGTGGGGTGAACCCAACCTCAACGGTGTGTAAACGCTTTGTTAGATAGGGACGTTACCCGCGGGCGGGTGTTAGCTTCGCCCTCGATGCCGCGGGGCCTCCCACGCACGGCCCTGATCGGCGCAGCCGGCGCCCTCGCGGCGTTCGCGCTCTTCTTCGGCGACGGGTCGACCTATCCGCCGCTCGTCTGGATCGGCGGGCTCGCCGTCCTGGCCGCTGCGGTCGGTGTGGCGCTCGTGCTGCTCGGTGTCCTGGAGTTTCCGAAGCTCGACGGGTTCGGGGTCGCGTTCCTGGCTCTCCTCGGCTGGTTCGTCCTCTGGAACGGGCTCTCGATCGTGTGGTCGCTCCAGCCCGACCGCTCGTGGGAGTACTTCAACCGCGGGACCGTGTACTTCGCGTTCGCGCTGCTCGGGGTGCTTGTCGGGGCCGCCTCGACCCGGTCCGTGCGTGCGGTCGCGCTAGGGCTGCTTGGCCTTTTCGGGGCCGTACTGCTCTGGGCGCTCCTGGGCAAGGTGATCCCGAACCTCGTGCCGGACGGCGAGCGAATCGCGCGCTTGCGCGAGCCGCTGGACTACTGGAACGCGCTCGCGCTCGTTGGAGCGATGACGCTGCCGCTCGCGCTCTGGGCGGCGGTGCGGCGGGAGCATCCCTGGCTCCTGCGTGTGGGGTCAGTTGTTCTTGCGTTCGCAGCCTTGGTCGTCGTGCTGCTCACCTACTCGCGCGGCGGCGTGGTCGTCGCGCTGCTCGCGCCCGCGGCGTACATCGCGCTGACTCGGAAGCGGGTCGAGGCGGCCGCCGCGCTGGCCGTAGCGGTTGTACCGGCTGCCCTGCTCTGCCTCTGGGCGTTCCGGCAGCCCGGCCTCGTCGATGACGGCCAGCCATACGATGTGCGGCTCCGCGAGGGGCTCTGGTTCGCGATCGGGCTCCTGCTTGCCGGTGCCGTCGTGGCTGGGGTCGCGTTTCTCGGAGTGACGCACGAGGACCGGTGGCGGTCCCGCGTGTCCGTCCGCTTCTCGCGCCGGCAACTTGCCGCGCTCGTTGCCGTGCCGGCTGCGCTCGTCGTCCTCCTGTTCCTCGTCGCCGACCCGATCGACCGCGCGAGGGACAGCTACCGCGAGTTCACGAATCCCGTCACTTCGGCAGGCACGGGCCCGGAGCGGCTCAGAGACTTCGGCTCGAACAGCCGCTGGACCTGGTGGGGCGAGGCGTGGCAGCTCTGGGAGGACAACCCGGTTGCGGGGACCGGCGCCGGGACCTTCTCGCTGGCGCGGAGGCCGCTGCGGACGAATACAACGGTGGCGACCGAGCCGCACAACCTGGCGCTCCAGTTTCTCTCGGAGACAGGGCTGATCGGCTTCCTGCTCGCCGCCGGGGCTGGCGTCGCGGCGGCCTTCGGGATCGTGCGCGCGCTGAGGCGGCTGGACGACGCGGAGGCAGCCGCGGGCCTCCCGCTCGCGGTGCTGGCGCTCGCCTATCTCGCGCATGCGGTGATCGACTACGACTGGGACTTCGTCGGTGTGTCCGCGCCCTTGTTCCTCGTGCTGGGCGTGCTCGTTGCGGCTGGGCGGCCGGCGATCGAGGCGGTCCGAGAGCCGTTCTTCGCCGCCGGCGCTGTCGTGCTCGGTGTCGCCGTCCTCGGGTCGCTGGCGTCGCCCTGGTTGGCGAGCCGGTCGGTGGCGGACGCCTACGCGGCGCTCGAGCGTCGTGATCCGAACGGTGCGGTGGATCGCGCAGGCCGTGCCCGCACGCTCAACCCGCTCGCCGTCGAACCGCTCTTCGCGGAGGCCGTGGCGGAGGAGGCTCGGGGGAACGAGGGGGAGGCGCTCGAGCTCTACATCCGGGCGGTGGAGCTGCAGCCGGAGAACTCGCGCACGTGGTTCGAGCTCGGGCGCTTCGAGCTCGACGCGGGGCTCCGGGAGTGGGGGATCCGGCACCTGCTTCGATCGCGGGAGCTCGACCGTTGGGGGCCGTCGGACCCGGTGCTCGGCAGGCTCGGCATTTGAGCGCTCGGCGGGAGGCGGCGTTTGCGGCTGCGGCGGCCGGGCTCGGGTCTCTTGGCGCGACGATCTTCCTGCGGCTCTGGGATGCGGATGCGCGCGTGCCGTTCTCGTACTCCGGCGACGGGACGCTCAACCTGACGCTGATCAAGACCGTGATGGAGCGCGGCTGGTTCTATGAGAACCAGCGGCTCGGCGCTCCGAGCGGGCAGCAGCTCTACGACTACCCGGTGCTGAGCGGGGACGGGCTTCACGTCGTCTTCTTCTGGCTCGCTGGGCTCTTCACGGACGACCCGTCGCTCGTGATGAACGTCTTCTTCGTCCTCACCTTCCCGGTGACCGCCGTCGTGACGTACTTCGTGCTGCGGCGGCTTGCGATCGGGCCCGAGGTCGCGGTCGTGATCGCAGTCCTCTACACGCTCACGCCGTACCACTTCATGCGCGGGGAAGTGCATCTCTTCCTGGCGGCGTACTACGTCGTCCCGATCGGCGCATACCTCGCGCTGTCGGTGCTGGACGGTCGTGCTCGGATCGGGCTGGCGACCGCAGGGCTGGCGGCGCTCGTGGCGCTCGCTTCCGGCTCCTTCTACTACTCGGCGTTCACGGTTCTGCTGGTCGCCGTCGCGGCACTGCTGCGGTTCTTCGTATCGAGGGACCGGCGGGCGTTACTTCCGGCGGGGTTTGTCGTGGGGGTGATCCTGGCCGTCTCGCTCGTCCAGCTCGCGCCGACGATCGTCTACCGGGTGGCGAACGGGACGAACGAGGAGGTCGCAAAGCGCTACTGGTTCGAGAGCGAGAACTACAGCCTCAGGCTCACGCAGCTGCTCCTGCCGGTGGACGGGCACCGCATCGACACGCTGGCCTCCCGCAAGGCGGAGTACACCGAGCAGATTCCGCAGAACGAGGGGCGTGCCGCGACGCTCGGGATCGTCGCCGCGGTCGGGTTCCTCTGGCTGCTCGCCGTCGTGCTGCTGGCGGTCGTGGGCGCATGGTCGGGGGGGATCGCGCGGTATCGCGGCATCGCGGCGCTGACGTTGGCCTCCGTCCTTGTCGGGACGACGGGCGGGCTGGCTACGCTGCTGGCCGTCGCGTGGCCGCAGATCCGGGCCTGGAACCGCCTGTCGATCTTCATCGCGTTCTTCGCGCTCTTGGCGGTGGGGCTCCTGCTCGAGTCGCTCCGGCCTCGGCTACCTGCTCTCGGCTTTGGGGCTCTGCTCGGCAGTTTGCTCGTGCTCGGTGCTCTCGACCAGACGTCGTCGTTCTTCATCCCGCCGCATGCCGGGCTCGCCGCCGACTACCGGGCCGACCAGTCGTGGTATCGCTCGGTGGAGGGGCAGTTGGCGGCGGGCGCGTCGGTCGTGCAGCTGCCCCATGAGCCCTACCCCGAGCCGCCGCTCGGGCCGCGGCCGATCTACGAGCCGGCGAAGGCGTACCTCCACACGTCGGATCTCCGCTGGAGCTGGGGCGCGATGCGCGGCCGACCGGACGACTGGTCTGCGCTGTATGCGACGCGGCCCGCCGCGGAGCTCGTCCCGGCAGCGCGCGAGGCGGGCTTCGAGGCGATCGTGGTCGACAAGCTCGCGTACCCGGACGGGGGCGTCGCGACCGAGTCGGACCTCCGCCAAGTGCTCGGCACAGAACCGGAGCGCGGCCCGGAGGGCCGCTATCTCCTCTGGCGCCTCTGAGGCCAAGTAACAGACTGTTACTAAGTGGCCTCGGGCCGGCGATCCCGTTCCAGGAGCGCGCGCCCGGAGCTTCGAGCGGCAAGTAACAGACTGTTACTTGCCCGTTTCGGCCCGGCGCTGCGGCTACGAGCCGACGACGACCGCGACGTGCGCGCCCATCAGCTGGCGCATGCTCATGCCGTCGAGCGGGCCGACGATCCTGATCCGCAGGTCGCGGGCCAGGCGCATCGCCTCGCCGCGGTACCCCGGCCGGTACATGACGACCGAGCGCGTGTAGTCCGTCCTGTTCGCGTTGCCGACATCTCCGATCGAGTAGCCGCGCGACTCGACCTGCGCGGCCGTCGCGTGTGCGGCTCCGGAGACGCCGTTCCCGTTCAGGACGATCACGCTCGTCTCGCCGCGCGCGAGCCGCGGCTTCGAGCTGGCGATCTTCGGCTTCGCTTTCGCCTGGGTCTCGATCCCGAGGGTGCGCTGCTGGGCGGTGTCGCGCAACCGTTCCGACAACGGCTTGCCGAGGAGCACGACACCGAGGATCAGGATCAGTACGAGCTCGAAGGCCGCGACCGTGCTCGCCACGATGGTGGCGGTCCGCCAGGGACGGACGAGGGTCTCGGGCGGCGGCATGCTCATCGATTGCTCCATCGGCGCAGGCTTTGTTCGCCTGGACCCCGCACTATCCTCCCGCCATGTTCGTCTCCTTCGAGGGCCTCGACGGCTCGGGCAAGACGACGCAGGCCGAGCTCTTGGCCGAGACGCTCGAGAAGGAGGGGCGCACGGTGGTTGCGACGCGCGAGCCCGGAGGGACGCCGCTCGGCGAGCGCGTGCGCGACCTCCTACTCGACGGCGACGGGATGTCGCCCTGGACGGAGGCCGCCCTTTTCACGGCGGCCCGCGCCGAGCTCGTCGACCAGGTGATCGGTCCCAAGCTGGCCGAGGGCGCCGAGGTCGTGTCCGACCGGTTCCTGGACTCGTCGCTCGTCTACCAGGGGATCGCTCGCGGCCTCGGGATCGAGCGCGTGCTCGCGCTGAACCTCGATGCGATCCGCGGGATCCTCCCGGACGTCACGTTTCTGCTCCTCGTCGACGTCGAGGAGGCCGTCAAGCGATCGAGCGGTGCTCGCGACCGGATCGAGCGCGAGGGCGATGCCTTCATGACCCTCGTGGACAACGGATACCGCCAGCTCGCCGGCCTGTTCCCCCAGCGCGTCGTCGCGCTGAGCGGCGACCGGCCCGTGCACGACATCGCGAAGGAGGTTCTCGAGCATGTTCGAGAACGTGCCGGAGCAGGCTGAGGCGAAGGCACTTCTCGAGGCGGCACTCGCCGACGGCGCGGCCCACGCGTACCTCTTCCACGGGCCGCCGGGCGTTGGGAAGCGCGGGCTCGCCGTGGCGTTCGCCGCCGAGCTGCTCGGCGAGCACGAACGGGTGAGCCGCGGCGCGCATCCGGACCTCTACGTCCTGGAGCCGCTCGGCGACCAGATCCGGATCGACGCGATCCGCGAGCTGCGCCGCGACCTCCACATGCGCCCGTTCGAGGCGGACCGGCGCGTCTACCTGATCCTCGGCGCGCATTCGATGAACGAGGAGGCCGCGGACGCGCTGCTGAAGGATCTCGAGGAGCCGCCGCCGTACGCGGTGATCGTGCTCGTGGCGGACGACGTCGGCCCCTTGCCGGAGACGATCCGGTCCCGTTGCCAGCCGGTTCCGTTCCGGCGGCTGTCCGAGCGTGCGGTTCGCGCGGTGGTCGAGGAGCGGGCACCGGGGCTCTCGGAGAATCAGGCGGCCGCGCTGGCCCGCGTCGCGTCCGGTCGGCTGGACCGGGTGGGGCGGCTGCTGGATCCCAAGGCGGTCGAGCGGCGCTCCAACCTGATCGAGCTGGCGCGGGCCGTCTATCGCGACGCCGACTTCGTGCCGGCCGGGGCATCAACCGCACTGGTCGAGGCCGCCGCGGAGCGGGCGAAGGAGGCACGGGCGAAGGCGGAGGAAGAGCTCGAGGGCCTAGAGCTGACGGATCGCGAGGCCGAGCAACGGCTGCGACGCGCGGCCCGTGGCGCCGAGCGGGAGGAGCTCCTGCTGGCGCTGGACGAGCTCGCGGCCTGGTACAGGGACCTGATCGCCGTGAGCGTCGGCGCCGAGCGGGCGGCGATCCACGTCGACCACCTCGCCGAGCTCCAGGAGGACGCAAGCGAGGACCGGGCGGCGTCGGCCGAGGTCGCCGCGGAGATCGTCCGCGAGCAATGGCGCCTCCTCGAAGAGCTCCAGCTCCAGGCGCCGCTCGCATTCGAGGCGCTGTTCGTGCAGCTCCGGCGGGCCTTCGCAGGCTCCGTCGTCGCTGCCTGAACGAAGCCGAAGCACGGCTAGACTTGCGCGCTCCCGATGTGTTTCAAGCTGTAGGCACATCGGCTTGAAATGAGTCGGCGCTATGTGATGTTGGGGTGGGCCGCCCTCGTTGCCGCGACGGGGGCGCTGCTCCTCGGTGCCGCGACCGCACGGCCGGCGCTCGACGGGCCGGGCTTCTTCGTCGGGTTCAGCGAGGACATGCCCAGGGCGATCGGTCCAGAGGCGGTCACGCCGGCACGCGACCTCGGTGCGGACAGCTTCCGGTTCACACTCCAATGGGCCTCCGGCCAGACTCGAGTCGCGGACGCCGATGTCGCCGACTTCGAGGACGCCGTCCGTGACACGGCGGGGATGAAGGTCGTTCTGGCCGTCTACGCCTATGGCGCCAACGCGCAGCACGCGCCGAAGACCGAAACCGCCCGCAACCAGTACTGCGAATACGTCCGAGACGCGCTCACCCGTCTTCCGTCCATCCGCGACGTCGTGATCTGGAACGAGCCGAACAAGATCCAGTTCTGGTCTCCGCAAACGGGGTCGCCCGCCGCGTACGGGGCGCTCCTGGCGCGCTGCTACGACGTCCTCCATGCGGCGTTCCCCGGCGTCAACGTCATCGGCTTCGCGTTGTCGTCGACCGGGAACGACGATGCCCTCTCGCATTCGCCGGGTGCGTTCATTCGCGCGGTGGGGGAGGCCTACCGCGCGAGCGGCAGGACGCGACCGCTTTTCGACACGGTCGGCCATCACGTCTACGGCTTCACAGCGTCCGAGCGGCCCTGGCGCAGGCACATCGGGTCGAAGGTGCTTTCGCAAGGCGACTGGAACAAGCTCATGTACAACCTCTGGCTCGCGTTCGACGGCACGGCGCAGCCGATTCCGGGCGTCGCGGGTGTCGGCATCTGGTACATGGAGGGCGGCTCGCAGACCGCGATCGACAAAGGGAAGGAACAGGAGTACTCGGGCGCGGAAAACGTCGCCGTCGTGCCCGACTTCGTGGGTGGCGAGGCGGATGCGCCTGCCCCGTCCGAGACGAGCGCCGCCCCCGACCAGTACACGCAGGTGCGAGACACCATCCGCCTCGCCGCCTGCCAGCCCTACGTCCGTGCCTACTTCAATTTCCTGCTCTTCGACGAGCCGCGACTCGGTGGCTGGCAATCGGGCGCATTCTGGGCCGACCGGACACCCAAGGACTCACTCTCCGGTTTCCGTCAGGCAATCACGGAGGCGCGCTCGGCGACGGTGGACTGCGACGCGCTCAAGGGTGGCCTGCCCAGTGCGGACTTCATGCCGCCCTCGACGCCGACCGGCCTCGCGGCTACTGCGCAACACGATCCGCTCCGTGTCGAGCTCACGTGGAGCGAGAGCACCGACGAGCTGAGCCCGGTCGGCTACCGCGTCTACCGGGATGGAGCACACGTCGGAACGGCGTCTGGCACGGCGTGGACGAACGTGACCGTCGCGCCGGAGACGACCTACGCGTACACGGTCCGTGGGCTCGATTCCGCCGGGAATCTCGGCGGCGCCTCGGCGCCGGTGACTCTGACGACCCCACCGGTGCCATCGGAGCCCCCGCCTGTCCCGCCACCTCCGCCGGTTCCCCCGCCTCCGCCGGTTCCCCCGGCTCCGCCCGTGCCGCCGCCTCCGCCCGTCCCGCCGCCACCACCTGAAGCCACCTTCGCTCGATCTGCGGGGGTGACACGAACAGGCACCGGACGCCGAGACGTGCTCCGCGGCACGCCGGGGCCGGACGTGCTGCGCGGCCTCGGCGGCGCCGACCTTCTCATCGGCGGCCGCGGACGAGACGTACTACTCGCCGGTCGCGGCAACGACGTCGTGCGCGCCAGGGACGGCAGTCGTGACGCAATCGCATGTGGCCCAGGCCGCGACCTCGTCTACGCGGACCGCGCCGACCGCGTCGCGCGCGACTGCGAGCTCGTTCGCTGGACGCGCTAGCGGCGGCTGGCGTTCGAGACGAAGTCGGCAAGAACTCGGATTTGATCGTCCGTGAGGGTGTCGTCGAACGCGGGCATCGAGCCCTTGCCGTTCGTGACCGCTTCACGGACGATGGCGGCGTCCGGCTTCGTCTCGTCGAGATCGGGCCCGCCGTCACCATTTGCGCCCGCGGCCTCCAGGCGATGGCAGTCCGCACATCCCGCCGTCGCGAAAATGGTCCTGCCCGACGCGGCTCCGGTCGGCTGCGAGCTCGTGGTGCCACTCTCGCCTCGCGTCGACATCCACGCGGCAAACGAGAGACCGGTCACGACGAGGAGGCCGGCGGAGGCGAGCGCGGGGATCAAGGTGAGGGCGGGCCTGTCGAACCAGCGCTCGCGCCCGGGGTCGCTGTCGACCTTGGCGAACCCGAACTCTTCGGCATGGACGTGATCGGGCGGCATTCCGCGTTCGACGAGTTGGGACGTGAGGCTCGTGATCATCGCGGGAGGCCCGCAGATGAGCGCGTGTGCGACGGCGAGGTCGCCGAGCTCCTTCTGCAGGCGCTCGGCAGTGAGGAAACCGTCCCGGTCCCTGGGCACGACCACGACCCGGAAGTCCGCGCGCCGAGCTGCGACGGCCTGAAGCTCGTCGAGGAAGTGCGCCTCGTCTTCGTGCTCGACGCAGTAGTAAAAGTCGATCGCCGGCCCACCTTCGGTATCGAGGCTGCGGGCCATGCTCAGGAAGGGGGTGACGCCGATTCCGCCGGCCAGCCAAATCTGCCGGGCCCCGCCCGCGCCATCGTGCGAGAACGAGCCGTACGGACCTTCGACGACGGCCTCGGCACCCGGCTCGAGCTCACGCAGCGCGCGCGTGTAGTCACCGACGGCCTTGACGGTGATCCTCAGGGAGGCCTCGCTCGGCGCAGAGGTGATCGAGAACGGATGAAACTGGTTGGCGACCTCGCCGGGACGGACCGCGAACACCTGGCGGCGCAGAGAGAGCTCGAGCGGATGCAGCGCATCGGCGAGGGCGAGTGAGCGGAAGTTGACGAACAGGAACTGGCCCGCCGCGTGTGCGAGCGGCTGTCCTACAGGCTCCATCACGATCTCGGTCACCGAGTCGTCGAGCCGGTTGACCGCCTTGACGCGGTACGGCCGGCGCCGAACGAGAACGTTGCCGAGTAGCGACCGGTACGCGAACGCCGCGATTCCGAGCGTCGCGAGCGCCGCCATGTACCACGTCAGCGCCCGCGAGTCCGTCTTCGCGCCGTCGGTCGTGAACACGTGGTACGACGCCAGAAGGAAGACGAAACCGAACGATCTCTGTACGTAGACGAAGACTTCGTGGCCGAGGCGGGCGAACAGGGTCATGAGAATCGCGACTGTCATCCCGCTGAAGGCGAGAACTCCTGTGAAGACTGTCCAGCCGGCGCCCGGGCCCAGCAGATCGAGCGCGGTATCGGCCGAGATCGTCGCCCGGCTCGCGAGGATCAGAATTACGTGACCGAGTAGCAGGAGGAATGCGACCTGACCATTCGCGCGATGGATCGAATACATCCGGTCGAGCCCGCCGAAGAGCGCCTCGACGATTCTGAGCCGAGCGCCGAGGACGAGATTCAGCGCAAACGCGGACGTGCCCCCCAAGGCGAGCGCGACGGCGAGGCTCGTCAAGCTCTCGTACTGGCTTCCGAAGCGCGTGTCGAGTGGCGCCGATCGCAACCAGAGGACGACCGGGATGACGCACAAGACCCCGAGGACGAGCGGGCCTCGGATCGATGCGAATGAGCGGTAGGCGCCCATCTGCTCGGGCCTCCCCTCTCCGACTGCGTACAGTGTAAGCCTAGAAGCTTACTGTGTAAGCTGTCAAGTGATGAGGGATCGACTCAGCCGCCGTCGGGTTCTCGAGGCGGCGCTGCGCATCGTCGACTCCGAAGGACTTACCGCGTTGACGATGCGCCGCCTTGGCCGCGAGCTCGGAGTCGAAGCGATGTCGCTCTATCGACACGTGCCGAACAAGGACGCGCTCCTCGACGGGATCGTCGAGCTGATCGTGCTCGAGATCGAGGTACCGGCCGACGTGGACGGTGATTGGAAGGAAGCGGCGCGACAGATAGTTCGCTCGTACCGGCGTGCCGCCCACTCGCATCCCAACGCGTTCCCGCTCGTCACGATGAGGCCGCTGAATACACCAGAGGGTCTCCGTCGACTCGACGCCACCTTCGAGATCCTCCGGCGGGCCGGCCTCGACGAGCCGACGGCAATCGTCGCCTTTCGCACGCTCGCGAGCTATACGCGCGGGTTCGCGCTCGAGGAGGTCACGGGTCGGGCCATCGGCGCGGAGCCTTTGGGATCCGATCGGCTCGATCCCCGGGCTCTCCCGGCGGACGAGTTTCCTCGACTCGCCGAGCTCGCCCCACGCCTGGTCGCCGCCGACCGGGATGCCGAGTTCGAACGCGGAGTCGACCTGATCCTCACAGGCCTAGAGGCAGGGCAGTGAACGCGGTCGAGGAACGGCGCATCACTGCCGGTGTACTAGTCATCGGCACCGGTGCGGCCGGTCTCCGCGCAGGGATCGAGCTCGCCGAGAGCGGCGTACAGGTCCTCTGCGTCGGCAAGCGCCGGCGCGACGACGCACACACGGTGCTCGCGGCCGGGGGAATCAACGCCGCACTCGGAACCATGGATCCAGAAGACACCTGGGAGCAACACGCCGCCGACACGATCCGCGAGTCGTACTGGCTCGCCGACCCCCGGACCGTCGAGGTGCTCTGCCGCGAGGCGCCGGCTGCGGTCGACGAGCTCGTTCGCTGGGGCGCGCAGCTCGCCCGCGAGGAGGACGGACGACTGACACAGCGCTTCTTCGGTGCCCACACCTTCCGCCGAACCTGCTTTGCGGGCGACTACACCGGCCGGGAGATCCAGCGCGCACTGGTCCGTCGCGCAACCGAGCTCGGCGTGCCGGTCCGGGACGACGTTTACGTCACGCGCCTGCTCGTGCACGAAGGGCGCATCTTCGGCGCCTACGGATTCGACATCGACGACGGCAGCCGCCTGGTGATCTTCGCCGACGCCGTCATCCTCGCCGCGGGCGGCCACACGCGGATCTGGCGTCGCTCGTCGTCGCGGCGCGACGAGAACACCGGCGACGCGATGCGGCTGGCCGCCGAGGCCGGGTGCCGGCTTCGTGACATGGAGCTGGTCCAGTTCCACCCAACGGGCATGGTGTTCCCAGAGGATTCGGCCGGCACGCTCGTCACCGAGGCTGTCCGCGGCGAGGGCGGAATCCTGCGCAACACGTCGGGAGAGAGGTTCATGGAGCGTTACGATCCCGGACGGCTCGAGCTCTCGACCCGCGACCGCGTCGCCCTCGCCAACTACACCGAGATCTCGGAAGGCCGTGGTACCGAGCACGGAGGCGTCCTGCTCGACGTCTCCCATCTCGGACGCGAGACCGTGCTCGACCGGCTGCCGCGCATGTACAGGCAGTTCATCGACCTCGCGATGCTCGACATCACCCGAGCGCCGATGGAAGTCGCGCCGACCGCGCACTACTCCATGGGCGGCGTCAGAGTCGAGCCCGCGACGCATGAAACCGATGTCGAGGGCCTGTACGCCGTCGGGGAGTGCGCGACGGGCGTCCACGGAGCCAACCGGCTGGGAGGCAACTCACTGGCCGAGTGCCTTGTCTTCGGTCGGATCGTCGGCCGGGAGGCGGCTCGCTGGTCGACGTCCCTCGATCTGCACGTGCGCGACCGGGCCGCGATCGATGCCGCCCAGGAGGAGGTCGACGAGCTTCTGGCGGTTCGGGGAGCGGAGTTCGCGCGTCCGCTCCAGCGGGCGGTGCGCGACCTGATGACGGAGTGTTGCGGGGTCGTCCGCACCGAGGAGGGCCTCGAAGAAGGCCTTTCGCGCCTCGGAGAGGTCACCGAGGCGGCACGTGCGCTCGAGGTGCGTCCGGATCTCGCGGGGTATGCCGACCTGGCTCATGCCTTCGACCTGCAGGGTTCGCTGCTCGCCGCACGGGCGACGCTCGAGTGCGCGCTGGAGCGTCGGGAGAGTCGCGGCGCGCACGTTCGACTCGATTATCCGAACCAGGACCCACAGCTGCGCGTCAACCTCGTGTGGGGACTGGACGCCGAGATCACGCGTGAGCGTCCGCCCGAGCCGTCGCCGGAGGTCATGGTGCTCGCCGCCGGCCCGGACGTCGACATCGCCGGACGTCTGCTCGAGTAGCGCTCGGTCGCTCAGACGGCGAAATATCGAGAGCCGAGTGTCGTCGCAAGTGTCCGATGTGCGGAACCGGTTCCGATCAGGATTGAGCGTGACGGGTCGACGTTGTGTGCACGGGCGAAGTTGAGAGGCAGGCCCGGAAGCGGCGGGCGGCACCAGCAGATCGGTGGGCCGGCCGGATGCCGGCACAGGGCGGTCTCCACCGGGCCGGTGTCCGCGGCTTGGAGCTCCTTGGCGAGGCCGCCCAGTTCGTCGACGGAGCCTTCAGGGCTCCAGTCGAAGATCAGGTGCGGCGCCTGTCCATCGGCCTCCCGGAGCGCGTCCTTCCAGCCGGACTGCCTCAGCGCCGCCGCCGCGACGAAGACGCCTCCTCGTCCCCGACGGGCCGGCGCTCGCGCGAACGGCACCTGTTCGACGCCGACGAATCCCTCGTCCGCGGTCGGCGGCTCGAGCTCGCGGACCGTGCGCATCTGGGAGGTCGGCGCGTGCACACCCGGCTCCCGCCGCGCCACCGCACGAAGCTCCTCGGGAGACGGGAGCGAGCCGAAGCGGTCGAGCAGCCGCTCCACGAGGTTGACCTGCGCCTGGGCGAGCGGCGTGTCGAGCCAGATGCACCGCGTCGGAATCCCGTGTCGGCTCGCTACGTCGAGGACGTAGCTCCGCGCGGCCCGGGTGAGGTACGTGTTGTCGAGGACGAACCGCCGACCACCCGACGACAGCTCCTCGTCGAGCGCACCGGCGAGCTCACGAAGGGTTCCTCCGCGCTCGTCGCGGTTGAGGCGGAGGTAGCCGCGGGCGACGTACTCGTCCGCAATGAGGCTTTTCCCGGCTCCCGGGATGCCCATGACAAGGACGACCTCGGCGTCGTCCGCCTGGCGCCGCCGCTTGCGGCGAGCGGGGCGAGGCTCGCCGAACGCGCGCGCCAGCAGCGCTCGGTCGGCGGCCTCGAGGTGGAGGGTCGCGGCGCGCGCTCCAGAGCGCGCGGTCTCCGGACGGCGGGCGCCGGGAATCGCGACGACCGCGGGTGAGAGCTCGAGCAGCCACGCGAGCGCGACCTCCCACGGAGTGGCGTCGCGAGAATCCGCGACTTCGACCAGCGCATCGTGACGGCCGAGGCGGTTGGCGCGGCGCGGTCCACCAAGCGGGGAGTGCGCGATGACGGCGATCCCCTTCTCGGCGCAGCGGTCGACCACGGCGCCCCTGAGCGCCTGGTCGTCGTACGGGCTGAGGGCGACCTGGACGGCCGCGATCGGCGCGAGCTCGAGCGCCTCGTCCAGCTGGAGCCGGTTGACGTTCGAGAGCCCGACGTGCCTTGCGAGGCCTTCGTCTGCGAGCCGCGCCAGCGCACGCACCGAGGTGCGCCACGGAGTCCGCGGGTCGGGCACATGGATGAGGTAGAGGTCGATCGCGAGGCCGTCGAGAGCAGCGAGGCTCGCTTCGCAGTCGGCGCGAATCGCCTTCGCACGGCCGTCGGGGATCCAGCCGCCACCGGCCCGTGACATGCCGCCCTTGGTCACGATCCGCGCCGTGGCATCGGCCTTCGCGCGTCGGAGACCACGGGCGAGCAGCTGTTCGTTGTCTCCGTAGGCCCGCGCCGTGTCGAAGACGGTGATGCCCGCCTGGGCGGCGGCCGCGATCGTCTCGAGAGCCTGCTCCTCGTCCCGATCCTCGTCCGTCGACATCCGCATGCAGCCGAGACCGATGCGGAGCTCCGAGGCGGCGAGCCAGCCGGGGTGAGTCAGGGGTGTGCTAACGGCGCTCGGTACTGCGCTTGTAGTTGCCTGTCACTCTGGCCATGACGTGCTGCGGATCGTCGCGCGCGACCTTGGCGAGGAACCGCCCGGCCGCCGCGCCGCGAAGCGTCGCCGCCGTCGTCCCGCGGTGCGTGATCAGGACGTCGGCCCCATGAACCACATACTCGAAACCCGCCGGAGGGCGCATGCGGCCACGCTAGCGGCCTAGGCTTTGCTCGTGTTCGCGACCGTCGTGGAGGTCTGGCGCTACCCGGTGAAGTCGCTTCTCGGCGAGCAGCTAGAGGAGGTGCGAGTCGAGGAACGCGGCGTCGTCGGCGATCGGCTCTTTGCGGTCACGGACCGCAACGGAAAAATCGGAAGCGGGAAGACGACCCGGCGCTTCCGTCGACTCGACGGCCTCTTCGACCTTCGCGCCCGAGGCGGTGGGGAGAGACCGATCGTGACGCTTCCGGACGGCCGCGAGCTCTTGGCCGGCGATTCCGAGCTCGACGCCTTCCTCAGCGAGCGCTACGGCGACGACTTGCGCGTCCTCCGTGAGGACGAGGTTCCGCATCACGACGCGGCGCCGCTCCATCTCCTCACCACGTCCTCCTTGCGCTGGCTGGGGAAAAGCCTCCCGGCGTCACGGATCGATGCACGCCGCTTCCGCCCAAACGTCCTGCTCGAAGCGGTCGGGGTCGCGCTCGTCGAGGATGCGTGGGTCGGCCGGCGCTTCGCACTCGGAAGCACGGTCATCCGA
>OBLS010000361.1_pt1 | contig 15845 bp, 13 predicted proteins | sample 1519901 | NCBI WGS metagenome assembly OBLS01 (sample SAMEA3113585, study PRJEB22503) | soil metagenome | reverse complement strand
AGACGAACAGGGCGACGTAGATCACGCCCGAGTAGAGCAGGTACATCTTGGCGTTCGCAGTCGTGCGCGATAGCGCGACGCCGGCGATGCCGAAGAGCAGGTGAACGATGTTGTGCAGGATGCTCACCTGGAAGATGCCGAGGAGCTCGGAGGGCGAGTCCTTCCCGGCGAACTTGATGTCGCCAAGATCGGTTGTGATGCCGGGGATGAACCCGAGCACGCCGATGCCCAGGAAGGCGACACCGAAGACGAGGGCAAGTGTCTGCGCCAGCGAGCGGTTGGTCATGAGTCCTCCATGGTCGGTGGCTTCTCCGAGATTCGTGGAGTCCGGCGCTCCGGTTCGGCGTCGAGCTTGTGCCTCCTGCTACAGGAGCGGCGCGCTAGTCGCACATCGCCGGGCGGCTACGCCGGGCAACCTGATCCGCTGAATCTCGTCGCCGCAGTCGATCGAGCCGGGAACCGTCATGCCCGACGTCGGCGCTCCGGACGCCGACGTCCCGGACATCGCCGCCTACCTCAGCGCGCTAGGCTCCCCCTAGCGCGGGGCTTCGGGGCCTCGATGCCCTCCTCGGCGAGGGTGAGATCGACGAACTTGTCCCAGTTGCCGGCAATCTTCTTTGCCATCGCCTCCTCGTCTCGCCGATTCTGGCGCGCGACCTGCGCCGTCTTCTCGTCGCCGGCGCGTACGGCCAAGCGTTCCAGCAGCTCATAGGCCGCAATCTCCATGTGCTCGGTCACGAAGCCGTCGCGGGCGTTCTTGCCGGGCTTGTCGCCTCTCACCTGATCGGCCACGCCCTTGAGCAGCGCACCGGCGAGCGTCTGACCCTCCTTGCGCAAGGAGGTTCCGCGCCCGAGCGCCTCGAGCCGATCGCGAAGCCGCTCTTGGTGCCGTTCCGTCTGCTTGCGGTGCTGTTCGAGCTGGCGCAGGATCTGCGTGTCGTCGGTGGTCGCGATCATCGAGTCCAGCATCTGCAGGACATTCGACTCCATCGCATGGGCATCCTCGACGTAGTCGCCGAGCTTCGTCGCGAGCTCACTCTGGGCCACGACTCCTCCTCTCGTAGTTTTGTCGAGCGCGCTCCTACCCTGGCCCTGGTCGGCGAAACGCTTCTTGAGCAAACCCGGATGGAAATTCCCGGAGTCGCCTCTTGGCTCGAGCGCCAGATGCTCGTCCTCTTCGATTGCGACGGAACGCTCTTCGTCGGCGACGACCCGCTGGCGCAGGAGTCGATGATCGAAGCCCTGAACCGGATAACGGGCGCCGAGGTCGAACCCTCGGCGATGGACGAGCTCGACCACGAGGCGCACTGCGCCCGCTGGCTCGCCCGTGAGCTGATCCGCAAGCACTCGCTGCCGAAGATCGACCTGTCCGAGTGGGCCGACCTCGTGGGCGAGATCTATCTCGAGCGGGTTGATGGCAGCGACAGCGTCACTGGGAAGTCCCGCGCGGCGGCGAAAACGGAAGGCGCTGTCGCTGTCGGCGACACGTCGCGGGACGTCAGGAGGGCACAGGACCTCGGCCTGCGCGTGGTTGCCGTCGGGTTCGACGGCGAGCCTCCCGCCGCCGAGGAGGAGGCCGACGGTGTCATCCGGACGATGCCCAGGCTGGTCGAGACGCTGCGCCGCATTCGCGAGGGGCTCTCCTAGATCGAGCCGGTGAAGGTGTCGCAGACTGCCGGTCGCTTCTCCTCATAGCCGCGCGAGAACCAGCGGCGGCGTTGCTCCGAGGAGCCGTGCGTCCAGGTCTCGGGATTCACCTGACCCTGGGTCTGCTCCTGGATGCGGTCGTCGCCGATTGCGGTCGCGGCGTCGAGGCCCTCGTTGATGTCGGCCTGCGTGAGCTCTTCGATCAGGCCCGTGTGGACAGCGTTTGCCGCCCAGACGCCGGCGTAACAGTCGGCCTGGAGCTCGGACCGCACCGCGCGGCTCTGCGGTCCCTGGCGGTCGTTACCGATCCGTTCGAGCACGCCAAGCTGGTTCTGGACGTGGTGACCGTACTCGTGGGCGATCACGTAGGCCTGCCCGAACGGCCCACCCCCGGCGCCGAAGCGCGACTGCAGCTCGTCGAAGAACCCGAGGTCGATGTAGACCTGCTGGTCCCGCGGGCAGTAGAAGGGCCCGACCTGTGAGCTGGCGAAGCCACATTGGGTCTGCACCTGGTCGGTGAAGAAGACGGTGTCCGCGTACGGGTACTCGCGGTTGCTGCGTTGGAACACACCGTCCCAGAAGCTCTGGACGCTGTTGACGACACCGACGATGCGGCAATCCTGCCGCTCGTTCGCGTCCTCGCCCGTCCGGCACTCCCGCGAGACCTCGCTGGGCGTGTCGCCCTGGCCGACCTGCTGGTCCTCGAGCGGCGCGAGCTGCCCGAGCCCTCCCCCGCCGGTGAGTAGGACGAAAAGCAGGTAGATGATCACCGCGGCGCCGCCGAGGCCGCCGCCGCCCAACGCCAGGCCGCCGGGGCCCATCCGCCGGCCGCGAACGTCGGTGACTTGGTCGGGATCTAGGCGGGCACCCCGTCGAAAACGCACGATGCTTCTTTACCTTCCTTCGCGCGCGCAAAAACGCGGGCTGGGAACGCTCTCAGCGCAGATGCCCGCTCAGCGAGCGCTGTGCGAGCTTGATCACCCAGATCCCTGCCAGCAGGCAGTAGACGATCGAAGGGAAGGCGAGCCCGAAGACGGCGAGAAGCGTCAGGCGGTGATCCTCGTACGCGACGAGCGCCTGGATCGCGGGACTTGTGGCGTAGCCGAGGGCGAGCGACGCTGCGGCGTGGAGCACCGCCTTCGCCATCTCCTTCGGCGCGAGCTGCGGGAACCGCACGTCGATCCAGAGCGCGATCGCGCCCGCGCCAAGCCCGATCAGACCGGTGACGATGCCAGCGTTCACAGCCGCAGTCTCGCGAGCATACCTGCGTCATCGGCGGAGTCGCCGCCGCTCTAAACCTGAGTGGATGCGTGGGCCCGCCGCCGCGCAGGCCCACGCGAGCGCGTCCCTAGCGGACGCGGAGCCGCAGCGTGGCCGACTGGTAGCCGCTCTTCGTCGCCTGGAATACGACCGCACCGCGTTTCGTCGCCCGCACGCGGAACGTGGCGGTGCCCTTGCGATTGGTGCGCGCGATCCCCGCGCGCGCGCCGGCACCGCTCATGCGGACCGCCGCGCCGGCGACGCGCGCATTCCCGGCGCCGCGGACCGTGATCACGATCGTGCGGATTCGCTTCCGCTTTGGCGCGCCGCGGGCGGTGAGTCGAAGCCGCCGGACAACGCCGATCTGTTGGACCGGGCTCCAGTCGCCCGTGTTCCGGCCCTCGTCCATCGCGGCGATTCGCCAGTAGAGCGCACCACCCGCCGCGTAGGCCGGATGGACGAGCAGCGGTGCATGGTTGGTGTTGTCGGTCAGCACGTCCTCGACGAGCGTCGCGAAGTCGGCCCTCGTGGAGATCTGGACGCGGTAGTTCTTCGGGCCCGGCTTCGGGTCCCACAGGAGCAGCGGATACTTCTTCGAGCTGTCCGAGCGTACGCCGGTCGGCTCCGCGATCGTCCGCGTGAAGACGTGCGTCGGCGAATACGGACCGGCGACGGTCCCGAACGGCTGGCGCGGGAAGTTCGCCCGCACCTTCCACCGGAAGACGCCGGTGCCGTACATGATCACTGGCGTGAGCGCCGCGGTCCGCAAGCCGGTGATGTCGCGCTGCGTCCCGTCTGGAAGGTCGACGTGGACGTCGTACGAGACGGTGCCGGGGATCGGGTCCCACGTCCACGTCGGGATGTAGTCGCCGCTCGTCGGAAGCCCCGGCGTCACGCGTGGCGTCGCAAGTCGCTTCTGGAACGTGCCCGACGTCGACCACGTCAAGCCGATGAGGTTCTCGTCGTCGGCGCGGACGCGCCAGTAGAGCACCGTGTCGGCCGGGTAGGTGGTGTTGCTCGTATAGGCCGTCGAGTCCGTCAGGACGTCTTCGAGCAACGTGCCGAAGTGATCGTCCTGCGCGACCTGCAACCGATAGCGGCGCGCGCCCTCGACCGAGGTCCAGCGGAATGTCGGATGACCGTTGATGTCTGCTCCGCTCGCGGGCTCGAGGCGGTCGGGCGGCGTTGACCGCTTCTCGAACGCCTGCGAGGCGCCCAGCAGTGGCGCCCCTACCGCCTGGCCGCCGTTCATCTGGTGCGCCGGGAGGACGACCCAGTAGTACGAGGTCGTCTCGTCGGGGTAGCTCGTCGGCTTCAGCAGGCTCCTGGGCGAGTAGGCCGGGACCTGGGTGAACGCGTAGTCGACGACGTTGCTGAACTGCGCGTCCTTCGCGACGAGGACGAAGTAGCTCATCGCTCCGGGCGTCCACGACGGATTCGTCACGTGGACGAGGGGCCCCGCCCCGGAGGCGCTGGCGCTGACCAGAAGCGAGCCGCTGTACGGAGCGAGGCCGTTCAGCTCTCGTGCGAGCTGGGTGAAGTCCGATAGATCGGCGTCGTCGGGAAAGGCGTAGACCTCGTTCCGAAGTAGGCCGTTTACGACCCCCGAGACATAGAGCTCGTCGTAGCCGGTGTCGGCGAGATGCTCTCGCACCTGGAGGCTTGTGATCGACGCCGCTTGTTGGTAAACGGTCAGCGCCGTCTGACCGTCGCCGTTGACGAGCGCCACTCGCGGGCGCGTGAGGGGGCGCCATGTGAAGTACGGCGTCCGCACCGACACGGTCCCGGCCTGCGGGACGGCGTAGTCGGCCGGCCCGAGGTAGTCGAGGTTGCAGGACGGCGAGCAGGCGCCTCCGTTCGGATAGCCCATCCACTTGAACGAGGGTGCGGGGGCGGAGGAGGCAAGGCCGTTCGCGACGTACGTGTAGTCCCCGTACACCTCGCCGCCACCGCTGTCGCGGTTGCTGCGGGCGCGAACCCGCGCGCAGTAGGTCTCGTACCTTCTGAGCGCCGGAAGATCGGTCGCAACCGACATGGCGTCGGGGTACGGCCTGACGAAGTTCCACCCGGCTCCGAGGGGTGACCACGCGGCTGCCGTTGTGTTGACAACCCAGTGGCCGTCGAACCCGGGCGCAGTCCAGTTGCACCCGCTCGGTCCCATCGGCGTCACCTCGACCTGGTAGCTGGATGCACCCGGAACTGGGTCCCACCGGATCAGCGGAACGTTGGTCTCGTATGCCGGCGTCGCCGGATCGGCGTCTACGCCGGGATCGGCGAGGTTGTCCCGCATCCGCACGTTCTTGATGCTCGTGTCGGCGACCGGAGGCACCTTGTCGAACCGCTTGTCGAACACCGGTCCGTCGTTCCAGACGCCAGGATTGCCGTCGACGTCGTAGCCGCGGACGCGCCAGTAGTAGCGGTTGTCCTTGAGGACGGCGGTGGGCGAAAAGACGGTGCCGATGGTTGTGCCGACGCAACACACCTTCGAGCCGGGTGCGAAGTCTTGCGAGGGATTGACCTCGACCTCGTAGCGTGCCGCCCCGGGAATGGGATCCCACGAGAATTGTGGGTCGAACGCCTCGGGCGCCGCGATCAGGTCATCGACCCGCACCGAGGTGGTCGAAGGCCAGACCCAGGCGAACGATGCGACCGGAGAGGGCGCGCCCGGGTTGCCCTGTGCATCGACCGGCGTCACGCCCCAGTAGTAGGTGCCCGGAGCGAGTGCGCCGGCTCTCGTGAACGCCGTCGCGAACGTCTCGACGGGCTTCCCGCCGATCACGGTTCCGAGGGCCGGGTCCGCGGCGATCGTGACGAGGTACTTCGCGGCCCGGTCGACGGGCGACCACGTCAGCTTGAGCGGCGTGGCCGGATAGGAGACGCCGACTCCGCCGACCGGCGATTGCGGCCGTGGTGCTGACAGCACCTTGGTGAAGGCTCGTGGTGCGGTCCACGGTGAGACGGCACCCTTTGCCGTGCTCGCCCGGACGCGCCACCAGTACGTGCGGTCCGGCAGTGACTTCTTGATCGTGGCGCGCGTGTTCTTCGTGAAGAAGCGGTCCTGCCCGACCCCCAGCACGGGCGCATTCATGCCGGCATCGGCCGCGATCTGGAACTCGTACTGCGCGGCGCCGGCGACGGGTGCCCAGGCGAACCACGGGACGCCGTCGGTGCGGGCTCCGGCAACCGGAGCGACAGTCACCGGCGCCCGGAGCCCCTTGGCCGGGGCGGTCGCCGCCATCGGCGCGGAGACGAGCACCGCGAAGAGACACGCGCCGGCAACGGCCGCACTGCGCCCGGTCCGCCAGCGCGGCCGGAGACGCGGGAGGAGCCGAGGTGTCTGCCGGGCATACACGGCGTACTCGGGGAACTCGTCGCTCAGCGCGCGTTCCTCGAGTCGCATCCGGACGGTCTGCGCGGCGACGAAGGCAAGCGCGAGCCCGACGTTGCGCGCCGTCGCCGACGCGAGCACGAGGCCGGCTACGGCGGCGAACTCGCCGAGATACACGGGATGACGGACGAGCCGGTACGGGCCGCGGGTGACGAGGCCGCGAGCCTCCGGCAGCAACCCGAAGCACCGCCCGAGCGTGGCGAACGAGACGAGCAGCCAGGTCCAGGCGCCCAGAGCGACCAGGTCGCCTGCGACGACGAGTGCCGTCGCCGCGGCGTCTGACGGCCGCTCGAGCAGCGGAACAGCCGAGAGCGCCACGCCGCAGGCGAGGAACGCAAGCGGATCCCGCGAGTGCTGTCTTGGCGGCCTCCTCGTGAAGACGCACACGCTCACTGCGAACAGAACTGCCGTTCGGAGCCCGACGAAGCCGGCGATGCTCCACGCGCGAGCCGACGGATCGGCGAGCGCGTCGCTCCAGGCCGAAACTGAGGTCACGACGCTGGCCGCCGCAAGGACGGCGAAGATCCCGGTGACTATCCATCTACTCACTTTCAACCCCCAAAGGCTTCGAGAAACGAGAACACGGCCGGCCCGAGCAGCACTACGAACATGGCCGGAAAGATCAGGAAGACGAGCGGAAAGAGCAGCTTCACCGGCGCCTTCTGCGCCCGCTCCTCGGCCGCCTGGCGCCGTCGCTTGCGCATGTCGACGGCCAGGTCGCGCATGATCTGGCCGATCGATACGCCGAGCGTCTCGCCCTGGAGGACCGAGCGGACGAACGACCGCATGAGCGGCGTGTCGCAGCGCTCGAGCAGGTTGCGGAGCGCCTCGTTCGTCGACAGGCCCATGCTCTGCTCCTGCAGGGTCAGGCGGAGCTCGTCACCGAGCGGGCCGCCGAACCTCTCGGCGGCGAGCTGAAGTGACCCCGAGAAGCCGAGGCCGGCCTCGACGGTCACGACGAGCAGGTCGATCAGATTCGGGAGCTCATAGTCGATCTCCTCGAACCGGCGGCGCGAGCGCCGTTTCACGATCGTCATCGGTGCCGTCCAACCCATCGCGAGCGCCATCGGCGCGCCGAGCACGGTGATCAGGGCGGAGTAGCCGCCGGTCGATCCGAGCCACAGCCACGTCGCCGGCAGGCACACCGCGCACAGGATCCGGTACCCGAGAAACTTGCGAGGCGCGAGGCCGTAGATGCCCGCGGCGACGAGCTCACGGCGGAGGTTGGCCTCGCGGAAGCTGCCGAGCCGGCCGGCCAGGCCGCCGACGATGGCCGCGATGCCGTCCACGGCGCCGCGCGCCGGGCTCGACCGCGGGCCCTCCGCCTGCTGCGACGAGAACCCGTAAGCGCCGATGTTGCCGAGCGTCTCGGATGCTCGGAGGCGCGGCATGACGGCGGCTCGGGCCACGAGCACGAACGAAGCGCCGGCGAGTCCCAGACCAATCAACAGGATGAGCAGCACGACGCCTCCTTAGACCTTGATGTCGACAATGCGCTTGATGACGTAGGAGCCGGCAACCACCATCAGGGCCGCGAACAGCAGCGCCAGTCGGCCGCCCGTGCTCGTGAAGAGCGGTTCGGTGTAGCCGGGGTTGAGAGCCGTGATCACCGCAAGCAGCGCGACCGGCAACGCGGAGACGATCCACCGGGACATCCGGCCCTGCGCCGTCAGCGTCTGGACCATCCGCCGGAGCTCGAAGCGCTCGCGGATGGTCTCGGTGACCCGCTCGAGGACTTCGGCCATGCTGCCCCCCGTCCGCCGCTGGAGCGAGGCGACGAGCGCGACCTGCTCGAAATCCTGGTTCTCCATCCGGTGTACGACCGAGCGGATCGCGTCCTCGAGGGGCACGCCGAGCTGCTCGTCGGCCACGATGCGGCGGAACTCTCCGCGGGAAGGCTCCGCGGCGTCGTCGACCACGACTGACAGCGCCCCGACGAAGCTATGGCCGGCGCGGAGCGCGGACGCCAGCACCTGCAGGTTGTCCGGAAGCTGCTCTGCGAACAGCTTTCGCCTTCGCTCGAGCTTCCGGTAGATCAGAGAGCGGACGGCGACCGGCACGCCGAGACCGAGCAGCGCAAAGAGCACGGACCCGGCGATCAGGGCGAGCAGCCACATGAGGAAGATCGTTGCGACACCGGTCCAGAGCACGATGTGGACGGCCGGCATCCGGATCTCGGCGAGCTCGAGCGTCTCCTTGAAGCGCGCCCACCATCTCGTCGCCTCGAGCGAGCGCTCGGCGCCGACGAGCACGCGGCTCGTGATCCTGCCCTTCGGCGCGTTCGGGCCGGTCGGGCTGGCGTGGACGGAGACGAACTCCGCCATGCGCCTACGCAATGTCCGGCGCCGCGGCCGGATGACAGCAAGCACCGCAAGCCCGAGCAGTCCGGCGGTCAGCAGCGCGACAACGAGCATCGTGAGCGGCGACTGCAGTACGCGGCCGACCGCCGAGGCGCGATACGGCTCGGACGGGCCGCGGGAGGTGCGTGGCGTGGTGTAGCCGCTGACGGCGAGGCCGCTGATGCCTTCGATCCGCACGGCAACCCGAACCTTCTGGTTCGGTTCCGCCACCGACTCGTACCGGAGGATGTACTCACGGGCCAGCTGGGATCCCAGTTCCGCGAAGATGGTCGTGAGCGCCTTGGGCGAGCTCGCCTCGCGATACCGGCCGCCAGTCCGCGAGGCCAAGGCATTCAGCGTCTTCGCGTCGTAGAACCGGGAGCGAAGGCCGACCGAGAAGATCCGAATACGCGCCGCTTTCGCCTTCGCGATCGCGTCAGCCGGTGACGAGAGGCTCCCGACTTCCTGTCCGTCGGACAGCAGCACGATCGATCCAGGCGAGAGCTTGGCCTCCTTGATGAGAGCGATCGCGTGGTCGATCGCCTCATACATCCGCGTGTAGTAGGCGATCTGCGGAGTACTGCTGAGGGCTCGGTCGATCTCCCCTTGGTCGTTCGTGAACGGCAGGACTGTTTGCGTGTCGGCGTTGTACGCAAGTACCGCAAGTTGTTGCGAAGGCTTTCGCTGCGCCGCGAACGCGCGCGCCGCGGCCATCGCATTCACGATCGGCGACCCCGCCATGCTCTCGCTGGCATCGATGACGAGGACGACTCCGGCGCTCCGCCCGTTGCCCTCGCCGGCGGGTGTGAGCGAGACGTCGGGAACCATCACCCCGTTCTCGCGGACCGTGAGCCGCTCAGCCGTGAGCCGCCTCTTTTCCGCGAGGCTGAGGACAAACGCGCGCTCCGGGAACTCGACGCCGCCCGCCTCTACGAGGCGGACCGGTCCCTTCGCGGCGGCCGGGGACGCGACTAGAACTGTGGCCGCGGCGACCGCGGCCAGGACGAGGAGCTGCGCCTTCGTTCTCACCGTGAGGCCGCCCGGGCGAAGTCGGACGGCGGCGTGTGGCCGCCGCTGAAGAGCGTCACCGGGAGCGTGATGCCACGCTTCTCGAACTTGTGCAGGAAGGTCGGCCGAAGGCCGGTCGGCTTGCAGCTGCCGACGACGACGCGGTCGGCTGTCACGTGGTCGACCTTGAACTCGAAGAGGTCCTGGAGCGTGATCACGTCGGACTCCATCCGCTGGACCTCGGTGATGGCAGTGACGCGCCGCGAGCCGTCCTCCATGCGCTCGAGGTGGACGATCATGTCGAGCGCGGACGCGACCTGGCCACGGATCGCGCGGATGGGCAGGTCGTAGCCCGTCATCAGCACCATCGTCTCGATCCGTGCCAGCGCGTCTCGAGGCGAGTTCGCGTGGACCGTGCTGAGCGAGCCGTCGTGGCCCGTGTTCATCGCCTGGAGCATGTCCAGCGCCTCGGCGCCGCGGACCTCCCCGACGATGATCCGGTCGGGACGCATGCGCAGCGAGTTCCGGACGAGCGTCCGAATCGGGATCTCGCCCTGGCCCTCGATGTTCTTCGGCCGCGCCTCGAGCCGCAACACATGACGCTGGTTCAGCCGGAGCTCGGCGGCGTCCTCGATCGTGACAATGCGGTCAGAGTCGGGAATCGCCGTCGAAAGGGCGTTCAGGAGCGTCGTTTTCCCGGAGCCGGTTCCGCCCGAGATCAGGACGTTGAGCTCGGCGACGATGCAGCGCTGCAGGAACTCGACGGTCTCCGTGCCGAGTGTTCCGAGCTTGATCAGGTCGCCCATGTCCAGTCGCTTCTTGCTGAACTTGCGGATCGTCACGATCGGCCCGCTCAGCGAGAGCGGCGGGATGACGGCGTTGACGCGGCTGCCGTCCGGAAGGCGTGCGTCGACGAGCGGGGACGCTTCGTCGATTCGGCGGCCGACCTGGGCGACGATCTTGTTGATGATCCGGCGCAGGTGGGACTCGTCCGTGAAGCGGACGGTGGTTTCGTACAGTCGCCCCTGGCGCTCGACCCAGACCTCGAATGGGCCGTTCACCATGATCTCCGTGATCGAGTCGTCGGCGAGTAGCCGCTCGAGCGGTCCGTGGCCAAGGATGTCGTCGGCGATCTCCGCCGCGAGCCCCTCGCGGTCGTCGCGCGACAAGCCCGGTTCCTGGGCCAGGTGCGTTGTGATGTCCGTGGTGACCCGCTCGCGGAGCCCGTTTGGGTCCATGGTCGCGTTGAAGAGCTGTGGTCCAAGCTCGCCGATGACGGTCAAGTGGATCCGGTTCTTCAGCTCGGCGAACGGATCGGGTCCGCGCGAGGCGGTGGTCGCCGGGCGCGCCGCTGAGAGTCGCTCGCGAAGGTCCATTACTTCTTCCTCCTCAAGAGGCTCCGGCCTCGTCCGTTGCTCGAAGCGGGCGCGTCGCCCGCGCGGTACATGTCGGCGAGTGAACGGAAAGCACGAGCCGCATCCGACCGGCCGTTCCCCAGCACGACCGGCTTCCCCTCGTTGACCGAGCACGGGATCTCCCGGTCGCTCGGGACGAACACGTCGGGCGTCCTCCCGATGATCGCCGCGACTTCGTCGTGGCCGATCCCGACGCGGCTGTCGGCCCGGTTGAGCAGCAGCCGGATCCGATCGCGGTCGTAGCCCATCAACTCCAGCGTCTCGAGCCCCAGCTTCGTGTTCTTCAGCGAGAGCGAATCGAGCATCCCCACCATGCACACGTGCGAGGAGCTGTCGATCGACGCGATGACCTCCGGAGTAAAGCCGGGCGGCGTGTCGACGATGACGAAGTCGTTCGCCGCCCGCAGTCCGGCATAGACGTCCCGGAGGAACTCGACCGTGATCCCGGTGGCCTGGTCGGGCCTCGTCGGCGCCATCAGCACCCGGAGCCCCGAGGAGTGGGCGACGAGGAAGTCGTCGATCTTCTCGGCGTCGACCGAGCCGCCCGCCTTCGCGAGATCGTGGATCGTGCTGGCCGGGGCCAGGCCGAGTGCGAGCCCGACGTCGCCGAACTGGAGGTCGAGGTCGACGAGAGCGACTTTTTGGCCGCTCTCGGCCAGGCTGACCGCGAGATTGCAGGAGGTCAGCGTCTTGCCCGTCCCGCCCTTCGGGCCGAGCACGCAGATCATCGGTGCGAGCGCGACGCCTGTCGCGACCGCGGCGCCCTGCTTCCGCGCGACCGCCTTCTCGAGCGTGAAGAGCACGTTTCTAGGGCTCTCCGGCAGCGTGATGATGTCGTCTGCGCCGGCCTCGAACACGCGCCGGACGAAGCCGTTCGGCGAGCTGTCGCACAGCACCACGACCGGGCGCTCCCTGCGCTGCTTCACTGCGCCGTCGATGAAGACCAAGGTCCGCTCCGAGTAGCCCGCGCAGGCGATGACGACCAGGTCGGTCGCCGTCTCCTGGAGGGCGGTCCAGCTCTCCTCCAGCCCGTCGACGAAAGCGACGACCTGGATATCCGAGCCCTCCGGGAGCGAAGCCTCGACCGCGTCGCGGTGGACGCCCGAATCGAGGGCGACGAGCGTCTTGACGCGCTCGTTCATGGCTGGCCCCCGATCTGCGTCCGGACCCTCTGGTAGACCTTCGTCGGCTTGATGCCGGCCAGCAGGCTCCGATCGGTGACGGCGCCCGGCTTCGTCGCGCGTGCGCCGGCGCGTGGACGCAGGATGATCCAGACCTTGCCGTTGTCGACGGCGAAGGCGAGCTCGGCCGCCTGATCCGGGTTTACACGAAGGACGACGTTGGCCGTCTGGTTGGCGGTCCCGACTCCGGCGCCGGTGTCGGCCGGCGCGTCGAGGACCAGCGCATTCTGCGCGACGACCTTGAGGATGGGCTTCCCCTGCGCACCCGTCGCGGCCCTCTGGAACAGGGTTGCGAGGACGTCGACACGATCGCCCGGCTCGACCTTCCCGATCATCCCGCGAGCCGCGTCGAACGGCAGCGCGATTGCCCGGCTTTTGCCGGCGAGATTGGCCCCGATCGCGTCGGTCGTCCCGGCGAAGTCGGCGACCGTGAGCTGCTGCCCGGGGTAGATGTCGTCGACGGCGATCCGGCCGCGGAGCGTCGACGGGTCGGTGATGGCGCCGTCGCGCACCTGGTTCTTGGGCGCCTCTTCCGATTCGAAGAGGCGCTTCAGGCCGACGACGTTCCCCGGCATTCCCTTTTCGATCAGCGTTTTCGCCACGAGCACTGTGACGGGCTCGCTGTCGGCACCGACGCTGCTCCTGTACTGGTTGAGGTACAGGACGAGCACGAATGCTGCCAAGAGGGCGGCGACGCCGCCGAGAGCGACCGTTCCCCCTCGGGTCGACAGCATCTTTTGCATGACTTGCATGTGAGACCTCCCTCTATTCCGTCAGGACGGCAATGCAGCTTCCGAAGCTCGCGAAGTCGCACGCCTCGCCGCTGCCGCCGCCGTTGTTGAGTCCGAAGATGTATTTGATGAAGTGGCCGACGATGTTCCCGGCGTCCCCTCCGGGAACCGGGTCGTCGCCGTTGCCCTCGCATGGGTTCTTGAAGCCCGAGCCGCTCGCGGTCCAGCCGGTCACGTAGAAGGTGCCGAGCTTCGTCACCGGGACGACGCCGCTGCCGGTGCCGCTGAACGACCCGAAGGGCGTGATGAAGACGTTCAGCACGCGCGGGTCGCCGGCCGGGATGTTGGGAAATTGGCTCCAGTTGTTCGGCGACGTGCAGGTCGCCGGCTTCTCGTCGCCGAGGATGCGGAGGTTCAGCCCGCGCGGCACCTGGTTGGTGGCACTCCCCGTCTGCACGGCGACGCACTCCCACGGCTCCGGACTGGCCCACAGGGTGGACGCGGTCGAGGGACAGGGCGTGCCTTTGTTCGTCGTGTAGTCGGGTTCGCAGCCGTACGCGAGCTCCTCGTACAGATTCGTCTTGCTGACTGGGCTCCCCGGGTAGTTGGGGGGCTCACAGTCGAGCGATTGGTTCCGGCTGCCGCCGACGACGCGTAGGGTGACGATCGGATCGTTCACGTCCGTTGCGTTCTGAAGGTTCGGCGTCAGCCCGATCGTGACGGCCAGCTGCTGGGTCGTGCCGCGCTCGAATGAGTTCGCCCACGAGACGCTGCCCTGCCAGACCTGTGCGAGCTTGATCGGCCCCGACCGATCGTCGGTCGCAGAGAACGTGCGTTGAACGACGCCGAACGTCCCCTCGCATGGGTTCGCACCGGTCGTCGTGCATGGCCCGAGCCCTGTGACGGAGCCGCTCTCCTCTTCCCACTCCAGCTCGACGGTGACCGGACCCTGGCTCGGGTCGACCGAGAAGAAGTTCGCGCCGGTTGAAATCCAGCGGCCGGTCGCAGAGTCGTAGCTGAGTGACTTCGTCGCCCTGTCGACGGTCGCCCTCACGAACGTCGCCGTCGTCGGCAAGCCCCCGAAATCCACCGCCGCGCTGACGCCGATCGTGCACGCCGCTGTCTCGGAGTTGAAGTAGGGATCGGTGCAAGTGCCCGGGATGAGCGTCACATCGCGCGCGAGCGGCGGATTCGGCTGGGCACCACTCCCTGCGCTCGACCAGCCGCGGATGTGGAGGATCCCGTTCGGGGAGCCCGCGTCGTAGCAGTCGACGAGGAAATCTCCGCACGTCGTCGACGACTCGTTGCCGCTCAGCCCGATGCGGACGCCGATCTTCGACGACGAGATCGGAACCGAGACTGGGGCTGCGACGTTGTCCCAGATCGCGAGCCCGTTTGCCGTGCCCGTGTTCGTCAAAGGCGTCGTCGCAAGCACGGCGCCGGTCTCCTCGTCGACGAACGTCGCCTCCGCTCGACTCGGGTCGATGTCGGGGACGGCGATCGGCAGCGCGCCGCCGCCGAGGTAGCTCAGCGCCTCGATCTGAACGCGAGCGTGTGCGTTGATCGCGGGAACGGCGCTGAAGAGCCCCGGGATGCGGAAGAACAGCGGCAGGTCCGCCTCCGTGATCTTGACGTCGACCATCTTTGTGGCGCATGGACTGCCGCCGTCGCTGTAGTTGGTGCCGCCCTGGTTCCAGTACTGGCTCGAATTGATTAGAACGTGGACGTTGGCCTGGTTCGTGGGCGGAACCTGGAGGTTGTAAGGCGCCGTCGCGTCGGGGTCGCCGGCGTACTTCCGCGCCATTGCGTCGATCGCCGCATCCGAGCACGGAAACGTGAAGACCCCGCCGCCGGCGAGCGCGCCGGCGTCGGCCTGCAGCTGAAGATGCCGCTTGTGCTCGAACCAATGGCCGACGTCGACGACGAAGACCAGAAAAAGCACGAGCACCGGCAGCCACAGCGCGAACCACGGGAGCACGGCGCCGCGTTCGGAGCCGAAGGAGTGCAGCGAGCTCACGTGCATCCCGCCCCGTAGTTGGTCGGCTTGGCCTCGAGGCGCATTGTCGCCGCGCCCGTGATCGTGGTTTGCGTGATGCTGGTGCGCTGCGCGATGAGTGCGAGCCAGCGGTACGTGGCCGTCACGGTCACCCGGACCGGGTCGCCGACGTTCGCCGTTCCAGCGGGAAACTCGATGCATACCTGGACCGGGTCGGCGACGGACCCCGTGCCCCCGTTGCGCAACTCGGGCGTCGTCGCCTGGCTTCGGATGTACTCCTGGAGCGATCCGCTGGAGGCCGGGTTCTTGTTGACGACCGCCCAGCGCGCGCCCTCGTTTGCGAGGTGCGTCTCGTCGATCCAGTAGTTGAAGGTCTTGCCGAAATCGAGCATGCCGAAGAACATCAGCGCGAGCACCGGAAGGATCAGCGCGAACTCGACGACGGCCACGCCGTTGTCGGAGCCGGTCCGGTCTCTGCCGTGGCGGAGCAAGCGCCAAACCGAGCGCGGGTGAGGAAGCTGATCAGGCACCGCCGACGCCCGTGGCGACTTCTGTTAGGGGCCCAAGAATGTTGACGCCGATCGTCTGCAGCGCCGTGACGGCGACGAGGGCGACGAACATGAGCAGGAGGGTGTACTCGACCAGCGCTTGACCGCCCTCGCGGGCGTCTCTGCTCGCCTGGGGCCAGCCGCTGAAGTTCGAGACCATGTTCTTCCCCCTCTCCGTTTCGCTTCGCCCGGTCTGCCGCCGGGCGGGTGGTTTTCGATTGCGCTAGTGCCACCGCCGCCCCCGTCTCGGGGTTTGCCGAGGCGGGGGCGGCGGCTGTGTTGCCGTCAACGTGCGCGTTTTAGGCGCCGCCGATCGAGGTTGCGATCTCGCC
>OBLS010000360.1_pt1 | contig 15845 bp, 11 predicted proteins | sample 1519901 | NCBI WGS metagenome assembly OBLS01 (sample SAMEA3113585, study PRJEB22503) | soil metagenome | reverse complement strand
CCGTCCGGGCTCAGCGCGGTCGGGGCGACGTCGCTGACAGATGGCATCGCCCTCAGCGCGTCGCGGACCCCATTGAGGTCCTCGAGGTCGATTGGACCGGCATCGCTGTGCGCGACCACGCGCGCCGACGTACCGGACATGGCCGGGAAGCGATCGGCCAGCATGTCGTTGGTCCGCTGGGTATCACTGCCCGGGATCCTGAAGCTGTCCTGCATGGTCCCCCCGAAGGCGGATGCAACGGCGGTGACCAGAGTGGCCGCGAGAAGCCAACCGGCAACGACGCGCCAGGGATGACGAGCGGCCCCGGCTCCGATGAGATAGAGCAGTCTGGACATTTCGACTCCGGTTGTGGGATGGGGCGAGTCACTGAGGCTTCGATGGTGTCCGCGATGCCACACCTGAGGCGCCGGTGAAATCGCCAGGGCATTGCCGGGATCCCGCCGGAACCACCACGCTCAGCCCTAGACTGACGAGGTGCTCCGTGGGCGGGAGACCGAGCAGTCAGTGATCTCGGCCCTCCTCGACGAGGCATGGGCCTCGCGCGGTGGCGGGCTGGTCCTGCGCGGACCCGCAGGCGTCGGGAAGTCGGCGCTGCTCGCGGACGCGATAGCTCGGGCCGAAGGCATGCACGTTCTCCGAACGCAAGGCATCGAGTCTGAGTCCGACCTGGCGTTGGCTGCTCTGAACCAGCTGCTGCGCCCAGTTAGCGGGTTGACGGTCCGGTTGACCCCACCCCAGGCAGCGGCACTGCGCATCGGGTTCGGGGAGCAGCCCACCGGTGACCGGAACGACCGGTTTCTCGTCTACTCGGCGGCGCTGAGCCTGATTGCCGAGGCAGCGGAGACTCAGCCGGTGCTGTGCGTCGTGGACGACGCGCAGTGGCTCGACGAGGGGTCGGCCCACGCGCTCTTGTTCTCCGCCCGCAGGCTGGGCGTGGAACGCGTCGCGATGCTGTTTGCGGCTCGCGACGATGACGAGCCGAGCTTCGAAGCTCCCGGAGTGCCTGCCCTGTCGGTGCCGGGGCTGGATTCAGCGGCCGCTCATGCCGTGCTCGAGGAGTCAGCTGGTGGCCGAGTGGACCCACGAGTGGCCGATCAGTTGCTGGCGGCCGCCGGCGGGAACCCGTTGGCGCTTGTTGAGCTTCCCGCGGCGCTGACCGCCGGGGAGCTGTCTGGACAGGAACCCTTGCCCACCTCGTTGCCGGTGACCCAGGGTGTCGAGCGAGCCTTCCTGGCCCGGGTACGACGGCTCCCAGCACCCACACAGAAGCTCCTGCTCGTTGCTGCTGCCGAGGGCGCAGGCGACCTGGCGACGGTCCAGACCGCCTCGGCATCCTTGGGCAGTGAGCCGGCTGCGCTCGAGGCGGCAGAGCAGTCGGGCCTGGTTCACACCCGGGCGGGGCGGCTGGAGTTTCGCCATCCCCTGGTGAGGTCGTCGGTGTACGGCGCGGCGACGACCTCGGCGAGGCGAGATGCGCATGCTGCGCTCGCCCGGACCCTCACCGCGCGAGGTGACGTGGACCGAAGCGCCTGGCACCGGGCTGCTGCCGCAGTGGCCCCAGACGAGAAGATCGCGACGGAGCTCGAGCAGGTGGCTGCACGAGCCGCCACGCGTGGTGCTCCTGCGGCAGCATGTGCCGCCTTCGAGCGGGCCGCGCAGCTGACCGCGGATCCCGAGACGCGGGCCCGTCGCATCTGGTTCGCGGCGGAGCAGGCTCGTCTCGCCGGCCATCACCTCCGAGCGATCAATCTGCTCGAGTCCGCACGTTCAGCAACGGCAGACCCGTTGCTGCAGGCCGATGTCGACCTGCTGCTGGGGGCTGTGGAGCTGGTCGCAGGTTCTGCCGAGTCGGCAGAGCATGTCCTGATGAAATCCGCGCGGGGCATGCAGTCGAGGGATCCGGGCAGAGCGCTTCACCTGCTGGTCATCGCAGCGCAGGCGGCAGCTCTCGCCGACCACGCCGAGGCAGGGATCGAGATCGGCCGGCTAGCAGCCGCGTTGCCGCGTGGCCCAGGCGCCCGCGAACACTTCTTCCTCGACCTGCTGGTGGGCTGCGGCCAGTATCTGGGCGGGGATGCGTCTTCGGTGAGTCTGCTGCAAGACGTGGTTCGGCAGGCGCAGGACTTCGACGAGAGCATGTTGATGACCTGGGCGGGCCGAGCGGCGTTCTACCTCGGCGACGACGATGTCGCGCACCGGCTCGACTCCAGGGCCGTGGCCCGAGCCCGTGCCGTCGGCGCGATCGGTGACATGCTTCCCCCGCTCCAACGGCTCGCGTTGTCGGAGATCTTTCAAGGTCAGTGGTCCACCGCGACTGCCAATGCTGTAGAGGCGCTACGGTTCGCTCGCGAAACCGGTCAGCATGGCCTTTCTTCACTTCCTTTGTGCTGGTTGGCCCTTCTGGCTGCCTACCGAGGCGACACCACGGAACTGCGCTCACACCTAGACGCAGCCGGTGCAGTGCTGCCGCGACATCCGATGGTCGTTGCCTCCGAAACTCTTCTCTGGGCGCGTGCAGTGTCCGAAGCGGCGGCCGGCAACGTGGACGCCGCCATGGAGCACCTCGGTCGTGTGACAAGTCAGACCGTCTCGCAGATGTGCTCTCTGGACCGGATCGAGGTCGCGGTCCAGACAGGGCACACCACCGAGGCTCACGCCTGGCTGGTCGAACTTGCAGGATTTGCCTCGCTCACAGGCGCCCCCTGGGCTGCGGCACGGGCCGCCCACTGCCGCGCTCTCTTGGCGGGACCGGATGAGGCAGGTAAGCACTACGGGGAGAGTCTGCGACAGCACGAGGCGGGTCGGCGGCCATTCGAACGGGCCCGGACACAGCTGGCCTACGGCGAGTTCCTGCGTCGTAGCGGACACCGGGTCGACGCCCGCGCTCAGCTGCGGAGAGCGTTGGCTACGTTCGACGACCTGGATGCGCGGCCCTGGACAGAGCGAGCGCGTCAGGAGCTACGAGCCTCGGGGGAGTCGATCCGTAGGCCGGGCCCGAACGCCTCACCCAAGCTGACCGCCCAAGAGATCCAAGTCGCCAAGTTGGTCACTCAAGGGTTGTCCAACCGTGACGTCGCGGCCCAGCTCTTCATCAGCCCGCGAACGGTCGACTTCCATCTACGCAACGTCTTCACCAAGCTCGGAGTCAGCTCGCGAGTACAGCTCGTGCACCAGAAGCTGGAGCTCGCCTGAGGCCAGAACCTGGCGGTTTCACCGGCGAGAACCCGGTTCGAGCGCTCGTAGCGTCGGTGTTGTCCATCACCGACCAGGAAGAGTTGACCATGATTCCCGTCATCGCCCTCTTACTAGGGACCATCTCTGCACGCCTCGCCGGCTTCGCCGGGGTGGATGCACTCGACGGCTGGCAGATGTCCGTCAGGGCTGGACTTGCAGGGATGCTCCTTCTGACGGGCAGTGCCCACTGGGGCAACCGACGCCCCGACCTGATCGCCATGGTGCCGGAACGGTTCCCGCGGCCAGGTCTGCTGGTTACCCTCACCGGGGCGCTCGAGCTCGCTGGCGCGGCCGGACTATTGATCAGCCGGACCGCGCCGTACGCGGCTGTTGGTTTGGCGCTTCTCTTCCTGGCCATGTTCCCCGCCAACATCAGCGCGGCGCGGCGCCGGCTGACCCTGAATGGTCAACCGGTCACCCCGCTGCCACAACGAACCGCAATGCAGGCCCTGTTCGTGGCGGCAGCCGTCGCCGCGGCCGTTTAGCCCGAAGCCGAAGAGGAAGAGTCCGATGCCCGCATTCCCCTGGATCAAGGTGGGGACAGCCGACCGCGACGCCGACCTCTCGATAATTGCGTCCAGGCTGCCATTGCGTTCCCACCGTGATATCCCGCGGTTCCTCTGGCACACTTGGCTGGTCCAACGCCAACTTGCCCGGTCGCCTGGGCTGGTCGGCTACTCACTGGACGCCCAACTCTTGAGCAAGACGTTCTGGACTGTCTCAGCGTGGACGAGTCGTCCCGATCTTGGCGGATTCGACCGCTCCAGTCGGCACCGGGCCGCAAAGGACGCCATCCGGCCTGCACTGCTGCCCTCGACCTTCGTGATGTGGAGGTGTCGCGCCGGCTGTCTGCCAATTACGTGGCGGGAGGTCCGCAGCCGCGTCGAGGCAGCGGCGACTTCGGCGGCCCGATCATGAGCGCGGACTTGTTGCGCTAGAGCCGTCGTCGCCGGCGGCGAGTGCTTCCAACGCATCCATGGCCCGGTTACACATTTGTTGCTCGACAAGGCGATCGATCGGACGGTCCGGGGGCACTCACCTCTGAGAGGTACTCAGTGCGCCTGTCGATCGCTCTCTTCTACCGCTTCATCCCGCTGGGCAAGGCAAGGGCCGACCAACCTGCACAGGATCTTCACGAGTCGTCCCCGATTCCCGACCAGGGCGGCTCCTACGCTCGAGCACATGAACGGCCCGACCCGCCGGATCCTCGTCGTCGAGGACGAGCCCGTCATAAACGGGGCGGTCACCGACCGGCTTCTCGCCGAGGGGTACGACGTCGTCCGCGCGTGGGACGGGCCTGGGGCGGTGGCGGAGTTCACCGCCCACCGCCCGGACCTGGTCCTCCTCGACGTGATGCTCCCCGGCTTCGACGGTCACGAGGTCTGTCGGCGGATCCAGGCGGTCCGGCCGGTGCCTGTGCTGATGCTCACCGCACGTGACGACGAGGCCGACATCATCGTCGGACTGGCCGTCGGCGCCGACGACTACCTCACCAAGCCATTCCGGATGCGCGAACTCGTCGCGCGAGTCGCAGCTCTGCTGCGTCGGGTCGACAGAGCCGCGGAGCTGGCCGGTCGGGACGCCGCCAGCCTGGGGGACCTGCGCATCGAGGCTGGAACCCGCCGGGTGTGGTCTGGTGACGACGAGGTGCACCTGACGCCGACCGAGTTCGACCTCCTGCTGTGCCTCGCAGCCAGCCCCGGCGTGGTGCTCACCCGGGAGCGGCTGCTGGCCGAGGTGTGGGGCTGGCCGGGCGCGTCGGGGACCCGCACCGTCGACAGCCACGTGAAGGCCCTGCGCGCCAAGATCGGGGCCGATCGGGTGCGCACCGTGCACGGCGTCGGGTATGCCCTCGAGACGGGAGCCGACCAGTGAGCGTCCGGGCGCTCGACCCGGTCCGTTCCGTGAAGGTCAAGCTGGGGTTGCTGGTGGCGGCCAGTGTCACCGCCGCCTCGGTCATCGCCACGATCGGTTCCGCTGGCGGAGTGCCGATCTGGCTCGGTATTCCGGTCACCATCGCCCTGGCGCTCGCCGTCACCCAGCTCCTCGCGGTCGGTATGACCTCACCGCTGCGGGAGATGACCGTGGCCGCCAGACGCATGGCGACGGGGGACCACTCCGTGCGGGTCACCGCCACCTCGCGCGACGAGGTCGGCGAGCTGGCCCGGGCGTTCAACCGGATGGCCGAGGAGCTCGCCGGGGTGGACCGGCAGCGCCGCGAGCTGGTCGCCAACGTCAGCCACGAGCTGCGCACCCCGTTGACCGCGCTGTGCGCACTGCTGGAGAACCTGGCCGACGGCGTCGCTGACCCCGACCCCGAGACGCTCCGCGCCGCCCTGGACCAGGGAGAGCGGATGACGGCCCTGGTCACCGATCTGCTCGACCTCTCGCGGGTCGACGCCGGCAAGGCGCCGCTTGCCCGCAAGACCGTGGAGGTCCGGCCGCTGCTGGAGGCCGCCGTCGCCGAGTCCCGGGTCGGTGCCCGCGACGTCAAGTACGTCGTGCGCGTCAGCCCACCCGACCTCACCGCCCAGGGCGACCCCGCCCGCCTGCGCCAGCTGGTCGCCAACCTGCTGGACAACGCGTCCGGGCACAGTCCGCCGGGCGGAACGGTGACGATCCGGGCCGGAGTCATCGACGACCGCTGGCGGCTGGAGGTCGCCGACGAGGGCCCCGGCGTCGCGCCGGCGAACCGTGAGCGTGCCTTCGAGCGGTTCGGGACCCTCAGCGACGTCGACGGTGGTGGCGGGACCGGTCTGGGCCTTGCGATCGCCCGCTGGGTCACCGACCTGCACGACGGAACGATCGGCTTCGCCGACCCCGGGCCCGGCGAGCACGGCGCCCGCATCCGGGCCGACCTCCCGCTCGCTCCCACCCGCTCCCGTCAGGAGGAGATCCCCATGACCGAGTCCGCAGCGGCAACGGTGGGCAGCTCTGCAACCGCACCACCGTCGTCGCCGGGCCGGGCTGCCGTCCCGTCCCTGACCGACATGATCTTCAGCGACTTCTGGCCCGACCACGCGGTCCCGGGCAACGTCCCGGTCCTGCTCGGCGCGCTGGGTGTGGGTGTGCTGGCTGGAGTGGTGCTGCCGTTCCGCGATTTCGGGCTGGGGGTGTTCCTCGTGTTGCTGGCAGCGGGCGGTGTGCTCCTCGCTGCGAGCCGGCACCGGCGTGACCCGTTCACGCTGACCTGCGCCGCCCTGTGCCTGGCTCTGTCCGCCACCGTCGTCTTCAGGGACGCCGAGTGGATCGTGCTGCTCTGCCTGTTCGCTGGCGCCGGCCTGTGCGCCGTCGGGCTGGTCCGCGGACGCAGCGCGCCGTCCTTCGTCCTGGCCGGCCTCGCCTGGCCGCTCGCCAGCCTGCGCGGCCTGCCCTGGCTCGGCCGCACGGCACGCATCATCACGGGCCTGGGCAGCGGACCAGCGCTGCTGCGCACGGCGCTGTGGTCGGTGCTCGGCATCACAGTGTTCGCCCTGCTGTTTGCCTCGGCCGACGCGCTGTTCGCCGAGTGGGTCGGCGCGTTGGTCCCCGACCTCGGGTCGGCGGACTTCGCCTTCCGCGCGTTCGTCGCCGTGGGCATCGGCGGCATTGTGCTGGCCGGCGCCTATCTCGCCCTCAACCCGCCCGGGACCGATCGCGGCGAGCGTGCCGCACGTCCGGTCACGCACCGGTTCGAGTGGCTGGCACCGGTGCTGGTCATCGACGCGGTTTTCATCGTGTTCCTGGTGGCGCAGGCCACGGTGATCTTCGGCGGCCACGAGTACCTGGAGCGCACGACCGGGCTGACGTACGCCGAATACGTCCACCAGGGCTTCGGGCAGTTGACTGTTGCTACTGCGCTCACCCTGCTGGTCGTCTGGGCAGCGACGCGCAAATCACCACGGGAGACGTCGGCCGACCGGGCCTGGATCCGGGTCTCTCTCGGCCTGCTGTGCGCGTTGACGCTGGTCGTCGTCGCCTCCGCGCTGTACCGGATGCACGTCTACCAGGATGCCTACGGCTTCACCCGGATGCGCCTGCTGGTCGACGTGTTCGAGGGCTGGCTGGGAGTGCTGGTACTGGCCACAATGGCCGGCGGGGTCGCGCTGCGGGCATCGTGGCTGCCCCGGTTCGGGCTGTTCAGCGGCGTGACGCTGCTGCTCGGCCTGGCCGCCATCAACCCCGACGCTTGGATCGCCCAGCAGAACCTCGACCGGTACGAAGCCACCGGCAAGGTCGACTGGTACTACCTCGGCGACCTTTCCGACGACGCGCTCCCCGTGCTCGCCACGCTGCCCCAGCACCTCGCCGAGTGCGCGCTGGTGATCGATGGCCGGGAGCGCGACGACTGGCTGGAGTGGAACCTCGGCCGCTCACAGGCACGTGCGTTCATCGAGACGCACGCGGACGACTGGCAGTACCGGGAGGAGTGCCCCGGCCAGACCTTCCGCTGAGCCGGTCTGCCGTCGCCCCCGCTCCATCGGCACCATGACGCCTGCGTGCGGCTACCAGTTTGCGATCATGCGGCTGGGGCCGCCCGAGCGTTCCCTTCGGTTGACGAGTTGTCGAGCGGTTTTGTCAATTTGGCTGGCTCGCGGTGCAGGGCGAGAGCAGACTGACCTGATGGAGCCGCGCCGGACACCAGAGCTGTGCCGCTGATCTGAGAGCTTGGCGCGGCGCCACCCACAGCGCGGTGACGAGGAGGCGTCGTGGCCATCGACGCGAACGGACGCGGAGTGGGCGACGGAGTTGACGGCCTGCGCCGCGACCTGGCAGAGGCGAAGGCTCAGTTGGCAGCGACCAGCGAGGTGCTCACCGCGCTCGGCCGCTCCGCATCCGACCTCGACGCGATCCTCGGGACGGTCGTCGGGTGGGCGCAACGGCTCTGCCGCGCCGACGTGGCGCAGATTCATCTCATGGACGGCGACGTGCTGACGCTTGCGCGCTCGACGGGCCTTTCCGACGAGGGTGTCGCCTACATGGCCCTCCACCCGGTTGGTCGGGACCGAACGTCGCTGATCGGTCGAGTAGGGCTGTACGCGCAGCCGCAGCAGATCACCGACGTCCTCACGGACACAGATTACGGCCGCCTGGATTTTCAGCGCCTCGCCGGCCTGCGCACCGTTCTCGGCGTCCCCATGGTGCTCGACGGTGACCTGGCCGGCGTCCTGCTGGTGTGGCGCACGGAGGTCGAACCGTTTGGTGACCGTGAAACCGAGGTGCTCACGACCTTTGCTGCCCAGGCGACCATCGCGATCCGCCAGATCGCGCTCCTGCGGACGCTCGAAGCGCGTCAGCAGGAATTGGCGCAGAAGATCGAGCAGTTGGAGGGACTGGGTGAGGTCGGCCAAGCCGTCAGCTCGAGCCTCGACCTCGACGAGGTCCTCGCGACGATCGTGGCCCATGCCGTGCAACTGTCCGGCACCGACGGCGGCTCGATATTCGAGTTCGACGAAGCGGGATCGGAGTTCCGGGTGCGGACGGCCTACGGCACCAGCGACGAGTTGCTGGAACGGCTGCGACGGATCCACATCGGGCGTGCCGGAACGCTGGTCGGCCGCGCCGCCACCGAGGGGCGCCCCCTCCAGGTGTCCGATTTGCGCCAGGTGCCGCTCGACCCCCACCTGCAGTGCCTGCTGGAGGCGGGCTGGCAATCGTTGGTCGCGGTGCCCATGCTGCGCGAGGGCCGCATCGTCGGCGCTCTTGTGGTCCGCCGACGGACACCGGGTGGATTCTCGGAAGAGACCTGCGACCTGCTGGAGACGTTCGCGAGCCAGTCCACCCTCGCCATTCTCAACGCCCGGCTCTTCGGTGAGCTCGAACGCAAGAGTGCAGAACTGGAGATCGCCAGCCGGCACAAGTCTGAGTTCCTGGCGAGCATGTCTCACGAGTTGCGCACTCCCCTCAACGCTGTGATCGGCTTCTCCGAAGTGCTCCTGGAGCACATGTTCGGGGATCTCAACGAGCGCCAGGACGAGTACGTGCGCGACATCTGGAGCTCTGGGAAGCACCTGCTGGATTTGCTGAACGACATCCTGGACCTGTCGAAGGTCGAGGCCGGCCGAATGGACCTCGAATGGTCCACGTTCTCGGTACGCGAGGCGCTGGAGAATGGCTTGGCGCTGATGCGCGAGCGGGCGGCGCGGAAGTCGATCGACCTTAGCCTCGAGGTAGGCCCGCAGATAGGTCTCATCCACGCCGACGAGCTGCGGCTCAAGCAGGTGGTGCTCAACCTGCTGTCCAACGCGGTGAAATTCACTCCAGAGGGGGGCGCGGTCGTCGTGCGAGCGACGTCCGACGGATCCGAGGTTTCGGTGACGGTGACCGACACCGGAATCGGCGTCGCATCCGCCGACCAGGCGCGCATCTTCGAGTCGTTTCAGCAGGGCGGGCGTGGGGCGCAGCACCAAGAGGGCACGGGTCTGGGACTCACGCTGTGCAGACGCATCATCGGCTTGCTCGGCGGCCGAATGTGGTTGGAGAGCGAGGTGGGCAAGGGCAGCACGTTCGGGTTCGTTCTCCCGCTGGGGTCGCCCGAATCGGCGCCAGCGCCTCGAGCGGATGAGTCGGCACCCCACGGCGGACCGCTCGTTGTCGTCATCGAAGACGACCGGCGATCGCTCGACCTGCTGAGGCTCTATCTGAAGCGGGCTGGAGTCGAGGTTGTCGGAGTCCGGGACGGCGCCACGGGGCTCGAGGTGGTACGTCAGAAGCGGCCGTCCGCAGTCGTGCTCGACATCCGCCTTCCCGGGATGGACGGCTGGGACGTGCTCGCTACGCTCAAATCCGACCCGGCCACCGCCCCGATACCGGTCGTCGTCGTGTCGATGGTCGACGAGCGCGGTAGGGGATTTGCTCTCGGTGCCGCCGAGTATCTGGTCAAGCCGGTGAGCCGCGACGATTTCCTCTCGGCTCTGAGCCGAGTCATCGTCCTGCCTGACTCCAACCGTTCGTTGCTCGCCATCGACGACGATCCGCTCGTCATCGAGTTCGTGAAGGCGGCACTCCAGGCCGAAGGATGGCAGGTCCTGAGTGCGGCTGACGGAGAGACGGGAGTTGCCCTCGCCAGGTCACGGCGGCCGGCTGTCGTGCTGCTCGACCTCTTGATGCCGGGCATGGACGGCTTCGAGATCGCCGCGGCACTCCATGACGACTCCGCCACGCGGCAGATCCCCATCATCGTGCTGACGTCGATGACCATGACTCAGGCAGACAAGGAACGGCTTCAAGGACGGATCTCCTACGTAGCCCAGAAGGGCACATTTGATCCCGCGCTTCTGGTCGCCCTCGTGCACCGAACGACCGAGTCGCCCGCGGCCTCTGCACAGGAGGAGCGATGACCGACTACCGGATCCTCGTCGTCGAGGACAACGAGCGAAATCTCAAGCTGGTGCGCGACGTCCTCCAGTTCGCCGGATACGACGTCGTCGAGGCACGCTCCGGTGAGCAGGGCGTCGTGTTGGCAAAGGAATGTTTCCCCGACCTCGTGCTCATGGACATTCAGCTACCTCACATGGATGGGGTGGAGGCGCTCCATCGACTCCGGGACAGCGCCGAGACTCGTACGGTCCCCGTTGTCGCTCTGACTGCTTTCGCCATGAGAGAGGATCGCGAGCAAGCCCTGCGTGCCGGTTTCGACGGCTACCTCGAGAAGCCGATCAGCGTGCGGGACCTGCCCGGACAGGTCCTCCACTTCTTGGACGGGAAGGAGCCACGTCGATGAGCGAGGAACCGACCGTTCTCGTGGTGGACGACCTGCCGCAGAACGTGAGACTTCTTGACGCCGTTCTGAGCCCTCGCGGATATCGGGTGCTGACCGCGGGATCCGGGCAAGAGGCCCTGGACCTGCTCAAGAAGCACGAGCCCGATCTCGTCCTGCTCGACATTGTCATGCCCGGTCTCGACGGATACGAGGTCTGCCGACGAATCCGGGACGAGCCGGCCACTGAGTTCCTCCCGGTCGTGATGATCACAGCAAGTGGAGACCAGGAGAAGTTGCACGCGATCGAGGCAGGGGCGGACGATTTCGTCGCCAAGCCATTCGACCGGGCTGAGCTGCTCGCCCGGGTCCGGTCGCTCGTGCGGATCAAGCGGTATCACGACACGATCGAGCGTCAGACCGCTGAGCTCTCGGCGTGGAACCGCGAGCTCGAACAGCGGGTGCGGTCCCAAGTCGAGCAATTGGAGCGGGTAGGCAGGTTGCGCCGGTTCCTTTCGCCGCAACTCGCCGACCTGGTCGTCAACTCCGGCGATGAGTCGTTCCTGGATAGTCACCGGCGAGAGATCGTCGTCGTGTTCTGCGATCTGCGGGGGTTCACCACGTTCGCCGAGACCTCCGAACCCGAGGAGGTCATGGGAGTCCTCAACGAGTACCACGCGGCACTCGGTGACCTCATCTTCCGTTTCGAGGGCACTGTGGAGTCATTCGCCGGTGACGGTCTGATGGTGTTCTTCAACGACCCGATGCCGTGCGACGACGCACCGACCAGAGCGATCCGGATGGCTGTCGCCATGCGGACACGGGTACGTGACTTAGCCGACGGCTGGGCCCGCCGAGGGCACGATCTCGGGTTCTCCGTTGGCATCGCTCAGGGCTACGCCACACTTGGCCGGGTCGGGTTCGAGGGGCGCTTCGACTACGCGGCGATCGGCAGCGTGACGAACCTCGCGTCGCGGTTGTGCGACCACGCGGCGCCGTGGCAGATACTCGCAGCGCAGCGGGTACGCACAGGTGCGGAAGACGTCGTCGTCAGTGACTACGTGGGCGAGTTGACGCTCAAGGGATTCTCCCGGCCGATGCCCGCCTTCGACATCAGGGGCCTCGACGCGGCGCGCGCACCGTCATGAGCACGCCCACGACGACGGGTGCAGCGCTGTACGAGTTGGACGAAGCCGAGCGCTACACCCGGTACGACCGGCTCCAGGAGCGCATGGCCGCCGTGTGGAGTGCGATGCGGCTCAACGAAGAGGGCGAGTCGGTCGTCGTGATCCCGTCGGTCACCGTGGACCGCGTCGGGGAACGCAGCGGTTCGTTGACACAGGCGTACGAGGAACGCTTCCTGTTCCTGTTGCTGCTACTCCGCCAGCCTCGACTGCGGATGATCTACGTGACCTCCATGCCGATCGCGACGTCGATCATCGAGTACTACCTTGCACTGCTTCCCGGCGTCATTCCGAGTCACGCGCGGGCCAGGCTGTCGCTGGTCTCAGTCAACGACTCGTCGCCCCGGTCACTGAGCGAGAAGTTGCAGGAGCGGCCACGGCTACTCCGTCAGATCACCGCGCTGATCCCGGACAAGTCCCGCTCGCACCTCATCCCCTACAACACCACCCCCCTCGAGCGTGACCTTGCCCTGACCCTCGGCATTCCCATGTACGGTGCCGACCCCCGGCTGTTCGAGCTGGGGACCAAAACCGGCTGCCGCACGCTGTTCGCCGAGGAGGGCGTGCCCCATCCCATCGGCTTCGAGGACCTGCACACGATCGACGACCTGCTGGCCGCGACCGTACGGATGCGTGTTGAGCGACCGGCCATCGCGGAGATCATCGTCAAGCTGAACGAGGGAGTCTCCGGGGAGGGCAACGCTATTGTCCGGCTCGAGGATCTTCCCGCGCCCAGCGCCCCGACCGAGCGCGATGAGATTGCCGCCCGGCTGCGGACAATGTCCTTCGAACAGCCGGACATGCCGTTCGACGGATACATGGCGAAGCTGGCCGAGCGGGGCGGCATCGTGGAGGAACGCATCACAGGCATCGAGGTGCGCAGCCCGAGCGTCCAGCTTCGCGTGACGCCTGTCGGTGGGGTCGAGTTGTTGTCCACTCACGATCAAGTCCTCGGCGGGCCGAGTGGCCAGAGTTATCTCGGTTGCCGCTTCCCGGCCGACTTCGGGTACGCCCGTGCGATCAGCGCCGAGGCCGAAAAGGTCGGGCGGCGGCTGGCGCGCGAAGGGGTCATCGGACGGTTCGCGCTCGACTTCGTGGTGGTCAAAGACACGAGTGGGGGATGGACGCCGTACGCCATCGAGATCAACCTACGCAAGGGCGGCACAACCCACCCGTTCCTCACCCTCCAGTTCCTCACCGACGGGCGCTACGACCCGAACACGGCACTCTTCCTGACGCCGGCTGGCCGAGAGAAACACCTCGTGGCGACTGACCACCTCGAATCGCCACTGCTGCGTGGCCTCAGCATCGACGACCTGTTTGACATCGTCGCTCGCCATGGCCTGCACTTCGACCAGGCGAGGCAGAGTGGCGTCGTATTCCACATGATCAGCTGTCTCACCGAGCACGGACGTGTCGGCCTCACGGCTGTGGGTGACACCCCGGCGCAGGCCGATGCCACCTACCAGCGGGCCGAGAGGATCCTGCTGAGCGAGGCGCGCGCCGCGTTTGAGGAGAACGTCGTCTGAGACTGAAAGCGTCGCGCAACCGACCGCCCCGATGAGTTGACGGACCCGCATCTCGCACTCGTCCGCCGCATTGCCCCGGACTGCACCCGCACGGCAGCTGCCTCTGCTGCGGCCCGTAGCCGGCGGAGAGCGCCCGCCAGCCACGACACCGACCCGCTGAACATCTCGTCACTGGACGGACTGATGATCAGTACGGGTAATGAGATGACAGTCGTTGGCAGCGACAGCTTGGCCGGTGCCTGGGTCCTCTCCAATCAGAGCATCACCCCAGCCGGCGACGTCTTCTCCGGACCGGCCGACCCGTAAACCTGCGGGATCGACGCCTCTGCACACGCGTGCGAGGAATGGCTCGGCACCCTCGGCCTGCGCCAAGAACTCACCTACCACCCCTCCAACCTCGCGGCACCACGCGCGCCACGGCTGCGGGTCAGCCGGTAACCAAGCGTGGGCAGTTCTGGAATGCCGGGAACGAGGGATCGGGCGCGATCAGTTCGAGGTAGAGCGGCTGCCCCTCGATCTCGTCGATAACCACGAACACGCCAGTTCCGACAACCTTCGCGTTCGGGTTGTCGTAATTGAACGCAACGAGGAATCCGTCACGGAAGGGGACGACGCCCTCGACGACACCGGATGCCTCCAGCGGCTCCGCGAAGTTGTCCGCCCGACTTTCACCAGAGATCCCGGGCGGGCCCAGCGGCTCCTGCCCCGAGCACCACTGGCCCACGATCTCGTGCACGGTGGCCGACGCCGGTGCGACCTGAGCGAACATGACGCCCACGGTCGCAGCCACGACGATCAATGCACGCATGACGAAGCGCTTCATGTGACCCCCCAAAGTTCGAGCAACCCCCCGAGCTGCCCCAGCCGGTGCTCGATGTGTATCACCGCACTCTTGCGCGGTCAATCGATTCGGCCCGATCGACCGGCCTCGCCCGCGCCGTCCCTGACGTGCGCGGCCCCACGTCGTGTTGCATCCGGCACCAGGTGCCGCCGAGATGGACCAGACGTCTGCTGATCATTGCCAGCGCCAGGCAAGGCCGGCTACGCCCGGGCCTGTGTAGAGGGTGGTGGCTGATCCGAACGTACCGACGAATCGGCGCCCGATCGTGAGCTGGTGGGAGCCGACGGCGCGTTCGAGCCGCTCTTCGAGCTCGGGTGATCGGCCGAGTACGACGACGTCGGCGACGAGTCCCGCCCGCCTCGACGAGACGCACATTTGGACCATTCGATCGAAGGCCGCCGCGCGACTCGCCGCCGGCATCATCGGCCTGATCGATCCGTCCTGCAGCGAGAACATGAACTGGAGCCCAGCCTTCCGGGCCGCAATCGCGGCGATGCCGGGGACCCGGCCACTGCGGGCGAGTCCGTCAAGTGAATCCAGGCATCCCACGAGCCGCACCTCCTTCGCCGCTGCCCGCGCCGCGTCGCCGACCTCACGCACGTCGCCACCGCGCGCGGCGCTGTCGACGGCAGCCAGCACGACCAGGGCCTGCCCACCCGCCGCGGTCGTGCTGTCCACGACCTCGACCGGAACGTCGGTCAACGACGCCGCCACGCGCGCTGCTGCATTCGTGCTGCTCAACGACCTAGCGACCGTCACGATCACCGCACCGGCGGGAGCGTCTTGAAGCGCGGCGAGGAAGTGACCCGGCGGTGGTCCAGCAGTGGTCGCCCTGGCCCCAGCCAGGGTGGAGGCGTCGATCTCGTCGTCCCGGTAGGACCGGCCCGCCACCGTCACGGTCAGCGGAACGAGACGGATCCCCCACTCCGTCGCCAACCCGGGGTCCACCGACGCGGTCGTGTCGGTCACGACGACAACGCTCATGGCACGCCGAAACTACGACTTGCTGCACTGATCACGGTCGAGAAGCAGCCGCCAAACGTACGTTCTCGGCGCGGTGGCGCGCCGGTTGCCGACCAAACGCTTGACGACAATGGGGGCGAGGACGGCTGCTGCCGTGACCCGGCCGGCGTGGCCGCGCGTCCGAGCCAGAGCGGGTGCCAGTGCGGCGTATGCCGCCAGCGCGCCGAGTGCGGATTCACCGAGGGCCCGGCCGGCGGCTACGCCCGCGAGCAGTACGGCGGCGCCCTCTGGCGCCACGACCAGCAGCGCACCCATCGCCGGTGAGATCCCGCGGCCGCCCGCCCCGCGCAGGAACGGTGACCAGTTGTGACTGGTTACCGCAACGGCGCCGGCAATCGTGGCCAGGGTCGGGCGTT
>OBLS010000358.1_pt1 | contig 15922 bp, 12 predicted proteins | sample 1519901 | NCBI WGS metagenome assembly OBLS01 (sample SAMEA3113585, study PRJEB22503) | soil metagenome | reverse complement strand
GGCGGGCAGAGCTCCATCCGTCCCCCCGTCACCGCGACCTCCACGATTTCCCGGTGCCCGGCTGCGATCAGCGCGCCGATCGCCGAGGTCTCCGCACACTGTCCCTGGGGGTAGCTCGCGTTCTCGACGTTCGACCCCACGTGGATGCTGCCATCCGGAGCGCGGAGCGCTGCGCCGACCGGGAAGTTCGAGTAGGGCACGTATGCGGTTCGCATAACCTCGTCCGCGGCGCGCATGAGCTCGTCCGGAGCGGGCACTCCCTCGGCCGGGGCGCGCATGCCCTCGGCCGGGCCGCGCACTCCCTCGGCCGCGCCGCGCTCCCCCTCGCCCGACGCACTCAGGAGCAGGTCCGAATAGCTTGCGCCGACAAGGTTGGCGTCCTCGATGCCGAGCTCGGCGCGCAGCCGCTCAACCTTCTCGCGCTCCCCGCTCAGGTCGGAGTCGGGGTCGGCCACCGCCTCGAGCTCGAGATAGCTGCCGAGCCCCTCCACCTCGTCGAGGTGGATCCGCACGCCCTGCCAGAGCAGCAGCCTTCGGCGCTTTGTAACCGTCACAAGCGTTCCGTATGCGGCTTCTAGGGCCTCCCGCAACGGTGCAGCGTCGGCAACGGGAACGCGCTGGTAGGTGCTCGTGCGGGCGTCGGCCGAGTCCGCACGTGAGTACTCGATCAGCTCGTCCCAGGACGGCGACCCCCGGGTCTCCAGCTCGCGCAGCTTCACGCGCCCGCGGGCGCGGGCGAAGTAGGTGTCGCGCTGCCGGATCTCGCCCCTGTCCTCGGCGCCGAGCGCGAGTGCGCGCTCGAGCGAGCGAGCCGGATCGGGGTCGCGGGCCTTGAGTTCTACGTTGCGCATCGAGGCGTCCAAAGGGGGCTTCGAGGATATGTGGTCCGGCGCACCCCGCCGAGCCCGGGGCTTGCGGGTATCGTGCCCCCGCCATGTCCGAGCGCCTCGCCGTAGTCGATCACCCAGTGCTTGCGGACCGGCTCGCGGTCATGCGCGACCGCAGCACCGCGCACGGTGAGTTCCGCCAGGCGCTCTTCGAGGCCTCGGCGATCCTGGCCGTCGAGGCCGCGCGCGGCCTGCCGGTGACCGAGGTCGAGGTCGAGACCCCGCTCGAGCACACCACCGGCAGCCGCCTCCCAACAGAGATCACCATCGTGCCGGTGCTGCGCGCCGGGCTCGGCATGGTCGACGGCTTTCTGCGACTGCTCCCCGGCGCCCGCGTGGGCCACGTCGGCGTGTACCGGGACGAGGAGGAACACCGTCCCGTCGACTACTACGAGCGCCTGCCACCCGGCCTCGCCGACGCCCACGTCTTCGTGGTCGATCCGATGCTCGCGACCGGCGGAAGCGCCGTGCACGCCCTCGACAAGCTGAAGGCCGCCGGCGCGCGCAATCTCGCGCTCGTCTGCCTTGTGGTCGCGCCCGAGGGCGTGGAAGCGGTCGAGAGGGCGCACCCCGACGTTCGGATCTGGACCGCAGCCGTGGACCGCGAACTCGACGACAACGCATACATCCGCCCGGGCCTGGGCGACGCCGGCGACCGCGTCTTCGGCACGGAGTAACGGTCGCGCGCGCCCGCCGCGCGGCGTTGTGCTATCCCGCGACCGAGCGTGCGCTCAGGCCGATGGCGTCCGGCGCCCCCTCGCCCGCCGCGAAGCGCTCACCCACGGCCACCCCGGCCACCCAGACGATCTCGCCGTTCGCCTCGACCACCGGCAGCGTGCGGCGCAGGGCGCGCGGGACCTTTCGGTCGGTGAAGAGGTCCTGCAGCGACTTCGACCCACCCAGGCCGGCCGGGCGCATGCGATCGCCGTCGCGCCAGGCGCGAACGGTCACGTCGCCCGGTCCGCCCGCGCGCGCCTCGACCTCCCATTCGCCGAAGCGCGCGCGCCCCGGGACCGTCAGCCGCACTTCGTCCGGCACGGCGGCCTCGCCCACACGGGTGAAGCGCAGCGTGCCGTACTCGGCCACCGCGCGTAGGCCACCGCCGAGGTCGAGCGACTTGGTGCCACGCTGGCCGAGGGCGAGGATTTCATCGGCCTCGCGCCGCGAGAGTGGCCGCGACCGGCCGGCCTCGGTGCCGCGCTCGCCCGCGGGCGGCCCGCCCAGCTCGCGCCCGGGCGGCTGCGCGACGCGCTCCGCCAGCGCACGGAGGACGAGTCGGCGCACCGCGGGCGGGTGCTCCAGCAGCGCGGAGAGCGAGATCGCCGGCCCGCCTCCGAGTTCCTTCAGTGAATCGGTGACGACGGCATCGAGCACCTCGGCCTCGTCCCGCAGCTGGCGCGCCGTCTCCGCGATCGTCCGCTCGGCGGCCGGGGACAGCTCGCGGAGCGCTTCGAGCAGGTCGTGACGCACGCGCGCGCGGGCGAAGCGGCGGTCGGCGTTCGACGGGTCCTCGCGCCACTCGAGCCCTCGCGCGCGCAGATAAGCGCGCACCTCATCGCGGGTCACGCCGAGCAGCGGGCGCACCAGCCGTCCGCGCCGGGGCAACATTCCGCGCAGCGCCCGCGAACCCGGTGACACCGCCAGGCGATAGAGAACCGTCTCGGCCTGGTCCGAGGCCGTGTGGGCGGCTGCGTAGTCGCCGACCGCGAGCTCCTCGGCGAGCGCGTAGCGGGCATCGCGAGCGCGCTCCTGGAGATTGCCGCGAGGGACGCCCACGGCGTCAGCGTCAGCGCCGCTGCGCCCGCCGCCGGCCTCACTGCCAAACCCGACACGCTCCACGCGAAGCGGCACCCCGAGCTCGTCACAGAGCCGGCGCACCAGAGCCTCGTCGAGCGAGGCGTCCTCCCGCAGCCCATAGTTCACATGCAGTGCCGACACCTGAGCACCGAGGCGCACCGCGATGTCGAGCAACGCCACGGAGTCCCCACCGCCCGACACCATCACGAGCAACGGCTCGGCCGCCCGCACCAGGCCGCTCTCGCGCGCCGCCTCGAGTGGCAGCTCGCTCATTCCTTGCGCGGGATCGCGCGGCAGAGCTGCCGCGGCTCGGTGAACCCCTTCAGCTTCACCTGCCCGATTCCCTCGAAGCTGAGGTGGCTCGAGTCGCTCACCGCGTCTACCACCGAGTCGGTGACCAGCACCTCGCCGCCGCGGGCGCGAGCCACCACCCGCGAGGTGAGGTTCACGTCGCGGCCGAAGTAGTCGCCGTCGCGGTAGAGCGTGGTACCCCAATGGATTCCGATGCGCGGCTCCGGCCGCTCCTCGAACAGGCTTGTGAACCCGACCGCCCAGTCCACCAGCGCCCTGACGTCCTGGCCCACCACCATCACCGCGTCACCGATCGTCTTCACCACGCGGGCGTCCTCGGGGAGCGTGTTGGTGACCCCTTCCACGAAGCGCTCCACCGAGGACAGCGCCTCCTCCTCGCCCTCCTCCTCCGTGAAGCGGGTGTAGCCCGCGAGGTCGGCGAACGCGATCGCCACCCGCACCCGCCCCAGGTCGACGTCCTCGTCCTCGAGCTCGCTCTCCATGTGGCCCACCACGTCCTGCTCGACGTAGTGCTGGAGGAAGCGCTGATGGACGTAGTCCATGATCGGCGAGGCGAGCGGCAGCAGGTCCGCGGCGAGGTCTTGCATCTCCTCGGCCATCTGGAGGCCGGGCACCCCCTCGCGGATCAGCGGCTCGTGCACGTAGAGGTGGAACAGCCGCACCTCGGCGTCGGCGATCTGCGAGAGCGCCTGCCCGTACACGCGGCAGAGCTGGAGGAAGGCGACCAGCGGGAAGCCCGCCGACAGCACCGCCGACACGTAGTGCAGCGCCTCGATGTCCCCGTCGCGGAGCTGCTCGAGGCCGCTGGCCGGCAGACCCAGGCTGGCCCAGAAGCGCTCGATCAGGGCGGGCTCGAGTTCGGTGAGCTTCGACGCCTCGCGCAAAGAGCGCTGCGGCCGCTCGCCGCCGAACATCTCCTCGATGTAGCCGTACGCCAGCCGCCCCTGCTTACCGGCCTGCTTGATGTGCTCGAGCTTGTGGCCGCGCTCGCGGAGGCGGGCGACGATGCGTGCGTGCGCCACCGCGGCGCTGCTCCACTCGCCCTTCCCATCCACCTCCGGGATCACGCCCTCGCGCGCCCAGCGGCGCAGCGTCGCGGGCGTGACGCCCACGCGCTCGGCGGCTTCCTTCAGGGACAGCGTCTCGGCCACGACCAGCCATTGTGCCGGTCGGGCGCAAGCACCGGGCGGTGCCCGTTGCGCAGCGATGCCCTCGGGTGAGCGCAACGGCGGAGTGGAAGGGTTCACCCCGCCGCTGCATGCGGGCAGACGGCCCGCCTCGTAGGCCGGTGGCGCCGAAGCACCAGCCGGTCTCTACAAACCGTGCCTCAAGTGTTGCGTGCCCGGAAGCCCGCGTCAACATAGACTCCGCGACACAACCCCCGGGAGGATCTTTGACTTACTTCGTGACCGGCGCGACCGGCTTCATCGGCAGGCACCTCGTCGCCGAGCTACTGAAGCGAGAGGGCACCATTCACGTCCTGGTGCGCGAGGGCTCGCGCGGCAAGCTGGATGCCCTGATCCAGCGCCTCGGCGCCGAGGACGGCCGGATCGTCCCGGTCACGGGCGACCTCTCGAAGCCGGGTCTCGGGGTCGAGGGCTTCGACGAGAAGATCGACCACCTCTTCCACCTGGCCGCCGTCTACGACGTCGAGGCCGACGAGGAGGCCTCGGAGCGCGCGAACGTGGAGGGCACGAAGCACGTCGTCGAGTTCGCGAACGCGCACGACGTCGGCCGCTTCCACCACACCAGCTCGATCGCGGTGGCGGGGAACTACGACGGCGTCTTCCAGGAGGACATGTTCGACGAGGGGCAGAAGCTGCCCCACCACTACCACCGCACGAAGTACGAGTCCGAGCGGCTCGTGCGCGAGGGCGTCGACGCTAAGACGGTGGTGTTCCGGCCGGGCATCGTGGTCGGCCACTCGGAGACCGGCGAGATGGACAAGATCGACGGTCCCTACTACTTCTTCAAGCTGCTCCAGAAGCTGCGCCACGCGCTGCCGGAGTGGTTCCCGCTCGCCGGGCCGGAGGGCGGCCAGACGAACATCGTCCCGGTGGACTTCGTGGCGCGCGCGATGGACCACATCGCCCACCTCTCGGACGAGGAACTGCCGAGCGACACCTTCCACCTCGTGAACCCGGAGCCGATGAGCGTGGGCGGAGCGCTCAACGAGTTCGCGAAGGCGGCGCACGCCCCGCAGTTCGCGATGCGGGTCGACCAGAACATGACGAACGTCGTGCCGAAGCAGGTTCGCGCGGGCCTCAAGGCGCTGCCCACGGTGAAGAAGATCCGCAACCAGCTCTACCACGACCTCGGCATCCCGCCGGCGGCCATGGAGAACCGTGACTTCCGCGCGAAGTTCGACGCCCGCGACGCGCAGCGCGCGCTGAGCGGAACCGGCATCGCCGTCCCTCCGCTCTCCAGCTACGCCCCGCGGCTGTGGGACTACTGGGAGCGCAACCTCGACCCGGACCTGTTCCGCGAGCGCTCGCTGGCGAGCGTGATCAAGGACAAGCGCGTGCTGATCACCGGCGCCTCGAGCGGCATCGGCCTCGAGACCGCGCTGAAGGTAGGCGAGGCCGGCGGCGAGGTGCTGCTCGTCTCGCGCACGCGCGAGAAGCTCGAGGAGGTCGCCAAGCAGGTGGAGGAGCTGGGCGGCACCGCGCAGGTGCATCCGGCAGACCTCTCCGACCTCGAGGACATCGACCGCCTGGCGGCCGAGGTGCTCGAGCAGCACGGCGGCGTGGACGTGCTGGTGAACAACGCAGGTCGTTCCATCCGCCGCTCGGTCGAGCGCTCATACGACCGCTTCCACGACTTCGAGCGCACCATGCAGCTGAACTACTTCGGCGCGCTGAAGCTGATCCTCGCGTTCATGCCCGGCATGAGGGAGCGGAAGTCCGGCCACATCATCAACGTGAGCTCGATCGGTGTGCAGACCAACACGCCGCGCTTCTCCGCCTACGTGGCCTCGAAGTCCGCGCTCGACGCGTTCGCGCGCTGCACGGCGCCGGAGGTGGTGGCCGACAACGTCAAGTTCACCACGGTCTACATGCCGCTGGTGCGCACCCCGATGATCGCGCCGACTGACATCTACAAGGCCTTCCCGACTCTCACGCCGGACGAGGCCGCGCAGATGCTGTGCGACGCGATGATCGACAAGCCGAAGCGCATGGCCTCGAGGCTCGGCACGTTCGGTGAGGTGCTGTACGCGGTCTCGCCTAAGACGGTCGACATCGTCCTGAACCAGGCCTACAACCTCTTCCCGGACTCGAGCGCCGCGAAGAGGGGCAAGGACGGCGACAAGGGCGAGAAGAAGCCGCTGCCTGCCGGCGAGAAGAAGGACGACGGCGAGATGTCCACGGAGGCTGTGGCGATGGCCTATCTCCTGCGTGGGGTCCACTTCTAGGCCCCAACCGCGGAGTTAACGGCGCGGACGCTGGCGCAGGCGCATGGCGGCCCTGGCCGACAGGCGCAGTCGCGTCGGCTTCGAGCGGTTCCCGACTGAGTCGACAGCAGTGGCCTCGGCGCGGTAGCGCACGCGCGGCTGGCGCGTGGCGGCCCGCGCCCGGCTCCGTGCCCGCAGGCGGTTGCTGCCCGCCACGCCGTTTTGGCGCAGCACCCGAAGCTTGCGCCAGCGCCTGCCCACCCTCCGCTGGAGCTTGATCGTCACCCGCGCTGGCTCCGACAGGCGGTAGCTGATCGTCGAGCCGCGTACGGTGAGGGCGGTGATCACCGGCGGGATCGAATCCACGCTCACGGGCGCGCCCGCCACCGCCGAGGCGCCGTGCGGGTCGCTCACGCGCACGTGCGCGGCGAAAGTGGTGGTGCCGCTGTAGACGCGTTTGATGGTCGCGCTGGTGCCGCCGTCCGTCTCGAAGCTCCCGTTGCCGTCGAGGTCCCAGGCATAGCGGAGCTGGAGGCCCTCCGGGTCGGTCGACGCGGACGCGTCGAAGCTCACCTCGCCGCCCGCGGCCACCGTGGCGGGCGAGGCCAACAGCGACGGGGCCGGCTCGCGGTTCGACACCACCGCCACGCCCAGTGGGTTGTTGAAGAGCTGGCGGTCCTGGCGCAGGATGTTCTGTCCGCCGTCGGACAGGTCCACGGAGACGAGCCCACCCTCGAAGTCGTCGAGCGTGAAGTCGCTCACCACCACGTCGCCGTCCGGCGTCAGCGCCGGCCGCTGCGGCACCACGAGCCGGTCGGTCGCGGTGTTCGTCGTCTCGGCGTCCTGCACGCCGGTGTCGGGGTCCACTGCCACCAGCGCGGTGCCGCCGTTCTGGTTCACGAGCAGGATGCGCCCGCCCGGCTGCACGGTCACGCCGAGCGGGTTGCGGAACAGGTTGCCCCACTGGGCGGCGTTGCGGGACAAGATCGTCTGATCCTTCGTGCCGAGGTCGACCTTCACGAGCGCGCCGAAGTCCTGCGTGCAATTGATGACCGTCGTGCCGTCGTTGAAGTCGCCGTAGTCCGTGACGAGCACGGAGCCGTTCGGGTGGACGGCGATGCCGAACGGGTAGCAGAGCTGCCCGCCCTGGGTCACGAGCGTCTGCGCGCCCGTCGCCGGGTTCACGCTGACCACACCCGGCTCGCCGGTCGTCCCGACGTTCTCGACCACGTAGATGAGCCCGTCAGGGCCGAGCGCGAGGCCGGCCGGGTCCACGAGCTGGTTGCCGGACGTGACGAGCGACTGTTGGCCGGTCACGGGGTCCACGCGGATGATCCGGCCGTCGGGCGTGCGGTCGGTCGCCGTGGCATAGTCGCCCATGTCCGCCACCAGCAGGCTGCCGTCCGCCGCCACCACGATGTCGTACGGGTGACGGAACAGCTCGCCCTGCGCGCCGTTCCGCGAGATCTCGACGAGTGCCCCCGTCGCGGGGTTCGCCCTCAGGATCACGGGCGACGACGCCGACTGCTTCGTGACCACGGAGTTCGCGACGTAGGCAACCCAGGGGTCACCGGGAGCGGCCATGGCCGTTCTGGGCACGAGTAGCAGCACCAGCGCCGCTAGCAGGACGGCCAGGATGTGCATCTGGCTCAAATATCGGCCGGATTGGCCGTTTAGATAAAGGCAGGACCCCTGCGTACGAGGTTCGCGTACAGCGCCTGTTGGATGTCCCCGCGGACCCTTTCGGACAGCTCCAGCACCAGAGCCCGGTCGGCTGCGGCCTCTGGACCGTACGACGCCGTCTCGATCGGCTGAAGGAACTCGATCCGCCACTTCGAGGGCAGCGGCACGATGCCAAGCGGGCCCAGCCACGGGAACGTGGGCGTCACCGGGAAGAACGGGGCGCCCAGCATGTGCGCGAGCGGCGGGATGTCGGCGATCTTGGGGTAGATCTCCTCGCTGCCGACAACGGCCACCGGCACGATCGGCGCGCCGGTGCGCAGCGCTACCTCCACGAAGCCGCCGCGCCCGAAGCGCTGGAGTCGGTAGCGCTCGGAGAACGGCTTGCCGGTGCCCTTGACGCCCTCAGGAAAAACCGCAACCAGCTGGTCCTGCTCGAGCAGCCGCAGCGCGTTGAAGGGCGAGGCCACGACGCCGCCGACCTTGCGCATCGCCGAGGACACCCACGGAAGGTCGAACGCCCAGTCCAGCACGAGGAAGCGCGGGTGGCGCGGGAGCGGGTGCTCGCGCAGCAGCGCCATCGAGATCATCGTGGCGTCCCAGGGCAGGATGCCGGCGTGGTTCGAGGTGAGCAGGACGCGCCCGTGGGCTGGGACGCGCTCGGCGCCCTCGACCTTCACGCGCCACCACGACTCGTACAGGAAGGCGAAGAACGGCTCCACCAGCTCGGCGAAGTCCTCGTCGAAGCCCCACTCGTCCTCGGTGTAGTGGCCGTCGAGCCTGTCGAGGATGCGCTCGATGGTCTCGCGCGCGTCGCGGGGTAGCGCGGTCGCGCCTCTGGTGATCGCCTCGGGCAGCTCGAGCCCCGAGTCGAGGCCGGCCCGCACGCGTCGCATGAAGGCGATGGCCGTGGCCTGGTTCACGCGGCCGCCTTCGCGTGCCGTCCCCAGTCCTCGACCGCGTCCACGGTCGAGTGCCGCGGCGTGTAGCCGACCTCATCCGTGAGCCTGCCCGTGTCAACGCCGCGCCCATACCGGAGCAGCCGCTGAAAGTCCTCGGACTGGGTGTCGAGGCCGAGCCGCTCGCCCGTCGACGTGACCGCGCCGAACAGCGGTGCGGCGATCGGCAGCGCCCGCTTGCCGGCCAGCCGGATCATCCGGGCGAGGCCGATCGTGCCGGGACCCGCCACGTTTACGGCGCCGGGCACCGGATTCCGCACTGCCGCGCCGATCGCCTCGAGCGCGTCGTCGATGTGGACCAGCTGGATGCGCGGGTCGAAGCCCATGTACGTCGGACAGACCGGCTGCGAGAGATAGCGGGTGATCTGAGTCCGCAGGCCTCGGCCGATCGCGGGCTGGTAGCGAAGCATCGTGCAGCTCACGCCCGCGTGACGGCGCGAGTAGGTCTCGAAGTAGTTCTCGATCTCCGCCACGTCGCGCTGGAAGCGCGTCCGGAGCGGGAACAGGGTCGCCATCTCCTCGTTGAAGAACTGGGGCGCCTGCGGCTCGGCCCCGTAGATGCCGCTGGACCCGCGCACGACGATGGTGCGAAGCGTCGACACCCGCTCGCATGCCGCCAGCAGCTGGAGTGTCCCGATCACGTTGATGTCGTGCATCGCGCGTGGGGACATCCGCGGCCCGGGCTGCCGCACGATCTGCTCGTGGACGATCGTGTCCACGCCGGTCGCGGGGATCAGCCGGCCGATCTGCGGGTCGCGGATGTCGGCATCGATGAACTCGGTGTGAGGCAGCGACAGCCTCGGACGACGCGTGTCGAGCCCGGCGACGTATTCCACATCGGGATCGCGCTCCAGCTGGGCCGCGAGGAGGCTGCCGACCTGGCTCCCCACGCCGGTGATCAGCACGCGGCGGCCGGCCACTACGAGCTGCGCTTCGAGGAGGGCTTCGCCCGCGCGCGCTTGGCGGGCAGCCGCTCCTCGATCCTGTCCAGGCGGCGGCCGATCGCGCGCAGCTCCGCCTTCAGCTCCTTGATGTCATCCGAGGTGGCAGGGCGGCGCCCCTCGATCGCCTCCGTCACGGAGCGCCGGCTGCGCGACAGGCGCTCCTCGGCGCCCTTGCGCAGGTCCTCGACGGACTCGACCAGGTCGTCGAGCGCGCCCTGGGCAGCCGAGCGGCTGCGCTCGGCCGAGCCGAGCGTGGCCTCGACCGTCTTCTCGACGGCGTCGCGGAGATTGTCGGCCGGCTTTGCCATCAAGTCCGGAGAGTACCCGGCCCTCACTATGGTCCGCCGCCCTTGCCAGTTCAGCACGAGATCCGCCCGAACCACCTCCGGCCGGCCACCGACCTGGCCGAGCGGGTGCTGCTCCCCGGTGACCCGGCGCAGGCGCTGGCCGTGGCCCAGGCGCTACTCGAAGCTCCGCCGAGGATGTTCAACCACGCGCGCGGGCTATGGGGCTACACGGGCATCGCGGCCGACGGTGAGCCGCTGACGGTGCAGGCCACCGGCATGGGTGGCCCGAGCGCGGCGATCGTGTGCGAGGAGCTGATCGCGCTGGGTGCGACTCGGCTCGTGCGGATCGGGACCTGTGCGGCGCTCGACCCAGAGCTCGAGCTCGGCGCCCTGCTCGCCGCGGAGCGGGTGCTCCCCGCCGACGGCACGAGCGCCGCGCTCGGCGCCGCTGCTCCGCTCGCCCCCGACGCCGCTCTGCTCGAGCGACTCGTGACCGCCGGCGCCCAGCGCGCCACCATCGCGAGCAGCGACCTCTTCTACGACCCGCGCGCCGGCGCGGCCGCCCGATGGGCCGAGCGCGGCGCACTGGCTGTGGAGATGGAGGCCGCGACGATCCTCCAGGTGGCCGCCCGCCGCGGCGTGGCCGCCGCCTGCGTGCTCGGCGTGAGCGACGTGCCCGGGTCGAACGGCGCGCCACGAATGAGCCCGGAGGAGCTCTCGGAGCTCGGCGTGCGGCTGGGCGATGCCGGTTACGCGGCGGTCAGGAGTCCGTGACCGTGAGGCGCTCCTGCGCGCGCGGCATCGGCTCCTCGCCGGGAGCCACGAGCGCAGAGAGGGCAGCGAGGTCGCGCGCCATCTCGTCGAGACGGGCCTCGATCCTCGCGAGGCGCTGGTCGGCCGGCCCCGCGGCGGCGCCCGCAACGCGCTCGTCGAGGCGGTCGATTGCATCCTCGATCCCCTCGAGGCGCTGCGACACCGACCTGATCCTCCGCGTGACCCGCTCGATGTCGGCGGCCGACGGCAGGTTGAGCGCGCCCATCGCAGCGTCCTGTGCCTGGACGGCCTTCTCGCGCGCCTCGAACGCGCGGGCGATCGCGGCGTTCACCACCGGGTTCGAGATCAGCTCCTCGGCGATCTTGCCGAGCGCCTCCTCACCCTGCCGGGAGACGCGGTCGACGAAGCGCTCGTGCTGCTCAGGGGCCGCCATCGCGCAGCAGGGTACAGCACGGCGTTTGCGGGGAAGCCGTCGGGCGCGCCGGGCGGACGGTCTAACCCTCAACTCAAGCCTTATGGACGTTTGGTTCGCGCCGCCGCAGGAACAATCGGGTCAATGAGCCGCGGGTGGGGTGTCCAGTCCGCGGGAGGGCGGTATTGAAGTTATGGGCAGGGCCGGTCGATACAACGACGAGATCTCGCATACCCGCCCCCGGGCGGCCCCTCGTCCCGACCCCACGGTTCCCCGTTGCACAGAGCAAAGCCCTCAAGTAGCGTTCAGGCCGCAGCAGCTGGTGAAAGCTCACGCGCGTCCGCGCGGGGTCGTCTGCGGCACCCAGAGGGAGGACCTGGAACAGCGAGTATGAAGACGCGGGTTGTAACCCTCCTGCTTGCAGCAGGCCTGCTTGCCGTGGCGGCACTCACCGCACTCAGCATCCCGGCCTCCGCGCAGACCCAGACCGTCTACGTCGAGCTCGCCGACGGCACGGTCGTGCCGGTGCAGGTCGACGTACCGCCCGACACCTCCCTGGGCGACATCCAGCTGCCCGGCACGCCGGTCCCCACGCCGACCACGCCCGAGACCACGCCCACCACTCCCACCGCCCCGACCGTCACCGCGCCGGAGACGACGACCGGCCCGGCGCCGGCTCCGACAGGGGGCAGCGACGGACCGAGCTCCACCGGCGGCTCGCCGCAGGAGAACTCGACCTCCGGCACTCGCCTGCGGCGCGACGGGACGCGCGAGATCACTGGCGACGTGGACGGTCGAGCCAGAGACGGGATCTCGCGCGCGAGGCGCCGCGGCGGCCGCTCGCCGCTCCGCAACGCGGACGGCACGCCCACGGCGCGCAACCCCGGCTTCGTCGACGCGCTCCCCGGCCCCTCAACCGCCACCGGGGTCCCGAACTTCATCATCCGCAAGTTCCGCGTGCCACCCTTCCTCCTGTCTATCTACCAGGCCGCCGGCATCGAGTACGGCGTGCGCTGGGAGGTTCTCGCGGCGATCAACGAAATCGAGACGGACTACGGCCGCAACCTGAACGTGTCGTCCGCCGGCGCGCTCGGCTGGATGCAGTTCATGCCGTCCACCTGGAAGATGTACGGGACGGACGCGAACAAGGACGGTCGCAAGGACCCGTACAACCCGGTCGACGCGATCTTCGCCGCCGCCCGCTACCTCAATGCGGCCGGCTACGAGCAGGACGTCCGCCGCGCGATCTTCGCCTACAACCACGCGGACTGGTATGTGGACTCGGTCCTCCTGCGCGCGCGTCTGATCGCCGGCGTGCCTGCCGACCTGATCGGCTCGCTCACTGGGCTCACCGAGGGACGCTTCCCGGTGTTCGCGCGCGCACGTTACGCGGACGACATCGCCGAGCGGCAGCTGCTCAAGCGTGTGAACCGCGGGGAGAACGCCGCCCAGCTCGTGGAGTCGGACGACAGCCGCCGCAGCATCGACATCTTCGCCAGCAAGGGCTCGCCGGTGGTCGCCGTGAACGACGGCGTGATCAAGAAGATCGGCCGCAACCGCAAGCTCGGCCGCCACGTGGTGCTTCAGGACGTCTACGGGAACCGCTACACCTACGCGCACCTGGGCGAGGTCTCGCGCTTCTATCCGGTGCCGAAGCGGGACGCGGACGACCCGAACCGCTCCGCGCGCGCCCTGGCGGCAAACGCGGACCCGAAGCCCGACCACCCCGCGTCGGCCGGCCGCCAGCTGGACGCCTCGGACAAGAAGTCAGAGCGCGACCGCGGCGGCGACGTGTCTGACTCCGCCACGCAGGCCTCCGCCCCGGTCAAGCAGCGCCTGTTCGCGCACCCCGACCTGCCGGGTGCGCGTGAGGCCGGCGGGCTCGAGCAGCAGCTCGATGCCGAGGCTCGCAAGAACGGCAAGTACGAGACCTACAAGAACTACTTCTCGCGGCCCTTCGGGCTCGACCCGAGCAAGGTTCGCCTGCGGCCGCTCAAGAAGGGCTCGCGCGTGATCGGCGGGACGATCGTCGGCCGCATCGGCCGCACCGAGCGCGACATAGCCGCCCACGTGGAGTTCTCCATCCGCCCCGCCGGCCGCGGCGCGCCGAACATCGACCCGAAGCCGATCCTCGACGGCTGGAAGCTGCTCGAGGCCACCGCGATCTACCGCGCCTCCGGCCGCAACGTGCTCCACGGCAAGGACAACGCGGGCGCGATGTCGATTGGCCAGATCATGCTGCTGCCGAAGCCGCTGCTCGAGAAGCGTGTGCTCTCCGACGAGCGCATCGAGATCTACGAGTGCGGCCGGGACGACATCCGCTCGGGCCAGATCGACCGCCGCGTGCTCGCCACGCTGGCGTACCTGGCCGAGTCGGGCCTGAGGCCGGGCGTGACCTCCCTCAAGTGCGGCCACGGCTTCTACACGAGCTCGGGCAACGTCTCGCATCACTCCTCCGGCAACGCGGTCGACATCGCAACCGTGAACGGGGTCCCGATCCTCGGCCACCAGGAGGCGGGCGGGATCACCGACCAGACCGTGCGCCGGCTGATGCAGCTCCAGGGCACGATGGCGCCCGCGCAGATCATCTCGCTGCTGGAGATCGGCGGCGCGACCTTCGCGATGGCCGACCACAACGACCACATCCACGTCGGCTTCCAGCCGATGTTCGGGGCGAACAAGAAGCTCGGCAAGCAGGCGCTCGCGGTGCTCGCGCCCGACCAGTGGTCGAACCTGATCGCACGCCTGCGCGAGATCGAGAACCCGGTCGTGCCGACGAAGCCGTCCAAATACGCGCTGCCCGCGAAGCGCAAGCGCGCCAGCAACGCCCACCAGGGCGAGTAGGGCCACGGCCTCACCCGGCGACCGCGACGGCCCCTTCGGCTTCGTACAGCTCGAGTTCGGCTTCCTGCTTGGTCCGCCCGACGGGCGCTACCTGGTCCGCCCTGCCGCCGACGCGCTCGTCGAGTCGGTGCTGGTGCTGTCGACGTTGGGTGCGCCCCAGCGGGCTCGGCTGAGAGGCGGCCGTCCTCGCTCTATCTCGGCCGCCGGGCCCGAACCGGTTCCCATATCGCGGGCGACGATCGTCTCGGCCAGCCCACTCCCCTCGCCAGCCGGCTGGCTCGCCGACCTAGACCGCGACGCCGAGGTCGTGAGCGCCCTGGCCGTTCTCAACCGCGCCCTGCGCGCGCACCGCGCCGCCGCCGCGGATCCATATGTCGCGGAGGTGTCCCGCGAACGTGCACTAGTGGTGCGGATCGGTTATGGAAGCGGTGAAGAGGTAGCCGACGGACGCTTTGATGAGGCCGTCGAACTGCCGCGTTTCACCGGGGGACGCGTGAAGCGCTCGATGGAGGCGCCGGAAGAGCGCTTCGCGGCGCTCTTGAGCGGACGGGAGGAGGTCCACCCCGCTGAGGAACTGGTGCTACGGGCGCGGGCGGATTTGAATGCCGGCCGACCGGCGGAGGCGGCGCTGCAGTGCCGGGTGGCGATTGAGGCGCTGCTGGAACTGCTTAAAGACAGTGACGAAGGGGAGCGGGTCGGAGCCCATCGCGAGGCAGTGGCGGCGGCGGCGAATGAAGCCGTGCGGGGCGCCATCGCGGCCGGCAGCGCGGCGGCGCTAGAGGATGCCGTCGCCGCGATGGAGCGGGCACTGAAGCGCCGCCGCCTCGGGGCTAGGGGCTAGACGGCGGCTAGGATGGCGCGAAGCTCGGTTACCACGTCGCCGTCAAGTTTCACTTCGGCGTCTCCGTCGTAGGCGGTCGGGCCCTGCGTTACGAGCACCAGGCGGCCCCCGCCTCCGTGCGTGATCGCAGGTAGCCCGGCCACCGGGTAGACCTCGAGCGACGAGCCGACGCAGAGCATCAGGTCCGCGTCCATCGCCAGCTGCTGCGCCTCGGCCAGGGCGCGCTCAGGCAGCAGCTCGCCGAAGAGCACGACGTCGGGCTTGAGGGGCGCGATGCAGGCCGGGCAGAGCGGCGCGCCGTCGTCCTCGGCGAGCAGCTCGAGCACGCGGTTGATCGGCAGCTTGCCGCCGCATTCCATGCAGACGCTCTGGTCGATCGACCCGTGCACCTCGATGAGCCGTTGGGTGCCCGCGAGCCGGTGAAGGCGGTCGATGTTCTGAGTGATCACCGCCCTGACCAATCCCCGCCGCTCGAGTTCCGCCACCGCCAGATGGGCGTCATTCGGTGCCCTGTCCACCAGCGACGCAAAGCGCTGGGCGTAGAAGCTCCAGAAGCGGTCCGGGTCGCGGCGCCACGCGGCGATGTGCGCAACCTCCATCGGGTCGACGTTCTCCCACAGGCCGGTGCCGGGCGAGCGAAAGTCGGGGATGCCGGACGGCACCGAGATGCCCGCACCAGTGAGCACGACGGCCCGCTCGGAATCGCGAAGCAGGCCGGCGACCTGCTCGACGCGGGTAGTCGCCGCGCGGTCGCCGCCGCTCGGCGCCTTCACTGTCCGCCGCACCGCGGCGCG
>OBLS010000357.1_pt1 | contig 15924 bp, 15 predicted proteins | sample 1519901 | NCBI WGS metagenome assembly OBLS01 (sample SAMEA3113585, study PRJEB22503) | soil metagenome | reverse complement strand
GTCGCGTGGGGCCAGCGCGACCCGGTGTTCTTCGACGCCGAGCTCGGCGGCGAGGAGCTGTCGCCGGATGAGACGGACGACTTCACCGTCTCGGTCATGGTCGACGACATCGATCTTGCTGAGCCCGGCGTGTACGCCATCGGCATCGACATCCGGGCCACCCCGATCGAGGACGGCGACCTGCTCGTCGACGAACGGTTCACCGCCAGCACCACCCGCACCGTGATCCCCTGGCTGACCGACGACGACCTGCTGCCGCAGGTCCCCGTGACGTTGCTGTGGCCACTCGCCGCGCAGCCGTCGGTCCTGCCCGACGGCACCTTGTTCGGCGACGGCCTCGCCGAACAGATCGGCGCCGGTGGCTCGCTTTCCGGGTTGGTTGCGGCCCCGGGCGACGCGCCCGTCACCTGGGGAGTCGACCCGGACCTGCTCGCGACGGTCGCGGCCATGGCGCAGGGGTACGCCGTCAGCTCGACCGACGGGACGACCGCCGAGGGCACCGGCGCCGACGATGCCGCCGCATGGCTGGAGGCATACACCGTCGCCACCGAGGGAGCACAGCCTCTCCTCATGCCGTTCGCGAACCCCGACATCGAGGCCCTCGCCGCGGCCGACTCCGCAACGGCCGCGCAGATCGCCCGGGACGCGTTCGCCGCCACCCGGACGTTCGCCGGCGATGAGGCCGCGTCCGCGCGGCACGAGGTCGCCTGGCCGCCCGGCGGGACGGTCGGCGAGGACGCGCTGGCGGCGTACGCATCGGCGAATGCGGCGACGGTCCTCCTTTCCGGCAAGGCTGTGACGCCGGAGACCGACGAGGTGCGTGCCCGTGTTCGCGCCGGGGACTCCGAGATGGACGCCGTGATCACCGACGGCGGGCTCGACACCGCCATCGCCGACGCGGCCGGCGCCGACGATCCGGCGGCCGGAGCGGTCGCGCTACGCCAGAGCTGGCTGGCCGAGACCGCGATGGCGGCGCTCGATGCGGCAGTGTCCGGCGGACTCGATGACGGCACGGACGCCGGAGCCGCGCCACTGGCAGCCACGGCACCGTACGGGTGGCAGCCCGACCCGGCTGTGGCGCAGGCCTTGATCGACGTCTGGACCGAGACCGAATGGATCGAGCCGACGCCGCTCCCGTCCCTCGCCGTTCCCGAGAGCCCGACCGTCGTCGCACCCCGCTCCGAGGTCGACACGGTCCCGGCGCCGCTCCCGTCGGACTATGTGGCGGCGGTGACGGACCTACGCGAACGGGGCGCGCAGTACGCGGCGCTGCTGGCCGAGCCCGATGGCGTCACGAGCCGCCTGGATGCCGCAGTGCTGCGCAGCGCGTCTTCCGGCTGGCGCTCGGACCGGCCGGCTGGTGAGGCGTACACCGCCGCCGCAACGGCCACCGCCACGTCCGGGCTCGATCAGGTCTCGGTGCAGGTTCCGCCCTCGGTGACACTGTCGAGCAGCAAGGGGACGTTCCCGCTCACGGTCAGCAACGACCTGGACCAGCCGGTACTGGTCGGCCTGCAGCTGCTGCCCGACAACCCGGATCGGATGTCCGTGGCCGAGGTGACGGACATCCGGGTGGAAGCCGGTGAGAAGGCCACGGTCGAGGTCACCGCCGAGGCGGCCGTCAACGGCAAGGTCCCGGTGACGGTTCAGCTCACGGACGTCGACGGGTCTCCGCTCGGCTCCTCCCAGCGCACGATCGTCAACGCGACCGACTACGGCACGATCGGCTGGGTCGTGGTGGGCGGGGCTGCGGCGATGCTGCTGGCCGCGGCGGTGCTCCGGCCGCGCCGTCGGCGTCGAACCGCGCCCGACGACGAACCCGCCACGGTCGAAGTCGCGGCCGAACCAGAACCGCAGCGGGAGACCGCCCGGTGAGCGTGACCGCCCAGCGGGGCCTGCTCGGCCCCAGCGTGATCATGGGGGCGGGGACGGTTGTCTCGCGGATCACCGGCTTCGCCCGAGCCGCCATGGTGGCTGCCGCGCTCGGGCTCGCAACGGTGACCGCGGACACGTTCATCGTGCCGACGGTCATTCCGACGACGCTCTACATCCTGGTCGGCGGCGGGGTGCTCAACTCGGTTCTGGTGCCGGCCATGGTCCGTGCCATCAAGGAGGATGCAGACGGCGGTCAGGCGTACAGCCAGCGGCTGTTCAGCCTGGTCGTGACCGTTCTCGGCCTCGCGACTGCGGCAGCGGTCGTGGCCGCGCCGTGGATCGTCCGCGCATTCGTCGACGGGAGGTACCTCACTCCCGAGCTCCGTCCCTTCTTCGACGACATGGTGCTCTTCGCCCGATTCTGCCTGCCACAGATCTTCTTCTACGGGGTGTACGTGCTCGTCGGGCAGATGCTCAACGCGCGTGGCCGGTTCGGGCCGATGATGTGGGCGCCGATCCTCAACAACCTGGTGGGGATCTCGGTGCTTGCCGCCTACCTGGTCGCCTTCGGCAAGAACGACTCCCAGCCGTTCACCGCAGGTGAGGTGCTCCTTCTCGGGCTCGGGTCGACACTCGGCGTCGCGGTCCAGGCACTGTCGCTGGTGCCGGTGCTGCGGCGGACCGGCTTCCGGATGCGCTGGCGCACCGACTGGCGGGGCACCGGTCTGGGCCAGGCGATCCGACTCGGGGGGTGGACGGTCGCCTTTGTTCTTGTGAACCAGGTCGCCTACTTGCTCGTCGTCAAGACAGCAACAGGAGGCTCGGCCGCCGCCGCGTTAGGTGATCCCGACGCGTCCGGCGCCGGGGCGTCCGTCTACACCAATGCGATGCTGACCATGATGGTGCCTCATTCGGTGATCACGGTGTCGCTCGCGACCGCGCTTCTTCCCCGCCTGTCCGACCTCGCCGTCGACCGGAACTTTGCGCTCGTCCGGGACCGGCTCGTGTCCGCCGTACGCACCTGCCTGGCCTTGATCGTCCCCATCGCTGCGCTGTTGGCCGCGTTGGCCGGCCCGCTCGCGGCGGTGCTCTTCGGATACGGGGCCGCTGCGGGTGACACCAGCGAGCTCGCGTTCACCCTGATCGCGCTGCTGCCGGGCCTGGTCGCGTTCACGACCCACTACATGGTGCTGCGCGGCTTCTACGCGCTCCAGGACACGCGCACACCGTTCTTCGTGCAGCTCTGGGTCTCGGGCACGATGGCGGTTGCTGCGTTGCTCATCGGCCGAGCCGAGCATCCTCACACGACGGTGCTGCTCGCACTCGGCTACAGCCTGGCGTACGTGGTCGGTGCCCTGGTGAGCGTCGGCAGCCTGGGCCGCAGGCTCGGCGGCATCCCTCGCTGGCCCCTGGTCCTGCACATCCTGTGGTTGTTCGTGCCGGCCGGGATGGGTGCCCTTGCGGCGTACGGCCTGGTGTGGCTCGGTGACGATCTGTTGGACGGGCTTCCGTGGCGCTTCGGCGAGCTCGTGTCCCTGGCAGCCGGGAGTCTGGTGGGGCTTGCGTTGTTCGTCGGACTCGCCTATCTGATGAGGATCGACGAGGTACGTGAGGCGGTCGGGATCATCCGCGGCCGCATCGGCCGCAGGCGGCCTAGCATGGACTCCCGCGGGAGTACCGGCCGCGGCGCGGATGCCGCGGCTGACCCGACCCCCCGCTCGACACCACCGGGAGAGCAGTGACCGAGCCGGCCGTCGGGCCCGGTCGCGTGTTGGCCGGGCGCTACCGCGTCGAGGACCTCCTCGACGAGGCGGCCGGTGTGCGGTCCTGGCGCGCCGTCGACGCCGTCCTCAGCCGCCCGGTGCTTGTCCAGACGCTGCCGGCCGATGACCCCCGGGCCGACGCGATCACATCGGCCGCCCGGGCAGCCGCGATGGTCCGGGACTCGCGCTTCCTGCAGGTGCTGGACGTCGACGTGGAGGACGAGGTCGCCTACGTCGTCCGGGAATGGATGTCCGGCCGGGACCTCACGGCCCTGCTGGCCGGCGGACCGCTGAGCTCCGACCAGGCCGGTGCCTTGGCCCGGGAGGTGGCCGAGGCGCTCGCGACGGCGCATCACGACGGGTTGACCCACCAGCTGCTGCACCCCGGCTCGGTGCTGATCACGCCCGATGGGGGCGTCAAGGTGGCCGGCCTCGCCACGGAGGCAGCTATCCACGGTGCCGGCCCGGGCGATGCGGGTGAGATCGACGCCGCGGGAGTCGGTCGGGTGCTGTACGCGGCGCTCACCGGACGCTGGCCGGGTATCGACGGCCATGGGCTGCCCGAGGCGCCGCGCATCGACGGCCGGGTCGCGTCGCCCCGTCAGGTCCGTTCCGGTGTGCCGCGACTTCTCGACGAGGTAGCCGACCGCGCCTTGGGCAACGCCGCCCGCCACCACGCCGCGCCGTTACGAAGTCCGGCCGAGGTGGTCGAGGCGCTCACGTCGCGTGTGGTCGCCACCCGCTCGAACGGAATCCTCGCCGGATTCTCGCAGACAACCGAGGCACCCGGACGGCCGCCAGCCGTGCTCGACGCGCCCGCGCTGCAACTGACGTCCACCCGCGCCGTGCCGGTCGTGCGTGCTCCTGAGCCGCCGACGCGTGGCCCGAGCCGGGCGGCGCGAGTCGTCGGCGTTCTCGCCGCGGCGCTGCTCCTGGCTGGAGCCACATTTGTCGGCCTCCAACTGCTGCTCAGCGCTGTCGACACGGGCGGTGAGGACGAACCCGGCGCCGCCCCCCCGGGTAGTTCGGCGTCGAGCCCGACGTCGGCACAGGCCACTCCGACGCCGCTGGCGATCTCGTCCGCGACGGACTACGACCCGCCTCCCGACGGCAGCGGCGACGAGAACCCGGAGGACACCCCGCTGGCCATCGACGGTGACCCATCGACCGCCTGGACGACGCAGAACTACTTCGATCCGATGGAGGCGCAGAAGCCCGGCGTGGGCCTCTATGTCGACCTGGGTGCCCCCGTGCGGGTCGTCGGGCTCGACCTGGGCCTGGTCGGTGCCGACACCGGCCTGGAGATACGGATCGCCCCCGAGGCCGCCAATTCGCCGCCGGAGAGCCCGGACGACTGGACTGCCGTCGCATCGTCCGCATCCGCCGGTGAGTCGGCCTCGTTGACCCTCGACGAGCCCGTCACGACCCGGTACGTCCTGATCTGGTTCACCCGGCTGCCCGCGGACGGTGGAGACTTCCGTGGCGGCGTCAGCGAGGTCCAGGTGCTGGGATGAGCCGCGTGACCAGGATGCCCCGGTGAGTGACCCCGACGACGACGTCACGCTCCTGCGGCGGCATGTCGACGGCGATCACGAGGCGTTCGGTGAGTTGGTGCGCCGTCATCGGGAGCGGCTGTGGGCAGTGGCCTTGCGTACGCTCGGCGATCCCGAGGATGCTGCCGACGCCCTCCAGGACGCGCTGATCAACGCGTTCCGGAGGGCAGGCTCGTTCCGGGCCGAGTCGGCGGTGACGACGTGGCTGCATCGCATCGTCGTCAACGCCTGCCTCGATCGGGTTCGTCACGCCGCGGCGCGCCCGGTCACGGCGCTCTCCGAGGACGTTTCGGCTTCCTCGGCCGTGCCAGACCCCGGGCCCCGGACGGCGCTGCGTCTCGACCTCGAGGCCGCGCTCGCGACGCTGCCGGACGAGCAACGCGTTCCGCTCGTCCTGGTCGACGTCGAGGGCTATGCCGTCGCCGAGGTGGCTGAACTGCTCGCGATCCCGGTCGGCACCGTCAAGAGCCGGTGCGCCCGGGCCCGGGCTCGGCTCCTCCCCCTGCTGTCCGACCTGGGCGCCCCTGGCGCCGTCTCGATCCGTGTTCCGGAACCACCGGCCGGGAACCCCGTCGGCGCCGCAGACGTCTCATCCAGGCCAGCGAACCAATCCGGAGGAGAGCCCCTGTGACCAGCGGCCACCTCGGGTTTGCCGTCCTCGCCGAGTACGACGAAGGGCTGCTTGCCGACGGTCGGGCCGCGCAGGTCCGCGCCCACCTGGCCGAGTGCGACGCCTGCTCGGCCCTGCACGCGCAGATCGGAGCCCTTCCGGAGCGGCTGCGAACCGCGCCGAAAGGGCTCCCGGTTCCCGGCCATGTCGTCCAGCAGATCGACGAGGCGCTGGCGGCCGAACGGGAGCGGACCGCCGAGTCTGCACAGGCACGCCTGCCGAACGTCGTTCGGCTCGGCCGACTTCGTCCGCTTCTGCGCCACGCCCCTCAGCTCTTGGGGGCGGCTGCGCTGGTCGGCGCCATCGCCCTGGTGGGGTCGATCGGCCTCGGCGGGTCCGAGGACGGATCCGACGAGGGCGCGCTCGGTTCCGCCGACGCACCGGAGGCCACGTCCGAGCAGGACACCGCCGGCGCCGCCGAAGCTCCCCCCTTCGAAGACCTACGCCAGTCCGACGACGCTCGCCTCGACGAGCAGATCCGGGCCATCGCCGCCGGCCACCCGACACCCGCCTCCGGGGCAGCCGAATCGGGCCAGGAAGACCTCGCGGTCCCGCTCAGCAGCGACTGCGGGGCAGCACTGGCCCGGGAGGTCGGCCGTGACCGGCTCGGTGCCGCTCCCACCGACGTCGGAGGCGGCGGCAACGTCCTGGTCGTCGTCGCTGGCGCCGGTCCGGGAAGCGCCCAGGGATGGTTGGTACCGGGCTGCGACGCGTCCGCAGACGACGCGATCGCCGAACGCACCGTCCGGCTGGAGTAAGGCCGCTTCAGGCGTGGACATTCGGGCATTCCGCACCACCGGCGCTGGCGCCAGGGGCGGGAATGCCGTGCACCCTAGGATCCGTTGAGCCACCAGGACGCGCCGTACCGGCGGGTCAGCACTCAGAGCGCGAAGGGACGAGCGTGACGGACGTCCGCAACCTGATCATCATCGGCTCCGGCCCGGCCGGCTACACCGCGGCCCTCTATGCGGCCCGGGCTCGGCTGGATCCTTTGCTGCTCGAGGGGTCGGTCACCTGGGGTGGTGCCCTGATGAACACGACGGAGGTCGAGAACTACCCGGGCTTCCGCGACGGTCTCATGGGGCCGGCGTTGATGGACGAGATGCGTGCTCAGGCCGAGCGGTTCGGTGCCGAGATCGTCACCGACGATGCCGAAGAGGTCGATCTCACGGGCGAGATCAAGGTGATCCGCGACGGCTCCGGGCGCGAATACCGCTCCCGCGCGGTCATTCTCGCGATGGGGTCCAGCTATCGCGAGCTCGGCCTCGCGAACGAGAAGCGGCTTTCCGGTCACGGTGTGTCGTGGTGCGCGACGTGCGACGGGTTCTTCTTCCGGGACCGGGACATCGCGGTCATCGGTGGCGGCGACTCCGCCATGGAGGAATCAACCTTCTTGACCCGTTTTGCCCGGAAGGTCTATGTGGTCCATCGGCGAGATGAGCTGCGTGCGTCCAAAGTCATGCAGGAGCGTGCCTTCGCCAACGACAAGATCGAGTTCATCTGGAACGCCGTGGTCGTTGATGTGCTCGGCGACGACAAGGTCACCGGACTGCACCTTCGCGACACCGTGACCGGCGCCGAACGCACCTTGGACGTCAACGGGATTTTCGTCGCGATCGGGCACGATCCCCGATCCGAGCTCGTGGCCGACCAGGTGCGCCGCGACGAGGCCGGTTACGTCCTCGTCGACCACCCGTCCACGCGGACGAACCTGCCGGGCGTCTTCGCCGCCGGCGATCTCGTCGACCACACGTACCGGCAGGCGGTCACCGCCGCGGGCACGGGCTGCCAGGCCGCGCTGGACGCCGAGCGTTTCCTCGCCACCCTGGACGAGGCGACGACCCTTGCCGAACCCGCCGCGGAGCTCGCGGCGGCCGAACACTGAGATCCGACTCGTGGAGGAACCCACCGTGGGCACCATCAAGCACGTCACCGACACCGACTTCTCCGAGAACGTGCTGCAGAACGACAAGCCGGTCCTGGTCGACTTCTGGGCCGAGTGGTGCGGGCCGTGCCGCATGATCGCCCCGGTGCTCGAGGAGATCGCGTCCACGCAGAACAATCTCGACATCGTCAAGCTCAACGTCGACGAGAACCCGCAGACGGCGGCGACGTACCGCATCACGTCGATACCGGCGCTCAATGTGTTCTCCGGTGGCAAGGTGGTCAAGCAGATCATCGGCGCCAAGCCCAAGGCGGCGCTGCTCCGCGACCTCGAGGAGTACACCACCGTCTGAGGCCCGGACGGGGCTGGGTGGTGGTGATCCCGGCGGGTACGATGCGGGCCAACATCCCGCGAAGGGACGGCGCCGACCCATGACCCCGCTGCGCTATCGCCTCGGCGATACCGGGCCTGCGGTAGCCGAGATCAGGGCGAAGCTCGCCCAGCTCGGTCTGCTCGACGACGGCGGCTCTGCCGACATTTACGACGACGACGTCGATCGAGCAGTCCGGCAGTTCCAGCAGGAGCGCGGCCTCTCCGCGGACGGCATCGTCGGTCCGACGACCTACCGGGTGCTGGACGAAGCCCGATGGCGACTGGGTGATCGGCTGCTCTCCTACGTGGTCGCGAACCCGCAGGCCGGCGACGACGTCCTCGGCCTGCAGCGTCGCCTGTCCGAGCTCGGGTTCCACGTCGGCCGGGTCGACGGAGTGTTCGGGCCCCGGACCGGCGAGGCGCTACGTGAGTTCCAACGCAACGTCGGGCTGCCTGCGGACGGCACCTGCGGGCCCGGCACGTTCAAGGCCCTTGCCCGGCTTGCGCCCATCGTCACCGGTGGAAGACCTGACAACCTACGAGCCTCCGAGGCCCTACGCAGGGCCGGGAAGCGGTTGCCGGGCAAGACCGTGGTCATCGATCCCGGGCATGGCGGGCCAGACCGCGGCAACGTCGGGAACGGACTCGAGGAAGCAGCGATCGTCGAGGACCTCGCTGCTCGAGTCGAAGGCCGACTCGCGGCAACCGGTGTACAGGCGTACCTGACCCGCGGACGTGCCTTGGACGAAGAGCTGGAGGAGATCACCCGGGCCCACTTCGCCAACGAAGCGGAAGCCAACCTCGTCATCTCCCTGCACGTCGATGCGCACCCGAACCCCCAGTGCTCGGGCGTTGCCACCTACTTCTACGGCAGCGACCGGCCGGGCCTCAACAGCGCCATCGGGGAGACGTTTGCCGGCCTGATCCAGCGCGAGATCGTCGCGCGCACCGACCTGGTCGACTGTCGCAGCCACGCGAAGACGTGGGATCTGCTCCGGCACACGCGCATGGCTGCCGTTCGGGTCGAATTGGGCTACATCACCAACGAACGAGACGCGGCCCGATTGGCCGATCCTGACTTCCGTGACGTCGTTGCCGAAGCGATCGTGGTCGCGGTCCAGCGGGTGTATCTGCCCTCACACGAGGATGCGCAAACAGGCGCGTTGAGGCTCCGGGATCTCGCCGACGCCTAGCGTCTCCCCCAGTACGGGATTGCTAGCGGTCCGGTTTCACGTGAAACACGCCGGTCGCCGTCGTCAGCCGACGTCGGGAACGATCGTTCCGACGATCCGTTCGAGATCGTCGATGCTCGCGAACTCGATCGTGACCTTGCCCTTGCTTCGGCCCAGGTCGACCTTCACCCGGGTGTCGAGCCGCTCGGACAGCGCCGCGGCGATGTCGGTGAGGCGCGGTGCGACCGGCTTCGACGTGTGGGGACCGCGGCGTCGGGCAGACCTTCCTTCCCCCACCGCGACTATCTCCTCCACCGACCGCACGCTCAGCCCTTCGGCCACGATCCGCTGAGCCAGACGCTCCTGAGCGGCGGGGTCGGGCAGTCCCAGCAGTGCTCGAGCGTGGCCGGCCGACAGCACGCCGGCAGCCAGCCGCCGCTGGACCAGGGGTCACCGACCGCACGCTCAGCCCTTCGGCCACGATCCGCTGAGCCAGACGCTCCTGGCCGGCGGCGTCGGGCAATCCCAGCAGTGCTCGAGCGTGGCCGGCCGACAACACGCCGGCAGCCAGCCGCCGCTGGACCAGGGGTGGCAGCTTCAGGAGGCGCAGGGTGTTGGAGATCTGTGGACGTGAGCGCTTGATCCGCAAGGCGAGCTCTTCGTGCGTGCAGCCGAAGTCGTCGAGCAGCTGCTGGTAGGCGGCCGCCTCCTCGAGCGGGTTCAAGTCGCTGCGGTGGAGGTTCTCGAGCAGTGCGTCGCGCAACATCGCGTCGTCGCGGGTGTCTCGAACGATCGCCGGGATCGTCGTCAGGCCAGCCTGCAACGCGGCGCGCCAGCGCCGCTCCCCCATGACCAGCTCGTGGCGTCCGGCATCGATAGAGCGCAGAACGACCGGCTGCAGCAGACCGACCTCGCGGATCGAGTCGACGAGCTCCGCCATCGCTTCCTCGTCGAAGACCTCCCGAGGCTGCTTCGCATTGGGAGTGATGGCATCGACCGGGACCTCCGCAAAGTGCGCTCCCGCAACGGGCAGAAGATCGGATTCCGGCTGCGACGACGCACCATCTTCCTGCCGGGTCTCCCGTGAAACCGAGCCCGGAGCACCGTCATCGGAGTGATCCGGGAAGAACACGTCGACCGGTGTACGCCTTGCTGCTTCGCTCGCTCTTGCGTCTCGGCTCGGTCCGGTTGGAATCAGGGCACCGAGCCCCCTGCCGAGGCCACGCCGACGCTCGCTCACCGCATCTCCTCTGAGGTCGAGTGCTCAGCATTTCCGGTGGGTGCCATGCTCCGCTGGGCCATTTCTCTGGCCGCTTCCAGATAGGACAGGGCGCCGCTCGAGCCGGGATCGTAGGTCATGACCGTCTGGCCGTAGCTGGGCGCTTCGCTGATCCGCACAGAGCGCGGGATCGTTGTGCTAAGCACGGTCTCCCCGAAGTGCCTGCGCACCTCCTCGGCGACCTGGGCGGAAAGCCGGGTGCGCGCGTCGAACATCGTGAGCAGGATCGTGGAGACGGCCAGCGAAGGGTTGAGGTGGGCCCGGACCAGATCGATGTTCTTCAGCAGTTGGCTGAGGCCCTCCAGAGCGTAGTACTCGCACTGGATCGGGATGAGCACCTCATCGCCGCCGACCAACGCGTTGACGGTCAGCAGGCCGAGTGACGGCGGGCAGTCGATGAGGACGTAGTCGTAGCCTTCTCCGTTACCAAGCGCCGACAGGTGAGCCGTCAACGCGCGTCGCAGCCTGGACTCCCGTGCTACCAGGGAGACGAGTTCGATCTCTGCGCCGGCCAGGTCGATCGTTGCCGGGACGCAGGTCAAGAGATCGAAGCCGTCGACCTTCACGACGACATCGCCGATCGGAACTTCCTCGATCAGCACGTCATAGACGCTGGGGATCTCTGCGTGGTGGTCGATTCCCAACGCCGTCGACGCGTTGCCCTGGGGATCGAGGTCGATGACAAGGACTCGCAGCCCGCTGCCGGCCAACGCGGCGGCGATGTTCACCGTCGTCGTCGTCTTGCCGACTCCACCCTTCTGGTTGGCGACCACCATCACCCGGGTGGACGCGGGCGCCGGCAGCGGCTGGCGCCGACGACTCACCGCGATGAGCGCCACCGCTGCCTGCTGCGCGATCGGAGGGTCGAGGTCGGCGAGCGCACCCGTCGTGTCGACCGGGTCCGTAGCGATGTCTGCTGCGGTGAGGAACCGCTCGGACGGCCTCGGGCGGCCGTCCGGCGCACCCTCGACCACAGGTTCGTCATCGGACTCTGGGGCGGTCAGGGTAGGGCTCCCGTCGTCACGTGAGGCGGTTTCATCGGCGGCGGCCCTCCGCACGTGTGGGTCCGGGCCGGTGTCAGAGCCTGCCATGTTCTCGACTTCCTGGCTGCGCGGGTTGTCGCCTGTATCGGCTGGGTCGCTCCGGCCGGCGTCCTCGTCCGGCCAGCCGAGGTGCGCGCCGGCAGCCACCTCGTACCCCGAGCTTGGGTGAGCTCCGGAAGCCGGACGGTCGGTGTCGGCGTCGGGCCATCCCAGACCGGAAACCGCATCGGACACGGTCATCTGGCACCCTTCCTTCGTCGCCGCCGACCAACAGCCTCCCTCACCCGAGGCCCCACTTCGACCACCACGACGCGTGTCGGCGGCTGGACGATCCCGTGGCCGAACTCTCGGACCGTGCTGGAGACGGCGCCCATTCTGGCCAACGTGTCCGCCGCCTCGGCAACTTCATCCACGGCGGAGTCACCTTTCAGGGCCAGCAACCGGCCGCCTGTGGACAGAAGTGGCAATGTCCAGCGCGCCAGCCGGTCCAGTCGAGCCACCGCCCGAGCCGTCACGACGTCCACGGCGACCGTGCCGGCGAGCTCTTCCGCCCGGGCACGCACGACGTCGACGTTCGTCAGGCCCAGGTCCACGACGACCTCCTCGAGAAAGCTCGATCGACGCTGCAGCGGCTCCACCAGCGTCATGCGCACGTCGGGCCGAACGATGGCGAGTACGAGTCCCGGAAGGCCCGCGCCGGACCCGATGTCGGCGGCGGATGCCCCAACCGGAAGCGCCTCCCTCACGACCGCGCAGTTGAGCACGTGCCGTTCCCACAGCCGTGGGAGTTCCCGTGGCCCGATCAGGCCCCGTTCCAGGCCTGGACCCGCCAGCCAGCCCACGTAGCGCTCCACCAGGACCAATCGCTCTGCGAAGAAGGGGGTCGCCACGGCCGGCGTCGGAGCTGCCGCTACGGCCGCCGGCCTGAAGGAAGCCGACGCGTCCCCGGTCACCACGCTGGAGTCCGCACCTCGCTTCTACGTCGCAGACCGCGGCATCGGGCTGTCAGCCGTCATCGGACTCCGCCAGGCAGGGCGTGACGACCAACCCGGGGTCACCGCCGCGGAAAGGCGCATGTTTCACGTGAAACGGCGCACCCGGTCGGTGGCGCGCCGCTCGCCCGATTCGGTATCGCAATCCTCAACTGGGAAGCACGACCACATGTCGGGACGGCTCTTCGCCCTCGGACTCGCTACGCAGCCCCGCGGCGGCCACAGCGTCGTGCACGACCTTGCGTTCGAAGGGCGTCATCGCAGGCAGCGGCACCGGGGAACCGGAAGCCCGCACCTGTTCAACGGTCTGCTGGGCCAACGCCGTCAGTTCCTCGCGCTTGCGCGCCCGGAATCCACTGATGTCCAGCATCAGCCGGCTGCGTTCTCCGGTCTCCCTCACGACTGCCAGCCGAGTCAATTCCTGAAGTGCCTCGAGCACCTCGCCCTCGGGCCCCACCAGCTCCTCCAGGTCCGCACCGACCACCGACACCATCGCCCGGTCTCGCTCGACGTCCATGTCGATGTCACCGTCGAAGTCGGCGATGTCGAGCAGACCCTCGAGGTAGTCGGCCGCGACGTCTCCCTCGCGCTCGAGCTCACGCAGGCGCTCGGGCGAGGGTGTCGAACCTGAGGCAGGACGTGTGGTCGCAGCCTCGACCGGCGGACTTACCGCGTCACTCACCTGGGACTCCTTGAAGGCACGACTGGGAACATGGGGCTGGCCGCCAACTACTGCTGGCCAGCCGGTCATCTCCGCTTCTTCTTGTTCGGGCGCTGCGTGCCCTTCCGCTGCGAACGAGTGTCACGCTTGGGTTGCTGTCGAACCGGTGCGGGCGGCTGTCCTGCGGTCTCTTCAGCCAGAGCGCCGGCCGGGACGCTCTCACCTCTGCGCTTCGCCTTCGCCTCCAGGCGCCGACGGTGTGCCTCCTCGGCGGGAGTCCCTGGCGCCGGCATTCGCCGGATCACGTAGAACTGCTGGCCCATCGTCCACAGGTTCGACGTCAGCCAGTAGAGCACCACGCCGAGCGGGAAGTACACGCCGGAGAAGGCGAACACGAGCGGGAGAACGTACAGCAGGATCTTCTGTTGCTGCGCGAACGGTCCCTCCAGGGCCTCCTTCGGCATGTTCTTGCGCATGATCTGGCGCTGGGTGAGGAAGGTCGTCAGCGTCATGAGCACGACCATGACGATCGCTATGACGCGGGTCTGCGTGTTCGGCGCGTCCAGGAAGGTCGCCGACAGCGGCGCACCGAAGATCTCCGCGTTCCGCGCCGACAAGAACAGCTCGGGGTGGCTCTCGAACGCCCCGCGCTCGTGGCCCTTCGCGATGCCGTCCAGCACCCGGAACAGCGCGAACAGGAACGGCGCCTGCATGAGGATGGGCAGGCAGGAGGCGAACGGGTTGGTCCCGGTCTCCTTGTAGAGCTTCATCGTCTCCTGTTGGAGACGCTCACGGTCACCCTTGTACTTCTTCTGGATCTCCCGCACCTTCGGCTGCAGCATCTGCATGTTCCGTTGCGACCTGATCTGCCGGACGAACAACGGGATCAGCAGGATTCGGATGACCACAACCAGGCCGATGATCGACAGCGTCCAGGTGATGCCGCTGTGCCCGATGCCGAACAACTCGCTGAACAGCCAGTGCCAGCCGATCATGATCCAGCTGACGAGGAAGTACAGGGGCGAAAGAATGGTGTCCACGGGGTGTGCTCAAACTCCTCGCCGGGCCGGCATGGGGATGGATTGGGTGCGGCGATCGACGCCGGCTGGGGCGTGTTCGGGCGGCGCCGGGGAGTCGTCCATGCCTTCCACCAGGCCCCACCAGCGGTACGACTGCCGCGGCGGCACCAGGTCGACTCCACCCGGTGTCCACGGATGGCAGCGGCCCAGCCGACGCAGCGCCAGCCACCCGCCCCGCACCGCGCCGTGGGTCTCGACCGCACCCAGTGCGTACGCCGAGCACGACGGATAGTAACGGCATCGCTGGCCGTACAGAGGGCTGATGACCAGGCGGTACGCCCGCAGCAAGGCGACAAGGACCCAGGTCATGACCGCACTCCCTGGCGGCGCAGCTTGCTCCGGACACCGGACCTGATTCCATCGCCCTGGACCCGAGAGATTACCTGGTAGAGCGCATCGTCCAGGTCACCAGAGAGCGTGCTGCCCGGCACGCTGGCGGCCTCCGGCTGTGCCCGAATGACAACCTGGGACCCGGCCGGCAGCCGCTCGAGCCGGTCGCGCATCAGGTGCCGCAGCCGCCGTCGTACCGCGTTGCGCACGACCGCGCCACCAACGCTGCGGCCAACCACGAAGCCCACGCGAGCCGGCGAGTCCGGAGCGTCCGTGCCGGGAATCAGGTGGACGACCACAAGCGGGCGCCCGACCCGCACACCGCGCCGTACGGTGCTGCGGTAATCACCGACACGACGCAAACGGTTCTCGGGAGGCAGCACGCGAACTCCTCCCACCGAGAGCGGCATCGGCCGGCCGGGTTCAGGCCGACAGCCTGGCACGGCCCTTGCGACGTCGGGCGCCGATGATGGACCGACCGGCCCGGGTGCGCATGCGCAACCGGAAGCCGTGGGTCCTCGCGCGACGGCGATTGTTCGGCTGGAAGGTGCGCTTCACGTCCGGGCTCCAGGTCGAAAGGAACGTCAGTGGGGAGCCGACGATCACCTGGACATGCGCGGGTACACGCATACCCTCAGGGGCCTTCGTCGGACCGACCCACGGTACGTGGAGACAGCTCCCAGGGTCAAACCGCGCACCGACCGTAACGGGTGTTGCCGTCGCTTCCGGGCGCAACCCGCTACTGTCGCATCGGACGTGAGGCAACACCACGGAGCGACACGCCGAGAGTCGCCAAGAAACTGTGGACATCGGTTGATGCGGCCCTGCGGAGTTGTTAGCGTCGCGGCTTCGAACAGCATCGTAGAGGCGGCGTGCACAAAGGGGGAGGCACCGCGTTTCCGCAGGTCAGCCGAGGATGCCGACGGCACCTCGATCCGGCGGGCGAACACTCCACATGCTGTGGACGACGGTGTGGACGTGCGGTACGGATGTCGAATGAACCGTCGCCCGGGTTCACCACCCGGTGCCGTCGGCACGGACAACGGGAGACGGTGTGACAGACGACCAGGGCGCCGCCTTCGACGCCGCGTGGGGAGCCGCCCTGGCTTCGCTCGACGATGTCGAAATCGGGCCACAGCAGCGCGCCTTCTTGATGCAGGCCCGGCCCGTCACCCTCGTTCAGGACACCGCCGTGGTGGCCGTGCCGAGCGACTTCGCCCGTATCCAGCTCGAGCAGCGACTGCGCCCGA
>OBLS010000356.1_pt1 | contig 15938 bp, 18 predicted proteins | sample 1519901 | NCBI WGS metagenome assembly OBLS01 (sample SAMEA3113585, study PRJEB22503) | soil metagenome | reverse complement strand
TCACCACGCACAAGGTCCTGCGCGGCCCGCGGGGCGGCATGATCGTATGCAAGGAAGAGCACGCCAAGAAGATCGACAAGGCGGTGTTCCCGTTCAGCCAGGGCGGCCCGCTGATGCACGCTGTCGCGGCCAAAGCCGTCGCGCTTCGCGAAGCGCTGCAACCGTCCTACCAGAGTTACGCGCGGCAGGTCATCGCCAACGCTCAGGCGCTGGCGGACGGCCTGGCGGCCGAGGGTATGCGCCCCGTCTCGGGCGGCACCGACACGCATCTGGCGCTGATCGACCTGCGTCCGGTCGGCGTCACGGGTGCGCAGGCCGAGCTTCGTTGCGACGCCGCGCGGATCACCTTGAACAAGAACGCCATCCCGTTCGATCCGCAACCGCCGATGACCGGGTCCGGCATCCGGGTCGGCACGCCGTCGGTCACGACCCAAGGCATGACCGAGGGCGACATGAAGGAGGTGGCGTCGCTGATCTCGCGGGCGGTCCGCGACGCGGAGGGCACGGCGGCCGCCGAGATTGCCGCGGCGGTGTCGGGGTTGGTCGCGAGGCGCCCCGCCTACCCGCGCAGCTAGGTGAGCGCGGTGGTTGGGCCGAGCGACGCCGGCTGGGGCGTGGTCGGGCGTTGGGGCGACGAAGGAGCCCCGGGCGGAGCCGGCGTCGCTCGGCCCAACCACACAGGTCAGCCGCGTGCGTGAATACCTGCTCACCCTGCTCGTCGCGGCGGGCGCAACCTACCTGCTGGTCGCGCTGACCGGCCGGATCGCGCACGGCGTCGGCGCCGTGCCCCCGACGCGCGACCGCGACGTGCACCGTGACCCGGTTCCTCGACTGGGTGGGCTGGCGATGCTCGGCGGCCTGCTCGCGGGCATGCTCGTCGCCAGCTACCTGCCGGCGATGTCGCGGGTGTTCGAGGAATCGACCGACGCACGCGCCCTCGTCCTGGCCGCGGTGGTGATCTGCCTGGTCGGGGTGGCGGACGACATCTGGGGACTGTCGGCGCTCGCGAAGTTCGCCGGGCAGCTGCTGGCGGCTGGACTGCTGGTGGTCGAGGGAGTGCAGCTCATCTCGTTGCCTCTGCCCTCCGGCGGCTACCTCTCGTTCGACCAGACCCAGGGTGCGCTGCTGACCGTCCTCCTCGTGGTGGGAACCGCGAACGCAGTGAACTTCGTCGACGGCCTGGACGGCCTGGCCGCCGGAGTGGTCGGGATCGGCGCCGCGGCCTTCTTCGCCTATGCCTACCTGCTGGCCGTCGAGGGTGGGTTCTCGCGCCTGACAACCCCGGCACTGGTGACCGCGATCCTGTTCGGCATGTGCCTCGGGTTCCTTCCGCACAACGTCCATCCGGCCCGGATCTTCATGGGAGACTCCGGTTCGATGCTGATCGGTCTGCTCCTCGCCGCCGGTTCGGTGAGCCTCACCGGCACGTTTCCGGTGCAGGCAGACGGCGTGGCCCTGCTGCCGGCGTTGCTTCCTCTGCTCCTGCCGTTGGCGATCATCGCGCTGCCCTTCGTCGATCTGCTGATGGCCGTAGCCCGTAGGACCCGGGCCGGTCGGTCTCCGTTCGCCCCGGACAAGCAGCACCTCCATCACCGGCTGTTGCAGATCGGCCACTCACACCGCAGAGCCGTGCTGATCATGTGGATCTGGGCCGCGCTGGTCGCATTCGGCCTGGTCGTCGTCGGCATGGTCGGAGGCTGGACGACCATTGCCGGCGTCGCTCTCGTCCTCGCCGTGATGGTGATGGTGACCACGGGCCGGCCGCGTGCACTGCTGGGTCGCAAGCTCTGATGGGCGGCGCCCAGCGCACCGCCTCGCGGACCCGCCGGCCGACTCCGGCGCACGTGTTCGCCCGGCGCGCGACGTTCGTGGCGGGTCTGCTCTGCTCGGCGCTGGCGTGGGTAGCGGCAGGCCCCGAGGGCCTGGTCAGTGGACTGCTGGCGACGCTGCTGGTCGTCGCGTTCTTCTGGAGCGGCCTGGTGCCGCTCTACGTCACCCGCGCGCTCGAGGCGAAGGTCGGCGTCGGCCTGGGTGTGCTGTTGCTCACGTACACGTTGCGGATCGCCCTGATCGTGCTGGTCCTGCGGCTGGCGGTGCGCAGCGAGTCACTCGACGGCCGCTGGCTGGGAGTGACCCTCATCGCCTGCGCCCTGACCTGGACAGCGGTGCACGTCGCCGTGGTCGTGCGGACGTCGTAGCACGAATCACCAGGTCGAAGCCCTGCCACGAGCAGCGAGCGTGGCCCGGTCGTCCACCAGTACACTCGACCGAACCATGACTCCGGACCCGTCCGACGACTCCCGCCGGGAACAGGCCAACGCATGGAACGCCGTCAGCCTGATGATGGCAGGCGTCTTCGTTTGGGGCGGTTTGGGGTGGCTCGTCGCCGAGTGGCTGGACAACCGGATCTTCCTCATGCTCGGCCTCCTGCTGGGGATGGGCGCTGCGCTCTACCTGGTCTGGGTCAGATACGGTAGGGCCTGATCCCGCCCCCCGTTTGGACCCGGCATCTGCCTGCCGAGGGAAAGGACGCCGTGAGCGACAGGTTGCTCGCCGCCGAGGCACCGGAGGAGTTCCACGCACCTGGGCCTCGCGACTTCGAGTACCCGGAGCTGTTCGGCGAGGGGACGTTTTTCACGAAGCCGATGTTGATCATCGTGCTGGGCACCCTGGCGGTGGGACTGTTCTTCTACTACGCGGCGCGACGCGGCAGCCTCATTCCCGGCAAGCTGCAGTTCGCCGGCGAGAGCGCCTACGGCTTCGTGCGCAACCAGATCGCCGCCGACGCGATCGGCCGAGAGGGCATCAAATACGTCCCGTACCTGGCCACGATCTTCTTCTTCATCGCGGTGCTCAACATCGCGGGGATCATTCCAGTCCTGCAGTTCCCGGCCACGTCGCGGATCGCGATCCCGCTCTTCCTCGCGGTCATCTCGTGGGTGATCTTCAACTACATGGGCATCAAGAGGCAGGGCTTCGGCGGCTATTTCAAGAACATGATGTTCCCGCCCGGTGTGCCCAAGGCGATCTATCCGCTGCTCTCGCCGATCGAGTTCATGTCGACGGTGGTCTTCCGGCCGATCACGCTCACCCTCCGTCTCACCTTCAACATGTTCGCCGGCCACCTCGTTCTCCTCCTGTGCATCCTGGGCGGGGAATACCTGCTGTTCGAGACGCAGGGCGTGGTCGGCTTCGCGGCCGGCGGCATATCCATGGCCTTTGCGGTCGTCATGACCTTCTTCGAAGGCTTCATCCAGCTCCTGCAGGCCTACGTGTTCACCCTGCTCTCCGCCATCTACATCGGCGGCGCTCTGACCTACGAGCACTGAGCACGACCCATCCAGGAAAGGAAGAAAGATGGAAGGCTCCCTCAACATGGTCGGGTACGGCCTCGCGGCCATCGGCCCGGGTGTGGGCATCGGCCTGATCTTCGCCGCCTACATCAGTGGCGTGGCCCGCCAGCCGGAGGCCCGCAGCGTGCTGCAGGGCATCGCGATCCTGGGCTTCGCGCTCGCCGAGGCACTCGCGATCATCGGTATCGGCCTCGCGTTCGCGCTCTAGCCAATGTCCATGTTGACGGGTCCCATGGCCGTGCTCACCGCCGCCGCCGAGGCGGAGGAGCCGAGTCCGCTCCTGCCACACCTGTCCGAGCTGATCGTCGGGCTGGTGGCCTTCGGGTTGCTCTTCTACGTCCTGCGGACGTACGTCTTCCCGATCTTCGAGAAGACGTACGCCGAGCGCAGCTCGGCGATCGAGGGCGGCATCAAACGGGCCGAGGAGGCCCAGGCCGAAGCTCAGCGTGCGCTGGAGCAGTACCGCGCGCAGCTCGCCGACGCCCGCGGGGAGGCGGCACGGATCCGGGAGGACGCCAAGGCCCAAGGTGCGGCGATCCTGGCCGAGATGCGCGAGTCTGCGCAGGCGGAGGCGGAGCGCATCGCGGAGCGCGCGCATGCACAGATGGCGGCCGAGCGCGAGCAGGTCGTGCGCTCGTTGCGGGCCGAGGTCGGCACCATCGCCACCCGGCTGGCCGAGCGCGTCGTCGGTGAGTCTCTGGAGGACGACGCCCGCTCGCAGCGGGTCGTCGAACGATTCCTGGCGGAGCTGGAGGCCAGTGGCGACGGGGTCGGCCCGAGCCGGCAGGCGGACCAGGAGGCCTGATGCAGGGGTCGAGCCAGCAGGCCTATGCGGCGTTCGGCGAACGGGTCGACGCCGCCATCGGCCAGGACAGCGGAACGGCAGCCACGATCGGCGACTCCCTGTTCGCCTTCGCCGGGATGCTCCGCGAGCAGCCCGCCGTACGCCGTGCGCTCACCGACCCCGGCCGCAGCGCGGACGACCGAGCCGCGCTGGCCCAGACGCTGGTAGGTGACCGGCTCGACCCGGCTGCCGCCGAGCTGCCCGCCGCCGCCGTCCGGGAGCGATGGGCGGGTCCCGGCGACCTGATGGCGGCCGTCGAGGAGTTCGGCGTCGTCGCGCACCTCGCGGCGGCCGAGGCCGGAGACCGTCTCGACGACGTGGAGGACGAGCTGTTCCGGTTCGGCCAGGTCGTCCAGGGCGCCCCCACACTGCGTTCAGCCCTGCTGGACCGGGCAGCACCCGCACCGGCCCGGCGCGAATTGGTGCGCAGATTGCTGTCCGACAAGGCCGCACCCGAGACCGTCCGGCTGGTCGAACACGTCGTCCTGGCCCGGCGCAACAGCACCCTGGAGGCGGCATTCGACCGGGTTGGCGAGCTGGCCGCTGGCCGGCGCGCCCGGCGAGTGGCGCTGGTCAGGGTGGCGGCGCCGCTGAGCACCGAGAACCGTGAACGGCTCGAGCAGGCGCTGACCGCGCAGGCCGGCGGTCCGGTCCGGCTCAACGTGGTCGTCGAGCCCGACCTGGTCGGCGGCATCAAGGTCGAGATCGGCGACGACGTGGTCGACGGAACCGTCCGCGCCCGCCTGGCCGACGTCCAGCGCCGGCTGGCCGGTGGCTGAACCCGTATATCCGAGCAGAGAGCAGGGAGTAACCATGACGGAGCTGACAATCCGTCCCGAGGAGATCCGCGAGGCCCTCGATGCCTTCGTGAAGTCGTACGAGCCGGCGGCCGCTGCCCGGGAGGAGGTCGGTCGCGTGGCTATTGCCGGCGACGGGATCGCGCGCGTCGAAGGGCTTCCCTCGGCTATGGCAAACGAGCTGCTGGAGTTCGAGGACGGCACGCTCGGCCTGGCGCTGAACCTCGACGTCACGGAGATCGGCGTTGTCGTCCTCGGTGAGTTCGCTGGCATCGAGGAGGGCCAGCCGGTCCGGCGGACCGGAGAGGTCCTCTCCGTCCCGGTGGGGGACGGCTTCCTTGGCCGGGTCATCGACCCGCTGGGTCATCCTCTCGACGGTCGCGGCGAGATCGAGGCCGAAGGGCGCCGTGCTCTCGAGCTGCAGGCTCCGTCCGTCGTCCAGCGGCAGGGCGTGAGCGAGCCGCTGCAGACCGGCATCAAGGCGATCGACGCGATGACTCCGATCGGACGCGGGCAACGCCAGCTCATTCTCGGCGACCGCCAGACCGGCAAGACGACAGTCGCCGTCGACACGATCCTCAACCAGGTCGACAACTGGAGGACCGGCGACAAGTCCAAGCAGGCTCGCTGCATCTATGTCGCAACCGGTCAGAAGGGCTCGACGATCGCCGCAGTGCGCGACCAGCTCGAACAGGCCGGCGCACTGGAGTACACGACGATCGTGGCGGCGCCGGCGTCGGACCCTGCCGGCTTCAAGTACCTCTCGCCGTACACCGGCTCGGCGCTCGGTCAGCATTGGATGTACCAGGGCTACCACGTCCTGATCGTGTTCGACGACCTCACCAAGCAGGCCGAGGCGTACCGCGCCGTGTCGCTGTTGCTTCGTCGCCCACCGGGCCGCGAGGCTTACCCAGGCGACGTGTTCTACCTGCATTCGCGGCTCCTCGAGCGCTGCGCCAAGCTCAACGATGAGCTGGGCTCCGGCTCGATGACCGGGCTTCCGATCATCGAGACGAAGGCCAACGACGTCTCTGCCTTCATCCCGACCAACGTCATCTCGATCACCGACGGCCAGTGTTACCTTGAGGCGGACCTGTTCAACCAAGGCGTCCGGCCGGCCATCAATGTGGGCCTCTCGGTCTCCCGGGTCGGCGGCGCGGCGCAGGTCAAGGCCATGAAGAAGGTGGCGGGCTCGATGAAGCTCGACCTGGCGCAGTACGACGACCTCAAGGCGTTCGCCGCGTTCGCCTCCGACCTCGACGCCGCCAGCCGGGCTCAGCTCGAGCGCGGCGCCCGCCTGGTCGAGCTGCTCAAGCAAGGCCAGGGTGCCCCGGTGCCGGTGGCCAAGCAGGTCGTGTCGATCTGGGCGGGAACGACGGGTCGGCTCGACGACGTACCGGTCGAGGACATCCGCCGGTTCGAGGCCGAGTTCCTCGACTACGTCAGCCGCGAGCACGGCGATCTGCTGGATTCGGTCACGACCACCGGTGAGCTCTCCGACGAGAACACCGCGACGCTGGAGCAGGCCGTCGATTCCTTCAAGCAGCAGTTCGTCACCGCGTCGGGGCAGCCGTTGGTCAAGGATGAGCCGGTCGAGGCGATGGGGGAGGGCGAGGAGGATCTCACCAAGATCCGCCGCCGCACCCGCACCGAGGCGGACGTCCGCAAGGTGGCCGCTCCCGACGCCGGCAGCGGCGAGCCGGCCGCGTGACGATGCCCGCCACGAGAAGGCCGAGGGGAGGTCGCTGACAGATGGGAGCCGAGCTGCGTGTTCTCCGGCGGCGCATCCGCTCCGTCGAGTCGACGAAGAAGATCACCCGTGCGCAGGAGCTGATCGCCGCTTCGCGGATCATCAAGGCCCAGCAGCGGGCCGAGGCGGCCCGGCCGTACACGCGGGCCCTGGTGTCCGCCCTGGAGGCGGCCGCCACCAACGCACGGCTGGACAACCCTCTGCTCGAGGGAGTCGGCGAGCCGCGCCGTTCAGCGGTGCTCGTGGTGACCAGCGACCGCGGCTTCGCCGGCGCCTATTCGGCGAACGTCATCCGGCAGACCGAGGCACTGTCCGGCCTGCTGGTCGAGCAGGGTCAGGAGGTGGTCCCGTACGTCGTCGGCCAGAAGGGCGTGACCTGGTTCAGGTTCCGCGGGCGCGAGATGGCCGGCGAGTACACGGGCTTCACCGGCCTGCCGAGCTACTCCGATGCACGCACGATCGCCGACGACCTGCTCGCCGCCATCAACTCTCCAACCGACGAGGGCGGGGTTGACGAGATCCACATCGTCTCGACGCACTTCGTCAACATGGTCACCCAGGAGGTCCGGGCGCGGCGGCTGTTCCCGATCGTCGTGGAAGACGTTCCCGAGACGCTTCACCGCGTCGAGGCGGGCGCCGTCCGGACCGACGAAGGTGTCACCGGCACGGCCTCCGACGCCGCTGCCGAGGGCAGCGGTGACGAAATCCTGCCCTTGTACGACTTCGAGCCGTCGCCCGACGACGTGCTCGACACGTTGCTGCCGCAGTATGCGGGCAACCTGGTGTTCACGGCGCTTCTGGACGCCGCGGCGGCCGAACACGCCGCCCGCCGCCGGGCGATGAAATCGGCGACCGACAATGCCAACGAGCTTCAGCAGATGTACACCCAGCAGGCCAACCAGGCCCGCCAAGCCGAGATCACCCAGGAAATCAGCGAGATCGTCGGCGGCGCGGACGCGCTCGCCGTCGCCGCCGCGGGGAGTGAATGATGACGACGACCACGCAGCCCACTACCGCCGAGGAAGCGCCGCAGCCGCGCGCCGTCGGCCACGTCGCCCAGATCATCGGCCCGGTCGTCGTGGTCGAGTTCGCGGCCGACCAGATGCCGGAGATCTACAACGCGCTCGAGACCGACGTCGAGCTTCCCGAGGAGGCCGGCGGCAGCCGAACGTTGACGTTCGAGGTCGAGCAGCACATCGGTGACGGCTTGGTGAAGGCGATCTCGATGCAGCCGACCGACGGGCTGGTTCGCGGCGCACCGGTGCGCGACACCGGGGAGTCGATCTCGGTGCCCGTCGGCGACGTCGTCAAGGGCCACGTCTTCAACGCGCTCGGCAAGCCGCTGGACATCGACGAGGCGAAGCTCGATCTGACCGAGCGCTGGCCGATCCACCGCAAGCCGCCGGCCTTCGACCAGCTCGAGGGCAGCACCCAGATGATGGAGACCGGCATCAAGGTCATCGACCTGCTGACGCCGTACATCCAGGGCGGGAAGATCGGCCTGTTCGGAGGGGCGGGCGTGGGCAAGACGGTGCTGATCCAGGAGATGATCACGCGCGTCGCCCGTAACTTCGGAGGCACCTCGGTGTTCGCCGGGGTCGGTGAGCGCACCCGTGAAGGCAACGACCTGTGGGTCGAGATGCAGGAGGCGAACGTCCTCAAGGACACCGCGCTGGTGTTCGGACAGATGGATGAGCCGCCCGGCACCCGGATGCGGGTGGCGCTCTCGGCGCTGACCATGGCCGAGTACTTCCGCGACGTGCAGAAGCAGGACGTGCTGCTGTTCATCGACAACATCTTCCGGTTCACCCAGGCAGGTTCGGAGGTGTCGACGCTGCTCGGCCGGATGCCGTCGGCCGTGGGCTATCAGCCGACGCTGGCTGACGAGATGGGCGAGCTGCAGGAGCGGATCACCTCGACACGGGGCCACTCGATCACGTCCATGCAGGCGATCTTCGTACCCGCGGACGACATCACCGACCCGGCTCCGCACACGGCGTTCGCCCACCTCGACGCCCGCACGGTGCTCTCGCGACCCATCTCCCAGCTGGGCATCTACCCGGCTGTCGACCCGCTGGACTCGTCGAGCCGGATCCTCGACCCGCTCTACATCGGCGAGGAGCACTACCGGATCGCCCAGCGGGTGAAGGAGATCCTGCAGCGGTACAAGGACCTGCAGGACATCATCGCGATCCTCGGCATCGACGAGCTGTCCGAGGAGGACAAGATCACCGTGAACCGCGCGCGCCGGCTGCAGCGGTTCCTGTCGCAGAACATGTTCGCCGCCGAGGCTTTCACCGGGCAGCCGGGCGTGTTCGTGCCGCTCTCGGAGACGCTGGAGTCCTTCGACGGGATCTGTAAGGGCGAGTACGACCACCTGCCGGAGCAGGCGTTCCACATGGTGGGGAACATCGAGACGGCCGAGGAAAAGGCGTCCAAGCTGGCCGCCTGAGCTCGTCCTCGCCGTCCCCACGGTCACCGGGATGAACCGCCGAATGGTGGCCGCGGCGCGGTGGCACTTTCGTCGAGCCCGTCGCCCATCCCGTGATGGATCGACCACCTGCCGCGAACTCGTAAGACGCGCACATGGTCGCGCCGCGTTGCTGGTCGGTGTACGGGTATTCTCGGCGGCGCGCGGTCGCAGATTCGTAAGGTCTGATGTGCAGAGGAGCAAGGGTGGCAGGCGAACTGCAGGTCGAGCTGGTCGCGGCCGATCGCAAGGTGTGGTCCGGACAGGCCTCGATCGTGATCACCAGGACGACCGAGGGTGACATCGGGATCATGCCCGGCCACCAGCCCCTGCTCGGCCTGCTGGTCACCGGTCCGGTCACGATCCGCACGCCCGACGCCGAGGTCGTCAGCGCAGCCGTCCACGGTGGGTTCCTCTCCGTCGCCGACGACGTCGTCACGATCCTGGCCGAAGTAGCCGAGCTCGCCGACGAGATCGACCTCGAGCGAGCCGAGGCCGCCCTGGCCGAGGCCGGTGACGATCCCGAGGCCACTCGCAGGGCGGAGACACGGCTTCGCGCGGCCGAATCCCGCTGACGGAGCAGGCACGGGAGGACGGGTCGATGGCGCTGCTCGAGTGGGTAGCCGTCGTCGTCGCTGTGCTGGCGCTGTTCATCGTGCTTGCCCTGCTCGGCCTGTTCGTCCGTCGTAGCCTGCTCCAGCGGGAGGGTGGGTTCGACATGTGCCTGCGTCTCGGTGGCTCCGGATGGGGCGGCGGCTGGGTCTTCGGCGTGGGCCGCTACCGGGGTGACGATCTCGAGTGGTTCCGCACGTTCAGCTACGGAGGCCGGCCGAAACAGCTGCTGCGCCGGCCCGAACTCGCCGTGCTCGGACGCCGCGAACCCGATGCCGAGGAGGCGTACGACCTTCCGTCCGGGCACATGATCTTCTCCTGCGAGGTCGCGAACCGGCCACTCGACGTGTCCATGACCGAGGCGGCGTCGATGGCGTTCCTGTCCTGGTTGGAAGCGGCGCCTCCGGGTGGCCATCTCGTCGCATAGGTGGCAGAGCGGACGACGAGCGGCGCCTGCCGTGTCCGGGCGTGGGCGTCGAATGCGCGTGGGAGGATTCTGCGATGGAACGGCTCCGAGTGACCGGCGGTGCGTCGCTTCGCGGCGAAGTTCGGGTCGCGGGTGCGAAGAACAGTGCGCTCAAACTCATGGCCGCATCGCTTCTGGCCGAGGGTTCCACCGTCCTGCACGACGTCCCCCCGATCACCGACGTCAAGTACATGTCCGGCGTGCTGAGATGGCTCGGAGCAAACGTCCGGCGTGACGGTGGCACGGTCACGGTCGAGGTGCCCGAGGCGATAGGTCATTCGGCGCCCTACAGCCTGGTCCGACGGTTGCGGGCGTCCATCTGTGTCCTGGGACCGCTGTTGGCTCGCCGTGGAGCCGCCGACGTGGCGCTGCCCGGAGGCGACGCGATCGGGTCGCGAGGCCTCGGGATGCACCTCGCCGGGCTGGAAAAGCTCGGCGCCGATGTCTCCGTCGTGCATGGCCTGGTGGTGGCCCGTGCCCCGAATGGCCTCACCGGCGCCAACATCTGGCTCGACTTTCCCAGCGTCGGCGCCACCGAGAACCTGCTCATGGCGGCGACCCTGGCGCAGGGCACCACGGTCATCGACAACGTCGCACGGGAGCCGGAGATCGTCGACATCTGCCGCATGCTGGTGCGGATGGGCGCCAAGATCGACGGGATCGGTTCGTCCACCCTCCGCATCGAGGGAGTTCAGGGCCTCAGCCCGGCCGAGCACACCACGGTCCCGGATCGGATCGTGGCGGGTACCTGGGCGATCGCGGCGGTCATGACACGCGGCGACGTCACGGTGGCGAACGGTCGGGCAGACCACCTCGAGATCGTCCTGGACAAGCTGTCCTACGCCGGAGCCACGGTGGACACCGCCGACGAGGGACTCCGGGTCGCGATGTCCGACCGGCCCGACGCCGTGGATGTCGTGACCCTGCCCTATCCCGGCTTCCCGACCGACCTGCAGCCGATGGTGGTCGCGCTCAACGCGGTGGCCGTCGGCACCGCGATGGTGACCGAGAACGTGTACGAGGCCCGGTTCATGTTCGTCAACGAGCTGGCCCGCCTGGGTGCCGACGTTCGCACGGACGGGCACCATGCCGTGGCGCGCGGCCGGCCCACGCTGTCCGCGGCGCCGGTCGTCGCTCCGGACATCCGCGCGGGCGCGGGTCTGGTGCTCGCCGGGCTGGTGGCCGAGGGGGAGACGCTGGTCTCCGGCGTCCACCACATCGACCGTGGTTACCCGGACTTCGTCGGCCAGTTGAACGCGCTGGGTGCAGAGGTGGTCCGTGAGCCCGACCCGGACCACTTCGAGGCGTAGATGAGCGAGGAGACGCCCGAGCAAGCGACCAGCGACGATACGCCCGACCGAGTGACCGGCCGAACGATCACGCGATGGGAATGGCCGTTGCACCGCGTCGGCCTCGCCGTGTACGTGCTCGTCCTCGCGGTCTACATCGTGCGGGTCGGCGTTCCGATCGACCGGATCGGGCAGACCGGTTGGATCCTCGTCGGCATCGTCGCAGCCCGGCTCGGCAGGCCGCTGCGCGACCACGCCCGCGCCGTGATCGACTGGCTTCCGTTGCTCGCGGCGCTGATCCTGTACGACCACACCCGCGGGATCGCCGACTCGCTGGGCATGCCGGTACGGGTCATGGAACTGGTGGACCTCGAGCGTTCGATGTTCGGTGGCGTGCTGCCGACCACCTGGCTGCAGGAGCATTTCTCCAACCCGGCCGATCCGCAATGGTGGGACGCCGTGGCGTCGCTCGTCTACACGTCACACTTTGTCGTGCCGTGGGCGCTCGCGGCGGTGCTCTACGTGCGATCGCGGGACATCTGGATGAGGTACGTGCACCGGGTGGTGCTGCTCTCCTACGCGGGGCTCGTGACCTACATTCTGCTGCCCGCGGCGCCTCCGTGGTACGCAGCGGACTACGGGTTCGTCAGCGACGAGATCGGTCGCATCATCACCAACGGGTGGTCCGTTCTGGGTCTCCGAAGTGCCGGCGCCATGATCGAGCAGGCGCAGGCGGGCTCGAACCCGGTGGCGGCGCTCCCTTCGCTGCACACCGCCTTCGCACTTCTCGTGAGCATCACGCTGTGGACCCTGGTACGGAGTCGGGCGTGGCGTGTCGTGATCGCCGCGTACCCGATCGCCATGGCGCTGACCCTGGTGTACGGCGGGGAGCACTACGTCATCGACATTCTGCTCGGCTGGCTCTATGTGGGCCTCGTGCTCCTGATCGCAGTGGCCTGGGCCGACCGGTCAACTGCTTCCGGTGTCCCTGCGCGCGAGGTCACGGGCGCGGACGGCGTCGTCCGGCCTGACCAGCACCCAGTGGCCATCGGTGCACCGGGTGCGATCGGCAACGGACGGCCCACGCCCGAGCACTCACCTGACGACGAGTAGCAACACCCGAGTTGGCCACGTGTGAAAGGGGACAGGGCAATGTCGCAGCGACTCGCCGTCATCGGGGCCGGGCTCATGGGATCGGGCATCGCGCAGGTCGCTGCACAGGCGGGATGGCAGGTGGTCCTGCGTGACATCACCGACGACGCGCTGAGCCGCGGTGTCGAGGCGATCAGCAAGAGCACGGCCCGCTTCGTCGAGAAGGGCAGGATCAGCTCCGACGATCGCGACGCCACGCTGGCGCGGGTCAGCACGACGACCGACCTCGACGCCGTCGCCGACGCCGACATCGTCGTCGAGGCCATCTTCGAACAGGTCGAGGTCAAGCAGGAGATCTTCCGCGAGCTCGACCGCATCTGCCGCGACGGCGCGGTGCTCGCGTCCAACACCAGTGCGATCCCGATCACCACGATCGCGTCGGCCACGCGGCGCCCCGAGGCCGTCGTGGGCACGCATTTCTTCTCGCCGGTGCCGATGATGGAGCTGTGCGAGCTCATCCGAGGCCTGCACACGTCCGACGAGACACTGGCCAGCGCCCGGGCGTTTGCCGAGTCGGCCGGCAAGACCTGCGTCGTCGTAAAACGCGACGTCGCGGGTTTCGTCACGACCCGGCTGATCAGCGCGCTCGTCATGGAAGCCGTTCGCCTCTACGAGGCCGGCGTCGCCTCCGCGGAGGACATCGACACCGCGTGCAAGCTCGGGTTCGGCCATGCGATGGGACCGCTGGCCACGACAGACCTGACCGGAGTTGACATCCTCCGGCACGCGACCGCGAACATCTACGCGGAAACCGGAGACCCGAAGTTCTTTCCCCCCGAGACGCTCAGCCGGATGGTGGCTGCGGGAGACCTCGGCCGCAAGACGGGTCGCGGCTTCTACACGTACTGACCTCTGCCGACCGCTGTGCCGAAGGCGACGGCCGCTCGGACTGAACCGCACGGCGGCCAGGACACGTCGACCGGATCAGGGACTTCGACATGGTCACGGGCGACGGCACTCGGCTGGTCACGATCCCGATTGCACGCTCATGACAGAGCTCACAGCCCCCGACGAGGACACACTGCGGGACCTTAGGCTGCCCTGCGCGGTGTGCCCGCCGCTTCTAAGGTGGCCCGGCCGCGGAAGATGAGGTGGTCGCCCGATGTGGTGACAGGTGCCTCAGGACGAATCTCGTAGACAAGGCGCCACGCTGCTTCAACAGAACTTCAACACGCGTTCGGCAGGGTGGTGATGTCGAAGGAAGAGGCGTCCAGAGGAGTCCACGATCATGACGATCCACAACAACGACTACACCGCACAGATCTTCTACTCGGAGCATCAGGCCAGACTGCGCGCGGAGGCCGCAGCCAACCGGCCGAGCCGCCGCCGGCCTCGCGGAAGGCCCGTCCGGCGACCCTGGTGGCGCGGCCTCGCTCGCACCGCGGGGCATCCAAGCCCGCGGCCGGCGTGACGGTGACTCCCCGACCTCGGAGCGCCTGCGGGCCGGTCAGAGGCGGGGTGTCCCGGAGACGGCGTCGTAGTACCGGTTGGACTCGGGCCGGTAGAGGAACCAGAGGATCGTCGCGGCCAGCGCAATCATGATGATGTCGAGGAACGTGCCGGGTCCGGTGCTCTGTGTGAGCCTGTACAGCGTGAGGACGATGTTCAGCCCACCCAGCACGGTGGCCACGATGCGCGCCCATTTGCGGCCACGTCGGTTGGTCTCGGCCATCCAGATCCACAGTCCGACGGACAGCAGGCCGACGATCACAAATAACACGACGAAGCCCGTGACAACCGCGTCGAGTTCCCCGGCGTCGAGGTCGGGGTTCTGGTCCGCGATGTCGTCCCGCAGTGAGCCCTGGGTCAGGAGGCCGACGATGAAAGCGAGCGCCGACAGTGCGGCTCCGACGTACATGAGCCGCACGGCGTTCAGGATCGACGAGGGTGGCTGGATCCGCGGGCCCGGCTCACCGTCGGGGAACGGCGGCGGGGCCGGCATCGATGGGTACGCGGGGGGCTGGCCGTCGTAAGGCTGACCAGTGGGGGGTTGCCCGTTTGCAGGCGGCTGGCCGTGTGCAGGATCGGGCGGCGGGCTCCCAGGAGTGGGTTCATCGGGTCGACCCGGCGGCGTGCCGAAGGGGTTCGACGGAGGCGTGGTCATGGGATGACGATTCCCTTCGTGTCGGGCATAACACCCTGGATGTCGGCGTCACACCCTAGGGGAAGATTCAACTCGGCGGAACGACGGGCCGGGCCGCGTTGCCGGTGGCCACGGTGTAGTACGCGTTCGAATCCTTGCGGTAGAGCAGCCACAGGATCGATCCGGCAAGGGCGATCGACACGATGTTGACGACCACACCGAAGCCGCTGGTCTGGGTCAGGACGTAGACGATGACGATGAGGTTCAGCCCGAACAGGACGGTGGCGACCTTTCGAGCCCACACCAGACCGCGGCCGTTCGTCTGTGCCATCCACAGCCACAGGCCGACCGCGATGAGACCGACGACGACGGTCACACCGGTCTGGACATTCACGGCTCGGTCGAGTTCACCGGAGGTCATGTCGGGGTCGTCCTCGGCGAGCCGGTCGCGCATCTCGTCGCGGGTAGCGAGGCCATAGAGCATGCCGAGAAGTGAAAGTCCCGCACCCACGTACATGAGCTTGACAGCCGCCACGATCGACGGCGCCATGTTCGACGGCGCCACGGGCGGGCCCTGGTCCGACGGTTGCGCGCCGGACGGATCTGGGGGCAGTGCGCTCATGGCGGACCTCCATTCGGCTCGTGACCATCAAACCCCACGTCGAGAGCATCGAGGCGTCGGTGCTACGCCGATCGCGATCTCGTACGTTGGCAAAGTGACCGAGATCCACGACCTGACCGCCCTGGAACTGGCGGCCGCCATCCGCAGGCGCGAGGTGTCGCCCACGGATGTGCTCGAGCACACGCTGACTCGCGCCGAGGCCATCGGACGGCAGGTCGGCGCGTTCGTGACGCTCGCGCGCGACATTGCCCGGGACCAGGCCCGCGGCGCGGAGAAGGCCGTCCTCGACGGCGGCGACCTGCCACCACTGCTGGGTGTGCCGTGCCCGGTCAAGGATCTCACCAGGGTGGCCGGCCTCCGGTTCGGCGCGGGGAGTGCGGCGCTTGCCGACGTCGTCGCAACCGTGGACGACGGGGTCGCGACACTGCTCCGCGAAGCCGGCACTGTCATGGTGGGCAAGACCACGACGCCCGAGTTCGGCCTGCCCTGCTACACCGAGC
>OBLS010000355.1_pt1 | contig 15966 bp, 12 predicted proteins | sample 1519901 | NCBI WGS metagenome assembly OBLS01 (sample SAMEA3113585, study PRJEB22503) | soil metagenome | reverse complement strand
GCGGGTCGTGCGCCTCGACGAGGCCGTCGCTGTAGAACAGGACGCTCTCGCCCTTCTCGACCACGATCTCCTTCTCCTCGTAGCCCATCCCCGGCATCAGGCCGAGCGGCATCCCCGTCGCCCGCAGCTCCTCCGCCCCCTCCGAGCGTCCGGCGCGCCGCCTGTAGGGTAGGTCGTGGCCGGCGTTGGCGTACAGCAACCGGCCGCTCTGAGGGTCCAGGACGGCGTAGAGGCAGGTGACGAACATGTTGGGCGGGATGTCCTGCACCAGCACCTCGTTGACCCGCTGGAGGACCTCGCCCGGCGAGAACAGGCGCTGGGCGGCGGCCCTCAGCATGGTGCGCGTCGTCGCCATCACCAGCGCGGCGGGCACGCCCTTGTCCGTGACGTCCCCGACGACGAGGCCGAGGCGTCCGTCTTCCAGGTCGACGAAGTCGTAGAAGTCGCCGCCGACCTCGCGGGCCGGCTGGTAGTAGGCCGCCACGTTGTAGCCAGGAAGCTCTGGCAGGGTCTTCGGCAGGAGGGTCTGCTGGATCAGGCGCGCAACCCTGAGCTCCTGCTCGATGCGCTCCCGCTCCTGGGCCTCCTGCTGCTGTTGCCTGACGAGCTGGGCCACCCGCACAGCCGGAGCCGTCTGGGTGGCCAGATCACTGAGAAGCTTCCTATCGTCCGCCGAGTACTCCTGCTGAGAGAGGCGCCGGCCGAGATTGAGGATACCTATAAGCTCACCCTGGCTCACGAGCGGCACAACCAGCTTGACGCCGGCCTCCTTCATCTCCGTTAGCGCCGGGGAGTCAAGCTCCAGTTTCTCGACCTCGACCACCCCCGAGACGCTCGCGAGGTAGGTGAGGATCGGGTCGTTCGGCGCTATATCTAGCTCGGGCGCCGTCTGGTGCGCCACGTCCGTAATAGCGGGCATCTCGGAGCCGGGCGCCTTGCGCCCGTCGCGCCGCAACAGGTTCTGCCAAAACCCCTTCCTGTTCTTTGTCTGCGCTGTCATCTGACCTCCTTGCCCGCCATTGTAGGCACCGACCGTCTCCAAAGCGTTACGAAAAGCGTTACGGAACTCCTCTTACCCGAGAATTATCTCGCATCTCGCTTCACCTTTCCTCTCCCCGTACCTGAGCCAGCGAGCACAGCCACGGGCGAGCGCGAGCTGCACGCTACGCTCGACCACGGTCACGAGCTCCTCGGCCAGGTGATCCAGCTCCACCTCGTCGTGCAGCGTTGCCAAGAAGGCTTCCAGGGTATTTCTCGCGTCGTACTTGTTGAGGTAGAAGCTAAGGTCCACGAACGACTGGACGCGACGCCTGAAGGGGTTGAACAGCGCGGCTATAGCCAGGGTGGAGGCCATCACCGCCAACTGCGAGTTGCCGCCGGTGAAGGCGCGGAGGACGTACTGCAAGGAGACCACGCCGCCGACGTAGAACAGCACCAGCGTCCCCGTCAGCGTCGTGTAGACGAGAGTACGGTTTATGATGAGGTCTACGCCGTCCGTCGAGTACGTAACGGCGACCGCGGCATCCACCTCCAGAGACTCGCCGAAAATGGGTGCGAACGAACCATTGAGGTACAGAAAGAAGAGCCCCGACACCGCGGAGGCCACAGCGAGCCCGCAGTCGGACAGGCCAGCGGAGCCGCAACGCGCGCGTTCAACTGGCCGGCTCCGACTTCACGGGCGACCCGGCGCCACCGGAAGGTCCCCGCAACCACAGCGAAGCATGGGCGGGCTGCATGGTTTCCCGCACGACCGCCACCAGGGCATCGTTCAGCTGATCGAGGTCGGTCTCGTCCCTGAGCGTTGCGCCGAAAGCCTCCAGGGTCCTGGCCGCGTCGTACTTCCCCCGGTAGAAACGCCTGTCTATGAAGCTCTGGATACGGCGACGCAGAGGGTAGAACAGCGCGGCTATAGCCAACGTGGAGGCCACCACTGCGAGCTGTGACTCCCCACCTGTGAGACCGCGGAGGACGTACTGCAGGGTGACCACGCTACCAAGGTAGACCAGCACCAGCGTGGCCGTCAGGGTCCCGTACACTAGGGCCGGGCCCGGTTGATGACCACGTCGATGTCGTAGAGGCGGTAGCGCAGGATCGCCACCCCGATCGAGAGCGGGATCAGCAGCAGGAACCCGTAGACGACCGTCTCGCCCACCAGCTCTCCGAGCGGCCCGGCCTACGGCCGGTACGAACTCGTAGAGAAAGACGGCCGCCACGAACCCCGCGAGCGCCGCCGAGAAGCCGAAGACCACCCACTTGGTCTGCTGGCGCTGAGCGGGGCTGGACACGCGCGCGTAGCGGTAGACCTGGGCTACCACCAGGCTGCCGATAAAGACGAAGAAGAGGGGCTCAGTCAGGGCGGCCGGCGAAGATCTCGGGAAGAACACGTCGGGCACGAATAGCAGTGCCGTCGCGACGGCGAGCCATCGCGTCCAGCGAGGCACGAACCTGCCATCCGGGAAGAGGTAGAGAAAGATACCGAAGGACACCTGGCCGGCGTAGTTCAAGAGATCGGCTGGCAGCCCGAATGCGGGGTGCGCGTCGGCCAGGTCGGTGATCGCCGCTCCGCCGAACACCAATAGCGTGAACGAGGCGAACAGCGCCATCTGGTCCTCCGAGCGGCGCCAGAAGATAACCGCAGCCACTGCGAAGAAGACCAGCACGACGAAGACGGAGAGCCCAACGCCGACGTACGCGGCGTAGAACTCGGGCGAGATGCCAAGCTGTTGCAGGTCCCTAGCGCCTTCTTGGGTCAGCCTTCCCGAATCGACGCACGCCGCGCCCATGCACGTCCCTCGATACAGCGCGTAGGCGTAAGGGATGCCCGCGGCGTCCAGCCCGAGAACGGCCACGGCCACGACGATCCACGCCACCCGGGCGAAGAGAAGCCGGCGGCCGCGCAGGAGGTTGGACGGAGAGTCGCGCCACCTCGTCTCCGCCGGCACGGAGCGAGGGCTCATGGCTGCGCCTCCGAGTCCTCGAGTCTAAGCCCGCACTGCCAGAGCGAGGCGTGGGCCGGTTGCAGCGTCTCCGTCACAACCCCCACGAGATCGTCACCCAGGGCATCCAGGTCGGTCTCCTCGCGCAACCGTGCGCTGAAGGCAGCCAGGGTCGCGACGGCGCCTATGGCCGCGGAACTTGGCCCTCAGCTCCTCGAAGTCGGCCTCGTCCAACCCGTCGCTCTGCGGCACTCCCCCGAGGGTGATGTTCTGGTTAGCCTTAAGTCCTCCTCTATCCCGGACTCGCAACCGGACTAACGTAGCGGATTTCTTCCGGCAGTGTATCCCCAAATGAGTGATTTTCTGCCGGGGATGGCCCGACGGGGCGTCAAAGAAGGGCGCCTTCCCCGATGCTACCCTTACGCAAGACGACGCGAGGGGTGAGGGTTGCGAGAGATAGAATCGGCTGAGATCACGAACGCGGTACGTGAGCTGTGCATCGAAGCGAACACACGCCTGCCGGAGGACCACCTGTCGGCGCTGCGGCGAGCGCTCGAAGAGGAGGAGTCCCCTCTGGGGCGGGAGGTGATCGGGGAACTGCTCGAGAACGCGCGCGTGGCGCGCGAGCGGTGCGTCGCTTTCTGCCAGGACACGGGCTACGCGGTCTTCTTCGTCGAGCTCGGGAGCGAGGTCCGCGTGGTGAGAGGCGAGCTCGGCGAAGCGATAGACGAGGGCGTCCGCCGTGGCTACGACGAGGGGTTCCTGCGCAAGTCCATCGTCCGGGGACCGGTAGACCGAACCAACACCGGCGACAACACCCCGGCGATCGTCTACTACGACCTGGTGGTGGGCGACTCCTTGAAGCTGACGATGCTCGTGAAGGGAGCCGGTTGCGACAACATGAGCTCTCTAAGGATGCTCACCCCCGCCGAGGGTGTCGAGGGGATGAAGCGCTTCGTCGTCGAGACGGTCGAGAGAGCCGGACCGAACGCGAGCCCGCCCCTTACAGTCGGCGTCGGCATAGGCGGACCGTTCGAGAGGGCGGCCCTGCTCGCCAAGAAGGCCCTGACCCGGCCCTCCGGCGAGCCGAGCCCAGATCCCAAGATAGCAAGGCTGGAGAGGGAGCTTCTCGAGACCATAAACGGCACTGGCATCGGGCCGGCCGGCTACGGCGGCACGGTGACGGCGCTCGCGGTCCACGTCGAGAGCTTCGCGACGCACATCGCCGCCTTCCCCGTCGCGGTGAACCTGGACTGCCACTCTCATCGCACCTCCTCGGTCGAGCTGTGAGCGGAGCCACGAGCATCGAGCCAGTCGGCCTCGAGACGCCCCTCGGGGCGTGCGACGTGGAGCCGCTGAGGAGCGGCGACCTCGTGCGCCTCTACGGGGTCGTCTACACCGCGCGCGACGCGGCCCACGCGCGCATGAAGGAGGCTATCGAGAAGGGGGAGCCGCTGCCGTTCGACCCCGAGGGACAGGTGGTCTACTTTACCGGTCCGGCCCCGGCGCGCCCCGGAAGCACCCTGGGGCCTGCGGGACCCACGACCGCTTCGAGGATGGACGCGTACTCGCCCCTCCTGATCGAACGCGGCTTGAGGGGGATGGTCGGCAAGGGCGCGCGCTCGGAGAGGGTGCAAGGGTTTATGCGCAAGCACGGTTGCGTTTACTTCGGCGCCGTGGAGGGCACGGCGGCGCTCCTGGCCGACCGCGTAAAGGAGGCCGAGGTGGTCGCCTACGAGGACCTCGGCCCCGAGGCGGTCCGCCGGCTCGTCGTCGAAGACTTCCCCGTCGTCGTGATCAACGACCTGCGCGGCGGCGACCTCTACATCGAAGGCAGGGCGCGGTGGCGCCGGAGCGGGTCAGTCTAGCTCGCGGTTCATCCTCGCGCTGGTTGGCGTAGAATCCCCGGTGTCCTTGAGTGGCGCATAGACGGGAGTCCAGGTAGAGGCCATGATCGGGTACAAGGAGGCGAAAGAGGCGCTTGGCCGCCCGCGCTCGCTCGAGGTGCCCCTCGTCCTGGCGAGCGCGGCGGTCATGATCGTCGTCGGCCCCATGCGGGGCCTTCTCGAGGCCTATCCCATCGTCGCCTTCGCAGGCACGCTCTTCCTGTTCGTGATGCCAGGGCTCTTGGTCTCGCACTGGTTCTTCGCCGACCGTTTCTCCGGCGCCGCCCTGGTACCCGCCTCGTTCGTGATCAGCGCGGGCATCTTCGGGCTCGCGGGCGTCCCAGTGCTCCTGGCGCACCTGAGCTTCGACGCGTACCTGTGGGTCATCGGCGCGGTGCTCGCGTCATTCCTAACGGCGGCCATGATCGTGGCCGTCCGCAGACGCCCGGACCGACAGGAGGACGACGTCCCGCACGAAACCTCCGGCCGGTGGCTCTGGATACCTTTCCTGCTGCTCGGCGCGGCCCTCGCGGCAGCCTCCGGATGGAAGGTGCCGCACCCGTACAACGACCTCTGGGTCTACCTGGCCTACGTGCGCGACTTCCTGGAGGCAGAGAGGCTCGCCGTACGCGAGCCTTACTTCGACCAGGTAACCGAGCTCTCGCGCGCCCAGATCAACGGCTGGTTGCTGCAGCAGGCCGCCCTGTCCCACATCTCCGGCATAGACCCGGTCGTGCTGGTGCTCGACTACCTGGCCCCGACGCTGGTCTTCGTCTCCTTGCTCGCTTTCTATGCCCTGGCCCGGACGCTGATGAAGAGCGAGGCGGCGGCGCTGCTGTCCGGCTGCCTGTACGCCCTGTTCTTACTTGTCTACGTCGAGCCCTCCGTTTTCACCTTCGGCGGCGAGTTCATCAGCCGCATAACGGAGGATAAGTTCGTCGCGAAGTTTCTCTTCTTACCCGTCTCGCTCGCCTTCGCCTTCGCCTTCGTAGAGAGCCGCGCGCCGCGCTACCTGGTCGCCTTCGCGTTCACCTGCTGGTCGGTGATGACCACGCACCCCGTGGGGTTGGCGATAATCGGCCTGTGCGTGGCGGGGTTCGGCCTCGTCCACGTCGCCCTCAACTGGCGCAGGCGGGAGGCCTGGACGACGATGGTCGCCCTGGCGGTCGCGCTCTGGAGCGTCGTACTCGTCCCCGCCCTCTACGTGCTCGGCACGGGGAACTCGCTGACCGCCGTGCTGAGCGACGCGGACATAAACTCCCACGAGCCCGAGGTGCTGGCCAACATGGTGTTCGTGAAGCCGTGGTGGAAGCACATCCTCGAGCTCGATGGCGGCTACTACATAATGCATCCCTCGCTGATACTGAACCCGGCGATACTGACGGCCTTCGTGCTCGGGGTGCCGTTCCTGCTGTGGCGCCTGAAGAAAAGCCTCGCGGCCCAGCTGCTCTTCGGGACGCTCGCCCTGGCCACCATCGTGTGCTACGTGCCCCCTGTCGCCACGTTCGTGGGGGACAGGATCGTGCTCCCCGGCCAGCTGTGGCGCCTGGCGTGGCCCATCCCTCTGGCCGCCGCGCTGAGCCTCGGGTGGGCGGCCTTCTCGGCGACGGTGCTGGCGGGGAGGGGACTGAACAGGCTCGGCACCCCCCGCGGCGCCACCCGGCTCCTCCCCCTCCTGCTCGTGGCGGGACTCGTGGCGGCGGCGTGGCCGTCCGCCGTAGAAGGCGCCAGGGACGTCTACCGCTCGGGCCAGAACGGTGGGCCGGCAGGGAGGTCGTGCGTAGCACCCGTCTACCCCTGGCTCGGGGAGATCCTGGACAGGCCGAGCGTCGTCCTCGCCCCCGACCTCGAGAACACGTGCATCCCGGCATACGCGGCAAACGCAAACGTGGTGACCCTGAGGGGAGGATCGATCCTGGGCGTCCTGCCCGAGTTGGAGGAGCGCACGGGCGGACGGGTCGAGGTACCGCAGGGCGTCACGGACGTGCGGATCTTCTTCAGCGGTCCCACCGACGAGGAGATGGTCGCCATCCTGCGCCGATACGACGTAGACTACGTCTTGGTGCCGACCGGATCCCGCCTCGGAGACCGCGAGAGATCTCTCCTGTACGATCGCCTGCGGTCCACACCTCTGTTTGTCGAATGGAGGACGCCCGGGGACGGATACGCCGTCTTTGCCGTGGACGAGAGGAGACTCGAGGCGTTCGGGTAGAGGTGCCTCCGGATAGCGGACGGCCTTCCTCAGAGCGCCTCGGAGCAGCCCTCCGCGATCAGGCGCCCCACCTTCTGGACGTACTCCTCCTGGGGCATGCCCTTGCGCTCGAGGCCTCCCTCTTGGCTCAGCCCCTGTCGTGCTGACCGAAGACCGCAAAGTGGGCTGTCCTGCACGAGAGCGACTGCATGCACATAGCGCACTACTCCGACCCGGACGTTGGCTTGACAGACAGGCCCAAAATCTGTGCACCGTCTGGTGCGCTCTTGAAGGCGTGGGATGAGAAACGCGGAATTACGTGGACACGCTCTGCGGTGCTTGTTTCGGGTAGCTAACGCTGGCCTATACTCGGCAAGGCTCTTGCGGGATCCTGGCCCGTTTTCGTGCTCCGGCCTATCCTCTGGAGACACGAGGAAGGCCGAGAGCTACCCTTCCTGTCAAGCGGTTGGCGCCCGAGATGGTACTGACTTCCAAAGAAGACGCAACCTCATTCTCATGTTCAGCGTTGTGCCTGGTAAGAGCGGCTACTAACATGCCCAACAAGAGGCTGGCGGAAGTACGCGGAGGTTGCTAATCCTTCGTGGAAATCCCCCTCCAAGCAACCCGCCAGACTCCTATTGTTGGGCCGGGGTTCGGTAGGCGTCCGTTCGTTCTACCACTGACCTCGGCCCTCCGTTATCAGAGCCTACGCTACCAAGGGTGGACGGGACATCCCCCAAATGAGTGATTTTTGCTGTTGCTTGTCATTGCAAGGGGACCGCTAGATGTATAAGTGGCTTAGTCGCCGAGTTGCGTAGAAGAGGTTCTCCTCAAAGCGTACCCTAGAAGCGGGTCGGGGTCCTACGGGGCCCCGGCCTTTCTCTCGTATATGGTCAAATCTAGCTCATTTGGGGGATACGTTCCGCCCCACTGCGGAATATGATACACTCGTCACTAATACACTTGGCGGGGCGGTGAAGGCTCTCCCTTCCAGAAGGATTAAGTAGAGGGGCAGATGCTTAGGACCGCAGCCAATAAGGTAGCACGGGTGAGCGGGATAAGGACCCTCGCCTGCTCTCTGCTTGCTGTGTTGGTTGCCGCCTCAACTAGCGTGCTTCTTGCGGCCAATCCAAGGGGATCGTCCGCTTAACCCGGTAGCATAGAGCCCGGCGGGAGAGAGACGGGTAAGAAAGCACGCTCTCAGGGAAGCCGCGAGCAGCGATGTTACCATTCGCTACATGCAACGACCTCGCATAGACGACCGCTATGACCCCGGCGAGCTCCTTGGTGGCGGCGGGATGGCCGAAGTGTACCTGGCCCACGATCAGGTCCTCGGCCGGGACGTAGCGCTCAAGATCCTCAGGGGACAGTACGCCAACGAAGAGGGGTTCGTCGAGCGCTTCAGGCGCGAGGCGAAGAACGCCGCGGCGCTAAACCACCCCAACGTCGTGCAGGTCTACGATCAGGGCTCCACCGGGGACGGTACCTACTACATAGCGATGGAGTACGTCCCGGGCGTCACGCTCGCCGAGCGGCTGAAACGGGAAGGCCCACTGGAGCCAGGCGAGGCCGCTGGCGTGGCCGCGCGGGTGGCCGAGGCCCTCGCTGTCGCTCACGAGCGCGGCATCATCCACCGCGACATAAAGCCGCAGAACGTGCTGCTCACAGCCTCGGGCGGCGCCAAGGTGGCCGACTTCGGGATAGCGCGCGCCGCCTCGGCCGAGACGGTTACGGAGACGAGCCTGATCCTGGGCACCGCCTCGTACATGTCCCCGGAGCAGGTGCGCGGCGAGCGCGTTGGCCCAGCCAGCGACCTGTACTCCTTAGGCGTCGTTCTCTACCAGATGCTCACAGGCGAGCCCCCCTACACCGCGGACAACCCCCTCGCCACCGCGATGAAGCACCTCGAGGAGCCGCCACGTCATCCCCGGGAAGTGAACCCTGCGGTGCCGGAGAGCCTCGACGCCATGACTGCGAAGCTGCTCGCCAAGGACCCAGAGGATCGCTACGCGAGCGCGGCCGAGCTGGCGGAGGACCTCTGGCGCGTGCGTGACGGACTACGGCCTCTCGCCGCGGGTCTCGTCGAAGGGTCGACCGCGCGGATGCCCCGGGACACCGCACAGACGCGCGTAGCTCCAGTCGCGTCCGGGAGCGGAGCGACCGGGAGCCGCTCGCGAAGGCGCAATCTTTTGCCCCTCGTGGCTGTGCTCATCGGCGTTATCCTGCTGGGCGGCCTCGCGTGGGCCCTTTCCTCGGAGCTCTCGAACCCGGACTTGTCGGGCGGGGCGGCGCGGATCGAGGTGCCAGATCTGTCAGGTCTCTCACGGGATGAGGCCCGGGCGCGGCTCGAAGAAGCCGGACTCCGGCTCGGCTCTCGGGACGAGGCAGCAAGCGCCGGCGTCAACCTCGGCGCGGTGATCGAGCAGGTCCCCTCGGCCGGTTCCGAAGCGGAGCGGGGCAGCGCAGTGGACGTCGTGATGGGTACGGGTCCGGCTGCGGAGCCCACCACGCAGTCGTCGCCATCCGCGTCGCCCTCTGCCTCGCCCTCGGCACCCTCCACGACATCGGCCTCGGCTTCGCCACAGGCCGATGCCGCTGAGCCGGCGCAGAACCCCGAGGCAGCGCAGGAGAGGGCGCAAGAGGCAGCCGATCGGGCGAAGGAGCTACGAGCACAGGCCAACGAACGCGAGAAGGAACTGAAAGAGGCGCAGAAGGATCGCAATAAGGGGAAGGATTAGGAAGCCACGGCGGAGGGCTCGCATGGGCCGTGCGAGCCCTCCGCCGTGCGGCTGGTCAGCCCCCTTCGGGGCTACCCGGCTCGAAGCGGAGGGCGGCGGAGTTGATGCAGTAGCGCTTGCCAGTCGGCGCCGGGCCGTCGTCGAAAACGTGGCCCTGGTGTGCCCCGCAGACGGCGCAGTGGACCTCGGTGCGGCGCATGAAGAGGCTGCGGTCCTCCTCGGTCTCGACATTCTCCTCGTCCACCGGCTCCCAGAAGCTCGGCCACCCCGTCCCGGAGTCGTACTTCGCCTCCGAGCTGAACAGCGGGGTCCCGCAGGCCACGCACGCGTAGACGCCCTCCCCCTTGTGGTCCCAGTACTCGCCCGTGAAGGCCCGCTCGGTGCCCTCCATGCGGGTCACGCGGTACTGCTCGGAGGTGAGCTGATCCTGCCACTCCTCTTCAGACTTCCGTATCTTTCTCGGCGTATCTCTCATATCCGGATTCTAGCACGGCCCTCCGAGCGGGAGGTGCTTGCATTGCGGAACGGGGGTTCGCGGGAGAGGGATGCTTTTCGCGGGTTAAGAGAACGGGGTTCGGAGGGCCTACGTTCCAGAATATGCGTTTGATCTCTCAGCACCGGAACGTAGGAAGATTTCCGCGCTGGCCAGCCGTACGGAAGGGCCGGTGGGCCCCCTCCCAGTCAGCCACCGACCTGGCACTATCCTAGCGAAAGTTGCCGGGGTATGCTTGCGGATGTTTAGATCCCGCGCAGGCGGGTATGCTCATACAGCACGTTCGGTGGCCCACAGAGTGAGAAAACTTTGTGTTCCCCCTCCAAAGCCGCCGGGCTACCATACGAGGCCGGGGTTTCGATGCCCCGGCCTTACCTTCCTCAAGGCGTCCTTCACGCCACCTCCGACAGGACCGCCTTATGGATCTCGAAGTCTTCCTCGCCGAAGAGGACGAACCTGACGAGGCGTACGTTATCCAGGCGTTGTGTCTCCTCCACCACCGTCTGCAGCGCCACCTTCGCGGCCTCCTCGACGGGGTAGCCGAATATGCCGGTGGAGATCGCCGGGAAGGCGACGGATTCTATCTCTCGCTCCTCGGCGAGCGCGAGCGAGTTGCGGTAGCAGCCGGCCAGGAGCTCGGCCTCGGGGCGGTCCCGGCCGTAGACGGGGCCCAGAGTGTGGATCACGTAGCGGTTCGGCAGCTCGTGGCCGCCGGTGATGACGGCCTCGCCGGGGCCTATGGGGGCGAGGGGTCGCGCCTCTTCTTCAAGCCCGGGGCCCGCGGCGCGGTGGATCGCACCAGCCACCCCTCCCCCGCTGCGTAGCTCGGCGTTGGCCGCGTTGACGATCGCGGTCACGTCTTCCTGCGAGGTTATATCCCCCCTGACGCACTCGACGGTTACGGCGCCCACCGTTCGTCTCACCGGCTGCTCCCTTCCTTTTCGTAGGCCGCTTCGCCCGCCCGCCAGACGGCCTCGACCGAGAGGTCGGCACCGAGCACAGCCACGTCGGCGTCGTAGCCGGGGGCGAGTCGGCCCTTGCGTCTGCCCTCCCCGACGAGACGTGCGGGTGTGGTCGAGGCCATGCGGGCTGCCTCGGGGAGGGTACAGCCCGTGAAGGCCAGGATGTTGCGGAAGGCCTCGCTCATGGTCAGTACACTGCCGGCGATCGCGCCGCTTCCTAAGGTGGGGACACCGCCGTCCAGGTAGACGGTCCGGGCGGCGAGGCGGTACACACCGTCCCCCATGCCGGCGGCAGCTATGTCGTCGCTGACGAGGCAGACGCGGTCCGGGCCGAGCATGCGGAACGCGAGGGCGACCATCTCGGGGTGGACGTGGAGCCCGTCGCCTATGAGGCCGCAGACGACCCTCGGGTGGGCGAAGGCGGCACCGGGGAGACCGGGGTCTCTGTGGTGCATGGCGCTCATGGCGTTGAAGAGGTGGGTGACGCCGGCCACCGACGCGTCGAACGCCTCATAGGCCACCTCGAAGGGGGCGCCGGAGTGGCCTGCGGAGACGACCACGCCGCGGCTCGAGGCGAGCGTCATCAGCTCTTCCGCCCCCTCGAGTTCGGGAGCGAGGGTGACCATACGTACCGGGCCGAGGTCGAGAAGGTGGGCGAGCAGGCCGGGATCCGGCTGCACGATATGGGCGGCGGCGTGCGCGCCCTTTTTGTCCACGTTTATGAAGGGTCCCTCGAGGTGGACGCCGAGCGGCTCCGCGCCCGACGAAGGTCCCGTCGCGGCGAGCACGGGCAGAACCTCCTCGTAGAGGCTCTGCGCGGAGGAGATGACGGTCGGCAGATACGAGGTGGTCCCGGTCGCAAGGAGGGCTTTCGAGAGCTCTGCCGCCCGGAGGGGTTCTGTGGCAACGTCCACGCCGAAGGCGCCGTTGACCTGCAGGTCAACGAAGCCAGGCAGGAGCAGGTAGTCCGTATATTCGTGGACCTCCCCAGCGTCGCCCAGCAGCGAGTCGTCCGGGCTCACGTCAGCGATGAATCCCCCCTCGAGCAGGACGGTACCCCCGGGCCAGATCTCGTAGTCCGTGACCACCTGCCCCCGGAGCGCCACGAGCTTCCCCTCCGACTCTCTCATGCTTTCCCCCTGACCAGCGCCTGCGGCGTGAACTCCTCTATGGCGGGAGCAGGGCGCACGTCGGGGACGCGCGCCAGCAGGAAGATACCCAGAGCCATGATCACGGCGAGCGCTCCGATGGAGATCCTGTAGGCCCTCCCCTCGAGCCCCCCGAAGACGGCGAGCAGCAGCGCCGTGAGCGCGGGCCCGAGGACGGCCGAGAACCTGCCGGCGAGCGAATAGAGCCCGAAGAACTCGCCGAGTTTCTCGGGCGGCGAGAGGGCGACGAGCATGACCCGGCTGACGGTCCAGGTTCCGCCGAGCGCTACCCCCACGAGCGGTCCGACGAAGAACAGCGTCCAGGCGGCGGGGGCGAGGGCCGTAAGCACGATGGCGACGAGCCACAGGGCGAGCACGACGAGCAGCGTCCTCTTCGGCCCGGCCCTGTCCGTGGCGATCCCCGAGACGGCCGACCCCACGACGGCGAAGACCGTCGAAAAGAGGAGCAGGTTCCTGACCTCAGCGCTCACCATCCCGAAGACCTCCCGACCGTAGAGCGCCATGTTGGAGATCGCCGTGTTGGCCGCGTCCATGTACAGCACGGTGGCCAGGATGAACGTCCCCATCCCCGCGTAGCCGCTGCGCAACCTTCCCAGCGTGCGGACGACGTCGCGGTAGGCTGCTCCGAGCGAGACGGGGCGCGGCGGTCGCACCGCCGGGTCGGGGACGAAGAAGAACGCCGGCAGGCTGAAGAGCAGATACAGGAAGGCCGTCGGCAGGAAAGCGTTCTGGTTCTGCTCGGCGCCGGTCTCGGCCCAGCCGCCGAAAGGCCCGAGGATGGAGCGCACGGCCTCGCCGCCGGAGACGAAGAAGGTCAGGACTACGAGGGCCAGGATGGTGCCTACGTAGCCAGCGGCCGTGCCGTATCCGCTGATCCTGCCCGCCCCGCGCCCCACCGCGACCCCCGGCAACAGCGCGTTGTAGAAGACGAGCGCCGACTGGTAGGCGAGGTCCGCAGCCACGAACAGAGCCACCCCCACCACGACCCCGCCCGCGACGTCGAGCGCCGCCGTGAGCGCGACCGAGGCGAACGTAAGGGCCACCAGGTAGGGGACCCGGCGCTGCCTCAGGTCGGCGACCGCGCCCAGCAACGGAGCCGTAAAGAGCACCAGGAGCGCCGAGACGGCCGTGGCTGCGTTGACGAGTGGGGCGCCGTTTCCGACCTGCGTATCCACCCACAGCGGAAAGAACACCGTCAGGATGCTCACAGAGAAGATCGTGTTCGCGAAGTCGTAGAGGACCCAGGCCCAGACAGCGAGCGCTTTGGAGCGGTCAGCCATCAGCCTTCAGCTTCACCCGTTCGTCCCCTACCTCGTCTCCGCTTGCGGCAGTATACAGCGGTCGATTCTCGGAGGTTCGTCAAGCGTGCGAGGGCAGCGAATAGTAGCTCTTGCTGATAGCTAACAGCTCGAGCGCTCGGCGTCAGCCGAGCGCGACATCCAGCGTCATCATCACCGCGAAGCCGACCATGAGGGACATCGCTGCTATGTCCGGGCTTCCTCGCTTGGCCTCGGGGACGAGCTCCTCGGCGACGACGAAGATCATGGCGCCCGCGGCGAAGGCGAGGGCGTAGGGCAGGATGGGCCTCGCCAGGATCACGGCCGCCGCCCCGAGAACACCCGCGACCGGCTCGACCACCGCCGAGAGCTGGCCGTAGAAGAAGCTCTTCGCGCGAGACATCCCCTCGCGCCTCAGGGGCATGGCCACCGCCGTGCCCTCGGGGAAGTTCTGGAGCCCGATGCCGATCGCGAGCGCCACCGCCGCGCCTAGAGAGGCCCCGGGCACCCCCTCCGAGATGCCGAGGCCGACCGCCCCGAAGGTGACGCCCACCGCAAGCCCTTCGGGGATGTTGTGCAGGGTTATGGCCGACACCAGGAGCACGCTGCGGCGCCAGCTCGTGTGGATGCCTTCCGCCTCGTACATCTTCATCCCGGGGTGCAGGTGCGGGAGCAGTCGGTCCAGGAGCCGCAGGAAGACGCCGCCGGCGAGAAACCCGATGACCGGCGGCACCCACTCGGGCAGAGATCCCGCTTCGGAGAGCTCTATGGCCGGCGCCAGCAACGACCAGAAGCTGGCGGCGATCATGACCCCCGCGGCGAACCCGAGCATCGCGTCCAGCAACTTGCGGGGTACGTTCTTGGTCCCGAACACAAGCGCCGCCCCGAGCGCCGTCATCCCCCACGTGAAACACGTGGCCAGAAGCGCCTGCACGATGGGCGACAACCCCGCGAAGAGATCTATCATCGCGCCCCTGCTGCGGGCGTTCCCTGTCCGGTGGCCAACACGGCCACATTGATAGCACGCACCAGCCCGTCGCGAAAGAGGGCCACCACTAGACGAGCAACGCCGTCGCGTACATTATGGCGACCCCGACCACGAACCCGCCCAGGTTGGGAGCTGAGAGGACAGGGGTCTTTGTCCGGGCCGAGTCTTTGAGGAGGAGCCGCGTAACCTCGTAGATGACCTGAAGGATGGCCCCGGCCCCGACCGCCAGGAAGATGGCCGCCAGCAGATTGGAGAAGGCGAAGCCCCCGATCCAGGTCCCCACGATGGCCGGCCCCCCGCCGAGCAACGCCAGCCACACGAAGTGCACGAGGCGCGGCCTCTCCCTCAAGATGGGCGCGGCGATGCCGACCCCCTCGGTGATGTTGTGCAGCGTGAAGCCCACGACCAGGAAGACACCGAGCGCCGCCTCCCCTAGGGCGAACGCCGCCCCGATGGCGAGCCCCTCCCCCAGGTTGTGCAGCCCTATCCCAAGCGCTATCCGGTACGAGGTGCCGAGCCGGCTCGACTCCTCGCGCCCCCGCCGTAGCAGCCGCTCGGTCCCCAGGAGCCCGAGCAGCGTGAGCAGGGTCAGCAGGATCACGAGCGGGATACCGGAGAAGATCCCCGGCAGCGCGGCTGCGACCTCCACCGCCTCCTCCAGCGTGTCCACGACGAGGAAGGCGAGCAGCCCCACCGTCAGCGCCAGCACGAAGTTCATGCCAGAAGTTCCCAGCCGCCTCAGGAACGGGTACCAGAGCAGCCCCAGGGCTACCGGGATCACCCCGACATAGGTCCCGATGAGCGCGTAGCGCCAGAAGGTCTCGCCCGAGAACTGCGGCGTGAGGACGGCCACCGGTACTTCCGCGTCGAAGGTGGTCCCCGTGCTCGTGATGAGGACTATCTCGTAAGCCTCGCCCTCGACCCACGAGTACGGGATGGTCACCGTCGCAGACCCCAACCGCGGGATAGTGCTGTCCGGGTCCGCCTTGAAGTCCCAGATCGCGTCGTTCACCACGACCTGACTCAAGGTCACGGGCTCGGGCCCGCCGTTCCTGACCTCGAGGACGAACTCGTTCTCCGTCGGCAAGGCCACGCGCTGCACGCTGAGGTCCTCCACGGGCGGCGCGTCTTCGCGTCCCACCCCCGCCCCGTTGAGCACTATGAAGGCCAGCAGCACCCCGAGGCCCAGGAGCGGCACGAGCCCAAGGAGCACCCAGCCCGCTCCACGCTCGCTCTTCCCCATCTCTACCCCTCCACCACGTCGAAGAGACCCATCCAGCCGAGCTCGGCGAACTCGCTGACGTGGGCGTGGAACATGAACCTGCC
>OBLS010000354.1_pt1 | contig 15977 bp, 17 predicted proteins | sample 1519901 | NCBI WGS metagenome assembly OBLS01 (sample SAMEA3113585, study PRJEB22503) | soil metagenome | reverse complement strand
CGGCGGGCGCCGGCATCCTCGGCGACGGCGGCGGTCACTGGCGCACCTCCGTTGGCCGGGCACCGAGGCCGAGGTCCTGCTCGAAGGCCCAGGCGGCCCGGAGCATGGTCGCCTCGCCCAGCGCCGGGGCGATCAGCTGGAGCCCGACGGGCAGCCCGTCCGACAGCCCGGCCGGCACCGAGACGGCGGCGTTGCCGGCCAGGTTGACCGGGATGGTGAACACGTCGTTGAGGTACATGGCCAGCGGGTCGTCGGCCTTCTCGCCGATCGGGAAGGCCACCGTTGGCGCGGTCGGCCCGACCAGCAGGTCGAAGCGCTGGTAGGCGTCGTCGAGCTCGCGCCGGACCAGGGTCCGGACCTTCTGGGCCTGGCCGTAGTAGGCGTCGTAGTAGCCGGCCGACAGGGCGTAGGTGCCGAGCATGACCCGCCGCTTGACCTCGGCCCCGAAGCCGGCCTGGCGGGTCCGCTGCATCATGTCGACCACGTCGGCCGAGTCCTTGGCCCGCAGCCCCCAGCGGACCCCGTCGTAGCGGGCCAGGTTGGAGGAGCACTCGGCCGGGGCGATCAGGTAGTAGGCGGACAGGGCGTACTCGAACGACGGCAGCGAGCACTCCTCGAGCCGGGCCCCGAGCCGCTCCAGCCGCTCAAGGCCCTCGCGCACCCGGGCCAGCACGCCCGGCTCGGTGCCCTCGAGGAACAGCTCCTTGACCACCCCGACCCGCAGGCCGTCCACCCCGTCGGTGAGCCGCGAGGTGCAATCGACCGGCACGTCGGGGATCGAGGTCGAGTCCATCGGGTCGTGGCCGGCGATCGTCTCCAGCAGGGTGGCGGCGTCGCGCACGTCGCGCGCGAACGGGCCCACCTGGTCAAGCGAGGAGGCGAAGGCGATCAGGCCGTAGCGGCTGACCAGCCCGTAGGTCGGCTTGACGCCGACGATGCCGCACAGGGCCGCCGGCTGCCGGATCGAGCCGCCGGTGTCGGTGCCGATCCCGAGCGGGGCCTGACCGGCGGCCACCGCCGCGGCCGACCCGCCGCTGGAACCGCCCGGTACCCGGTCCGTGTCCCAGGGGTTGCGGGTCGGCCCGAACCCGGAGTTCTCGGTGGAGGAGCCCATGGCGAACTCGTCCATGTTGGTCTTGCCGAGGATCACGACCCCGGCCTCGCGCAGCCGGCGGACGACGGTGGCGTCGTACGGCGGCACGAACTCCTCCAGGATCCTCGACCCGGCGGTGGTCCGGACCCCCTTGGTCACCAGCACGTCCTTGAGGGCCAGGGGCACGCCGGCCAGCGGGCCGAGCCGCTCGCCCCGCTCCCTGGCCGCGTCGACCTCAGCGGCGGCCTCGAGGGCCTGGTCGCCGGTGACGATCAGGAAGGCGTGGAGCCGCTCGTCGGTGGCCGCGATCCGCTCCAGGGCGGCCTCGGTGGCCTGGACGGCCGTGGCCGCGCCGCTGGCGAACCGCTCGGCCAGCTCGTGCCCGGTCAGGTCGGCCAGGGAGCCCGGGCCCGGGGCGGCCGGGCTCACGGGGCCTCCTCGATGATGCGGGGCACCTTGAACCGGTCCTGCTCGATCTCGGGGGCGGTCGACAGCGCCTCCTCCCGGGTCAGGCAGGGCCCGGGCACGTCGTCGCGCCAGGCGTTCACCCGGGGCAGGGGGTGGGCGGTCGGCGGCACCCCTTCGGTGGGCAGCCGGGTGATCTTGTCGGCCTCCTCCAGGATCACCGACAGCTGGGCCTGGAAGCGGTCGAGCTCCTCATCGGTCAGGGCGAGGCGGGCGAGACGGGCGACGTGCTCGACGTCAGCACGGCTGATCGGCATGGACGAATCCTTCGAACGTTCCGGCGGTCGGCCGAGTCTACCGTTGCCCCTCCGACGGTTGCCTGGGGATTTCCACGGCCAGCTCGACCACGAACCCGTCCGGGTCCTGGACATGCACCGTCCGGTGCCCCCACGGCCGGTCCACCGGCCCCTTCAGGACGGTCACCCCCGCCGCCCGCAGCCGCTCCGCCTCGGCGTCCACGTCCTCGACCAGGAACACCACTTCCCCACCGGGCTGGCCGGGCGCCTCCGCCCCCTGCCCGGTCAGCTCGTCCAGCCGGTCCCGCGCGTACAACCCGAACTTCGTCCCCTGGGTCGCGAACTCGACGTACCCGTCCCCCTCCAGCTTGAACGGCACCCCGATCACGTCCCGGTAGAACGCCACCGACCGCTCCAGGTCAGCCACGAACAGGATCACGTACCCGACACGTTGCATGGGCCCATCCAAGCACAGGAGCCGCTACGAACCCCACCAGGAGGCGTTCCAGGTGAGGGCGGAGAGGGTGGCCTGGCCGGAGAGGCTGGGGTGGAAGTAGTCGAGCTTGGAGACCATGGAGCGGGTGAAGGCGTAGTCGTAGGTGAGGTAGTTGTCGAAGCGGCAGTTGGACCAGGTGGCGCAGACGGACTCGAGGACCTGGTTGAGCTCGGCCTGGCGGTCGATGACGGCCTGGCGGTCGGCGGGCGAGTTGAAGAAGTTGAGCATCGAGGGGCAGATGCCGGCGGCCTGCCAGACGGTCTGGGCGACCGGGTTGGTGCGGAGGATGCTCCAGAGCTGGTGGAGGTTCGGGATCGAGGCAACGAACACGTGGCTGGCCGGGAGGCCGGTGCGGAGGATGTCGAGGGTCTCGGTGAACTGGGCGCGGAAGGTGGCCGTTGGGGTGAGGGTGCCGTCCCAGCCGCAGAGGTCGTTGGCGCCCATGAGGATGGTGACGTACTCGGCGCCCTGGCCGACGGTGCTGCGGGCCTGGCCGGGGGCGTCGGCCATCTGGGCGCCGGAGACGGCGTTGTTCCAGCGGTGGCCGCGGATGGCGGGGTTCTGGGCGCGGAGGCGCTCGTAGTGGCTGGCGATGCCGTCCAGGGGCACGTTGCCGGTGGACCAGCTGTGGCCGGGCCAGTTGCCGAAGAAGCAGCAGACGTCGACGGCCTGGGTGATGGAGTCGCCGATGGCGGCCATCGAGTCGGGCAGGGGCGGCGCGGGGGTCGCGGCCACGGCGGCCGGGGGGCTCCCGGAGGTGGTGGTGGCCGAGGCGGAGGTGGCGGTGCCGAGGGTCGCCAGCACGAGGGCGACCCCGACGGCGAGCACGCGGAACGGTCTGGGCATCTCTGACCTCCCCGGTCGCGCGGAACGGGACGCTGGTCAGAGAATGACCGATTTAGCTGTTGCTGCCTAGATATACGCTTATGCGAGAACGCCCGGAGGCCCGGGGAAATGGTCGCAGACGGCGATCAGGCGCCGGTTGGGCTCAGGGGTAGTCGCGCTCGATCCGGCGCTCCTCGACCACGCGCTCCTCGGGGTAGGCGGTGGAGCGGCGGCGGTAGGGGGAGAAGCTGCTCCAGAACAACAGGGACAGGAGCAGGCCGACCACGCCGGCGACCATCAGGATGATGCCGACGGTGTTGATGTTGAAGCCCTCCGTGCTGACGTTGACCGCAAAGGTCAGGATGGCTCCGATCACCAGCAGGAAGATGCTGGCTCCGATGCTCATTGCGCCTCCTTCAAACCAAGCTCGATGTCTCCGGTCCGCCCTACCCGGTCGGGCCTCGGGGAAACCCCCGATCCGGACCGGGCGACCCTATCAGCGGGAGCCGTAGCTGGCGCGCAGCTCGGGGTCGTCGACGGCCAGCCGGACCGCCCCGGCGACCTGGAGCTGGAAGACGAAGCCGGCGAGCAGGCTGATCCCGGCGAAGGCCAGCAGCTCCCACTGGCGGTCGTAGAGCAGCTCCAGGACCAGCCCGGCGAACGCCGGGAGGAGGCCGAAGACCAGGGCCTGGCCGGCCCAGCCCATGGCCAGGCCGCGGAAGCCGATGGCCCGGGCCCGCTCGGCCCTCGGCTGGCGCAGGCGCGGGTCGGGGTGGTCGAGGGCCCGCTTGCCCACGACCAGCAGCCTGGCCGGGCGCAGGGCCAGCCAGGCCCCGGCCAGCACGGCCAGCACGGCCACGGCGACCACCGCGGTCACCGCCACCCCGGCGACCGGGGCGACGGCCGCCGACGGGCCGCCGAGCCCGTTGAGGCCGGCGTTGACCATCACCGCGCCACCACCATCCCGGCGAGCAGGAACGCGACCCGCACCGTGCGCACGATCGGCTCCGGGTCGGGCCCCCGGTCCCGCCCCGACGGCTCCGACCGCGACCCCTCCGGGTCCAGCGGGTGCCAGACGTCGCTCATTCGTCCTGCTCCAGCAGGGCGGTGAAGCCGGCCTCGTCGAGGGTGGGGACGCCGAGCTCGGTGGCGCGGGCCGCCTTGGAGCCCGGGTCGGTGCCGACGACCACGTAGGCGGTCTTCTTGGAGACGCTGGAGGCGACCCGGCCGCCGCGGTCCTCGATGGCCCGGGTGGCCTCGTCGCGGGTGAAGCCGTCGAGGCCGCCGGTGAGGACGAAGGACATGCCGGCCAGGGTCTGGGGCAGCTCGACCCCGGTGTCGCCGTCGGCCTTGGTGTTGACGCCCCCCTCGACCAGGCGGCGGACCAGGTCCTGGTTGCCGTCGTCGGCGAACCAGGCGGCCACGCTGGCGGCGATGGTGGGGCCGACCCCGCCGACGCCGGCCAGCTCCTCCTCGGAGGCGGCGGCGATCGCCTCGAGGGACTTGAGGCGGTTGGCGAGCAGGGTGGCCACGGTGCCGCCGACGTGGCGGATGCCCAGGCCGACCAGCAGCCGGTCCAGGGGGCGCTGCTTGGAGGCCTCGATCGCCCCCAGGAGGTTGGCGATGGAGCGGTCCTTGTAGCCGCCCAGGGCGGCCAGGTCGTCGGCGGTGATCCGGTAGATGTCGGCCGCGTCGTGGAGCTTGCCGGCCTCGATCAGCGCGGCCACCGTCTTCTCGCCCAGGTGCTCGATGTCCATGGCCCCGCGGCCGGCGAAGTGGACCAGGGTGCCCCAGCGCTGGGCCGGGCAGCCGGTGGTGTTGGGGCAGCGGGTGGCCGACTCCCCCTCCGGGCGGACCAGGGGCGTTCCGCACTCGGGGCAGGCCTTGGGGAACTTCCACCGCCGCAGCCGCTTGGGCCGCTTGGTGAGGACCGGGCCGACCACCTCGGGGATGACGTCCCCGGCCTTGCGCACGAACACGGTGTCGCCGGGGCGGACGTCGCGGCGGGCGACCTCGTCCTGGTTGTGGAGGGTGGCCAGGGCGACCGTTGACCCGGCGATCAGCACCGGCTCGAGCATGGCGAACGGGGTCGCGACCCCGGTCCGCCCGATCGACACCTGGATGTCCTTGAGCAGGGTGGTTCGCTCCTCGGGCGGGTACTTGTAGGCGATCGCCCAGCGGGGGGCCTTGGAGGTGCGGCCCAGCTCCTCCTGGAGGCCGCTGGCGTCGACCTTGACCACCACCCCGTCGATCTCGTACTCGAGGTCGTGGCGGTGCTCGGCCCAGTGGGCCACGAACGCCTCCACCTCCTCCAGGGTGGAGACGATGGCCGTCTGGCCGGCCACGGGCAGGCCGGCCCGCTCGCAGAAGCCCAGGAACGCCGAGTGGGAGGCGAAGCGCATCCCCTCGGCCAGCCCGAACGAGTGGCAGAGCATGGCCAGCTGCCGCGACCCGGTGACCTTGGGGTCCTTCTGGCGCAGCGAGCCCGAGGCGGCGTTGCGGGGGTTGGCGTAGACCTGCTTGCCCTCGTCGGTCATCTGCTGGTTGAGGGCCTCGAACCCCGAGGCGGGGAAGTAGATCTCCCCCCTGACCTCGAACGCCGGCGGCGGGTCGTCCAGGGCCAGGCGCTGGGGCACGTTGGCGATGGTGCGCACGTTGGGGGTGATGTCGTCCCCGACCCGGCCGTCGCCCCTGGTCGCGGCCCTGACCAGCCGGCCCCGCTCGTACTGGAGGGAGACGGCGACCCCGTCGATCTTGAGCTCGCAGACATAGGCCGGGACGTCGCCGACGATGCGCTCGGTGCGCCTGCCCCAGGCGGCCAGCTCCTCGGTCGAGAAGGCGTTGTCGAGCGACAGCATCGGCACCCGGTGGCGCACGGGCGCGAACGCCCCCGCCTGGACCGCCCCGACGGTCTGGGTGGGCGAGTCGTCGGTGCGCAGGTCCGGGTAGTCCCGCTCCAGCGTCTCCAGCTCGCGGAACAGCTCGTCGTACTCGGCGTCGGAGATGTCGGGGTCGCTGAGCACGTGGTAGCGGTAGAGCGCGTCCCGCAGCCGCGCCCGGAGCTCGTCGACCCGCCTGGCAGCCTCTTCGGCCGAAACTGGCACCCGTCCCCCTCGTCCGCTCGGCCCTTCTCCTGGTCACCCCAGTATCGCCCACCTGCCCGCCCGTTCGCCCCTCTCTGTCCACAACCCCGCGGCCGGTCGCGCCAAGGCGGAGGAGGCGTCCTATGCTGAACGTCGTGTTCGCTTCCCTGGGTCGCTTCGTCTACCGCCGCCGGGTGCCGGTGGCGCTGGCCTGGGTGCTGGTCCTCGGGGTCGGGCTGGGGGTCGGCGGGCAGGTGTTCGGCCGCCTCGGGACCGGCAGCGGGCTCCGCGACGACGCCGAGTCGGTGGTCGTGTCGGACCTGCTGGGGCGGGTCGCGGGCGGCGGGACCGGGATCACCGGGCTGGTCGACGGGCGCCCGGCCGCCGACCCGGCGTTCCGGGCCGAGGTGGCCGGCGCCGTCCAGGACCTGGAGGCCACCCCCGGGGTCGAGCGGGCCACCAGCCCCTGGATCAGGGGCGAGCCGGTCCCCGGCCTGGTGGCCAGGGACGGGCGGGCGGTGCTGATCCGGGTCGCGCTGGAGGACGGGCTGCGCGGCCCCGCCTACGAGCGGGCCGTGGAGCGGGTCGGCGAGCGGCTGCGGGCCGTCGACGCCCCCAGGGTGGTGGTCGGCGGGGAGGAGCGGGCCCGGGAGGAGTTCCAGGAGCAGGCCAGGAGGGACCTGGAGCGGGGCGAGGCCCTGGCCCTGCCGGTCATGGTGGTGCTGCTGTTCCTGGTCTTCCGGGGGGTGGTGGCCGCGCTCACCCCCCTGCTGGTGGCGGCCGTGGCCGTGGCCGGGGCGCTGCTCATCCTGCTCGGGGTGAGCGAGGTCGCCGACATCTCCGCCTACTCGGTCAACGTCATCACCATGCTCGGCCTCGGCCTGGCCGTGGACTACTCCCTGTTGGTGATCAGCCGCTTCCGCGAGGAGCGGGCGGGCGGCCTCGAGCTCCCGGAGGCGATCGAGCGGACCCTGGCCACGGCCGGCCGCACGGTCGCCTTCTCCGGGCTCACCGTGGCCGCCTCCCTGTGCGGGCTGCTGGCCTTCGCCGAGCCGTTCCTGCGCTCGCTGGCCTGGGGCGGGATCGGGGTGGTGCTGGTGGCCATGGTGGCCGCGGTCACCCTGGTCCCGGCCCTGCTCGGCCTCTGGGGCCGCCGCATCAGGCCGGGCCGGGCCGGCTCCTCCGACCACGGCGTCTTCTACCGGCTGTCGCGGCTGGTCCAGCGCTTCGCCCCGGTGATCGTGGTGGTGGTCGCGGCCCTGCTGATCCTGCTGGCCCTGCCCTTCCGCCACGCCCGGCTGCAGAACTCGGGCCTGGAGTCGCTCCCCCGCTCCTCGGACTCGCGCCAGCTGTTCGAGACGGTCGAGGCCCGCTTCCAGGGGGGCGGCACCGACCCGGTGGTGGTCGTGGTCGAGTCGGCCCCCGGGAACCCGCTGGTCGCCGACTACCTGCGCCGGGTCGAGGCGCTGGAGGGGGTGTCGCGGGCCGAGGCCCGCCCGGGCACCCCACCCCAGATCACCGTGCTCGACGTCACCCCCGAGGGCACCAGCGAGGGGCCGGTGGCGACCCGGCTGGTCGAGCGGATCCGGGCCCTGGAGCGGCCGGTCGCGGCCGGGGTCACCGGGCCGGCCGCCTTCCTGGTCGACTACCGCGACTCGCTCAGCTCGCGGCTGCCCTACGCCCTGGCCCTGATCGGGCTGGCCACCTTCGCCCTGCTGTTCCTGATGACCGGGTCGGTGGTGGTGCCGGTCAAGGCGATCGTGATGAACGTGCTGTCGCTCGGGGCCAGCTTCGGCGCCCTGGTCTGGGTGTTCCAGGACGGCCACCTGTCGGGGCTGCTCGGCTTCGACCCGCCGGGCATGGTCGACATCACCATCCCGGTGCTGATCTTCGTGTTCGCCTTCGGGCTGTCCATGGACTACGAGGTGTTCCTGCTCTCGCGGATCAAGGAGGCCTGGGACCAGACCGGCGACAACGACCGGGCGGTCGCCCTCGGCCTCCAGCGCACCGGCCGGATCGTCACCTCGGCGGCCGCCCTGATCGTGGTCGTGTTCCTCGGCTTCGCGGCCGGGGAGCTGCTGACCATCAAGGAGGTCGGCCTGGGCATGGCCATCGCCGTGGTGCTGGACGCCACCGTGGTCCGGATGCTGCTGGTCCCGGCGACCATGAAGCTGATGGGCCGCTGGAACTGGTGGGCCCCGCCGGCCATGCGCCGGTTCCACGCCCGCTACGGCCTGGGCGAGAACCAGGTCGAGCAGCCGCCTCCGGAGCATCCCCTTCCCGGCCAACAGGAGCGGGTAGGCTCGCTCCATGCCGGTCACTGACCCGCGGGGCAACGGGGCCGTCCAGCTGGTCGTGACCGACCTGGACGGGACGCTCTCCGATGCCGCCGAGCGCATCCACCCCGCCTCGGTCCAGGCGATCCGCGACCTGGAGGCCGGCGGGGTCCCGGTGCTGGTCGCCACCGGCCGGCGGCTGCGGATGGCCTGCGCGGTGCTGGAGGCGGGCGGCCTGACCGGGCCGGCGGTGGTGCTCGACGGCGCCCTCGGCCTCGACCTTCGCGACGGGCGGGTCTTCCACCAGGTCGCCTTCCCGGCCGCGGCGGCCGCCCGGGTGCTGGCGGCGTTCACCGCCGCCGGCCTGAGCCCGTGCGTCTACGTCGACCGGGAGGGGGTCGACCTGGTCGTCGGCGACCACCCCTCGACCCACCCCGACCACCTGGCCAGGGCCATGCCCTGGGTGGCCGTCGACGACCTGGCCCGCGTGGTCGCCGCCGAGCCCGTGTACGCGTTCGCGGTGGTCGGGCGGCCGGCGCCGCTGCTGGAGCCGGTGCTCCAGCTGGTCGGGACGGCCGGCAGCGCCAGCCTGGTCGGCGACCTGATCTACGGCGGCTCCACCGTCCAGGTCCGGCCGCCGGAGATCAGCAAGTGGAGCGGGGTGCTGGCCTACTGCGCCGAGCAGGGCATCGACCCCGGCCGGGTGCTGGCCGTCGGCGACGGCGCCAACGACCTCGAGCTGCTGGAGAGCGCGGCCGTGGCCTGCGTGGTCGACACCGCCGCCCCGGCCCTCCTGGCCCGGGCCGACCACCTCATCGGCCCCCCCGACACCGGCGGCTGGGCCGCCGTGCTGGACCTGGCCGCCCGCCCGGTCGGCGCCCCTGACCCTGGCCGTCAGCGCTCCAGGACGAGGGCCATCAGGAACGGGTAGTCGTCCTCACCGGGTTCCTCGAGGCGCCTGAGGATGAGGCCGGCGCCGAGGAACGCGTTGACCAGGTCGGCCAGCGGCAGGTGGTTGGCGCCCACCCGAGGCCGGATGCCGGCGTTGAACCCTGGACCGTGGCCATGCCAGCCGCGCGCCCGGTAGCCCTGATGGAGAAGGATCGGCCCGTGCGCTGGCCGTTCCGCGAACGGCTGCACGAAGCACGGGTGGGTGCCGACGTCGAGCAGCCGGCCGCCTGGCCGGAGCAGACGGGCCGCCTCGGCCGCGGTCCGGCCGAGGTCGTCCAGGTCGGTGTGGGCGAACAGGGAGACGACGGCGTCGAAGGTGCCGTCCGGGAACGGCAGCCTGCTCGCGTCGGCCTGCGCCAGGGAGGCGCCGCACCCGGCGGCTCGCCGGCGGGCGAGGCGGAGCTGGTCGCCGGAGACGTCGACCCCGATCACGCGCCAGCCGAGGGCGGTCAGGCCGGGGAGGAGGATGCCGGTGCCACAGGCCAGGTCGAGGCAGCGGCCATGGCCGGGGCCGAGCAGGCCGGCGACCGTGCTGGTGGCGGTGGCGGTGAGGGGCAGCCGGCGCATCTCGGCGTCGTACCAGTCGGCGAGGCCGTCGTAGCGCCGCCGGATGGTCTGGCCGTTGGCGGGCTGGGAACCCTCAGTCGTCGTCCTCGCCGCCGTCGTCGTCATCGTCGTCCCCGCCGCCTGGGCAGCCGGCGAGGAGCACGGTGGCGGTGGCCACCGCCAGCGAGCGGCCGGCGACCCGGAAGAAGGCGCGGCGGCTGGTGGGCGCTCCCATCTCGGTCCCTTCTCCTCGACCCGATGCTGGCCCAACCCTAACATCCGGCCGCGCGGGGGTCAGCGTCCGGTGAGGGCGTCGCGCAGGACCTCCCAGACGGCCGCCGGGTCGCTGCCGGCCAGGGCGCTCATGTGCCCGCAGGCCTCGTACCCCCAGGTCCAGAGGTCCTCGATGCCGGCCGCCCTGGCCGCGGCCACGGCGGCGCGGATGCCGGGCTCGTCGGACGGCTCCATCCGGAACCCCTGGATCCAGATCTGGGCCCCGACCCCGTGGTCGGCGGCCAGGCGGCCGACCAGCTCCGAGAACCGGGTCACGAACGGGCCGGCCGGCTCGCCGAAGGCCTTCCAGTAGGGGTCGGTGGCCAGGGTGCCCAGCCCGGGGAGGCCGGCCACCGCCGACCAGTCGGGCAGCCCGTGGAGGCCCCCGACCAGGGGCAGCAGGCAGACCGTGGTCGCCGCCCCCTGGGCCTGGCAGTGGGCGACCAGGTCGGCCACGAACTCGACCAGGCAGTCCTGGCGGAAGGCGAGCACCTCGTCGGTCAGCTCGGCCGGCATGGGGGCGCCGCCGTTGCGGTCGGCCCAGCGGGCCTGGCAGTGGCGGCAGCGGCAGCCCCAGCGGGCCGGGTCGAGGCCGAAGTGCTCGGGGTGGACCCAGTGCGGCTCGTCCCAGAAGACGTGGTCGGCGCCGGTGTCGATGGCCGCGTCGGCCCAGGAGCGGACGAAGGACCGCACGGCCGGGTTGTTGGGGCAGCCGGCCGGGGTGGCCCGGCCGTCGTCCAGCACCTGGCCGGCGTCGGGGTTGAAGGCGGTGAAGCGGCTCTCGGCCTCCCCGCCGAACATCTGGGCCACCCCCCAGGGGGCGATCTGGACCTGGAGGCCGGCGGCGTGGGAGGCCTCGACGATCCGGCCCATGCTCTCGCGGTAGTACGCCAGGTCGTTCTCGGTGAAGGTGTGCAGCACCCCGGTGAACCCGTCGGCGGCCAGCCCCTCCATGTCGGCGGCGACGTGGCGCAGGATCCGGTTGCCGAAGTAGGAGACGCCGATGCTCAACCTTTCACCGCTCCCGCCGTGAGGCCGCTGACCAGGCGCCGCTGCACCAGCAGGAAGAACACCACCGCCGGGATGGCGAACAGGGTCGACCCGGCCATCACCCCGCCCCACTCGGTGCCGTGGTTGGTGGTGAAGGAGGCCAGCCAGATCCCCAGGGTCTGCTTCTCGGGGCTGCGCAGCAGCACATAGGCGATCAGGTAGTCGTTCCAGACCAGGATGAAGGAGAACACCGCGGTCGCGACCAGCCCGGGCGCGACCAGCGGGAACAGGATCCGCCGGAACGCCCCGGCGCGGGTGCAGCCGTCGACCATCGCCGCCTCCTCGAGCTCCTCGGGGATGTTGACGATGAAGCCGCGCAGCGTCCAGATGGCGAACGGGAGCACGAAGGTCAGGTAGGTGACGATGATCCCGGCCAGCCGGTCGGTCTGGCCGGCCCGGTCCAGCATCAGGTAGATGGGGATGATCAGTGCCTCCAGCGGCACCATCTGGACCACGATCAGCATGACGACCAGGGCCGCCCGGCCGCTGAAGCGGAACCGGGCCGCGGCCAGCGCGGCCAGGAAGGCCAGGGCCAGCGAGATCACGATGGTGGCGATCACCACCAGGACCGAGTTGCGGACGTCCTGGAGGAAGTGGGGCTTGCCGATGGCCGAGCGGAAGTTCTCCAGCGTCCCCGGGATCGGCAGCCACTTGGGCTCGAACGAGAGGATGTCGACGCCCCGCTTGAAGCCGGTGGCCACCATCCAGTAGATCGGGAACAACGTGACCAGCAGCACCAGCACGGCGGCGGTGTTGTAGCCGGCCCTGGTCAGGCGCTTGCGGGTCATGGGCCCACCGCCCGCAGCATCTGGCGGACGTAGAACGAGGTCACCAGCAAGAGGAGCAGAACCATGATCACGGCGATGGCCGCCCCCTTGCCGTAGCGGGTCACCCCGAACGACTCGCTGTAGGACCAGATGCCGAGCAGGAAGTACTCGCGGCTGGGGCGCTGGTTGAGCAGCACCCAGATCTGGGTGAAGACCTTGAAGTCCCAGATGGTGGAGAGGGTGGCCAGGATCAGGAAGATCGGCTTCATCACCGGGAAGGTGATGTGCCGGAACACCTGCCACGCGCCGGCCCCGTCGACCCGAGCCGCCTCCTCGAGCTCGGCCGGGACCTGGGTCAGGCCGGCGTGCAGGGTGATGGCCACGAACGGCAGTGCCCCCCAGACGACCACGATCATGATCACCGTGAACCCCTGGAGCGGCTGGTCGAACCAGTTGTGCTGCTCGAAGCCATCGACCCCGAGCCGGGTCAGCAGCCAGTTCACCACCCCGAACTCGAAGTCGAACATCCACTGCCAGATCGAGATGGCGGTGAGGGTCGGCATCGCCCAGGCGGCCACCAGCCCGGCCGTGACCAGCACCCGCATGGGCCGGGCCAGGTTGCGCAGCAGCAGGGCCACCAGGGTGCCCAGCCCCATGGTCAGCCCGACGGCCACGCCGGCGAACACCATCGTCCTGGCCACCACCGTCCAGAAGAACGGGTCGGTGAGGATGTCCTGGTAGTTGCGGAGGCCGATGAAGGTCCCCCGGCCGGCGAACAGCTCCTTCAGCCCGTACTGCTGGAAGGACAGGGAGAGCAGCCGGTACAGCGGGAACCCGAGGATCGCCGCCAGCACCAGCAGGGCCGGGGCGAGCAGCGTGTACGGCACCAGCGGCCGCAGCCGCCTGGCCCTGGCCCCCGGCCGTCGCCGGGGCGCGGGCGGCCGTTCGGCGGGCGTGGCGCGCCGCCGGGACGACGGTGGTCTCGTCTCGACGGCGCGCACGGTCACAGCCTCCCGCTCGTCCAGGTCAGGAACCGGCGTTGAGCGTTTCGGTGATCCGGGTGCTGGCTTCCTTGGTGGCGTCGGCGACCGACGCACGCTCGGTGAAGATCGAGACCAGCATGTCGGGCAGGATGTTGGCCGCCTCGACGTTCGCCCAGTTGGGCGAGGTCGGGGTGAAGCGGCTGTTCTTGGCGGTGGCGTCGAAGACCGACAGGTACGGGTCGTCGGCGTGCACGTCGAGCAGGGTGGTCGAGTTGGGGATGACCCCGCCGACGGTGGCCATCTGGGTCTGGAAGTTGGTCCCGGCCAGCAGCTTCACCCAGTCCAGGGCCAGGTCCTGGTTCTTGGACTTGGCGGCGATGCCGAGGTCCGACCCGCCGAGGAACACCGGCGCGGTCTGGCCGCTGGTGCGGCTGGGCAGCGGGAAGGCGGCCAGGTCCTTCTCCAGCTTGGGGTTGCCCTCCTTGGGGTCGAGGATGACGCCCTTCTCCCAGCCGTTGGCCACGATCATGGCGATGTGGCCCTGGGCGAAGGCCTGGTCCTGCTTGAGCTCGTCACCCTGCTTGTCGGCCCGGGAGCAGCAGTCGACCAGCTGCTTGAGGGCGGTCAGGCCGGCCTGGGCCTCGGCGCTGTCGAGGGTGCCGCGCCACTGGCCGCCGTCCTGGACGGCGATCTCGCCGCCGTGGTCCCAGACGAACGGGAGCGCCGCGTACCAGTACTTGCCGGGGAAGTAGAAGGCCGAGAACCGCTTGTCGGAGCCGAAGGTCGCCATCAGCTTCTCGGAGGCCGCCTGGAGCTCCTCCAGGCTGGCCGGGAGCTCGGTGATGCCGGCCTTGGCGAACATGCTCTTGCGGTAGATGACGGCCCGGCTGCCGGCCAGGTAGGGGGCGCAGACGAGCTTGCCGTCCATGGTGCAGGACTCGGTGAGCGACTGGAGCCAGGCCTGGTTGTTCTCGAACTCGCCCCGGCTGCCGGTCAGGTCCTGGAGGGCGCCGGCGGCGGCGTACTTGGAGACCAGGGTGTTGCCCAGCTCGACCACGTCCGGCGGGCTGGAGCCGGCGAAGGCGGCGTCGAGCTTGGTGGTGATGTTGTTCCACTGCTGGAGCTCGACCTTGACGGTGTCGTTGGGGTGGGCCTTCTTCCACTCGGCGTTGACGGCGTCGACCACCTTGGGCGGGGCGCTTCCCTCCATCAGCCAGATGGTCATGGTGCGGGGCCCGGACTGGGCGGTGGACTGGTCACCATCCCCGCCCGAGTCCCCACAGGCGGCCACCCCGAGGACCAGGGCGACGGCGAGGGCGAGGATGGCGGTGAGACGGGAACGTCGGGACTTGGACATGAGGACCTTCCTCCTTGCTGCTGGGACGGCCGGTGGTCACTCGGGAGGGGCGCGGCCGGCGGGCGCCGGCCGGCGGGGCAGGCGGTCGCCACCGTGGACGACGGCGCCCTCGGCCACGGTCACCACCACCTGCAGGGATGGGTCGAGCAGGACCAGGTCGGCGTCCTTGCCCGGCTCGAGGGTGCCCTTGACGTCGTCGACCCCGATGGCCTGGGCGGCGTTGCGGCTGGCCGCCGGCCACAGCTCGGCCAGGGGCCGGCCGGTGGCGGCCTGGAGGTTGTGGAGGGCCCGGTCGAGGGTGAGGACGCTGCCGGCCAGGGTCCCGTCGGCCAGGCGGATGGCGCCGTCCATGAAGAAGGCCGGCCGGCCTCCGACGGTGTAGGCGCCCTCGGCCAGCCCGGTGGCCTGCAGGGCGTCGCTGACCAGGACCACGCCCTCGGCCCCCTTGGCCTGGACCAGCAGCCGCATGGCGGCCGGGTGGACGTGGACGTTGTCGGCGATCAGCTCGCAGCGCAGCTCGGGCACGACCAGGGCCGCGCCCAGCAGCCCCGGCTCGCGGTGGCCGAGCGGGCGCATGGCGTTGAAGGCGTGGGTCACGTGGCGGACGCCGTCGGCGACGGCCTGGAGGGCCTGGTCGTAGGTGGCGTCGGTGTGGCCGGCGGACACGGTCACGCCCCGGGCCACCGCGTCCGCGATCAGCCAGCGGTTCCGCTCGACCTCGGGGGCGAGGACCAGGACCCGCGCCACGCCCGGGTCGAGCAGCCGCGCCGCCTCGGCCCGGTCGGCCGGCCGGATGTGGGCCGGGTCCTGGGCCCCGGCCCGGGCCGGGTTCAGGTAGGGCCCTTCCAGGTAGGCGCCGAGGATGGTGGCGCCGCCCTCGACCGGGCCGGCGGCCGCCCCCACCGCCTCGAGGGCCCGCTCGGTGTCGGGGCCGCTCGCGGTCATGGTGGAGGGCAGCCAGGCGGTGACGCCGTGGGCGGCGAAGAACCGGGCCATGCGGGCCAGCCCGTCCGGGTCGGCGTCCATCACGTCGACCCCGACCGCGCCGTGGACGTGCAGGTCGATGAAGCCGGGCATGGCCACCAGGCCGTCGGCGGCCAGCACGTCGGCCCCGGCGCTGGTGCCCGGCGGCGGCTCCCCCTGGCCCATGGCCGCGATCCGCCGGCCCTCGACCGCGATCCACCCCCGCGGCCACTCCCCACCTGGCGTCAGCACCCGGGCCCCGGCGATCAGCAGCCGGCGGCTCATCGGTGCTCCCCGTGGCCGAGCGCGTGCCGGACGGGGTCGGCGTAGCGGTCGAGCATCCGCGTCCTCCCCCGGGTCGGGCCTTCCTGGTGACAGGACGGTAAAGTGGCCTAGTCCAGTTGTCAAGCGGTTCACGGTAGACTTGTCGGCATGACGGCACGCCGGCGCGGAACCCAGGTCGAGGCGCTTCCCCGGAGGCTCTCCTACCGGAGGCCCAAGGGCGAGCAGCTCCAGGAGATCCTGGAGGGGGTGATCGCCGCCCTCCAGCCTGGCGCCCTGCTCCCCTCCGAGCGGCTGCTGGCCGAGCGCTACGGGGTGGCCAGGGCGACCG
>OBLS010000353.1_pt1 | contig 16009 bp, 13 predicted proteins | sample 1519901 | NCBI WGS metagenome assembly OBLS01 (sample SAMEA3113585, study PRJEB22503) | soil metagenome | reverse complement strand
GCGCCCGACGGTTGTCTTCCCCACGCCCATGAGCCCCACGAGCACGACGTGTCGGCTGTCGGGATCGCCTGTCGGGCCGGGGGGACGCACGCGACGACGTTACCGGCCGCTCCGCCAACCGGCCCGAACCGGTCGCCCGTCCCTCGCTCAGTGGGACGTGAGCGTCACAGGGAGGTGAGCACGACCACCACCGTCCCGACAGCGAGCGAAGGGCCGAACGGGAACGGCTCGCTGCCGCGTCGGATCACCAGCAGGACCGTGCCAACCACGGTGCCCACCAGCCCGGCGACGAGGGCGGCGCCGAGAACCCCTGCGATCGGGTCGGCGACCGGATGCTCCGGCGTCCAGGTGAGCCAGCCGATCACCAGGCCCGCCACCGCACCGAGCCGAACGTCGCCGAAACCCAGCATCCGCGGCGACACGAGATAGAGCGCCAGCAACCCACCCCCGAAGGTGGCGCCTCCCACCGCGGCCCCGAACAACGGCTCCGCATCACCCTCGAGACCAGCTGCCACCACGAGGCCCGCCAGGACGCAGACTCCGGTGACGTGGGCGAACCGGGTCGGGATGCGCATGCACCAGAGGTCGACGGCCGACATCGCCACCAGCCCCCCGAACAGCGGCAGCACCGGCACGAGCGACGCCGACCAGCCCGCGACGCCGGCCGCCAGCCCGAACGACACGCCGGTCGCCGCCTCCACCGCGCCACACCAGTGGGGCAGCCGCGAGCCGCAACCGCGACAGCTACCCGCCGACACTGCCCAGGGCAGCGCCGCCGACGCAGCCGGCCCGAGCGGGTCCCCACAGTCACGGCACCGCGCCGGCGAGCGCCGCAGTTCCTGCCTCTCGGGCACTCGTCCCAGTAGTACCGGGACAACCACCCGCCACCCCATCCACCGGAGGATGGCGTGGTTGACCGCCGGTCCGACCAAGCACACGCCCAGCGCCGCGGCACCGAGCGCGAGCGCCAGAGGCGATCCCGCCAACGCCGCGTACTGCGTGGCGACCGAGGCCACCCGCGGCGTCGCGCTTGCTCAGCGCACCGAGGACAGGAAGCTGATGAGGCGGCCCCGCTGGGCGCCATCGTCGCCGACCGCCGGGCCCCGCCCCGCCACCGCACCACCGGCGTTGCCGACCGTGGACTGCACGGCCGCGCGCGCCTCGGGGGTCATGGCTGCCAGATGAGGTGCGACCTCGCCGTCGGCCGGAACACGGTCGCCACCGAGCGAGGTGAGGCCGCTGAACGGCGACGTGACGGGCCCGGTCGTCGGCCCGTCGTCGGCAGCGGCCCAGTGCATGTCGGGCGGGAGCGACGACGATGACACGGCCCGGATCTGCCCGGTCTCGGTGGGCCCATGCGGCGGAGTGACACGGCCACCCTCGAACGGTGACGGATCCGTGCCGAACACGCTCGAACCAGGCGCCACCGAGTCCGGCGGGAACGGGCCGGGCGCATCGGCGCCCCGAGATGGCGACGCGTTGGAGGCGCCATTGCGCAGCCGAGAGATGCGGCCGCTGTCGCGGGTTCGGTTGGGCGCGGGGGGAACCGAGTCCGGGCCGGGCACGGGCGGCGGTGACATCGGTGCGGTGTCACCGGCCGGCGGCCGGCTGCGGCCCCGGCGCGGCGGGCCGCCGTTGGGCGAGGCCTCCCGCGGCCGCAGGCGGCTTTCGCCGGCCCGCGCGCGCTCCTGGCCGTTGGCCGGCGACGACGTCGTCCGGGCCGGCGGGACCGGGGCGGATGGCGCCGGGACGGACGGCACCGGGGCCGACGGAGCTGGGGCCGGCGGGACCGGGGCCGGGGGCACCTCGGTCGGCGGCACCGGGGCCGACGGCGCGGCGCTCGGTGGCGGGGCGGTCGATGGCGCGTCGTCGTCGACGGACGGGACGGCCCGCTGCGGGCCGGTGGTGCGATCGGACGCCTGGCGCCACCCGGCGCGGGCGGCATCGCCCGGCACCATTGGCTCGGGCCGCCTAGCGGCTCCGTTGGGCGAGACCGACGGTGAGCGGGGCGCGCTGCGGCGGGACTCGCGCCGGGGAGCGTCGTCGGGAGCGGTGGGCGCACTGGGCCCCTCGACATCCGCCACACCCAACTCGACCAGGTCGCGCACGGCGCGGGAGACGTTGAGCTCGCTCAGGCCGAGCGAGCCGGCGAGGTCGCCGACCGATCGACCAGAGGCGACGGCGACCACCGACCGCCACCGGTCGGAGTCGATGGTGACCTCGTCGGACGGCAGCTCGCTCGTGAGAGCCACCCGATGGTCGAGCGACGGAACGACGGCCTCGAGCTCTCTCCACTCGCTGAGCATGGCACCGGCCCGCCGCAGGAGCCCCTCGACGTCCTCGGGGTGCTCGGAGTTGGGCGTACGTTCGTCGCTCTCGAACGCGAACGACCCCCTCTCGAACCGGAGGAGCTCGAAGATCACCTCTTCGGTGGGTGCGCCTTCGACCGCGCGGTCGGCGACGGCATCGACCACCGAGCCGTCGCGCAGCCAGACGTTGCCCTGCCCACGATCACCGTCGAGCCGGAGTCGCCCGGTCTTGGTCGTGGTCGCCAGCAGCCGCAGGACGTCCGGCAGCGAAAACGTGTCGAGAGATCCTTGCAGCGCCAAAGCTGTACCTCCGAGTGATCGGCCCAACTTCCCCAGCGCGACCACCAGCCTAAACCGTGCGTCCACCGCCCGCCCAGCCGTGGCCTCAGCCGGCCGTACGAGGAGTCCGGCGCACCAGCTCCGCGACGGCAGCCGCTGACATGGCGTCGAGCGCGGGGTCCTCGCCCGTCCACCGCCTGAACTGGTGCGCAGCCTGGTGGATCAGCATGCCGAGGCCGTTCATGGCGACGGCGCCCCGGTCACGCGCCGCGGCGAGCAGGGGTGTCGTGGCCGGCTGGTAGATGAGGTCGACCACCACCTGGCCGTCGTGGATCGTGGCCGGGTCGAGCGGCAGCGGCTCGGGCGAGCCGTTGGTGGAGGTGATGATCCCCATCCCGAGCGACGTGGCGTTGACCACGAGGTCGGCGGCCCCGAGGTCGCGGTGGTCGCCGACCCGGCCCCGTGGGCCCGCCAGCGCCGCGGCGCGAACGGCGGGCTCGGGGGAGCGGTTGACGACCGCGACGTCGGCCGCGCCCACCTCGCCGAGCGCCCGGGCGACCGCCCGGCCGGCGCCGCCGGCCCCCACGACGACGCATCGCAGTCCCGCCGGGTCGACCCCACCGTCGAGCCGTAGGGCATCGACGAACCCGGCACCATCGGTGTTGTCGCCGACCAGCCGATCGCCGTGCCAGTAGACGCAGTTGACCGACCCGAGCTCGGCCGCGACCGGTGTGCGCTCGTCGACGGCGCCGTGGGCGGCCGCCTTGTGGGGCATGGTCACGGAGAGCCCCGCGATGCCGAGCGTGCGGGCGGCGGCGATCGCAGCGGCTCCCGCGCCGTCGGGCACCTCGAAGGCCAGGTACACCCAGTCGGCGTCGGCGGCGGCGAAGGCCGCGTTGAGAACGGTCGGCGACAGTGAGTGGCGCGCCGGCGACCCGATCAGGGCCGCCAGCCGGGTCGACCCGCTGATCACCCGCGCGCAGCCCCGGCGCACGGGCCCGGCGGCGTCACCCGCACCCCAGACCCGCCGCCTCGCACTTGTTCTTGGCGTCGACGAACTCGTCGTAGTCAGCGGTGAACACGTGGGACCCGTCGTTGGCGTCGGCGTCGAGCACGTAGTACAGCCAGTCACCATCGGCGGGCGACAGCGCCGCCTCGATGCTGGCCCGACCGGGCGACGCAATGGGCGTCGGCGGCAGCCCCTGGCGGTTGCGGGTGTTGTAGGGCGAGTCGGACGCCAGGTCGGCCTCGGTGAGGGTGCAGCCGGGCTCACCCTTGTCGAAGCAGCTCGTGGCGTCGATCTGCAGCGGCATCTCGTCGGCCAGCCGGTTGTAGATCACCCGCGCCACCTGGGGGCGGTCCTCGTCGACCCGCGCCTCCTCCTCGACCAGCGACGCCACAATCAGCACCTGGTACGGCGTGTAGCCCAGCTGCTCGGCCCTGGCCTGCACATCGAGCTCGGTCAGCACCGAGTCGAGCTGGGTCACCATGCGCTGGATCACCACCGCCTCGGTGTCGCCCTTCTCGACCTCGTAGCTCTCGGGGAAGAGCGTGCCCTCGAGCGACGCCTGGTCGCGGGGGAGGAAGGCCGACCGCGACTCGGGCGCCTCGAGGGCGGCGTTGAGCCTCTCGGCCGTGAAGCCCTCGACCCCGTCCTCGGGGTCGGCCAGCCGGGCCATGGTCTCCGCCACGGTGTAGCCCTCGGGCACCGTGACGAGGACGGCGTCGGGCGGGAGCGCCCCCTCGTCGAGCGCGTCGATGGCCTCGGTGAAAGACGAGTTGAGCTGCATCTTGTAGTTGCCGGCCTGGAACGACCCGGGGTCGCGCACGCGGATGTACCAGTCCCACACCGTCGCGTCGCTGATCACGCCGGCGTCGGCCAGTTCCTGGCCGACGTCGCTGGTCGACGAACCCTCCGGGATCTCGACGAGGACGGTCTCGCCCGGCTCGCCCGCCGGGTCGATCCTGCGCTGGACCCACGACCAGGCGAACCACCCCCCGACCGCCACGGCCAGCACGAGCACCGCGAGCGTTACCAGCACGGCCCGGCATCCCCGCCGCCGACGCAGATCGCCCTCCTCGCCCTCACCCTCGTCGTACTCGTCGTAATCGTCGTCGTAGTAGCTGTCATCGCCGTAGGGGTCGTCGGAGTAGCCCTCGCCGCCGTAGGTGCCGGGGGCGTAGGGCGGCGCCGGCTGCGAACCGGTCGGGGCCGGCCCAGGCCCGGCGGGCCCCGGGGCGTAGCCCGCGGGCGGGATGCCCGGAGGCAGGCGCGGGTCGCCGGTCGCCGCACCCTGGCCACCCGTCTGGGCCATCGCCGGACCGTAGCGGCCGCGGCGCGTGTGCGGATCGGCACTCCATGCCGGCGGCGCGTAGCTCCCGCGGCCGGGCGCGACGGACTGCGGAGAAGGCGCCGCTCGGTCGTCCAACGTCGGCGCGGGGCCCCCGACCGGTGGGGCGCCGGGCGCGCCCGGCTCGTCGACCGCACGCGGCGAGGGCGCCGGGGCGTCGGCCGCCCTCTGGCGCCGGCTCGACGAGCGCCACCGCGACCCCCGTCGCTCCTCCGGGGCACCGCCCCGGCTCCAGAACTCGTCGTTGACGTCGCGTTCGTCGTCCCTGCGACGGATGCGGCGGCGAGGCTCAGGCGGAGCTGGGTCGTTGTCGTCTGGAAACGGCATGCACGATGCGGGGCGGTGCGGCGGCGGGCGGAATCACCCCCGTGGCCGGCCCGCGTCCAGCCACGATTGGAGGATCACCGTAGCAGCGACCTGATCCACGACCCGACGACGCTTTCGCCCCCTCACGCCTCCCGCGCGCAGGCTCCGCTCGGCCTCGACCGTCGACAGCCGCTCGTCCCACGTCACCACCGCGACGGCGACGGGCAGACGGGTACGCAGCTCGTCGGCCTCCTCGATGATCGAGCGGGCCGCCGGGCCCATCGAACCGTCTAGTGAGAGCGGCAGTCCCACGACGACGACATCGGCCTCGGCCTCGGCGACCAGCGCGGCGATCCGCGCGTGGTCGACGGCCAGGTCACCCGACCGCGTCACGACCTCGTAGGGCGTGGCCACGGCGCCGGCACCATCCGACACCGCCACCCCGATCCGCCGGCTCCCGATGTCGAGCCCGACCGCACGCGCGCCGGTCAAGCGATGCCGGCGGCGGACCGGGCCTGGTCGAGGGCGTGGTCGAGGTGCTCGGGCTCGCGTCCGCCGGCGATCGCCAGCTCGGGGTTCTTGCCGCCTCCGCCCTTCACCGTGCGTGCCGCATCGGCGATGAGCTCGGCGGCGTTGAGGCCGCCGTCCTTGGCAACGGCCGCGACCAGCGCCGCACCGCCGCCGGCAGGCTCGCCGCCGATCACGACCGCCCGGATGCCGGGCTGCTGCCGGATGGCGAGGGCCAAGTCGCGCAGGTCGTCGCGGGCGGTGCCGTCGACCCGGGCGACGACCACGCCGTCGACCGCGGTCGCCGCCAGCTCTCCGGATCGGTTGCCCGCCGCCTGGCGGCGCAGCTGCTTGAGCTCGTCCCGCAACGTCCTGAGCTCGCCCCGCAGCCGCTCGGCGGCCGACGGGACCTCGTCGGGCGTGGTGCCCAGCACGTCGGCGGCGCGGGCGACCAGGTCTTCCTCCTGGCGCAACCGTTCGATCGGGCCGAGGCCGGTGACCGCCTCGATGCGCCGCAGGTTGGACCCGATCGACCCCTCGCTCACCACCTTGAGCGGGCCGATATCGCCCAGCCGGCGCACGTGGGTCCCGCCGCAGAGCTCGACCGAGTGCCGGCCGGCCTCGAGCACGCGCACGATGTCGCCGTACTTGTCGCCGAAGAAGGCGATGGCACCCATTTCGCGGGCCTCGTTCATCGTGGTCTCGAAGTGGTGGACCGGCGCGTTGTCGAGGATCTCGCGGTTGGCGAGATCTTCGATCGCCCGGACCTGCTCGGCGGTGACCGGCTCGAAGTGGCTGAAGTCGAACCGCAGCCGGTCGGGCGCGACCAGCGAACCCTGTTGCTTGACGTGGGAGCCCAGCACCTGGCGCAGCGCCCAGTGCAGGATGTGCGTACCGGTGTGGTTGCGGCGGATGGCATCGCGCCGGTCGGCATCGATGCGGGCCACGGCCAGCTGCGCCACCTCGACCGTGCCCTCGCGGACCGTGAAGCGGTGGGCGTGCAGGCCCGGCAGGGCGTACACGGTGTCGTGGACGTCGAGGACGCCGGTATCAGTGGTGATCGTGCCGGTGTCGCCGATCTGGCCGCCCGACTCGGCGTAGAACGGCGTGCGGTCGAGGAACACCGCGTCGCCGACGATGCCGATGATCGTCGCCTCGGTCTCGACTTCCTCGCGTCCGGTGAACTCGGTGGGGCCGTGCTCCGCGAGCAGGCGGTGCTGGGCGTCGACCTCATCGCCCGTGGCGACGCCGGCGCCCTTGCCGCTCGCGCGGGCCCGCTGGCGCTGGGCCGCCATCGCCCCCTCGAAGCCCTCGACGTCCACCTCGAAGCCGCGCAGCTCGGCCATCTCCTGGGTGACCTCGAAGGGGAACCCGTACGTGTCATGCAGCTGGAAGGCCACGTCGCCGGGCAGCGTGCCGCCTGCGTCCAACTTGTCGAGCTGCGTGTCGAGGATCTGCGAGCCGTTGGCCAGCGTGTTGCGGAACGACTTTTCCTCCCGCGTGATGATCGGCACCACCAGGCCCCGGCCGTCAACGATCTCGGGGTAGTCGTCGCCCATGAGGTCGATCGTGCGCTCGACCATGGCCGGCAGCACCGGCCGCTCGACGCCGAGCAGGTAGGCGAAGCGGATGGCGCGCCGGATGATGCGGCGCAGCACGTAGCCCCGGTCCTCGTTGGAGGGGATGACCCCGTCGGCCACGAGGAAGGTCATGGTGCGGGCGTGATCGGCCATCAGCCGCAGCGCGATGTCGCCGAGGTCCGACTCTCCGAGCCGGTGGCCGGTGACCGACTGCGCCTCGCCCACGAGCGCCGCAAGCGTGTCGGAGTCGTAGAGGCTGTGGCTGCCGGCGAGCACGGCCATGATGCGCTCGAGGCCGGCGCCGGTGTCGATGTTCTTGCTGGGCAGGTCGCTGAGCTGCCCGTCCGCGCCCCGCAGGTACTGCGGGAACACCAGATTCCAGATCTCGACGTAGCGGTCCTCGGCGTCCGGGTTGGCCGGGCCGCCGTCGGGGCCGAGCTCCGGGCCGTTGTCCCAGAAGATCTCCGACGACGGGCCACACGGCCCCGTCTCGCCCATCTCCCAGAAGTTGTCGGCATCGAACCGCTGGATGCGGTCGCGCGGGAAGCCGACGGCGTCGGTCCAGATGTCGGACGCCTCGTCGTCGCTCACGTGGACCGTGACCCATAGCCGGTCGGGGTCGAGGCCGAGCACCTCGGTGACGAACTCCCACGCCCAGGCGATCGCCTCGGGCTTGAAGTAGTCGCCGAAGCTGAAGTTGCCGAGCATCTCGAAGAAGCTCAGGTGCCGCGGCGAGCGGCCGATGGCATCGAGGTCGTTGTGCTTGCCGCCCGCCCGCACGCAGCGCTGCACCGAGGCCGCCCGGGGCGGCTGGTACGGAACCCTCTCTTCGCCGAGGAAGTAGGGGACGAAAGGCATCATCCCCGAGTTGGTGAACATCGGCGCGCTGGGGTGCGTCGGGATCAGGCTTCCCGACGGCACGATCGTGTGCTGCCTGGCGGCGAAGAAGCCGTTCCAGGCGCGTCGCAGCTCGGCGGAGGTCCGCGGTGCCATAACGGATGTCAGCCTAGTGGTGACTGGCCGCACCGCCGCCGGGGCGCAGCTCCGACCGCAGCTCGTTCTCGCGGTCGCGCATGGCGTTGCGGCCCTCGGCCACGGCGTCGCGCACGCTGGTGCCGACCCGGCGGACCGACGTGGTCACGTCGGCCTGCAGCTGCTCGGGCGCGTAGCGGTTCACGGCCCGCAGGACCCGCCGCCGGATCCAAATCGCGCCACCGAAGCCCGCGGTGGCGCCCGTCGTGAACCAGACGAACCGGCGGACGAGGAACATCAGCCGTCGTCCTTCCGCCCCCGGAGCCGGCGGGCGGCCTTGGCCGTGCCGCTGGCGAACGCCACGCCCTTGATCACCGGGTTGGCCATCGCGATGTAGGCGAGGCGTGATGCCGAGTCGACGGTGCCGGTGACCGACTCGGCGGTCGTGACGAGGCGGTCGAGCCGCTCGATCTCGCCGTTGGCGGCGTCGACGGTCTGGCGCAGGTCGTCGATGACCGGGACCGTCTCGGTGCGGAGCAGCTTCGCCACCTCGCGCAGCGCCCGCAGCGTGCGGACCAGCGCAACCAGCCCGACGGCCAGCAGCACCACCGCGACGACGCTGCACGTGGCGACCACGACGGCGGCGAGGTCGGACGCGCTCATCGGCCGTGCTCGTCGGGCGCCTCTGCGTCCTTGGGTTGCGCCAACCGTTCCATGCGCGTGCCGATCTCCTGCTCGAAGCCGTGGTCCGAGGGCTCGTAGTACACGGCATCGGCCGCGTCGTCGGGCAGGTAACGCTGGGACACCCACCCGCGCGGGTCGTCGTGAGGATACTCATAGCCCACGCCGTGCCCGAGCGAGCCCGCCGACCGGTAGTGGGCGTCGCGCAGGTGCATCGGGACCTCGCCGCCGACGCCGTTGCGGACGTCCTCGCGAGCGCGCCAGATGCCGGCCGCCGCCCGGTTCGACTTGGGTGCGGTCGCGAGGTGCACGACCGCTTGGGCCAGGTTGAGCTGCGCCTCCGGCAGCCCGACGTACTCGACGGCATGCGCAGCCGCCGTGGCGACCACGAGGCCCAACGGATCGGCCTCGCCGATGTCCTCGCTCGCCAGGATCACCAGCCGCCGGGCGATGAACCGCGCGTCTTCACCGGCCTCGAGCATGCGGGCCAGGTAGTGCAGCCCGGCCTGGGGGTCCGACCCCCGGATGCTCTTGATGAACGCCGAGATCACGTCGTAGTGCTCGTCGCGCCCGTAGCGGTGCAGCTTGGTGCCGAGCGCAGCCTCCGCGTGGGCAGTTGTCACCCGCGGGGGCCCACCGCCGTCGCCCTCGCCGTCGCCCTCGCTGCGTACCCGGGCCAGGGCCACTGCGACTTCGAGGCTCGTGAGCGCCTGCCGGCCGTCGCCCCCGGCGCGCTCGGCGAGGTGGATGAGCGCCTCCTCGTCGGCCTCTGCGCCCTCGGCGTCGAGCCCCTTGTCGAGGAGCTGCCTGACGGCCTCGGGCCCGAGCGGCTGGAGCCGGAAGAGCGTGGAGCGTGACAGCAGCGGCGGGTTCACCTCGAAGTACGGATTCTCGGTGGTCGCCCCGATCAGCACCAGCAGACCGCTCTCGACCGACGGCAGCAGTGCGTCCTGCTGTGCCTTGTTGAAGCGGTGCACCTCGTCGAGGAACAGGATCGTCCCCTGGCCCCGCTCCCCCAGCCGCTGCCCGGCCCGGGCGACGACCTCGCGCACGTCCTTGACGCTCGCCGACACCGCCGACAACTGTTCGAACGCCTTGGCGGTGTGCCGGGCGATGACCTGGGCCAGGGTGGTCTTCCCCGTGCCCGGCGGCCCCCAGAAGATAGCCGACGACAGCCGGTCGGCCTCGACCAGCACCCGCAGCGGCTGGTCCTTGCCCACCAGCTCGTCCTGACCGACGATGTCGTCGAGCCGTTGGGGCCGCAGCCTCGCGGCCAGCGGCGCCTGCTGCGCCAGCTGCTCCTCCGCCGCCGCGGCGAACAGGTCGGGCCCCCCGGGCCCGGACGAACGAGGCATCGGCGGCGAGGGTACCGGCCTCAACGCAATCCCCGTGACGTTGTGGTTGCTCTCCAACCATTTCGTCACGCGGGTTCTTGCCGACCCTGGGGACGTCGTACGAGCGTCTCGCGGGCCCGCTCGGCGATGGCGCCGTCGAACGGTGCACGGGCCATGCCCCGCGACGCTACCGGTAGGGTCTGACAGCGGAGGCGGGGCGCGGGATGATGGAGTCGTGGCCGACACGCGGCGGCAGGCGAGGCTGACCAGCGAGGAGGTGGCGCGCGTCCTGCACCGGGCGGCCGAGATCGACGCCGCGGCCGACGGCCTCGACGGCGCCGACCACTACGACGCCGCCGCGATCGAGCAGGCCGCCGAGGAGGTCGGGCTCTCCCCCGCTTCGGTGCGGCAGGCCGTCGCCGAGCTGCGCGTCGGAGCGCTCCCCCCCGACGTCACCAAGCGAGGCCGCAATGCCACGGCGGTCGGGTCCCGCTTCGTGGCCCAGCAGCGCCTCGTCGCCCGGTCGCCCGAGGTCGTCCACGCGGCCGTCGACCGCTTCCTCCGCAGCCAGATGTTCGAGCTGCGGCGACGCAGCGGCGATCGCTCGGTGTTCCGGCCGCGGAGCGACCTCGTGGCCAGCCTGCGGCGCGGGCTCGACTTCGCCGGCGCCATCAAGCTCGACGGCATCCGCACGGTGTCGCTCGTCGCCAGCCCCGCCGACGAGCGCACCCTCGTGCGCGTCGAGGCCGAGCTCAGCTCCAGCCGAGCCAACGTGATGGCCGGCGCCGCGGGCACCGGCGCGGGGGTGACGCTGCTCATGGGCATCGCCGGGGCGCTGGCCGCCGAGCCCGGCCTTGTCGTCGCCGCCGTTCCCGCGGGCGCCGCGGTGGGCGCCAGCGGCGCCAAGGTGCTCGGCGGACGCTGGCGCCAGCGCCGCGACGACGTCGACGAGGTGCTCGGCGCGCTGCTCGACCGCCTGTAGGACGGCCAGCCGTCCTCAGCCCTTGGGGGGCAGGACCCGCAGGCCGAGCTCTGCCAGCTGGGCGGCGTCGATGGGCGACGGGGCGTTGGTGAGCGGGTCGGCGCCCGACTGGGTCTTGGGGAAGGCGATGACCTCGCGGATGTTCTCTTCGCCCGCCAGCAGCGCCGCCAGGCGGTCGATGCCGATGGCGAACCCGGCGTGCGGCGGGGCGCCGTAGCGGAAGGCCTCGAGCAGGAAGCCGAACTTCGCCTGCGCCTCCGCGTCGGAGATGCCGAGCAGGCCGAAGATGGTGCGCTGCACGTCGGCGCGATGGATACGGACCGAGCCGGAGCCCAGTTCCCAGCCGTTGAGCACCAGGTCGTAGGCCTGCGAGCGCACCCGCAGCAGGTCGGCGGGGTCATCGGACGCCAGCAGGTCGAGGTCGTCGGCGTGCGGCATGGTGAACGGATGGTGGGCCGGCACCGGGCTGCCGTCGTCGCCCAGTCCCTCGAACAACGGGAAGTCGAGGACCCACAGGAAGTTGAGCCCGCCCTCGGTGACCGGCGGTCGGCCCAGCTCCAGGCGCAGCAGACCGAGCACGTGGCGCACCACCGGGCGGTCGTCGGCGACCAGGAACAGCAGGTCGCCGGGCTCGGCGCCCAACCCGGCGCGGATGCCGCGGAGCTCGTCGTCGGAGACGAACTTGGCCACCGGGCTGTCGAGGGTGTCTGGATGGACGCGCATCCACACGAGGCCCTTCGCGCCCCAGCGCTTGGCGGCGTCGGTCAGGTCGTCGAGCCGCTTGCGGGACGTCGCCTGGCCGCCGCCGGCGAAACGGATGCCCTTCACGCACTGCCCCGCGAAGGCCTTGAACTCGGTGGCGGCGAACACGTCGGTCAGCTCGACCAGCTCCATGCCGAAGCGCACGTCGGGCTTGTCGGCGCCGTAACGCTCCATGGCGTCGTGCCAGGTCATCGTGGGGATGTCGCCGACCTCGACGCCCGCCACCGCGGCGCTGGCCGCCCGCACCGCGTGGGAGACGAAGGCGAGCACGTCGTCCTGGCCGACGAAGCTGGCCTCGACGTCGAGCTGCGTGAACTCGAACTGGCGGTCGGCCCGGAGGTCCTCGTCGCGTAGGCAACGGGCGATCTGGTAGTAGCGGTCGATCCCGCCCACCATGCACAGCTGCTTGAACAGCTGGGGGCTCTGCGGCAGGGCGTAGAAGCTGCCCGGGTGCAGCCGCGACGGCACGACGAAGTCGCGGGCCCCCTCGGGCGTGGAGGCGATGAGCATCGGCGTCTCGACCTCGACGAAGCCCTGCTCCTCCATCGAGCGGCGGATGGCGCTGTTGGTGACCGCCCGCGCCCGCAGGTTGCGCTGCATGCGCTCGCCGCGCAGGTCGACGTAGCGGTGGCGGATGCGGATGGTCTCGTCGGTGTCGACGCGGCCGTCGACCGGGAACGGCGGCGGTTCGGCGCGGCTGAGCACCTCGACCTCGCACTCGCCCAGCTCGACCTCGCCCGTCGCCAGCGCCGGGTTGACCGTGCCATCCGGGCGGGCTCGCACGACGCCGGTGATGCGCACCACCCACTCGTTGCGCACGTCGACCGACCCGTCGACAACGCACTGGGTGATCCCGGAGTGGTCGCGCACGTCGACGAAGGCCAGGTGCTCCCCGTGCTCGCGGCGGCGCGCCACCCAGCCGCACAGCGACACGCGCTGGCCGACGTGTTCGGCGCGCAGCTCGCCGCACCAGTGGGTGCGCAGCCCCCAGGCCGGAGGGAAGTGCTCGGTCAACGGTCCTCCGGAGGGTCGATCAGCTTGCGCACCACGTCGGCGACCTTGTCGCGCGGGACGACCTGCTGCTCGCCCTGGGCCAGGTCGCGCACGGTGGCGGTGGCATCGGCGACCTCCTGGTCGCCGACGATGACGGCCACGCGTGCGCCCGATCGGCCGGCGGCCTTCATCTGCGACTTCATCGAGCGGCCGCCGAACGCCCGGTCGACCCGCAGGCCGGCGCTCCGCAGCTCCTGGGTGATGTCTCGGGCGGTGCGTCCGTCGGTGGCGTCGACCACGAAGGCGTCGAGCGCGGGCGGCGGCTCGTCGAACACGCCCTCTGCGTCGCAGGCGAGCAGCATGCGCTCGACCCCCGAGCCGAACCCGATGCCCGGCGTGGGTGACCCGCCGAGCTGCTCGACCAGCCCGTCGTAGCGACCGCCGCCGATGACCGTCGACTGCGCGGTGTCGAGCGCCGCGCTCTGGAACTCGAACAGGGTGTGCGTGTAGTAGTCGAGCCCCCGGACCAGCCCGGGGTCGATCTCGAAGGGGATGCCCGCCGCCCGCAGCCCCTCCTGCACCCGCTCGAAATGCTGCCGCGAGGCGTCGTCCAGCACGTCGGCGATGCGCGGGGCGTCGTCGACCACAGCCGCCGTCTGGGGTCGCTTCGAGTCGAGCACCCGCAGCGGGTGGGTCTCGACCTTCTCCCGGTCGGCGGGCGCCAGGTCCGCCGCCCGCTCCCGTAACCAGGGGGTCAGCGTGTTGGCGTAGGCGACGCGGTCGGCCGGGGTGCCCATCGTGTTGAGGACCAGCCGGCAGCGTCTCAGGCCCAGGGCGTCGAGATAGGCGGCCCCGAGGGCAATGATCTCGACGTCGATGTCGGGGTCGGCGACGCCGATGGCCTCGACGTCGACCTGGTGGTGTTGCCGCAGCCGACCGGCCTGCGGTCGCTCGTAGCGGAAGACCGGCGTGACACACCACACCTTCCACGGGGTGGGCGGCCGGTGCTGCACGAAGGCCCGGACCACGGACGCGGTGGCCTCGGGTCGCAGCGCCAGGTGGCGGTCGCCCTTGTCGCGAAAGTCGTACATCTCCTTGCGGACGACGTCGGTGCCGACGCCGAGCCGCTGGAAGACCCCGAGGTCCTCGAAGAGCGGGCCGTGCACGAGCCCGTAGCCGAACCGTTCCGTCACACGGGCGAACGTGGCGATCAACGCCTGCCAGCGCGCCGACGCCGGCGGCAGCACGTCCTGGGTGCCGATCGGGGCGCGGAATGTCTCGGGCATGACGCGCCGAGGCTAGCTGCGACCAGGGGGACCGCCGACCCGACAGCACCGAGGCGCCCACGATCCCGGAGTCGGTTTGGGGGCCTCGCGACTGCAGGCCGGGATTGCTCTTCGAGTCACCCGCCCAGCCGCCGTGCCAGCTCCTCCCGGGGCCGGCGACATGTGGCTCGCCCACCACGGCTGGGCCCCAGGGGTCATCGGTCACGCGGCCTGCGGGGCGCGCCCCCTTCGGTGGTGGGTCATGCCTGCTCTGGCGCCTGGGTGTGGAGCGTGCGGGGCAGGCCGAACCAGGCCATCACCGCACGGTCGCCAAACCAAGTGATGGCCGAGATCTGGTCGGCTCGCAAGGTCAGGACCATCAGGCCATAGGCGTGGGCGATCGCCGCGTGCGCGTCGGGCAGGTAACAGCCGAACGCGGGCTGACCGTTGGCCCGGGTGGGCACGAGCTTGAAGTTGGCGCCGCGCAAGCGTCCACGATCGTCAAGGAACCTGGTGATGGCGTCGTGGCCCTGGTACTCGTACGGCTCGGGCGGCATCGTGAGCCAGGCGTCGTCGGCGAGCAGCGCCACCACGCTCTCGATGTCGCCGGCCTCCACTGCGATCGCGAACCGGCCGACGATCTCGCGTTCGCGCTTCGATGGCGGGAGCGCGGCCTGGTCGGCTGGCGCGTCCCCAACACGCGCGCGGAGCGTGGACCGCGCCCGTTGGAGCGCACCTTTCACCGAGGTCTCGGTGGAGTCCAGGATGGCGGCGACCTCACCAGCGCGGAAGCCGAGCACGTCGCGCAACACGAACACGCATCGCTGGCGAGGTGGCAGATGCTGGAGTGCCGCCACAAACGCCAGGGCGATCGCCTCGGCCGCTTCGTAGCGCGCCTCGGGCCCGAGCGAGATGTCTGCGAAGCCCTCGAGCAGCACATCGGGGTAGGGCTCCAGCCAGAGGGGTTCGCTGAGGCGAGTGGGCTTGGGCGGCTCGACCATGGCTTGGTACTCCTTGGGGCGACGCCCGCGGTCTCGCAGCGCGTTCAGGCAACGGTTGGTCGCAATGCGGTAGAGCCAGACCCGCAAGGACGCGCGCTGCTCGAACCGATCGAGCCCACGCCAGGCCGCCAACAAGGTTTCCTGAAGGAGGTCCTCGGCGTCCTGTAGAGAGCCGAGGATCCGGTAACAGTGGACCTGCAGCTCGCGCCGGTACGGCTCGACAAGCTCGCTGAACGCGTCCCCGTCACCCGCCCGGGCGCGCGCGAGCGCGGCCTCGGTCAAGCCGGCACCTCGGTACAACCGCTGCTCGTCACGTCGCATCACGTGTACTGACACCTGGGGGCGCCAAAACGCATCGGTCGGCCCCTTCCCGCCGCCCGGTCACCAGAGCCGAAGAGACCGTTCCGTTCCGAACGCCCTCGGTGTCTACACAACCAACAACCAGACCAGGGCCCCCTGGCAACCGACACGCGAAGGAGTCCGCCATGAAGACACCGCCGATTGTGTCGCCGGAGGAGTGGGAGGCTGCGCACCAGCGACTGCTCGTGAAGGAGAAGGAGTTGACCCGCGCCCGTGACGCGCTGGCGGCCGAGCGTCGGCGGATGCCGTGGCTGGCCGTGGAGAAGGGCTACGAGTTCGAGGGGCCCGAGGGCAAGGCGAGCCTGGTCGACCTGTTCCAGGGTCGCC
>OBLS010000352.1_pt1 | contig 16015 bp, 19 predicted proteins | sample 1519901 | NCBI WGS metagenome assembly OBLS01 (sample SAMEA3113585, study PRJEB22503) | soil metagenome | reverse complement strand
TATCGATTATGGAATTAGAATTGATTGATAAAGTAGATATTGAAGAAAAAGATGTGAATGTTGATTTACATTTAACAAGTCCTTTTTGTCCTGCAGTATTTGGTTTTAAAATTGCTCAAGATGTAAGAGACAATATCTATAGGATAGATGGAATTGAAAATGTAAAGGTCAATGTGAGCAATCATTTCATGGCAGAAGCTATTAATAAGCAGGTAAACGAAAGCACACCTCCTTCAAAACAACAACAACAAGAAGAAGAACAAGAAAAACCGATGAATGAAAGTAAACTAGAGTAAAACAGCCCGCTAATTAAATATTAATAATAGCAAATTATTTAATTACTTTTTTTATTTTTCTCTTACTGATTATAAATGACGCAAGTAATAAAAAGAAATTTGGAAGTTTTGGAGTTTATGAAAATATAATTTGTTTATAAAGTTTAATTGAATTCCAACTATTCAGTATCATTCTTGTTCTTCGCTATCATAAGTAGTAGCGGTTGTAATTGATCTATCTTGAAGTTTTGCAATTTTCTTTTCGTTTTTGGAGAGACCTAATAAATGACTTCTTAGAAGCTGGATTCCCAATGCAGGATCAACTCCCTTAGGACAAACATTACTACATGACCCTGCAAAATGACATCTCCATATTCCATGTCTGGTATCAATTACTTTTAGTCTATTGGATTTGTCTGTATCCCTAGAATCAGCTAAATATCTATAAGCTTGCGATAATGCTTGAGGTCCAGGAAATTTAAGATCAGTTGCTACTGTTGGACATGCAGAATAACACAAACCACATCTTATACAATAAGAGAATTGAAGAAATTTATCGATGTCTTCAGGAGTTTGAACAAATTCAGAATTATCATTCACATTCTCTATATCTGCTTTCTTATTTTGTATAAAAGGCATAACACTACGATGATGTTCAAAGAATTTTGAAAAATCTGTAACTAAATCTCGGATATAGGGAAAATTAGGTAGAGGTTCACATGTAATTGTATTTGTATTAAGATCAGTTATCTTTGTATAACATGCTAATCGTGGCATACCATTTATTTTCATCCCACAAGATCCACAAGAAGCCATTCTACAGGAATAACGGATACCAATGCTGCTATCTTGATAACTTTTAGCATGTAATAAAGCATCTAATACAGTAGTCCATCTCTTTACTGGAACATTAAATTCATCAAAATGAGGAACATCTTTGGAATCTTTAATTGCATTAATTCTAAATACACGTAGTTTGACAGAGCTTTGATTACTTGTTGATGATAATGATGTATTTGATTCTTTTACAGATATTTCTTTATCTAAGTTCTTTCCTTTATTTTTTTTAAATATATTCATATTATATATACCACCTTTATTTAACCCATCGAGAATCCGTTTGCAATTATTATTGTTCGGGTTCCATAAGCAATTATTCCTATCAGTCCAAGTATCACCAATATATTTACTCCTTTCTCCCATATTTCATTCTGTCGCAATTCTAATAAAATAACTCTAAGGCCATTAAAACCATGTATAGCTATTAGTATCAAAATAGATTCTAACAATAGTGCATAAAATATATTTTTATAATTTAATATTACATTTTCGTATTCAAGGGACATATTATAAGGCATTATTAGCCTCATCATAATGTGAACAGCAACTACAAATAATGCCCCCACACCCGTAATGTACTGTATTTTCATTATTTGACTTTCTCTTAAAATAGAAATTCCTGATAACCTATTATTCTTCTTACTTTTTTTCTTGCTATTATTTTCGATATTTGCAGAAGTCATTTTTTTGTGATTCACTCTCCTCCACTAAAAAGAACATTTGCTCCATATAGCATTGCTAAAGCAGTCAAAACAAATGCAATCCACAATCCAGAACGTTGTCTATTGTTGATAGAGGCAGGATCATAAGGATAATCAGGTCGTCCTGGTTTCCCTAGCCCTCGACCAGAATGAGTAAATATCAATCGTATTCCATTTACTGAATGAAAAGTACTTGCACCTATTACAAGAATTAGAAATAAGTGACCTCCAACTGTTTGGGTCATCTCTAACATTGCACCCCAAGCATCTGGACCATCTACCAAATGACTAGTCTCATATACATGACCAATGAAATACACTAAGAGAAATATACCGGTCAATCTTTGAAACAAATAGGAAACTCTTTCCCATCCATATTTTATTGGATTAAGCCATCCTCTTAGTCCATCTCTGTTACTTCGTTCGTTATTATTATTGGTATTATCGAAATTATTATTCCCGCCAATTCTTTTTGCTGATGAAGATGAAGTCATTTCAATACTTCCTCTCTACAGGTGCATACCTAGTAAATATTACTGGATGCCAGGAGAATTTAGGTTCTTTTTCAGAATTATAATAAGCTAATGTATGGCTTAAAAAATTCACATCGTCCCTCTTTGGATAATCTAGTCTAGCGTGTGCTCCTCTCGATTCTTTTCTATTTAGAGCGCCCATTAAAACTACTTCGGCTGTTCGCAACATAGCATCAATCTCCATTACATTAGTAAAATTAGTATTATATTCCTTTGATTGATCATCTACATGTTTCCATGTTGAATTTTTCAATTCTCTTATTCTTTTTAGTCCCGATATAAGACTCTCTTCTGTTCTAAAGACATATGCTTTATCGTCCATAGTATCTGTTAATTCTTTTCCAACTTCATAGGGATTGACTTCTCCTCTTCCTCTAAAAATCCCATCAAAAATTCTTTTTTCTTCCGAAAGAACTTGATCATTGGAGATATCTAATGAAGTTGCTTTTTTTTCTAGTGCAAATTGTGCTGCTTGTTCTCCAGTTATTTTCCCCCAAACGATACATTCAGAGGTTGAATTTGCTCCTAATCTATTTGCACCATGCAAGCTATTACATGCAGCTTCACCTGCAGCCCATAAACCTCCAAGCTCAGTTTTGCCATCAATATCAGTATGAATTCCTCCCATCATATAATGACAAACGGGTCTAATCTCAATAGGCTCGCTAATTATATCTACTCCCGAGAATTTTATTCCAATTTCTCTAATTCCAGAAAGTCTTTCTTTAATCTGTTCATCACCTAGGTGTGTTAAATCTAATTTCAAACAGTCATATCCTGACTCATGTTTAAATCCTCTTCCTTCTTGTATTTCCCTTATCATTGATCTAGAGACGACATCTCTAGGAGCAAGCTCTAGTTTTTCGGGGGCATATTTTTTCATAAATCGTTCTTTCTCATTGTTGATGAGATAACCTCCTTCTCCACGTGCTCCTTCAGTTATTAATATTCCGGATGGTAAGATACCTGTAGGATGAAATTGAACAAATTCCATGTCTTTCATTGCTAGGCCTGCTCGATAAGCCATATCAATACCATCTGGCGTAGATGAATAAGCATAAGTAGAGAAGCTATATATTCTACCAGCACCTCCGGTACATATAATTCCTGCCGGCGATTTTATTTTTATAAAATTACCGTTCTTCATTTCAATTGCTGTGACTCCTCTAAAGAGATTATTTTCTTTAAGAATACTAGTGCAAAACCATTCATTGTAAAAATTGATATTATCATATTTTTGGCAAGTATCGTATAGAGTTTGCATTTCGTAAAAACCAACTTTATCTTGGGCAAATGTAGCACGAGGAAAGGAATATCCACCAAATTTTCTTTGTCCAATACGGCCATCTTCTCTTCTAGACCAAGGCATTCCCCAATGATCTAGTTGATAAATTTCATGAGGAATGCTCCGTACTAGTTTTTCCGCTACATTTTGATCGGCCAAAAAATCGCTTCCTTTTATTGTATCATATATATGAGATTCTTGGTTATCTCCTTCGTCTTCAAATAAAACTGCAGCAGTACCTCCTTCTGCAGATACAGAATGAGAACGCATTACTTGGACTTTGGAAAATACACCAATACTGATATTATTTTTTCCATATGCGGCTGCAGCAATTGCAGCTCTCAAGCCTGCTAGGCCTGATCCAATAATAACAACATCATGTTGAATTGATTCTGTCACTAATTGTATCCCAAAAACGAGTATTCAGATAATACAAATATACTTTATGATTAATTGATGATAATATCTCAATAACATGTTTTATAATTTGAATTTTATTAATTAAATCTCCTTTTAAAAAATGATGAAAGACTAGAGATATATCATATAACCAAAGCAATGCATACTAAAATAATAATATGGTAATACTTTAACAAGATTTACATTTATTAAAGTAACTAAAGTGATTTATTTTATCATGGCTATAGAGTATTCTAAAAGAGTATTTTTTGCTCCAAATACATCAGATCAAGAAATAATAGATAAAGCAAAACAAACTCTAAGCTACAATGGCATAAATGAAAAAGATATTCAGATCAATTATAATACAAATGATCTAGAAGAAGGAGATCTCTATATTAGTTATGATCCTCCAGACTTAATAATAAGAATTGTATATCAAAAGAAAAATAGTGGAATCATAAAGATGAAAAGTATTGCTATGATAAAACTATAGTAATTTGGAAATTTTTTTATCTAGATCTCTTATATTTTCAACCATTTCTTTTCCATCTTTCATGTTTCTAATGATTACTTTGTTCATTGAAATTTCTTCTGGAGCAACAACTATAGTCAAAGTTACCTCTTTCGATGAAGCATCATAGAGTTGTTTTTTAAGGGATCTGTTAGACATGTCATATTCTACAGTAAAACCCTTTTTTCTTAAATTGCTTAAAATTAAAAGAGATTGATTTCTGACTGAATCACTGCTATTTGCAATGTAAATAATTTTTTTATTGTTTTGTGGTAGCTTATTGTGATATTGTAACGCCAGAATTATTCTTTCTACACCGCCTGCTGCACCTGCTGCTCCTAAATCAGGTCGACCAAATATTTTAGGTAGTTTATCATATCTCCCACCTCCCACTAAAGAACCAATGTTAGAAATCTGATCAAACACCTCAAATACAATTCCTGAATAATAGTCTAAGCCTCGAACTATTCCAAGATTTACTCTTTTGTTACTTATATTTCTCAATTCTAACGAGGTAAATAAATTTTGGAGGTATCTGATACTTTGTAGATTCTTTAATTTTTCATGAGAAATAAGATCTGATATAGTTCCCTTAAAAGAACAAATTTCTAAAAGATCTTCAAGCATCTTGCCATCAAGAATCTCCTTATATTCCATACAAACCTGTCTTATTCCTTTTTTTGAAACTTTATCAATCGCTCTAAATATATTGCCAATTGAATTTTCATCGTCAAGGTCATATTTTGTTTTAATATATTCTTCAATAATTCTCCTATCACTTATTTCAATAATAGTTTCAAGGCCTAGTTTATTGAAAAAATTTGAAACTAATTCAATTACCTCTGCTTCAGTTTCAGAGTTGAAATTATCATAAATTTCTATATCCCACTGATGAAAATATCGATATCTACCGGCTTGTGGCTCATCATATCTGAAGACACCACCAAAATTTGCCAATTTTATAGGCATACGTAAATCCCTCTTTGCTACAGCAAACCTAGTTATACCTATTGTAAGGTCATAACGTAAAGCAATATCGCGTCCACCTTTGTCTTGGAAATTATAAATCTCATTTATTATTGATTCACCACTTTTTGCTTCAAGTGTTGATAATAGTTCAATAGGAGATGGTTCAATAATTTTAAAATTAAAATAAGAAATAGTCTCATAAAATTTTGTTCTAAGATATTCTAAATATAGCGTATCTTCATAAGACAAATCTCGCATTCCTCTTGGTAATTCTAGCTTCACAATAAAAATTCAAAAATGTTGGAATTTAGATTTTCCGCTTTTTTCAGTATTTTTATAATATAGTCTAAAGCATTTTAATTAAAGATGAAAGGAGAAGGAGAAGGAAAGAAGAAGGAGAGATTCAGATATCTAGATCATATGACCGATCTTATAGTAGAAGCATATGGGAATACCTTAGAAGAAATATTTGAGAATTCTGCTATTGGATTAGTTAATGCTATGTTTGAGATATCCAAGGTAGATGTAACTGATTCAATCAAAATCATTGCAGAAGGATATGATTTTAAAAGTTTACTTTATGACTGGATAGAGAAAATAATATTATCAATTTATATTGATAGAATGATAATTACAAAATTTGATTCTTTATTATTTTCAAAAATATACGTAGCTACTACAAATAACAATAAAGAAACTGAAACAATAACTACAGAAGAAAAAGAACTAATAGCAAAGGATCTCTATTTCTCAGATAGTAAAGAGTATAGTTCAAAAGATAATGCAATTTATAAACTTGAAGGTATTGGGAAGGGAGAGATAATCAATTTAGAGAAACACGAATATAAAGTAGAGGTAAAATCCATAACATACCATGAAATGCAAATAAAAAGAAACCAAGATGGTTATTATACTACAACATTCTTAGTAGACCTGTAATAATTAAATATAATTTTCCATCATCTTTTATATTTTTTTTCTTTAATAATTTTTGATCAAAGATAAATAAAAATACTCATAGCAATTATAATAATACTAATAATTTGATAATTGAACTTTCAGAAGAAAATTTTGAAAAATCCATAAATGAAAATAAACCTATCCTTATTGACTTTTGGGCTACTTGGTGCGGGCCTTGTAAATTTATGTTACCCGTATTCGACAAACTAGCAAAAAAATATTCCGAGAAAATAAATTTTGGGAGGCTTAATGTAGATGACTATCAATCTATTGCAGTTAAATATGATGTTTATGCAATCCCTACTTTTATTATATTTTTTAAGGGGGAGACAGTAGAACGAGCTGTAGGAGCTGTCGGAGAAAAAGGATTAGAACATATCCTTGAAAAAATACATTAGAATTTATGGTATTCAATATTCTAATACTTTAATCTATTTATTGTCCTTTTTGTTCCTTTGTGCTGTCTTTTGATTATTGGAAAATATTATTCTATATGTGATTTTTATGTATTATCTAAAATTAATGCTTTTGAACTTAAAATCTATTGGTATATATAATAATATCAATCTTCTTAATATTACAAAAAAAAAAATAACTTAATTCATATTATATGATATTATATATATCCAAATGCTGCATCAGATTTTCTTTTTGATTCCAATATAAAGTCAAATATTTTTTTTTCTTCCTCATTTAGCCTATGTAGAAACCTTTCAATTAATAACTTTGCTTGTCTGCTATTTAAGTCCGTATAAAAGATATCTCCTTCATTAATTTGTCTTCCAATTGTAGGGCCTCTTATAGATAAAGCAACTTGCATGCCTTTTGTGGCTTCTTCAAGACTTTTTCCTTTATCTTGAATTTGATGAATGATGCCTACCTTCATGCCATTCTCATTTATGATATGAATTTTTTGTCTAAGCTTTCCTACAAGTATTTCAGCGCCAAAAACAGCAGGGTCATTTCTTCTAAATACAAATCCTTTTAAAAATTGTATTTTACATATCGGAGGAATTTCATTGAATATAATAGAATCAGCATGTTCCTTCTGATAGTGAACCCAATCAGTATAGTTTCTTACTAGGTTATAGATTACTTTTTCATTGAAAATTTGCACTTGTCTTTCTGCTGATTCTTTTTTCGCATCTTCCAAAACTTTAACATTGAAACCTAATATTGCTCCTAGGTATCTATCTTTGTCTTTAACAGCAGAAGAAGCCAAAACATCTCTTCTTGTTATATGGCCAATATCAGCAGTTTGTATAGGAATATTTTCTTTTTTTAACATATCAATTATTGCTTCGAGTGATCCTATGGCATCACACTTTAGAATCACACCTAAAGAATTAGTATTATTTATAAAGGTACCTTTGACCTCTGATTCAATAAGATGCTTGATTTTATTTTCTTCTTCTTTACTTTTTATAACATACAAAGGACTCCCGGCTAGTATACCTTCTAAATCAGGAGATACTATTCTTAGACCTGCTGCTGAGATTACTTCATCCACTGATCTGAATTTATCTCGAGGATCACGCATTTCATCCAAAGGTTTCGGAAGTAATAAAGCTTTAACTTTAGTTACTATTATTTCATCTCTTTTTGCAGCCATGATCGTATCTCCTTGTTTTATAGTACCATCTAATAGTATCATATTAGCCGAAGGACCGAGTCCTTGTTCTTCGTTAATTTCCAAGATAATCCCTCTTACGTAGTCCTCACGTCTTTCTAACCGTTTTTTCATATATTGTTGTGCTAATCCTACCAACACTGTCATTAATTCTGGTATTCCAACTCCCGAAACAGCACTAATCGGAACTATAGCTAATTCTTTATCAAATTCTTTAATCCGCCAAAATGCTTCTGAAGTAAAACCCATTCTTGATAATGACCCAACGACTGTGTAAATTTTTTCATCTAAAAGAGTAAGAATATGTGAATCCTGTTTTTTTATTTCTTCAGTTATAAAGGATAAATTTGCGGCTACTCCTTCTGCTGCTGTTGTTTTATTTTGCTTTTGTTTACCAGTTTTTATATCGCCTTTCTTTTTTCCTTTCCATCCTGAAAGCATATCCACTTTATTTAATGCCACAACAAATGGAACTTTTCTTTTTTTTAGTATCTCTATGCTTTCTATTGTTTGGGGCTCAAAACCTTTGTTTACGTCTGCAACTACTATAGCTATGTCTGCTGCTGATCCTCCTCTGCTTCTTAAGTTGGCAAAAACTTCATGACCAGGAGTGTCAATAAATAATAATCCAGGAATTTGCTCATCTGTTTTAGTAAGACGCTCATATAAACGTCCTGTAATTGTTTTGATTGTCTCGATTGGAAAAAAGCTTGCTCCAATATGCTGAGTAATGCCTCCAGCCTCGCGAGCTTGTACTCCTGTCCCTCTAATCTTATCTAGTAAAGAAGTTTTTCCAGAGTCTACATGACCCAATACAACTACTACTGGCTGTCTTAATGTCACGTGGATACTACTTAAAAATGACTTTAGACTCTTTTATGAAGCTTTCATATGCATCAGAAGCATGTATAATATTATTTGTAATACCAAGACCATAATCACCTCTAATTGTACCTGGTTGAGCATCATAAGATCGAGTTGCACCAATCAATAATCTTACAGTGTTAATTGCATTTTCTCCTTCCAAAATACAGGCAACAACTCTAGATGACGAAATAAAAGAAACAAGTTCATTAAAAAAAGGTTTATCTTTATGTGCAGAATAGAATTCTTCTGCCTTTTCTTTTGTAAAAATATATGATTTTAGTTCTTTAATTATAAAACCCTTGTTTTCGAATCGTGACAAAAATTAAACCTGTCAATTGGCGTTCAAAGGCATCTGGTTTTATAACTATTAATGTTTGCTCACTCATCTCCTCCATCATCAATTCCATTTTAGGATTTAGAGACCCTAATTCCACCTTTAACGTATTTGTTAGTCCATTTCATCTTTCGAGGATCTCTTTTTAATTGTCTATGATTTTTTTTGCATTTGTTGGAACAAGTCCATTGAATAGCTCCATCATTCTTGACTAACATGATTCCGTGAGCAGAAGAGATACGTTGTCCACAAAAAATGCAATTACGTAAAGAAGTAGCTGTTTTACTCATTTTAAATTAAACCTACATTATTTTCTCTGTTTATATATATATTTTTGATTACTTTATTTTTCGTGCTTCTCTTTCTGTTTCACGAAGCATCAAGACATCATTCATTCTGACAGAGCCCTTTACATTTCTAGTTAGAATTCGTCCCTTATCCTTTCCTTCTAAAACTCTGACTCTGACTTGAATTACTTCTCCTGCAATACCAGTTCTACCTACGATCTGAATCACTTCAGCCGGTACTACTTTTTCTTCTATTGTTTTACTCATGAATTATAACACCTAACTATTATTATTGTTGTGATTTTGAATTTTTATTTTTTGTTGAATTTACTATTTCATCTAAGATATGCTGTGACTCTCCTGCATCAATAATAGTAGCAGCTGCAGAACCAACAGTTATCCCCATGGCTTCCCCTAATTGTTGTTTGCTGGGAACAAAGACATAGGCAGCATTTCTTTCTTCACATATAATTGGAAGATGAGCAACTACTTCTGGAGGTTCTACATCTTCTGCAATAATCGCTAGTTTACTAACACCTCGTTCGACTGCTTTGGTTGTTTCATTAGTTCCTTTTTTTATTTTGCCGCTATCTTTTGCTATTCTTACTGCTTCATAAATTGCACTTACCAAATCTTGTGGTACTTCAAATTTAACATAATATGGTTTACTCATTATTTAATATCACCCTGTGGGATCATCCATCTCTTTACAAAATAAGAGACTATTAAAATGTTACCTCCTGCGAGAATTATTATAATTTTAATGAAAATCAATAATAATATTTAAGAATTGTGATAAATACTAATTTTTATATTTATTAGAAATAATAGAGATATAAACTTGAGATAAGAGACAAAAACTCGGAAATAATATCTCAACTTTTTAACTTTTCTTCCCCAAATAAACAATTCATCTTTTAAAACATTCAACTGAATTTAGATTCTGTAGTTGAGTAATATGATTATCAAAACATAAAAATTATTGATTTGGTTTATTATTTATTCATTTATTATTTGTATTTGAGGGTTAACCTTAAATAATTTATAAAATAATAATTACAGAGTTTGAAGAGGACAATCATAAATAGCATAAATAACAACAAAATGGTGTCAAAAATAGCATACATGTATAATACGGAATGGTAAGAGAGCTTGACTGTGACTGAGGTTTTATTTTAATTAAGGTAGTAGAATATAATGAAAGCACAAATTAAACGCAATACGTCCAATAATTCTAAAGCACCGCAAAAATCTAAAAATAAAAACTTTGACTATAATAAACCGGTAGGAAAATGTATGATTTGCTATACATTATCAGGTTGGCATTGTTATGATTGTGGGAATGATTATTGTCAAAGCCATTTTCACACCCATAAAGAAACAAATCAATGCTTATAAAAATAATAAACAATTTTACAAGATATAGCTGAAATATTGAGAATTATTGACAATAGAATGAGTAGAGACAAAATTGTTTACTATGAATTAAATTAACTTTTTTCTAACAAATAACCAAACGACCTAAAAAACTTTTAAACATAATGATAATGCTACTAATTGTAATACTTTTTTTCTAAATAAATAAAAGTAATTTTTTAATTTTTAGATTTTGATTCTTAAAGTAATAAAAGTAACAGTAACATATAATTCAAGAGTTACAATTTCAATCAACAACTAATTAATTCCTATTTAGAATATTTGTTTTACTTATTAGTTTTACTTATTTGTTTTAATTATTTTTCATACTTATCCATCGTTATATTACATTAATCGGTGATTTCAATAACCTTATTGAGATAATAAAGGATCTAGGGAAATTATAATTTTAATATGCCATCCAATTGATATGGTTATATAAGAAAATAATGTCATTGTTAAACAAACGCAATTAATTTTTTTGCCTATTCTCCTTGGAATAGTCTATTACACTTCACATTATTCTAGTTCGTGTATAATTGATACCTTTGCTATAATTTACTTTAAGTTGCTAATCTCCAATATTTCCAAAAAATAATAATTTAAGATAAAGAAATAAAATAAAATGAGTTATCTTTTATTATTTAATGAAATTTAATATCTTGATATTTTTGTAATGCGGGAGGTGGGATTTGAACCCACGAATCCCTGAGGAACAGGGTTATAGGAAAATCAAGTCCATAGCCGACCAATCTCTTTTATTGACTTTCTTTCTAAGCATCGCACTACCCCTTCTTCTACGTATATATAGATTAAGGGCAGACCTGCGCCGTTGGCCAGGCTTGGCAACCCCCGCACTTACTAGAAATACATTTTATAATAGCCAAATTTATCTATTCTTAAATTAATGGACTGATATTCAAAGTGGAAGAAAAAGAACATAATAAACGGTTATTTGGAACTAATGGTGTTAGAGGAATATATGGAAAAGAGTTAACTTTTTCGCTAGTAATAGACTTGACATACGCCTTAGCAACATATTATAAGAAGGGGCCTATTGTTGTGGGATATGATGGAAGAAATTCAAGTCCTCTCATATCAAATATTGTATCAGCTGTATTAAATTCTGGCGGCTTAGATGTAATCATGGCTGGTCAACTACCAACTCCTTGTTTACAATTTGCTGCTAAAAATAAAAAATGCAAAGGGGGAATAATGATTACAGCTTCTCACAATCCTCCCGAATACAATGGAATTAAACCATCTGCTAATGATGGAGTGGAGATTTCAAGAGAAGAAGAACTAAAGGTTGAAGAGATTTATTATAGTAAGAAATTTGCAAAAATAGACGGAACAAATAAGACTGTTTCAGATGAAAATATTATGAATGATTACATTGACAGAGTCTTGGCTCTAATAGATGTTGAAAAAATAAAGTCTAGATCTTTTAAAGTAGTAATGGACTTAGGAAACGGTGTTCAGTCTTTAGTTGCACCATATTTGTTAAAACAATTAGGTTGTCAGGTTTTTACAATAAATAGCAACATTGATGGAGATTTTCCTGGTAGAGGCCCTGAACCAACTGTAGACAATTTAACTATATTATCAACCATGGTGAAAGACTTGAATGCGGATTTTGGCGTTGCTTACGATGGAGATGGAGATAGAAGTATATTCTGCGATGAAAAAGGCATTATTCATCCTGGCGACAAAACTGCTGCTGCTCTTGTAAAGTATTTAATTAATGGTAAAGACAAAGGGGCAGAGATTGTATGTCCTATTAATACTACTTTGAATGTTCAATTTGTTGCTAACGAAGGAAATTCAAACGTAATCTATACAAAAGTAGGAAGTGTAGAAGTCTCTCGAGAGATGATAAAAAGAAACTCCCTTATTGGTTTAGAAGAAAATGGAGGATTCATGTATGGAAAACTAAACCAAGTTAGAGATGGAGCAATGACTACAGGACTTGTATTAGATATGCTTACAAATTTTACTTCTCCGGGTAAAACAACTAATTCATTTTCTGACATCATTGCATCACTAAAACAAATAGCTCAATTCAAAACCAAATTTAAATGTCCTTCAAGGGAGATGGCTAATAAGATAGTTACCAAGTGTTCAGAGCATGGATCACCAAAAAAGATCGAGAATTTAGATGGAGCTAAAATGTGGATTGACGATGAATCATGGATAATGATCAGGCCAAGTGGAACTGAACCATTGATAAGAATGTATGGAGAATCAATTTCAAAAACACTGTTGGATTCGAAAGTGAGAGAATATACAAGAATAATTGAAAATATTTTATCATAAATATCAATATAACATCAAATATCAAAAATAAAAAAAAGAAGAATAGAGAATAGAATGAAGTCATCAAAGAAGATTCACGATATCAAAAAAACATTAATCGAAATAACGGTCATCGGAAAGGATAGAAAAGGAGTAGTTGCAGAAATTACAAACTTTATCTTTCAGAATCATGGAAATATTGAAAAAATAAATCAAAATGTAATAAAGGGTCTTTTTGGTATGCAACTTGAAGCTTCATTTAATAATATAATAAAGGAAAAATTAGATGTGGGACTTCAAGCACTTGCCAAGAATTTAAAGATGGAAATCAAAGTTCATTATCAAGAGTCAAACAGATTAACAAATATTGCAATTCTTGTAAGTAATGAAGACCATTGTTTACTAAGAATACTTGAATCTTATAATAAAAAGGAACTTAAAACAAAAATCCAAATTATAATTGGAAATTCAAATATCTTAACACCAATAGCTGAAAAATATAACATTCCATTCTATTTGATAGATCATAAAGATCAGGCAGAAGCGGAAAGACAAATTCTGAAATTGTTTGAAGAATATAATATAGACATGGTTATTCTTGCTAGATATATGAGGATTCTTACTCCAAATTTTGTTTGGAGATATCCCAATAAAATAATAAATATCCACCCATCGTTATTACCGGCTTTCCCCGGTGCATATGCTTATGTTCAAGCATACGAAAGAGGAGCAAAAATTGTAGGGTGTACTGCTCATTTTGTAACTGAAGACTTGGATCAAGGTCCAATTATTTGTCAAAAATCTTTTAATGTTTTAGAAAGCGACAATATAGACTCAATTAAAAATAAAGGAAGAAAACTAGAAAGTTCAACATTGCTTGAAGCCGTGAAGTTAGCTTTGGAAGGAAAACTTGAAGTCTATTGGGGAAAGGTTCATGTTAAAAATATCAAAGCTAAAAAGTAAATAAATACATAAAAAGAAGATAAGAGAAGTAATTATTCATTCTAGTTTTAAAGAGAAAAATACATACAACAAAAAGCATCAGAACAAAGATAAAGGCTAACCATAGAAAGAATATAGATATTGTTAGAACATGAATAACGTTTACCGATTAACTAACCTAGACATCGAAAAATGGAAAAAAAAATCAGAACAAGTAATAGTTCCTATAGGTTCCTTAGAACAACATGGTGATCATCTTCCAGTATCAACAGACTCGATCATAATAGAACATTTAGCAAAAAAGGTCTCAGAAAAACTTCAAAGTTTATATCTTCCTACAGTAACTTTTGGCATTTCCTTTGAACATGAACCTTTATTCAATATTTCATTATCTCATCAAACTTTTTCCAATTATATTAGTGAAATTTGTTTATCACTTATAAATTATGGAATGAAAAATATAATCATATTAAATGGCCACCATGGAAATATGGGATCTTTGCATTATATCTCTCAAAATGTTTCTGATAAAATTCCTTCTGATGCAAAAATAAATTTTATAAATTACTGGAGCTTAATGGAGAATTTTGATCATGCTGGCGAGATTGAAACTTCTCTTGTATTAGCAATCAATACAAAGTTGGTAAAAATGAAAATGGCAAGAGCAAATACAAAAGAGATTACAGGTTCTAGAATAGCATATACTAGTCTTACGAGTAATCCTGGATCTTTTCCTAAAATAACAGGAAATGGAGTATGGGGTGATCCCACAAAAGCATCGATAATAAAAGGACGATCATTATTGGAAAATCTAACTCAGAAGATTATAGAAATTATAAAAGAATTTAAAAAATTTAATTAACACAATGGGTGCTCATTTTTCTAGTTAGTTTATTTTTAGAAAGAAATACTCATTTTAATCAAAAATAATGACTTTGAATGAAATTTTAATATATAACTAGTATTCATTTGATAGTAAAAGGTAGATTTAGTATTGTCAGTTGATATGGCTGTAAAGGTTTTGGACGAGAGTTTTGGAAAAATTGTGTTGATAAAATTAAAAGGTGGAAAAGTTATTAGAGGAATTCTTCATGGTTTTGATCAACACATGAACTTGTTACTTGATGATTCAGTAGAAATAGTAGAAGGCAAATCTTCAGATTTAGGAACTATTGTAGTAAGAGGAGATAATGTAGTTATAATATCTCCTCCTCCTCCAATGTAAAAGTAAAAAGGAGAACGATAAAGAAAAGGAGGTTGATATGATAAAATGACAAAAGGAACAACTTCAATGGGTAAATACACTAGGAAGAAAGTGCATATAAGATGTCGAAGATGTGGCCATAATTCATTTCATAAGCGTGGAAAAGAATGTTCCAAATGTGGATATCCCGATCCAAAAATGAGAAAGTACAATTGGATTAAAAGACAAGTGATGTAATAAATAAAATTAATAAATAAATAAATAACCAAATTTTGAAGTTAAAATAATAATTTCTTGCTTAAAAATATAAACTCTATTCTTATAAATATTTTAATTAAAAATCTTAATTTATTAGAATGATTTTATAATTAAAATGGTGGTGGTTGATTTTAATTCTTTTTTATTGATAGTAGCGGGTCTTTCTATAATTGGAGGAATTGTTTTTGGATTTTACTATAATAATCATTTTAATTCTTTATTTTCCAAACGAAAGAAAGATAGAAATAAATCACAAAATTCCGAGTTTAAAGAAGAAGATAAAGTAGGAAAGGATCAAGAAATTAA
>OBLS010000351.1_pt1 | contig 16028 bp, 8 predicted proteins | sample 1519901 | NCBI WGS metagenome assembly OBLS01 (sample SAMEA3113585, study PRJEB22503) | soil metagenome | reverse complement strand
CGGAGCGGGCGACGGGAATCGAACCCGCACCACCAGCTTGGAAGGCTGGAGCTCTACCATTGAGCTACGCCCGCGTGCATCCGAAGCGTAGCAGCGAGATCTGACGCCTCGCCTCCTCAACTCGACTTCTGGCCGCTCCGGAGGTCCATCCAGTTCTTTTCGATCGAGACGTACCTCTGCCACGCGGTCACCCATCCTTGGTCGTTCCGCGGGAAGCGCTCGACGGGCTGCTGCGGCGCGTTCCGGTCCCAGATCCCGAAGTAGTCGGCGCCGTAGCCGAGCAGGTATTGCGATCCCGTGTGGGTGAACTCGATCTTGACGTCGGACGTCGGCTGCGCGCTTTGGGCAGCCGCTGCAGTCTGTGCGGCTGCCGGCGCGTCTTGCGCCGCAGGAGGTTCCTCTGCTGCCGGAGGCTGCGATTGCGATGACGTCTGAGATGCCGAGGCGGCGGAAGGGTATGCCGCGGGCGTGGGGACGCTCGTGGGCTGCGGCGTGGGGACTTGCGCTGCAGGTACCGTCGCAGCCGGCGTCGGCTGAGGTGGTTTCGCCTCGGACGCGGCGGGCTGCGCGGGACGCTCCGCCGGTACCGGCTGAACCACCGTCGTCTGCGGCACCGGCCTCACCACATCCTTCAGCCCGCTCTTTCGCTCTTCCATCTTGGGCCGCGCACCCTCGGCCCCCGCCGGGATCTCGTCGACCAGCCACGTCTGACACCAACGGCAGCGGATCGCGGCGTCCTTGATCTCCTCCGCGCAGTACGGGCACGTTTTCATGGAACGCTCCTTCGGCCGAGACGGGAGGAAAGCCTACCGATACGCCCGGGGGAACGCGTCACGCGCCTTTGACGATCTCGCCGCCCTTCATGACGAACCCGACGTCGGTCAACACGTCGACGTCCTCGAGTGGGTCGCCCGCCACCGCGATCACGTCGGCGAACAGCCCAGGCTCGATCGATCCGACGCGATCGCGCCACCCCATCAGGTCCGCGGCAACGACGGTCGCGCTCTGCACGGCCTGCATCGGCGTCATGCCGAACTTCACCATGTAGGCGAACTGCTTCGCGGCCATCGCGTGCGGGTACACACCGCTGTCCGTCCCGAACGCGATCTTGACGCCGGCGTCGACACACTTCGCGAACCCCTCCCGCTGCGCCTCGGTCGTTTCGTCGTTCTTGCGCAGCACTTCGGCGGACCACCCGTTCGCGTGGCCCTGTTGTGCGATCCAGTCGCCGTTCCACACGTCCGCGACGAGATATGCGCCCGCGTCCTCCATCAACGAGATCGCCTCGTCGTCCATCAGGGAGCCGTGTTCGATCGACCGCGCACCGGCGCGAACGGCACGCTTGATCCCCTCCGCGCCGTGGGCGTGGGCTGCGACGTGCGTCTCGTACAGCGCGGCCTCCTCGACCGCCGCACGAAGCTCTTCTTCGCTGAACTCCGGCGCACCGGGAACCGTCCCTTCCGTCAGCACCGCGCCGGTCGCGATGACCTTGATGAAGTCGGCGCTGCCGTGGAGGATCCGCCGCACCGCGTTTCGAACCTCGTCCGCCGAGTTCGCCACGCCGAACCGCAGATCGCGCGGGACGATCGCGTCCACGTCGGGTGGCAGCCCCGTCAGGTCGCCGCCGCCGCCCGAGCAGGTCACGTACGCGCCGGCGCACATCATCCGCGGCCCGAGCACGTCGCCCCGATCGATCGCGTCGCGCAACGCCACGTCGACGAACGCCCTGAACGTGCCGATGTCGCGAACGCTGGTAAAGCCGGCCATGAGCGTGTCGCGCGCGTTCCGAACCCCGGAGAGCGCCTCCTGCGCTCCACTCCGCTGTAACAGCGCGGCGTACCCGTGGCCGGTCTCGAGCTCGCCGATCAGGTGCGCGTGGCAATCGATGAGTCCGGGCAGGACTGTGAACCGCGACAGGTCGATGACACGTGTGCGTTCTCCGTACGTGCCGCCATCCGGTTCGATCGACTCGATACGCTGACCGCGAACCGAGATCACCTGTGCCCGCTTCACGTCCCCCTCGAGAACGTCGACGAGTCGTCCCGCGCGGATGAGCGTCGTATCGGGCATCTACGGCTCGCCGAGCCGGAACGTGAGATCCGCCGTGAGCTCCGGCACTTCCATCTGGGCTTTCTGCAGTCGTCCGCTGTAATCCCAGTTCATCGCTTGCCACCGCGTGAACTGGTCGAGCACCCACACGCCCGACTGGCGCGAACCGTTCCCGCTCCTCCCGTTGCCGCCGAACGGCAGGTGCGCTTCGGCGCCGGTTGTCGAGTTGTTGACGCTTACCATGCCGGCGGAGATACGCTCGCGGAACCGGAACACGTTCTTCGGGTCGTTCGTGTAGATCGATGCCGACAGCCCGTAGCCGTGGCCGTTCGCCAGCGCCATCGCCTCGTCGAAGTCGTCGAACGACGCCACGCCGACGATCGGGCCGAACGTCTCCTGTTTGTACAGGTCGTCCTCCATCGTCACGCCGTCGACGATCGTGGGATGAACGAAGAGACCGGCGTCGGGATCGCCGACGAACTCGTCGCGGGGGCTCTCACCCGTGATCCGGCCCGTCCCGCTCGAGCCGTACAGGTCGTGGTGCGGCTGCACCCAGTCGAGCCATCCGAGGAATCGATCGCAGAAGCGCGAGCTGATCATCGGTCCGTACAGCACGTCCTCGAACGGATCGCCGATCGCCGCCGTCTCGACGGCGCGAGCGAACTGCGACAGGAACTCGTCGTGCACCGAGCGATCGACGATCACGGTGCCGAGCGATGTGCACCGCTGTCCCGCCGTGCCGAACCCGCTGAACAGCGCGCCCTCGACGGCGAGGTCGAGGTCCGCGTCCGGCATCACGAGGAGCGGGTTCTTCCCGCCCAGCTCCAGGGTCGGCGACTGAAGGTGCCGACCACAGAGCTCTCCGAGCCGCCGCCCCACCTCCGTCGAGCCGGTGAACCCGACCTTGTCGACGAGCCCCTCGCCGAGGGCGAGCTCCAGTCCCTCGAACGTCGTGGCGCCGTCCGCGAGCACCATGTTGAACACGCCCGACGGAAAGCCGGCGTGTACGAACAGCTCCGCAAGCGCCTGCGACGTGGCCGGGGCATACTCGGCGGGCTTCCACACCACGGCGTTCCCGCACAGCAGCGCCGGCACGAGATACCAGGACGGAACGGCGACCGGGAAGTTCCCCGCGGTGACGATCGCAGCCACGCCGACTGGGTTCCGGAACGTGAACAGCTGCTTGTCCGGCAGCTCGCTCGGCACCGTCATCCCGTAGAGGCGGCGCCCTTCCGACACGAAGAAGTTGCACGTGTCGATGACTTCCTGAACCGAGCCGCGCGACTCCTTGATCGGCTTTCCGATCTCGCGCGTCATGATCCGCGCCAACGCCTCTGCGTTCTCCTCGACAAGCCGGCCGAGCTGCTGGATGGCGCGCCCGCGAACGGGCGCCGGCACGCGCGCCCACGCCGTCTGCGCCTCACGGGCGGCACGGCACGCCTGCACGAACGACGTCGCGTCGCTGAGACGTGCTTCGGCGACCTTCTCGTCGAGCCGCGCGGGGTTGCGGATGTCGAGCGTTCCACCCGGCGCGTCCTGGACCCACCTGCCGTCGATGAACGAGGCGACCGAGTGCGTCATTGGCCTCATCCTACGAGGCGTCGCGCCGCGGCTTCTCGTACCTGAGAAGCATCAGGGAGTGCGCGACGACGTTGACGTTGACCCGCTTCCCCCGCTCGAGCGGTCGGCCCGGCTGCGCCGTGTTGATCAGGACGCGCCATCGTCCCTGTTCGTCCTCGATCCGTGGCATGGCGAAAGCGCGTGACCTCGTCCCCGCGTTCAGCAGCATGAGGATGGTGTTCCCGAAGATGGGGCGGCCGCGTTCGTCCACCTCGTCGGTCGCCCTGCCGTGCAGCAGCATCCCGAGCACCTGGTTCGACTGGTCGTCCCAATCGCCCTGGGTCATCTCGGTGCCGTCGGGACGCAGCCACGACAGGTCCTTCGCCTCGCCGCCGGGAAGCGGCCGTCCGGTGAGGAACGTTCGCCGACGAAGCACCGCGTTCGAACGGAAGATCCCCAAGAGCTCGCGGGTGAACGCGAGGAGCGCTCTGTCCTCGGAAGACAGATCCCACGCCACCCATGAGATCTCGTTGTCGAGTGCGTACGCGTTGTTGTTTCCCTGTTGCGTGCGCCCCATCTCGTCGCCGGCGAGGAGCATCGTCACGCCCTGCGACAGGATCAGCGTGCCGAGGAAGTTCCGCTTCATGCGTTCGCGCGTGGCGTTGATCCGCGCCGATTCTGTCTCGCCCTCGGCGCCCCAGTTCCGGCTGTAGTTGGCGTCGGTGCCGTCGCGGTTCGCCTCGCCGTTGGCTTCGTTGTGCTTGCGCTCATACGTCACGAGGTCGTGGAGCGTCAACCCGTCGTGTGCGGTGACGAAGTTCACGCTCGCGTAGGTCCGACGACCACTCGCGGCGTACAGATCGCTCGAGCCGGACAATCGAGAGGCGAGCTCTGGCACCTGGCCCTGGTCACCGCGCCAGAACCGGCGAACGCAGTCGCGGTACCTCCCGTTCCACTCCGCCCAGCCCGTGGGGAAGTTGCCGACCTGATACCCGCCCTCCCCGAGGTCCCACGGCTCCGCGATGAGCTTCACGTGCCCGATCACCGGGTCCTGCTGGATGATGTCGAAGAACGTCCCCAGCCGGTTCACCTCGTAGAGCTCCCGGGCGAGCACGGGTGCCAGGTCGAACCGGAACCCGTCGACGTGCATGTCGCCGATCCAGTAGCGGAGGCTGTCCATGATCATCTGCATCGTTCGCGGGTGGATCATGTTCAAGCTGTTACCGGTGCCGGTGAAGTCCATGTAGCGGCGGCGGTCGTTCGGCTCCAGCCGGTAGTACGCGTCGTTGTCGATCCCGCGCAGCGATAGCGTCGGTCCGAGATGGTTCCCCTCGCCGGTGTGGTTGTAGACCACGTCGAGGATGACCTCGATGCCCGCCTTGTGGAGCGCTTTCACCATCGACTTGAACTCGTCGACCTGCTGTCCCCCGCCGCCGGTCGCGTACGCGACGTGGGGCGAGAAGAACCCGATCGAGTTATACCCCCAGTAGTTCGCCAGCCCCCGTTGGACGAGCGCGCGCTCGCTGACGAACTGGTGGACGGGGAGGACCTCGACAGCGGTGACGCCGAGCGAGAGCAGATGGTCGAGGATCGGATCGGACGCCATCCCCAGGAACGTCCCGCGCAGCTCGGGAGGAACGTCGGGGTGGCGCATCGTCATGCCGCGGACGTGACACTCGTAGATCACGGTTCGATTCCACGGTGTCTGGGGCGCCCGGTCGTCCCCCCAGGTGAACGCCGTGTCCACGACGACGCCCTTCGGCATGTGGCCGGCGCTATTGCGGTCGTCGAAGGCGAGGTCCTCCGCGGGATCGCCGATCCGGTAGCCGTAGAGCGAGTCGTCCCAGTCGATCGTGCCGGTGATCGCCTTCGCGTACGGGCAGATCAGCAGCTTGTTCGGGTTGAAGCGGTGCCCCTCCTGCGGCGCGTACGCCCCGTGAACGCGGAACCCGTACAGGGTCCCGGGACGCGCGTCGGGCAGATACGCGTGCCACACGAGATCCGTGCGTTCGCGCAGCTGGATGCGCTGGAACTCGGCGGCGTCGTCCGGCCGCTCGAACAGGCAGAGCTCGACCGCCGTGGCGTGCTCTGAAAAGAGCGCGAAGTTCACCCCCTCGCCGTCCCACGTCGCGCCGAGCGGCGAAGGCGAACCGGGCCAGACGCGCGAGGTCAGGACCCTTCCTCCGGGGGGCCAACGCTCGCGCCTTCGCGCTCGCTTCTTGGGCCCCCCGATCCCCCGTCCGGCGTGAGGAAGACCGCGCCGAGGGGCGGCAGCACGAGTGCCAGCGAGTGCTGCCGCCCGTGCATCCCGACATCGTCCGCTTCGAGGCCGCCGTAGTTCCCCTGTCCGCTCCCGCCGTAGGTCTCGGCGTCGGTGTTCAGCACCTCTCGCCACCGCCCACCCACCGGGACGCCGACGCGGTAGCGGTGGCGCGGCACCGGCGTGAAGTTCGCGACGAACAGGACCGGCCGTCCCTTCCGAGGCTTGCGAAGGAAGGAGATGACGCTCGCGGCGCGATCCGACGCGTCCACCCACTCGAACCCGTCCGGCCTCGCGTCGAGCTCGTGCATCGCCGGCTCGTCGCGGTACAGCGCGGCGACGTCGGCAACCATGCGCCGCACGCCCTCGTGCGGCGCACGCTGCAGGAGGCCCCAGTCCAGGCCGGACTCGTGGTTCCACTCGGTGGTCTGCGCGATCTCGCCGCCCATGAACAGGAGCTTCTTCCCTGGCTGGGCGAACTGATACGCGTACAGCAGGCGGAGATTCGCGAACCGCTGCCAGTCGTCGCCCGGCATCTTCGCCAGCAGCGAGCCCTTGCCGTATACGACCTCGTCGTGGGAGAGCGGCAGGACGAAGTTCTCGTTGAACGCGTACAGCATCCGGAACGTGATCGTGTCGTGCTGATGCGTGCGGTAGACGGGATCCTTCGACAAGTACAGCAGCGTGTCGTGCATCCACCCCATGTCCCACTTGTATCCGAACCCCAGGCCGCCGGCGTCGACAGGCGTCGAGACGCCCGGCCACGCGGTGGACTCCTCCGCGATGGTCTGGATGTCGGCGTGAGCTCCGTAGAGCGTCGTGTTCATCGCGCGCAGGAACTCGACCGCCCGGAGGTTCTCGCGCCCACCGCGCTCGTTCGGTATCCACTCTCCCTCGCGCCGCGAGTAATCGAGGTAGAGCATCGACGCAACGGCGTCCACGCGGAGACCGTCCGCGTGGTACCGCTCGAGCCAGTGCATCGCGCTCGAAAGCAGGAAGGAGCGCACCTCGTTCCGGCCGTAGTTGAAGATGTAGCTCCCCCAGTCCGGATGGAATCCCTGACGAGGGTCGGCGTGCTCGTACAGGTGCGTTCCGTCGAAGTACGCCAGCCCGTGCTCGTCCGAGGCGAAATGCGACGGCACCCAGTCCAGGATCACGCCGATGCCCTCGCGATGCAGCAGGTCGATCAGCGCCATCAGGTCCTGCGGCGCGCCATATCGGCTCGTGGGCGCGAAGTACCCCGTCGTCTGGTAGCCCCACGACCCGTAGAACGGATGCTCCATCACGGGGAGCAACTCGACATGCGTGAAGTTCAGCGACTTCACGTGGTCGGCGAGGCGACGGGCGATGTCGCGATAGCCGAGCATCTGGCCCGTTTCGTCCCGCATCCATGACCCGAGGTGGACCTCGTACATGGCGGCCGGGGCGTCGATGGCCTGCACACCGCCACGACCACGCATCCACTCGTCGTCGTGCCACTCATATGACGTGTCCCACACCACGCTTCCCGTCCGCGGCGGAACCTCCCAGAACGCCGCGAGCGGATCGCCCTTGTCGACTCGGTAGCGGCCGTCGCTAGAGGCGACGTGGAACTTGTAGATCGTGCCGTGCCTCGCGCCCGGGACGACTCCCTCCCAGATGCCGCTCGATCCGCGTGGGCGAAGCGGGTCGGCGGTGCGATTCCACCCGTTGTGGTCACCGACCACCGATACCGAGCCCGCTCCCGGCGCCCACACCGCGAAGTACGTCGCCGGCTCGCCCTCGATCGTCGTGGGATGCGCTCCCAGCCGCTCGAACAGTCGCGCGTGCGTTCCCTCGTTGAACAGGTACAGGTCCTGGTCGGTGAGGAGCGACATGTCGTGCCGAACCCGGCTCGAGCTCACAGAGGTTCCTTCAACAGTTCGACGACGCCGGTGACGGGGATGGGGAGCCACTCGGGTCGGTTGTTCGCCTCGTACGACACCTCGTACAGCGCCTTGCCGAGCATGTAGCCGTCGAGGAGGACGCGAAACTCCTCGCGCGTGCGCGCGTGGAACGGGGTGCTTTCGACGATGTCGAGGTACTCGCGCAGGAACGTGCCGGCCACCGAGACGTACCACAGGCGCACCCACGGGGCGATCCGAACCGCCTGTTCAGGCTCGACCAGGTCGCCGGCGCGCGCCGCGACGTGCGCGGCGTAGTGGAACGAACGGACCATGCCGGCGACGTCGACCAGCGGGAGTCGTTTGATGCGGCGTTCGCCGATCGAGCGAGCCGGCTCCCCCTCGAAGTCGATGATCACGAAGTCGCGCCCCGTGTACAGAACCTGGCCGAGGTGGAAGTCGCCGTGGGTCCGGATCCTCGAGCCGGTGATGCGGATGTCGAGGACCGAGCGCAGTCGTTCGAAGATCGGCCGTTCGAGGGCCAGGAGCTGATCGGCGCCTACGAGGTCGGGGTGCGAACGAAGGACCAGCATCGTGCGGTTCGCGACGCCTCGGAGCGACTGGTACAGCGACCGCTGCTCGAAGGGCGTCACCGGCTCCGGCGCGAACGCCGGATCTTCCTGCTCGCCCGCCAGGGCGAGGTGCATCTCGGCCGTTCGGCGTCCGAGGAGCCGAGCGGACTCCAGGTACGACTCGATGCTCTCGACCGCGATGTCGGGAACACCCGAACTCACGATGTCGTGAAGCGTCGGTTCTGGCGGATTGAGGTCGGGGTGCGCGGCCGCACGGGCGAGCACGCCCTCGAGGTATCCCCGGACCCTGTCGAGCGTGAACGACCACGCGTCGCCCTCGTTCGGGACGTATCCATGCAGGATCCCGAGCGTCAGCGGCTGACCCGGTCCCCTTCGGAGCTCGAGCCCACCGGCGACCGGGGCGATGTGCTCGAAGTTCGCGCGGTCGGTCAGGAACCGTCCGATCTCGAGGTCCGGGTTCACGCCCTGCTCGAGCCGGCGGTACAGCTTCAGGACGAGTCGGTCGCCGAAGAGCACCGACGAGTTGCTCTGTTCCGCCTGCAACGGCCGGGGGTCGACCGAGTCGTCGGGTGGTCCGGCCAGCCGGCGGAACGCCTTCGTGGGAACCGCGTCGATGCGGGCGCCATCGGCGCCGAGGCGCCGACGGCGCCGGATCGCCTCCAACAACGCCCGCGCCACCTTCGGATCGCCGACCCCATCGAACAACGCGCGCTCGCCCTCGCGCGTCCGAAGACGGGCGAGGACCGACCGCGCCTGGTACTCGAGGAGATCCGGCGTTCGTTCGACCGACGCGCACGCGAGCGGCAGAACGTACGTCTCGGGGTCGCCCTCCGCGTACTCCACCGACACGAGGCCGATCACGCCGACGATCTGAGAGTCGTCCCCGACCGGGATCGTTTCGACGATCTCGGCCGACCGGATCCTCCGCGCCTTGCCGCCGAACCAACGGGAGCCAAGCAGGAACGCCGGCAGAGCCTCCTCGAGTGCAGGACGATTCGCCTTGGCGAACACGTTCCGCCATGACCCCGCGACCTCGAGCTCGGGAGGACGACGCGCGGCGCCGAGATCGACGTCGATCGTCTGGGGCTGCAGCCTGAACCAGTAGAAAGAGTGCGGTCCGAGGGTGAGGAAGTACGGGAGCTCCCCGATCGGGGGGAACTCCGTCGCGCCGAACAGCTCGTTCGGCACCAAGCCTCGGTACGCGGACAGGTCGAGCTCGACGTACTGAACCGAGCGCGCGAGGTTCACCACGACGAGGATCCGTTCGTCCTCGTGCTGACGGATGAAGACGAGGATCCGGCGGTTCTCCGGGTACAGGAACTCGAGCGTCCCCCGCGACAGCGCGGCCGAACGCTTCCGCAGCGCGATCAGTCGCTTCATCCACCACAGCAGCGACCGCGGGTTGTCCTGCTGCGCCTCGACGTTCAGCGACTCGTAGTGGTACTCCGGTCCCACGACGACGGGTAGGTACAGCTGCTGCGGGTTCACTCGGCTGAATCCGGCGTTCCGGTCCGCGCTCCACTGCATCGGCGTCCGCACGCCGTTGCGGTCGCCGAGGTAGATGTTGTCGCCCATCCCGATCTCGTCGCCGTAGTAGATGACCGGCGTCCCCGGCAGCGAGAACAGGAGCCCGTTGATCACCTCGATCAGGCGCCGATCGTTACGGAGCAGCGGCGCCAGGCGCCGCCGGATCCCCAGGTTGATCCTCGCCTGCGGATCCTGCGCGTACACCCGGTACATGTAGTCGCGCTCCTCGTCGGTGACCATCTCGAGGGTGAGCTCGTCATGGTTGCGAAGGAACAGCGCCCACCTCGCGTTGTCGGGGATCGGCGGCGTCTGCTCGAGGATGTCGATCACCGGGAAGCGGTCCTCCATCCGAAGGGCCATGAACATCCGCGGCATGAGCGGGAAATGGAACGCCATGTTGCACTCGTCGCCGTCGCCGAAGTACGAGACGGCGTCCTCGGGCCACTGGTTGGCCTCGGCGAGCAGCATCCGGTCCTGATACCGGCTGTCGATGTGCGCACGGAGCGACTTCAGGAACTCGTGGGTCTCGGGCAGGTTCTCGCAGTTGGTTCCCCGCCGTTCGAACAGGTACGGCACCGCGTCGAGGCGGAGCCCGTCCACGCCGATGTCGAGCCAGAACTCGACGACGTCGAACATCGCGCGCCGCACGTGCGGGTTGTCGAAGTTCAGGTCCGGTTGGTGCGAGTAGAACCGGTGCCAGTAGTACTGACCCGTCGTCTGGTCGTACGCCCAGTTCGACGTCTCGAAGTCCTTGAAGATCACGCGCGCCTCGCGGTAGCGCTCACTCGTGTCGCTCCACACGTAGAAGTCGCGCTCGACGGTGCCGGCGGCGGCCTTGCGCGAACGCACGAACCACGGGTGCTGATCGGAGGTGTGGTTCATGACGACCTCGGTGATCACCCGCAGGCCGCGCTCGTGCGCCGCCCTAAGGAACGCTCGGAAGTCGCGAACCGTCCCGTAGGCCGGATGCACGGACGTGTAGTCGGCGATGTCGTAGCCGTCGTCCCGGAGCGGCGACGGGTAGAACGGCAACAACCACAGCGCCGTCACGCCGAGGTCGGCGAGGTAGTTGAGCCTTCGGGTGAGACCGCGGAAGTCCCCGATCCCATCGGCGCCCGAGTCCTGGAACGCGCGCACGTGCAACTCGTAGATGATCGCGTCGCGGTACCAGAGCGGGTCGCGCATCAACGTGCCGTCTCCCTGGAGCTACGTCGCGGATGAACCCGAAACACGTGCGCCGGCTCGCCCTCAGCGTCGAGCCGCACGAAGTTCGACGACCCCTGCCAGGTGTGGGTCGCGCCGGTGAGCAGATCCTCGACCTCGAACGACTCCATCGGACCGACGCCGAGCTCCCCGAGGTCGAGGCTCGTCCATCCCGACTGCGGATTCCGTGGGTCGAGGTTCACGACGACGAGGATCACGTTGGAATAGTCCTCGGTCGTTTTGCTGTACGCGATGAGCTGCTGGTTGTCGATCCCGTGGAACCGCAACCGCCGGATGTCGTGCAGCGCCGGGTTCTCGCGGCGGACCTCGTTGATCCTCGTGACCAGGGGAGCCAGGCTGTCCTTCCTGTCGAGATCCCACGTCCGGATCTCGTACTTCTCCGAGTTGAGGTACTCCTCGGAGCCCGGCTCGCGAGGCGTGTGCTCCATGAGCTCGAACCCGGGACCGTAGATCCCGTACGACGACGCCAACGTCGCCGCGAGGACCAGCCGCGACGCGAACGCCGAACGCGTGCCGGTCTGCAGGTACGCGTGCAGGATGTCGGGGGTGTTCGGCCAGAAGTTCGGGCGGAAGAACTCGACTGCGCCGGTTCTGGTGAGCTCGATCAGGTACTCGGTCAGGTCTTGCTTCTCGGTCTTCCACGCGAAGTACGTGTACGACTGGGTGAATCCGAGCTTCGACAGCCGATACATCACCTTCGGGCGCGTGAACGCCTCGGACAGGAAGATCGCGTCGGGGTGCGCCGCCTTCACCTCGGCGAGCGCCCACTCCCAGAACGCGAACGGCTTCGTGTGCGGGTTGTCGACCCGGAACGTCCTGACGCCGTGCTCACACCAGAACACAAACACGTCGCGAAGCGCCTCCCACAGCGCAGCACGGTCGTTCGTCTCGAAGTCGATCGGGTAGATGTCCTCGTAGACCTTCGGCGGGTTCTCGGCGTGCTGGATCGTGCCGTCGGGGCGGTGGCGGAACCACTCGGGATGCTCCCGTACCCACGGGTGCTCCGGCGTGACCTGGAACGCGATGTCGAGGGCGACCTCGATGCCGCGCTCACGCGCCGCGACGACGAGCCGTTGGAGATCGTCGAACGTTCCGAGATCGGGATGCACCGCCGTGTGTCCGCCCTCCGCGGCGCCGATCGCCCACGGGCTACCAGGATCGCCCGGCTTGGACGTCGGCGAGTTGTTCTTGCCCTTGCGACGCTCGTGCGCGATCGGGTGGATCGGTGGCAGGTACAGCACGTCGAACCCGAGCTTCTCGACGTACGGGAGGCGGGCGATCACGTCGTCGAACGTTCCGTGGTGGCCGGGAACGGTCGCGGTGGAACGGGGGAACAGCTCGTACCACGCGCCGAACCGGGCGAGCGGAGGATCAACGTTCACGCGGAGCTCACGAGGGAAGGAACCCTCATGGCGCCGGTCGGGGTAGCGGCTCATGAGGTCGCGGAGCCCCTCGTCGAAGGCCGCGTCGCGCGCCGTCGCCGGTTCGCCCTTCAGCTCTTTGGCCGCCGCCTTGAGCGCGTCGCGGTCGGAGCCCTCGGCGCGGCGAGAGGCCGCGGCGACCAGTTCGGCCCCGACGAGGATGTCGACCGCAACGTCTCGGCCCGCGTCCACCTTCTTTCGAAGGTCGCGCCTCCACGACGCGAACCGGTCGATCCATCCGACGACCGTGTAAATGAACTCGCCGAGCTCCTCGACGGTGAAGCACCCGCGGAACCGGTCGTTGCCGATGTCTTGCATGCGGACCTCGCGCCAGTTCGTCTCGACCGATGACCGATGGCGCAGCACCGCGGCGACCAGGTCATGGCCGTCGGCGAACACATCCGCCTCGACCCAGACGTCCTCGCCGACGACGCGCTTGACGGGGAACCGCCCGGCGTCGATCTCGGGCCACAAGCCCTCCACGACCACGCGGACGGCGTCGGCGACGCCGCCCGACCTGGCGGCGCGTCTCCCCTCGGCGCGCGCGGTGGCTATGGCGTCACCCCCGGGGAAGTCAGCGGTGCAACGGTCAACACGGGCGGCTCGACCCTACCGCGCAGCGTGGCCGAGCAGCACGAGGCAGTCAGACAGCGTTCCTACAGACCACCGTAGCGCCGGACGAAGAGCGCCAGTGCAGGGTCGGCCGCCTGGAGTCAGAATCCAGCGTGGAGGGGCCGTGACGCTACGCAGTGCACGCAACGTTGCCTGGACGGTCGGCCTGGCGTCGATTGCGCTCATGATCGGCGGGCTCGCCTTCCGGTTCGTCGACCGGACGGCGACGCTTCCGCGCGTGTTGGACGCATGGAGCGTGGGGGGCGTGTTCGACGTCGCGGCGAACATCTGCGTTCCTATCTTCGGCATCGTCATCGCGTCGCGTCGACGCGAGAATCCGATCGGTTGGCTGTTGCTCGTCGCAGGAGCCGCCCTGGCGATCTCCGGCTTTGCGCGCTCGTACGCGGTCCACGCTCTGGTGGCCGACCCGAACTCCCTCCCGGCGGGGCGTGCGGTCGCGTGGCTTGGGACCTGGATCGAGCCGATCGCCATCTGCCTGTTGCCGTGGCTGTTCCTGTTGTTCCCGACCGGTCGCCTGCCGTCCGCGCGCTGGCGACCGCTCGCGTGGGTGTGCGCTGGGATCTTGGTCCTGGCGCCGGCGAGCATGCTGGTGTTCGCCACAACGAGCTGGGAGCGTCCGTTCATCAACTTCGAGGACGCCGTCTCGAAGGGAGGCGTCGCGACCGTCGCGGTCGTCCTCGTCACCGTATCGGTCGTGGCGCTCGTACTCGCCGTCTTCGCATCGGCCGTCTCGCTCATCGCGCGGTTCCGCCGTTCGGTCGGCGAGGAACGCCTCCAGCTGAAGTGGTTCGTGAGCGCCGCGGCGCTCGTCGCCGTGGCGTTCTGCGTCGCGATCTTCGCGGACACAACCACTACCGGTCTGATCTTCAGCGCCTCGCTGGTGTTGCTCGACGGCTCGATCGCCGTCGCCATGCTCAGGTACCACCTGTACGACATCGACGTCCTGATCGGGAAGGCGGTCGTGTACGGCCTGCTCGGCTCGTTCATCACGGTCGTCTACGTCGTGGTCGTCGTCGTGATCGGTGCGATCTTCGGTCCCACCGAAGGTCTCGCGCTGATCGCCACCGCGATCGTTGCCGTCGCCGCGCATCCGGTGCGAGAGCGAGCGCGGCACGCGGCGAATCGGCTCGTCTACGGCAAGCGTGCGACGCCGTACGAGGTGCTGTCCGGATTCTCTGAAAGCGTCGCGGCGGCTTATGCGGGCGAGGACATCCTGCCGCGCATGGCGCGATTGTTGGCCGAGGGAACCGGCGCGACGCAAGCCACAGTGTGGCTCCGCGTGCGGTCCGAGCTGCGGCCCGACGCGACGTGGCCTATCGAAAGCGATCCGGGTCCTCCGAGACCGCTCGTGAACGGCGAGTTGCCTTCGTTCCCCGGCGCGGCCGCTGCCGTCGCCGTGCGGCATCGCGACGAGCTGCTCGGCGCACTCACCGTGTCGAAACCGCCGAGGGACCCGATCCAACCCGCAGAAGAGAACCTAATCGGCGAGCTAGGCGTGCAGGCGGGGCTCGTGCTCGACAACTTCCGCTTGATCGAGGACCTCCGTTCGTCGCGGCAGCGCCTCGTTGCGGCGCAGGACGAAGAACGCCGCCGTCTTGAACGGAATCTGCACGACGGCGCACAGCAGGAACTGGTGGCGCTGGCCGTCAAGGTTCGCCTCGCTGAGAACCTCATAGGAAAGGATGAGGAGCAACGCCGGGCGCTTCAGGCGATCGAGCACGACGCGCAGGAGGCGCTGACCAGTCTTCGAGACCTCGCACGTGGGATCTACCCCCCGCTCCTCGCCGACGGCGGGCTTCAGTCCGCCCTCGAAGCGCAGGCCCGAAGGACGCCACTGCCTGTCGCGTTCGAGTTCGACGGCGTCGAGCGGTATCCGCCCGACGTCGAGGCGGCGATCTACTTCTTCGTGCTCGAGGCGCTCCAGAACGTCGCGAAGTACGCGGACGCCTCGAAGGTGACGATCCGGCTGCGCGAGTGGGAGGGCGACATCGACGTGTCCGTGATCGACGACGGCCGAGGCTTCGACCCGGAAACGACGCCGCTGGGGATGGGGCTGCAGAACATGAGCGATCGCCTGGCCGCCCTCGGCGGACGTCTGGAGATCAAGTCGGTTCCGGGCCGCGGCACGAACGTCTTTGGTCGGGTCCCGATCCCTAGGGGCGAGGAATAGCGACCGTCAGTCGCGGTCTTCACGCTACGCTGTCAGGCCGATGAGCAACTATCATGGCGGCAGCTCATGTGCGTGCTTGTAGCGCCTTTGCACACGCCGATAAGCGCCGGTAGCTCAGTGGACAGAGCGGCTGCCTTCTAAGCAGCGGGTCGGAGGTTCGAGTCCTCCCCGGCGCGCTTCCGCAGGTGCAGGCGCGCGCTGTGACGAGTCAACGCGCGTTCATAGGCAACGTGCACAACGCGCGTTCATAGGCAACGTGCACAACGCGCGTTCATAGGCAACGTGCACAGATGCCCTCGAACGTCGTGGCGACTCAGTCCGGTTGGGGCGACAGGTGCTGATGTACCACTAGCCACCGACCGTCGGGCTGCTTGCCGAACACGATGGTCTCTCGTTCGTGAGCCGTCTCCTCACCTTCGTTGGTTCGCTGGCGCATATGGATCGAGTGCACAAGGACTGCCACGTCACCGAGCATGTGGAGCTTCATGACGCTGGTCTCTACCGAGAGAACGTCGGAACCGTCCTGCTGCCCCGCTGCCCATCGCTCCCATGCGGACCTGTACTCGTCCAACGAGCCGAACCACTGCGCGCCGTCGACGACCGTCGCCTCGGGGGCGAAGCACGCGAATTTGTCGTCCCATCGGCCCTCGCGAAACGCGGCCACGAGTCGCTCGTACGCCTCGAGGACCTGGCTCTCCATGGTTCTACCCCCGATTCCCACTCGGACGG
>OBLS010000349.1_pt1 | contig 16051 bp, 17 predicted proteins | sample 1519901 | NCBI WGS metagenome assembly OBLS01 (sample SAMEA3113585, study PRJEB22503) | soil metagenome | reverse complement strand
TATAAACATGATCCCAAGGAGTAAGTGCTCGTAATGGTCTTCCTTCTTGAGGAACCACAGAGATAAATTTCCTTATATGTTCTGCTTGACTTATTACATCATAACCTGAAACTTTCAACGTACCAGATGTTGGTAACAATTGAGTTGCACAAATTCTTACAAAGGTAGTTTTTCCAGCACCGTTCCTTCCTAATAATGTGAAAATTTGCCCTTTATCGATTTTTAATGATATGTTATCTAAAGCTGGTACGCGTGTATCTTTATAAATTTTAGATAAATTATATGCTTCAATTGCCTGCAATATTTTTGGTATTTACTTTCAATCAATATATTTGAATCCAATTACTTCCCAAAATCTGAAAAATTGGTAATCTAGATTCTTACAGTTAATATGGCTAATATGCGTGTGCGTGTAGACTATCAGTTCTTTCATATGTCTCACCATCTTAATCTATAGGATGAGATAAATGAAAAGAAGTAAAAATTGAATTGGATAATTAAAATGCTAGATTATGCTAGATCCAAAAAATTGTCCTTATAATATTAAAAGATATTAAAAGAATTAGAGGCTAAGTATCCAAAGAAATAGGACTTAATACTCATTATAGTAAGGCGTTTTTTTTATCAAGGTTGGTATTATTAGAAAATTTTAATCTGATACAAGTAAAAATCATAGTACTCTAATAAAGAGCAAATCAATAATAATAGAAGGCTATATTTTATTTGAGTTTTTATTGGCTTAGTACATATAGCCTACTTTAGTCTAATAACAGAGCAAACAGAAATACTTATTTGGATACGTTATGGTGAGGAATGATGAACTAATATAAAATTAAAAAAAGTAAGTTTAAAAAATATTTGAAGTGCTAATTCATTCATTCATTCATTCATTCATGATGAACATGAACATATTATTATTATTATTATTATTATTAACAATTCAAATAATCTAAATAATAGTAACTCGTCATAAACTTATGGTAGAATTTACTGATATGAAAGGTCAAGAACTTGTGGATATCAAAGAAACAGAAGACAAACTCGAATTATTTTTTAAAAATAATAAATATATTATTCAAATTGTTGACGGGAACTTTAAAATAACACAAACAAACGAATAAGAATTTTTAAATCATATTTTCACTATTGTAATCATATAGTATTTTGTCAAATTAATTTAACATCAATGTTATTCTAAAGATATTAATCCAAATAATGGTCTATGAATAATTTCAATATTCTAAATCAATTCAATAAAAATTTTTTTGCATTTTTTATATTGTTATCTGTTTCCTCAATTTGTCTTTTTCAATCATTTTCGCTCGAGAATAAAAATAATATAATAAAAGAATCTTTTGGTCTTATACAAACGTTTCCTATGGAGATAGATTATGCTCATTTTATATCTCCTTTAAATCAAGATAATCAGGTAAAAGTGCTTCTAAAATCTCTCACTACAAATGATACTTCTGGATTGAATAATAAAACAATTAATGCTGTAATGAAAATATACTCTATTAACGGAACGTTGCTAAAAACATCCTCCTATCCACAAGGTTTTAATTATAATAGTACTGAATCTATAAAACTTGCTACTAATATTGCAGATAAATCTATTGAAACAATTACAGCAGTTATACAATTGACTAATTTAGAAAAAACACAGCCATTGTCTGATCCATTAACAATCAAACTTGGTCTTGGACAAGTTATAGATAGATGAACTTAATTCTCTATTTTTATATGAATTATAATATTCCAATAAGTTCATATTAATATTTATAATAATTGTTAGATCTTGGGAATTTACAAATATGCATATTATAAAAGTCCAAATATTGGAATTTTTGTGAAATGTAATGATCAGTTCATAGTACTGCCATTAGGATTTGCTCCAACAAAAACTACTATGTTATCAAAATATTTAGAAGTTACAGATAATATTTATGTTTCAATTGCTGACACACGATTATTAGGGCCAATGATGGTTATGAATAATAATGGGATATTAGTTTCTTCCATTACCTCAGACGAAGAGATTAATATATTAAAAGAAAAAAGTCAATTAAATGTTGAACGCTTAAAAAGTAAGTATACTGCAATAGGTAATTTAATAGCTACAAACGATCATGGAGCTATAGTGTCACCTCTATGTAATGATGTCAAAACTCAAATACAAGATATTTTGGGAGTATCCGTTATCTCTATGACTATTTCTGGATATATTCAAACAGGAGCAATGATAGTTGCCACAAATAAGGGTGCTGCAGCTTATCCTAATGCATCAGATGATGAAATTAAGACAATTTCTGATATATTAAATGTTAATGTTGAACCAGTAACAATTAATGGTGGAATCCCTTTTCTGGCATCAGGTATTATTGCTAATTCTAAGTCAGTTGTAGTTGGAAATATGACCAGTGGTCCAGAGTTAATAATGTTAAGTAGAGCTTTTAATGTTTAGGAATTTAACAATTAATTATTTCTTCTTTACTAATTATATCTTATTTCTTTTTTAAAGGATTATTAAATGAAAAATTTATTATTTCACTGAGGAATTACATTATAGAAAGCGGGAGTTGCCAAGCATGGTCAAAGGCGTGAGATCAGATTTAATCTGACACGATGCTCAGAAGTTTAGCATTTGACTAAGATACCTCATCTCTTAGGAGTTCGTGGGTTCAAATCCCACCTCCCGCATTTAATGCTCTGATATAGGAAAAAGCATTATAAATAATTAAACGGCCTGAATAATTTATTATAAATATTATAAATTATTAAATAATGTGTTGAAAAATTATCTAAAAATATTTTAAATTTCAATAGACAGAGATATATAGTTGTAAAATCAAAAAAGGAATCAGCGGGGTGGGGAAGCCAGATATATAATAGGCAAAGTTATCCCGGCGGGCTCATAACCCGCAGAGCGGTTTCTACCTCAGTAAATATTTGCTTTACGGTAGCCGTAAGTTCAAATCAACCCCCCGCTATTTGTTTTTTGGTTTATCTAAATCTTTCAAACCATTTCGGATACAATTCTACATTTCCAAATTCAAAAAATTTAGTCTTTTCTTTTCCATATCTGTGAAAAGGTTTAGTTAAATGTCTATGTGCTTTTAGCGTAGGGATGTATAATCCTTCCTTAATTGATCTTGTTTTTATTAAGAGTATTTTTTTACACTTTTTATCGATTATTTTGCATTTTTTGCATTGGTACCCTTTATTTTTTCCTTCTGATTTCATCCTCTTTTTACAATTTATACAAACTGGATTAACAGCATTATAAATTTGTGCGAGTTGTCGGATAAAAATATATTCAATATTTAATACTTTTGAATGTTTTGCCGTAGCTTTTCTAACACCAAATCCTATTTCTATTTGATCTCCTATATGTAATTGTGAAGCAATTTTAGTTAATCCAGTTGGTTCATATACTACTGCCAAACAAATATTTTTTAATTTGTCTTCAACGGTAAATAATACATGTCCACCTTGAATAATTTGTGGATTTGTTACTATTACACAGTTAGCATATCCGGAAGTAAAAGATTTTATCTTAGACAATTTCAATTCATTTTGTAAATGCATTCCAGTTCCTTGATTAGAACGATAAATCATATATCCTGCTAGATCTTCTTCGATTTCCAGAATTTTTAAACCATTATGTAATACCAGAGGATCTTCTCCTCTAATTCCACAAAACACTGGATCAGGTCCATGTGGTAATATAAGAACTCGTTTATGTATGTAATCATAACTATTAAATGTAGAGGGGAATGTTGTATTGTGGAGACGAATAACATTTACTGGATCGATTATTCTGAGAGTTCCACAATTTTTAATTTTTCTATATGTTAATATCTCAAATGTATGATCTGAATTTAATAAACATCCAATAGCTGCTATAGCTCCAACTAGTCCTTGACCATTCCCAAAACTAAAATATTTTAAATGATATTTTTGTGCTAGTTTTATTGCTTTTTGTTTACTAAGTATATCAAACATTGCAAGTCTATGGAATTCCTTAATTTCATCAGGAATCTCTCTGCTTTGCAAACAAACCAATCCGGGATTAGCACCTTTACCAATTTCAGAATTTTTTTCTAGCTCATTTTTAATAAAATCAATTATATTTTCATTATTTTTAGCTTTAGTCATTATTCTCAAACAAACAGCACCATTTCCACGAGTTTTCCATGGAATGTTGGGATTTAATCTTATTAACAAAGGATAATCTAAAAATTTCACATTTTTTTTGTAAAGATAAGATGTAACGTTGAATGCTAAATGCGTAGTACATTTTCCAAGTGTTGAGTCTGTATCATCGAACCCTATATGCAGAATATTATTGTCATTTGTATCTGTATTCATCAACACTGCTAACTAATATTAAATCATTAAATAAATTTAATTTGTTTTTGAAATATGATATGAAAATTAAATCATATTAAATATTTGCATAATTACTTTTTTATATTGAACATAAAATAAAAGATATTATGCAATTTAAAGCGTTGGAAGATCTTGATTTTACAAAACGTGGGGGATTATTACCTGTAATAGTTCAAGACCAAATGACTAAAGATATTCTTATGCTTGCATATGTTAATAGAGAGGCTCTTGAAAATACTATCAAAACTGGCAATGCATGGTTTTGGAGTACCTCACATAAAAAATTATGGATGAAAGGTGAAGAATCAGGAAATATCCAACCTATTGAGAAAATCCTGGTTGATTGTGATGCTGATGCATTAGTATATATTGTAAATTCCAATAAACCTATATGTCATACTGGAAGTAATTCTTGTTTTCATAATCTTCTAAAAGATAAAAATTATTAAAAAATATATTATTATTATAATATTTTTATATAATTACCATAGTTAAGAATAATATTGTATTATTTAGTTTCAATATTCTATTTTTTTTATATTATCAAATTATAGTATTACTAAATTTTTGTTTAGAGAACCTTATTTACCATGTATTTTAACTGCATTAGTATAAATGGGAATAATACAGTCTTTGATATGCAGAGAATGCAAAAAAGAATATAAACCTCAATTTAGATACATTTGCGAAGATTGTTTTGGACCTCTTGATGTTAAGTATATCTATCCTACTAATATAAAAAGAGAATTATTTGAATCACGGACAGAAAAAACCTATTGGAGATATTTTGAACTCTTACCAATAAAAGATAAAAATAACATAGTTAGCATTAATTCAGGTTTTACTCCTTTACAAAAATCTACAAATCTTAGTACAGATTTGCGATTAAAATCTTTATACATTAAAAATGATTCTGTTAATCCAACCTTCTCTTTCAAAGACAGACCTGCAGGTGTTGCTGTATCTAGAGCAAAAGAAATTAATCTAAAAGCAGTAGGTTGTGCTTCAACAGGAAATCTTGCATCTGCTACTGCTGCGCATGCTGCAGTAGCTAGACTTCCTTGCTATATATTTGCGCCTGCGGATTTAGAACCTGTAAAAATCTCTCAGGCATTAGCTTATGGTGCAGAGTTTGTTGCTGTAGATGGAACTTATGACGATGCCAATAGAGTAGCATCGGTAATTGGAGACTCAAAAGGAATAGGTATAGTGAATATTAATATGAGGCCATATTATGTTGAAGGATCAAAAACCCTTGCTTATGAAGTAGCAGAGCAACTTAATTGGCAAGTACCAGACTATCTAGTAATTCCTGTTGGTAGTGGTGCAATGTTAAATGCAATTTGTAAAGGCTTTGAGGAATTATGTGAAATAGGATTGGTTAATGATGTTTCTAATTTAAAGATTATTGCTGCACAACCTCATGGATGTTCACCTGTAGTAGATGCCTTTAAATCAAATAGCAACGAAATATTCCCTGTAGAAAAACCAAATACTATTGCAAAAAGCCTTGCTATAGGTGATCCAGGAGACGGAATTTATGTTTTAAAAAGGTTAAAACAATATCACGGTATTGCTGAATCAGCTACAAATCAAGAAATAGTGAATGGGATACTTAAATTATCTAAGACTGAAGGTATTTTCACAGAACCCGCAGGTGGAGTATCTGTAGCTGTTCTTCAAAAATTAGTTGAAAGTGGTAAAATAGACCGAGATGCAAATATAGTTTGTTATGTTACTGGTAACGGTCTCAAATCTACTGAAGCTATAGTAGGTATGCTGCCAAAACCCTCTACTGTTAAACCCGATGTCCAAATGGTCTCTACAATAATTAGATAATAAAAAATAATATGAATAATATATGTGAAATAAAAGTGAAGATATAAATGGCAAAAATTGAATTTATAATTCCATCTGTTTTAAATAAAGGTTCTGGAGAAAAAAAAATATTATTAGACGTACAAGATTTACACGATGCCTTTAATAAAGCATCTGATAATTTAGGTGATGATTTTAAACGTAGAGTATTAGATCTTAACGGCAAACCTCGAGCTCTTATAAATATCTATATAAATGGAAAAAATATGCGCTTTAACAAAGATGGAATGACAACATCACTTAAAGATGGTGATTCAATTTATATACTGCCTGCAGTAGCTGGAGGAGCAAATGAAACTAAAATTGAACATATAGAACTTAGTAGTCAAGATCTCCAACGTTATTCTAGGCAAATAATGTTAGAAGAAATAGGATTTATTGGAATGGAAAAACTTAGAAACTCCAAAGTTTGCGTCGTTGGAGTCGGTGGAATTGGAAATCCAGTTGTAACTCAGTTAACCGCTATGGGTGTTGGAAAGATCCGTATTGTAGATAGAGATGTAGTTGAAATATCTAACTTACATCGACAACATTTGTATACTGAACAAGATATTGGAAAAGTCAAAGTTGAAGCAGCAATAGAACATTTGAAAAGGAGGAATACGGATGTAGAGATTGAAGCACTTCCTATTTCAATTACTACTCACACTGCAGAAAATATAGTAAAAGGATTTGATGTTGTTATAGACGCACTTGATAGTATTGATGCAAGATATGCTTTAAACGATGCCTGTATTAAGCAACATATTCCACTCATTTATGCAGGTGCATTAGGAATGCTTGGTTCAGTATGCACAATTCTTCCAAATCAATCTGCATGTCTTCGTTGTATATTTCCTGCTTTATCGGAGGATGATATGCCGACATGTAGTACAGAAGGTGTTCATCCTTCTATTTTGTATTTGGTTGGTGGTATCCAAGTATCTGAAGCGATAAAAATATTGTTGGGACAAAAACCTTCATTGGTAAATACTTTATTATATATTGATTTAAATGAGCTATCATTTGAACGCATTAAAATGTTAAGGCATGATGAATGCTCAGCATGTGGAAAAGAAAAAATAATAAAAGAAATACAGCCAGAAAAAGAACTTATTATTGAAGAACTATGTGGTAGAGATAGAGGCAAAAGAACTTATACTGTGACACCCTCGAAAATAACTTCTATAGTAAATTTAAATAAAGTAATAAACAATGCAGAATTATTAGGATATAATATAAAATCTAGAGGGTCTTTGGGAATAACTGTAACGACTAATAATAGTAATCCATCACAACAACTATCTATAAGCTTTATGACTAGTGGCACAGCAACTATAGTAGGAGCAAAAGACGAGAATGATGCACTTTCTATTTATAATGAATTTTTAAATTTTAAAATTAGTAATAAAAAATAAAGTATTTTTAGAATACTACTTTAACAGCCTCTTTTACTTCTTTCGATAGTTCTCTATAGCCGTTTTTATCTATTATAACAACATTTATTCCATCTCCGGTACCAGCATTTCTTCTAATTGCTGCGGCTATCGCCTGCAAAGCTACTTTATATGCTTCATCTACACTCATATTTTCTTTAAATTCACTTTCTAAGTAACCATAAGCTACAGGAGATCCGCTACCTGTAGAAATAAATTTTTCTTCAGTTAATGATCCAAACAAATCAATATTATAGATCTGACCAGTACCCTTACCTTCGTATCCTGCCATGATAATCTGAACGTAATATGGAAAATATCTTTGATTAAACAAAATATTAGAACATAATCTGGCAGCTGATTGAACTGGAATGATCCTCTTGTTAGATATTCTATATAAGTTTGCATTATATCGCATTGTATCTACAAGATTCTGAGCATCAGCTACTCCTCCTGCAATAGTCATTCCTAAATGGTTATCAACTTTTTGAATTTTCATTACACGCCTATCAGCTATAAACATACCCGCACTGGCACGAGTATCAGCAGCTAATACAACACCATCTGAACATGAAAGAGCACAAGTAGTTGTTCCTTTTTTAATCTGATTTGCTATATACTCAGAATATCTATTATCTTGTACGTGCATCTTAATCAAAGTTAATCAGTTCAATACTACATAAGTATTTTTTCATTTGTTAGGATGTTATATGATTATATTTTACTATTATATAATATATAACATAATGTCACATACTATCTTTGAAAAAATTTGGGATAATCATATAGTATATCCAAATTCTAAAAGTATTAACGAATCGATAAATCCTGATTCATATTTACTTTATATAGATCGACACTTGATCCATGAAGTTACATCACCACAAGCATTTGATGGTCTAAGAACAAATAATAGAAAAGTTAGAAGACCGGATTTGACTTTTGCTACTATGGACCATAATGTTCCTACTACAAACAGAAGTCTTCCAATAGTTGATCAAATCTCTGCTAGGCAGATTAATACATTAGTAGAAAACTGTAAAGAATTTGGTATACGTTTATTTGATTTGGATAGTCCTAATCAAGGTATAGTTCATGTTATAGGTCCTGAACTAGGAATAACCCTTCCAGGCGCTACTATAGTTTGTGGAGATAGTCATACTTCTACGCATGGAGCTTTTGGAGCCTTTGCTTTCGGAATTGGTACTAGTGAAGTAGAACATGTACTTGCAACTCAATGCCTTTGGCTAACTAAACCAAAAACCATGGAAGTAAATTTTTTTGGTAAACCAAAAAATTCACTCGCAGTATCAGCTAAAGATATTATATTAGCACTCATTCGTAAAATAGGTATAGGTGGAGGTAGTGGAGCAGTAGTTGAATACCGTGGTGATATTATAAAGAAATTTTCAATGGAAAAAAGGATGACCATGTGTAATATGTCAATAGAAGCCGGAGCTAGAGCAGGATTAATTGCTCCTGATGAAATAACCTTTGAATATATACGTAATCGAGAATACTCCCCTAAGGGCGAAAAGTTTGAAAAAATGGTTACATATTGGAAAGAGAATTTGAAAACTGATAATAATTCTATTTTTGATAAAAAAGTAGAAGTAAATATATCAAATCTTTCTCCACAAGTGAGTTGGGGAACAAATCCTTCAATGGTTGTTGATGTGACTGGCATAATTCCATATGCTGATGAATATGCTATGGGTAATGAAGATGAAAAAAAGGCTGCTATCCGAGCACTTGAATATATGAATTTAAAATCAGGTACTCCAATTACTGATATCTGTATTGATCGAGTGTTTATAGGTTCATGTACAAATTCTAGATTAGAAGATCTTATTGAAGCATCTGTTATTGTAAAAGGAAGAAAAGTTTCACCAAAAGTTCATGCTATGGTTGTACCAGGATCTCAATCGGTCAAGTTAAAAGCAGAAAAATTAGGATTAGATAAAATCTTTATAGAGAGTGGATTTGAATGGAGAGAATCTGGATGCAGTATGTGTTTGGGGATGAATCCGGATATTCTTTCCTCGGGTGAAAGGTGTGCTAGTACATCAAATCGAAACTTTGAAGGAAGGCAAGGAGTTGGAGGTAGAACTCATTTGGTAAGTCCAGTTATGGCAGCAGCAGCAGCGATAGAAGGACATTTTGTTGATGTTCGAGAATGGATATAAATATTCAATATATCCTCTAAATCAATTATTATGGAACCATTTCAAAATTTTGAAAGTAAAGCAACACCTTTTCCATATGTTAATGTTGATACAGATCAGATAATCCCAAAACAATTTCTTAAATTAACACAAAAAATCGGATTTGGAAAATACTTATTTTATGATTGGCGTTACAATAAGAATGGTGAACCTAAAAAGGACTTCGTATTAAACAACCCCCGATATTCAGAGTATCCTATTCTTCTTACATTAGATAATTTTGGAAGTGGAAGTTCTAGAGAACATGCAGTATGGGCAATAATGGATTATGGTTTTAGAGTTATTATTTCTCCTTCATTTGCTGATATTTTCTATAGTAACTGTATAAAGAATGGTATATTACCAATAATATTGCCAAAAAAAGAGATAGAAAATCTTTTTGATAATCCTGATTGTATTATTAAAGTAGATTTAAATAAACAACAGATAGAATTAAAACCGAGTTCAAGACAATTAAAATTTCAAATAGACCCATCTAAGAAAAAGATGTTATTAGAAGGTTTAGATGAAATTGGAATGACATTGCATCTAGAATCACATATTTCAGATTATGAAAATAAAGTACATACAGATTTTAATATAAATTTAGTATAAATGTTCTGCCAAAGAGTAAACTTATTTAATTTAAAAGATCTTATTGTATCTCAGATATTTCACATATGATATTTTCTTTGTAATCTACTATTTTGATATTTGAGTTAAAAATTTCAATAATATTTTCTTGACTATAAAAATAATAAATAATTTGTTTCATAAATTCATTTGCTATAATTATTATATTTTTACCCTGGTTAACTTTTAAAAAAAACTTCATTGCATCAATGAATGTCGAATAATTTGCTGCAAAACTTTGAGAATCATTTTCTACCGATATGATATTGTGTGATGCTGGAAATATATCTGATATCTCAGCAGGAATAATTCCTAAAAATGGGTTATATGAAAAAACTTCCCCATCAGAGAATAGTTCTTTGATTTTGATGAAATTTTTGGAGGCGTAAAATGGATGTATTTTTGTTTCAGGATATAAAATTAGTTTATTTTTATTGTTAATAATATATTTTGTTACCATTTTTCTAAATCTTTTTGCTTCTGGTCTATATTGATCATATGGTTCATTAAAATAAATGGCTTTATCTTTATAGATTGGTGTACCATCCTCCAGATAATCAAAGTTTTTAAATAATCTAACAGCATCCATTAATTTTGGATGATTGTGAGCCTTGCTCATTATATACTCCCAGAGCCTACCATCAAGTATTGATTGCTTTACCGAATTCACTTCCTTTTTTAAGACGTATAAATTATGTAAAGATAATTGAATAATTCGTTCAATTTCAGTAGTTTCCAATAACTCATGTGGGGTATAAGAATTACAAATCGAGCAAGAGCATGGGAAATATGTAATTTCTTCTAATCTTGTAGTTCCATTTGAATGCATATATCTATTATCTTTAGCATATAAAATATATGATGCAGAATCAAACATATCACATCCTAATGCAACTGCTAATGGAATGGTTAATGGATGCCCAGCTCCAAAAAGATGAATAGGTTTAGACGGAATCGTTTTTTTTAAAGTACAAATTATTTCAGAAAGTTTAGCAAATTCATAGGCTTCCATCAACTCAACAGGGCTTCCTAAAGCCATTAATTGAAAATTCATATCATCAAAGAGTTTTGCAGATCGTTCTACTAAATCTAAGTGTTCTGCACCTTGAACAGGGCCTGCCCATATGGTATTTATTTCATTGGTATTACAACTATTATTTTTAATTACTTCAACAGTTTCTTTAACATTACTAATTGTTTGATTAACGTATTTAATTGCTTTACTATATTCAAGTCCAAAGCCTGTTGGTTTATCTAAAGGAACAGCTATGTCAGTTTTTATGTCTATTTCAAATTTTGCCATTTCGATAGGTCCTATATCAATATTTCCATATTCTAGCACTTGATAACCTCCAGAATCTGTCATCACAATACCATCAAAATCAATTATTTTATGAATTCCTTTCTTCCGAGCGTTATCTCCATAGTGTTTTAGAGTGATATATGCATTAGTAATAATTGCTCTAAATCCCATTTTTTTGAGTAATTTTACATCTACTATTTGATTTATGGGATGAACCACTGGAATAAATACGGGTGTATCTATGATTCCATGTGCTGTATTTAATTTTCCTATTCGTCCGCCTAGGTCACTATGTCTGACCTCAAACGACAATGTTATTTCTTTGTCTCCCTTATAAATTCATTATAAATTGCTTTTATTCTATCGGCTGCCAGTCCTGTACCTTCTTCAATGCCATTCTGTGTAACTTTGATTTTATCCATAACTATAATAGCTCTAACATCTTCTCTCACTTTTACTAAACCTGGAAAAACCCTTGAAAATCTTTCTGCAAGAGCTTTTAAATCAAATGGTTTTTCCATTAATCGAATTTCCTTTATAAATGAACCATTTATGATTATTTTTATTATTCCACTAGTTTCTAAATCTTCTAATATTATATCTAATCTTTCGTTTATTCCAATTAATGTCCCACTATATGTTTTTTTATCTGATGTTTCTACAGATACCTTCTTTCCTAAAAATTGAATTGATTCCTCTCCAAATTTCCTAAATGCTACAGACAAGCTAATTCTATTGTGGTTATAATAGGAGCTATATATAATTTCAATATCTCCCATTTTTTTTATACTAATTTAACATTTTTTATATTTAGTTAATGTATAAAAATTTTCTATTATCTCCATTTTTATAGATTACATCTAACCAATCAACTAAACCTATTTGTCTCTTTGATTTGTGATCATAATGATAAATAATTTTATTCACTGATTCTTCCGGATCATTACTAGTTGTATCTATTTCAGAAATTTTCAGTTTACCAAATACCTTTAAAGTATCATAAAAACATATGCCTAGAATTTCACAGAGTATATTTTCTTGTAATTTTTTATTAGAATATTTTCTCTTCTCATACACATCTAATAAAGAATATGGAGATTTTCTTAGTATAGCTATAAAATCTAATTCATTTCTTTTTATTACGTATGGTAAAAGATGTCCAACTACTATTACATTATCATTAATTAATTCTTTTAATAAGAATAATCTAGTTTTTTTTAAATCAGCTTCGAATGTTTCAAAATTTAAAGCTTGATTTGATATAATTATTTTGTTTATGTCAATTATTTTACTATTTTTTATTTTTTTAGAAAGCAAATCAGCTATTGTATGTTTACCAACACCAGGATTACCTGTAATTCCTATTCGTATCATACCATATCTAATAAAATATAACTAACTACATCTAAAAAGAATAGATAAAAAAAGCCTACAACAAATACAAAAATATAAAAAATGAGTTGAAATTTTCTATTTGATTGTAGTGTATAGTGTTTTTAACCTTCTTCCCAGCCCTTGTCAAATACACCGTTTTTGTGTAATGGGACTGGTTGTCCTGGTGTGTATTCCATTGGTCTCATCCAGAATATTGCATGTGTTGGACAAACTCCTACGCAAGCACCATCAGAAATGCATCTTTCTGGATAAAATACAAAGGCTTTACCTCTTTTCCAACCTTCTACAGGCTTTACTCTGAGAACGTCTGGACCAAGAGCAGTACAAATTTCTACACAAAGTGCACATCCAATACATCTTTGTTCATCAACATCTGGAAGTATTGCAATTGTCATTCAATATTTCACTAATGGTCCGATGTTGGCGAAACTATTTAAACCCTATGTCGATACCAAAACAGCGTTATAATATATATATTAAGGTTAAAAATGTAGAGCAATATAATATTTAGTATAAAAAATTTTATGTAATAAAAAACTAAAAGTATATTTTATTTTTTAGCAGCCATTCTCAATACGTCTACTTGTCCACTATGAAGCCAATCTTTTAGTTCATCATGTGATGGTTTTGCATCATGCTTTCCTGCTAAGTGCAAATGAAGAAGAACATAATTAACTTGGTTCAGTAATGGTTTATTATTTTCGTCCCCTCTACGAGCTTTTTCTTTTAAATCTGCTGGAACAGTATTCCACCAGTCACTAAAACTTCTACCCATAGTAACAGTTAATGATATAGATTAATAAGCCTTTTGGGATTTTTAAACACTGTTATAATAAAGTTTTTTCTAATCTAGAACTGATCTTCAACTAATTTTTAACAATAATCCAAATTATTATAAACATATTCTTTTACTATTATCTTATTAATTTATGTCTTTTTCATTTGACGAAATTCTTAAAGCATATGAATTTTACAAACAATACCAACTAAAAAAACCATCTTCTTATCATCATGAACGATTTATATTTCCATTATTTTCTGGAACCTATTTTTGTTATAGAAAAATTGATGTTCTACGTGTAATATCAATTGCCAAAGCTCTTTCTGAGAATGCAAAATATATAGATATTGGATGTGGTAATGGAGATTTCCTAAGAAAAATAAGAAAATATTTACCACAATCTATAGGTATAGAACAAAATCTATTGCCTCTTTATTTATTAAAAAAGACTAAACCCGATTACATCTATTCAATTCCAATTGAATTTTTCACAAATAACCACAAATTTGATTTAGCATTTGTTGGATGGATGCAACCTGGTATTGATTTTCGCAAATATGTTGCTAAACTGGCAAATTGTATAATAACTACATTTGACTCTGGAGGTCAATGTGGTATAAATGGAGGTTGTGAGTATGAAGAATTTGGTTTCCAAAAAATTGCTTCTTGGAGAACTCCATCATGGATCGACGTAAATATTGAACTGATGAACAATTACTATACTGGTTCATTAACAAATAAAGCAAATTTAAGACAGCATTTATCGAGATTAAGAACAGCTAATAATTTCTGGTATGTCTATTCTATTAATAGTATATCCAATAAGATCACTACTGCTTTAAAATCGCAAATTCAAAAAGAAGAAAACGATCATTTATTTTCCAGAGAAAAATTTGATTTTGAAGTTGTTTTAGATGAATGTGGCTTTGGTTACTATGAGAAATTGTTATCTTTACTTTCTACAGAAAAACGTTTATGGAAAGTACATTTTAATTAACTTTTATTTACAATTTAGTTTCTCTATTAGTAGGACTGCTGCTGCTATGTTCTTTTAATCTATGTTCCTCAACTTCTTCTTTAGAACTAAAATCCATGTCACAGGACTCACATATATAAGCCCCTGAATGATGAGATGACATATTTTATTATTATCAATATCTAATTTAATAGTTACAGGATTTGTTTATTATTTAATAATATTATTATCATCGCTATAATAATTAATTTGTTAGTACATTAACTTTAAATAAAATTAGAAAAATTCTGAGATTATGGTAACATCATATAAAAACGTTATAACAGTTGTAATACTCTCGTTCTTATATTTTATCCAATCACTTTGCATAATTTAATAAATTATTAGAAGTATAAGAAATTGTGAAAATGCTTAATGTCCAATAAAGTTATGGTTTTCGTCAAAAGTAAATGGTGGTGTATTAGGATGATTAATACTCATATCACTCTTATCAATATTTTTTCTTCTTCTTTAACCTAAAATCAAATGTTCCTTTATTTTCAAAAACTTTCTCAACAAATATGGAAAAATCATGTTTGTCATAGTCTGGACAGGTATATGTGTGTAATATCTAAAAAAACTCTCTATGCTTATTTGTTCAGGCTATGCAATTTACATTATAAAATTGATTGTTAACCTTGTTTACTGATTTTTAAATATCTTGAATATGATTAAATTTTCAATCAACTACATTGGGAAACCTATCATAAACTATAGCCTGTGTGTTTATGTATATGTATATACTCTGTCATGGTCTTATGTATACATATACAGGCTATGGTTTTTTTACTACGAAATATTTTAATTAATCTTTTTCTCTCGCGATATTTATTCTTAGATTGAATGATAGATAAATTTCAAATCATAGAGATTGTACAAATAATAAAAGTAAAAGGATAGACTCTATTAACAAACTCGGCTCTCTCATGTTAGGATTTTATTTTTTTTACAAATTCTTTTAATTTACTATATCCATAGTTAAAGTACATTTCCAATAACAATATTTAATAATTACAAAAACCGATAACAACTATG
>OBLS010000348.1_pt1 | contig 16054 bp, 16 predicted proteins | sample 1519901 | NCBI WGS metagenome assembly OBLS01 (sample SAMEA3113585, study PRJEB22503) | soil metagenome | reverse complement strand
GTTAGAATTATATTTTTTATATTACTCCTTTCTTTATATAAGGTATCCTCATGGTGCAATGCCAGGAAGGAGAAGAAGATAGATGAAGAATGGACATTTGTTAAGGGATCTCGCTCACGGGTACTAAATCTGCCACGACTTTTTTAGAGAAAACCTGTCAAATGTTTTGCTCATGAAACCTCCGCTCCTAGATGAGCCGCCAGCTCACATCACCTGATAGACCAACCCTGTTTACAATAGTAGAAAACAATTAGAATAGGTACTCGCTGAACACCGTCAGTAATTAACTCTTCATTATCAATTTCTTTTACGTACTTTTTTCTACTTGTATTATATCCGATGCGTCAACTATTCTATCTACGTGTATTCCGTTCTTTGTATCTTCTATTATTTTATATATTCCCCTGCTCTTGTGGACGATTTTGACCCCGATGATTGATCTGTCAAGAGATACAATACACCAGTCTCCTTTCTTATCTTCGTTCACTTCTCACTATCCCCAATTCAATTGTTAGATCCCTGAGGAGGTCGATCAAGGGTCAACATATAAGCCTGCACTTTTTTTCTTTTAACTTCTGTATTCATATTCATCTTGCTCCATAGATAAAGATCAATTTTTGTCGAAGATTTGGTCTCATGCCATCATTTGCTACACTTTCAATCTAATACGTTATTAATCTATTTCTCTACTTTCTATAGAAACGAAGCATAAGATATCTAACAATCGCGAAGGGTCATCATTAGCCCAATTGCCATTCAAGATTGCCTTCCGACTCAAAACACTTTTGCATGTTCTTTGTGAAGTGTCAAGCTCTGGTATCATTGAAAAATTCCTAGTAAGGATACGTAATTTTCAGACCACAACAATTACATCCATTAGTGACAATGAGATCTAAATCCCCCAGAGTACTGCTCTTGCGTTTACGAGAGAAGCAGGATAATGTTTTGATGCCCTTTCTTAATGGTTCTCTGGTCGATAAAGCAGATGATTCTAGTTCTAAACTCAAGGTATTATTTTTGCAGAAGGTCTTGGCGTTACAACCGATCAGGAGATTAGTCCTAATGAGACACCGTTGCTTCCTAAGTAAAGTGGGCCATCATTAAGCAAGTGCGATAGGACTACTTGCGCCGATAACAAAAGCCTCAGAAGATAGCTCCAACGCAATTCTATTGAATTTGATATAAAGTGGTCTTTCCACAAAGATATGGTTCCGTTTTTATAACGCAATACAGCTTAGATGGTATTGCCAATAATGTTTGTCAACATGTGAATTGCAATGGGGAGCGAAACTTTGAGGAAGTTTGTTTTTGCCTCCGATATTGTGGAATCATTTTTTGCATCAACCTTGTGAAGACCGTATATGTGTCCTTTCTTGTTCTTCCAGTATTTGCTCTGGGTCAACAGAAATTTGTTCGAGCTCTCTTTCTTCCTTCTGTAGTTCTTCAGTAACCTGGCCTGCGTTAATATTGTCTTCCTGTCTTCTATTAGGTCCTGGTAATAACAGGTCTTCCACCCAAATACGTTGGATTGTATGAGTTGGAATCAATTCTCTGCGTATAATTGAATTACTGCTTTCCTTTTTGTAAAAAGTTATGGTTACATAATCTGAGACTATCTGAATGTTTAAAGTTTCGCACATTTCAGGGTTTTTTGCAGCGTCAAATTCTCCTAATATTTCTTTATCTGGTTTTGAGCGTGATTTAATTGCATAGAGAATAGTTACATTTGCTACTTTGGTACCATGAAATTTGACTACCTTTTCACCATTAGTCATATATCTGCACTTCAATACTTTCTATAAATAAGTTCCTTTAGTGCTACCTTATACTACAGTTAAATATATTCTCGGAGAATTACCACACACGTATTATCCTCTTTTGTGAATCAGCATGTAACTATTGCTAGCGATATATGAAAGTAGCAAGGTGTTGAGAAAGAGAGATTTCGGTACTCGCTCGTAACTAAGCGCTAATCTAGGAGATTCATAGTCGAATTCAGATTTTGTTATAGCGTACAGTTGCACTTCCTTAGAAGCCGAAAGAGGGAAGGGTGTGGAAGATATGGTCGTCCAGCAAAGCATTACACTTCCAATTTCTGGTGGCACAATATTGCTAGTATCTTAACGTAAGACTATTTATTACTCTATAGTGACTCATACATTCATTCATATTAGGAATCAATTTCAATTTTAGACATTAAAATATGAGTTACGAAAGAAGAGATGGTGGCGGTTATGGTGGTCGCGGGGGTTACGGCGGAAGTTACGGTAGACGTCAGTACAATAACTCAGGTCCAAAGCCTGTAGAGGTAGGAAAAGAGTACGATGTACAGGTAACAGAGACTAGTCAAAGGGGAGACGGAATTGCCCGAATACAGGGCTTTGTTATCTTTGTCAAGAACGGGAGAGCTGGGGAAAATCTGAAGGTAAAGGTTAACTCTGTTGGAAGTAGGTTTGCCATTGCAGAGATTGTGAATAGATAGGAAAAGGAAAATTACTTTCACAAGATTTTATTTGACTGTGGTAATGGTTGTATTAACCATACGATATGGTAACAAGTTATGAGCGATGAATTAGATCTGGTCGTGAAATGTTCCAGATGTAATCATCAAAAGATTGACCACGATAGAACTGCGGGAAATAGAGACAAAATGAAATGTCTTATTGGAGAATGTACCTGTAAATCATTTTTACCCGACAGGAAGTATTACAGATCATCAAAAAAATGATGCTAATACACCTCTAGCGTAGATATTAAGCAAAGAATAACGTTTACTAGGGTTCGATCGAAAATAGCTTGAGTCAAACATACAACAATAGAGGCATTACATCTATATTTTCTAGCAGACCAGAGGGAAAAATTATGTGATACTGCAAATACTCACTCTAGGAGGCATTGTTTTGTACTCCTGAAATACGCATATCTTGCACAAAAGAAAAGATAAAGGTCAGGTCATTATGCCTCCTCCTCTTTTGCTCTGATCGTGTATTACCTCGTTCCTTCTTGAATGCTGGGTATTAACAGAAGATTTGTCAATGCCTTGTTGTTTACCGACAGGACTATCATAGCCAGGTTTAGTAGTATTTTCTGGAGGATTACCAGAGTAAGACTTAGATATGTCAGCCCGGTTTCTATCAATGAGTTCTTCTGCAACCAGCTGTCTGACTTTCCCCGCAGAAATAACTTTTTCTCTTGGTGACTTCTTCTTTTGCTTTTCTATCCTATTCTTGAGTCGACTTTGCTGCGGCGATGCTGACGATACACTTTTTATTTTCTTTGTGACCCTTTTGGAAATATCTCTAGCCATCATAAACGGTACGCCAGATCTGCTAACAGTCTGCGTCATGCGATCGGTACTAAACTTTTCCCTCCTTCCACTTGATCTTCTGATGACTATACCTTTAGACTGTTTGTTTGCCACTCTTTCCCTAAGATTCGGTTTGGCATTCCTATTTATCCTTAATATCCTGCTTCTGGAATTAGAATTTTGGCTCTTAACCTTGTTTCTTTTAGTCGTCGGTTTTGATTTTATGTTTCTTCTTCTGCCATTAGTTTTCGTTTGTCTTTTGTTTACTCTGTTAGAAGACAATCTCCTGGTTTTCATGGTCCATATTTGGTAAACAAACAACATATAGATCTCTATGAACTCTGCACTCCATGGTTTCTCGTACTGTCGTGAACAAGCCAAAATCTCCCGATTCATTATTGATGAATTTGTGAGAATCTTTTTTAATGTCAGTTCTTTTCTTCTTCTTTTTAACTCTATCACCTTAGATACAACAATTAGCCGTAACAGTTAATAACTGCAGAAATTTTTGTCAAGATATTCATTGCTCATACCTTAGAGATAATCCTATTCTTCATGCTAACCAATCTAGCAAGACAATCTTAGCTTCTGACGGGAGCGTTTTCCAAACAACAAAACAGATACATATGGATGTCATTCTCGGTAAAGCCGTAAGGATGCAGAAAAGCAACAAGCTGTTCTTCATATACGTAGCCAAAGAACAAGAATGGCGAAGGAGACAGTGTGAAGATTGGGATTATGTCTCTTCTCTCTCCAGATTTTATCATTGGTGGATCAAACGCTTTTTCGATTTGGACTTTACTGTAGAGGCCGATATTCTTCCTGTGATTCCTGGAAGGTTATTTGATAGAATGTCAATTAGCTACCTTCAGAGGGATCATAAAGAGAGAGGAATGTCGGTTTATCATTTTTACTTAGCTTATTTTAAGCCGCTATGGACAGATTGTCCCACTGAGGCCTATTCATCCGAAAATTTTGGAATGGTTCAGTGGAAAAGACCAGACTATGTTCCTGTTTCTGCAGAAAGAGAGCGAATTAAGTTCTTTGCAGATTCGAATTGTGCAAATATTTCTCACGTATTATCTCATGAAGTTTTGAGAATGAAAGGAAGGAAGAGAAAGGAGTATTTTGATTCAGTCCACGAACTGATGGATAAACACACTTATAGTGACCTGCCCTATATTTATTTTAACGATCATTTTAATATCGTATCCAAAAGCAGTAATTATAGATTTGTAACTTTGGATAGTGCTGCAATATGACGTAATTGTTTGCTATCCCGATAACTTGTAGAGATTGATGACAAAATACAAGTTAATCTAATGAATTCAGATTTGGGAGTAGATTTCCGAAAAAAGGTGGTAGTACGCAACAGAAGGAAATTAGCAATTGCTACCCTGCCTCGAAACTATATACTATACCTAGAAAAGGAATTTGTTTATTTCAATATGATGTGACCTTTACAATGAAATTTAATTGTTTCTCGATTGGAACATCATTAAAAAAGGGGTGTTTGGTATCATTATGCGACGTCTTGTACGTCAATTAGAGTCGTATAAGATATGTGCTGGTCGTCTGGAAAAGTTGCAATCACCTCTAATGTCTTTACACCTGTTTCTTTTGCCTTGAATGTGTTATCGTCCACTTTTTCAAGCGGATAAGTTTCAGTGATGTCAGCATCGTAATCAACAAGAAGGGCTTGAACTTCGGTAGGATTATTGCCGTCAAACTCCATCGTGAGTTCCTCGCCCTCTTTTACTATCATTTTGGGCGTATGATCATCTGGCAGTTCAGGAAAATCAATTCTACTTGACTTTTCTCCATCGTTAAATATATGTGGCGTCAAGTAATATTTTTGACCAGCATAACTACATGTGGCTTGTGGGATTTTTGGCTTTTCGTTATCTTCTTGTCCTGTCGCTTGCATAGGGCTTTGCAAAGTATAAGCAGCGATTGTCATTGTTACCGAGAAAATCATTGCAGCGACAATCTTCATCGTACTGTATTCAGCCATATGACAATACCAACGCCATTCTATTAAAGAGGTAGGTATGAAATATGGGAATGTTAATTTTTGATGAATTTACAAAAGTATTATCTCAAAGAATCTGCTAGAGAAAATCAAAGCTAAGATAGTTACTTTCATTGTCAGGAAGTTTAGTCCAGCGAAGTGTTTTATGATAATCTTAAAAATATAAGTTTTCTACGATGTTTTAAGTAATGATTCCATATATGTGGGATTGAATCTATACTAAACTATCTATAGACGTATTGTTCTGTTTTTGCACTTGTAGGGATATTGTTACTATCTATGATCTCAAATGACGCATTCGGGCTTTTGGTCAATCCCAAATTACTGTTTTTCAGTACTAATATGCGAATTTGATATCTCTATAATAGGTCAGGTTGCAAAACGAGAGCGGGCCACACTCTTGGTCTTGGACACGCAAATTTTGACGGGAACCTTATGGCAGAAACGGTAAACGATGGGACGGCGACTGTCCCTGAATGTGAGATTAACGCTGTAACTACGGCGAACGATTGGAAGTTGGGAGAAAACATCAATGCTAACACTGATCCTGGTTATCCAAGAGATGACAGTATTGCATGTTAAAGGAAACTTGGAGAGGAGATTTACTGGTAGATAATATCGGAGAAAATGTGGGATTAAGGACTGTACCCAAAATAAAAATATAATTATCTCACAAGATATACAGAAAGACATGAGACTCCCGTTTAAAGGTGATGATTACTTCGCTAAAGAAGTAAATTCCGCCTTCAAGCGCATAAAAGATGCATATATCAATGGGGCAAAACTTTGCCTTCAGACTGCAGAGGTACCGGTTATGCTGGGGGACGGGAGTGTCTCTCGATCTTCTACCTTCGAGCTACCCAAAATTAATGCATTTTATGATAGAGCAATTGGATCTCTTGGCGGGTGGGTGAGCAGCGGAATATCAAGATCAAATACTGAAGATCTTCGTCGCATATACTTTCAAATCGGTCAATGCGTTGAAAAGTACCAACTTTACGGATATTTTGGAATACAATTTCATGCCCTTCCTTATTATAGGGTGGATAAACGGGTTATCGAGATCCAAAAGGAACTATCTCAAATCGCTGAGGGTGCCGCAGACATCTTTTCATCGTTAGCAAACAGAGGTAATTCTATGGTGCAAGAGGAACTACAGAAAATAGGCTATAGCGAATTAGAATTTGAAGAGTTGTTTACGAAACTATTTGAAGATCGGGAATTGGTACACGGATTGGAGGGAAAGGCCCAAGATTTGGAAAAAGAGTTCCCCGAATTTGAACAAATGCGTATAAAGAAAAATCAACTATATGGTGAATTAAACGATCTCTTAGTAGAATTATACCAGATATCTCCGGTACTAATCGATCATAATGGATTGATGCAAGGAGAAGTTGGAGTGGTGACATACTTTGATATAGAAACTATTAGAAATCAGAAAGCGACAATAAGGGACCCTTACGTTAATACTGAAAGGGTGACAAAGGATATGACCAGCTGTGTGGTGAATCAGCTCGATGAAGTGGCGAATGTACTAAAAAAAATATCTGTATAATTTACTAAGCCTGGCACTGCTAGCATATCCAAATAGTTCTTCGATGCTATTCTTTATCAATTAAAGGCGAATCTCCTTGGAATTTGATGGTCCAGCCTTGTGCTAATTACTCTTATCAATAGGCTCGTTATTCTGATCCACGGAGGGAAGTGAAAAGTCAGGACTGATGGATCTAAAATAATCTATAAATAATTGTTAGATGGTGATAGTTTATTTGCAGGATCTTTACTTGGTAATAATTTATGTAGCAGTGGTTGGACCTTCCTTATTACTGGTAGGGGAAACAAAGAGCCGAATTCTGAGCCTCAAGAAAGGTAGTAGAGCTCTTGCTTATTTACCACTGACAGTGCTGCCGTTGTTGGCATTTGCGATTTTTGCCGTCAATTTTCTATCTAGTGTACCCTTTTTAAATGCCTCATGGCTCGGCTACAATATAGCTATTGGCCCCTTCGGCAACCAAGGACTGTTCGGTATCTTACCGTTCTTGCCACTACTTTTCTATACGTTACTTCACGTCAACTATTTTGAGGAGCTTTACTTTAGAAAAGATGTGAAACGTGTAGTTATCTGGGCTCTTCTCCATATCGCCATGGGAGTTGCTATATATGTAGCCTTAGCATTGATGCCTTTAGGTTTATTTTATAAGCATATACGAAATAAATATGATGTCAATCATGCCTACACTCTTCACTTCGCCACAAACATGTTTCTCCTAATGGTATCTGTTAGCTCCTATATGTATTTAGAATGAAAAATTTGTTGATGAGCTTGTCCGCGGAAAGAGAACTACTCTCGAGTACTCCCAACACTCGACAAGATATCAAGTACTAAGCATTGGGATCGCGGGGGGTGTAACAACATAGATACTCGTAAAGGAATCCCTATTTATTAAGTAGATAGGAGTGGTTCATGAAATATCACTGCTTTGCTATTACTATTGCTATTAAGACTAAAAAATTTTCCAAATGAATAAAGGTTAATCCTACATGGTCCCAGGTCGTAGGCGCTGTCGGACTGTACCCATGATATCTCGGGCCGCCATTGTTCGACGATAATCTGGCCGATCTCTATAGTTAATCCTTCGTGGCTTGCCTATTTCCTTAGATATCCATACTAGCGTGGAAAGTGTATACACTGGAATAAGGTCACCAACAAACGGAATGAACTCTACCATGTTAATTGCGGTCGACAATTTACTTCTAGTTATGGAGTATAGCATACTAGTGACTACGGAGTCGAATATGTCACCAACTATCGGAGTACTAAAAAGCGGCGCAGCAAAGTAATCCAGAGCGTCAGCTACGATAGAGAGCCCTAAAGCAGTGACAGCTCGCGTTCCAAACGATGCATTCGTTTTTACGATTTGCATACTAATTATAAGCTAATATATAATATATAGATATCACTAGCGATTTCCTAAAATATAAGCATGAATATAAATTCGGCATGAAGTGCTTCGAAAGGAGACGGTTTCCAAGAAGGAGCCAGTTGCATCAACGCGTCACATTCCGAAATCGTCGGTACAGTTGAATGACTCTATTTCATTCGAATCCCAAACCGCGTTCCATTTTCCATGCCATTCTCACCCTAGACACCATATTAGCAGATTTCCATTTGTTAAGATACATACTCAAACTAAAATTATATTTATGGCATAATAGCATGCATCACTAGGTCGCAATGGGTTCTGAAGGCGTACAAAATTCGAATATGACTTATCCTCTGCCAACTATAGAGGATATATTCAAGGCAAGAAATTTGTTAAAAGGAACTCCCATTAGAAAGACTCCTTTGCAGGCATCAGATACATTTTCCAAACTAACTGGAACCAATCTCTTCTTAAAAATTGAGTCTTTGCAAAGAACAGGTTCTTTCAAAGTACGCGGGGCATTTGTAAAACTAAATATGTTATCAGAAGAACAATGCAAATATGGGGTTATCGCTGCGTCAGCTGGTAATCATGCACAGGGCGTCGCGTATGCTGCATCAAAAAAAAATATTTCATGCACGATTGTTATGCCATATAACGCCTCACCTGCCAAAGTCTCAGCTACAAAGTCATATGGAGCAAAAGTTGTTTTAAGAGGAGCAGATTATGATGAGTCTTGGATTGCCACACAAGAGATCGCAAAGGCAGAGGGCCGAACAATAGTACACGCATTTGACGACACGCAAATAATATCCGGCCAGGGAACTATCGGATTGGAACTATTAGAGGATTTACCTAATGTGGATGAGGTATATTTGCCCATCGGGGGTGGAGGCTTAGCAGCTGGTATAGCGATCGCAATTAAATCAAAAAGACCAAATGTGAAAATTATTGGCATTGAATCTAAAGCTTTTCCAGCTATGAAAGAATCTTTGGGTAAAGGGTATTTGACAACAACAAAGTCTGGTTATACTATTGCTGACGGTATATCAGTGAAGGCTCCTGGCAAGCTAACCTTTGAAATTGCTTCAAGGTACTTGGACGATGTCGTACTGGTCGATGATTCTTCAATTGTGAAGACAATGTTCCTGCTCATGGAAAGAGCAAAGTTAGTCGTGGAGCCTGCAGGCGCAGCAAGTCTTGCATATTTGTTATCAAATGGTCATGGTAGGAAAGACAAAAGAATTGTATCGATATTAACGGGCGGTAACATTGATATGTACTTGCTAGGGCAAGTAGTGGCGAAAGGTCTTATGCATATGGGTAGAATGCTCAAAATCTTTGTCCAGTTACCCGACAAACCTGGAGCCTTAAAAACAGTGGTAGAAGGCATCGCAGATCTAAGCGTCAATATCGTAGAAGTAGTTCATGATAGGCTAAGCTCTAACATCGCCGCTGGAACTGCCGGCGTATATCTGAGTCTTGAAATGGAAAACGAAAAACACGCACAACTCCTAGTAGAATTTCTTAAGAGAAAAGAGCTAGAATTCAAGGTGGTAAGTTAGAATGTCTCATCCTCTTTCGACTCCCAAAATTTTCGCGGAAAGCTTAATTCAGTTGCAGCTGCGGACGGATGGAATCTGGATGGGTACGTGAGCAATTGACATCCTTCAGACGGTATTATGGATAGGTTTTCTAATTTGTTACCATTTTCAACGTGAATATTTGAACTATAAAGAGGGCTGTTTGTATCCTTCATTGCATGCTCTAAATGATGTGTAATTTTTGAGCGCATTTTTTGTGGTAGTAGTGCCTGCTCATATGACCATGACTAACTATAACATCATCCTCTTCAATTTTAATACGACAGAAGTAACATAACCCATTTTGCCTGGTATTAATTATAGAGACCATGCGGCGGGTTCTATCTCCGTTGGCAATAACAAATGAACGCGCCATGAGGTCGTATGCAATGTTTCATATTTTATCCCTTTGAAGATTTTCATCTAAGATTTCTTATAATGAAATATATTATCTCTTTAACCCTATTGAAATCAAATCCGGGTTTCGTGCTCGAGGGTTATTGTATAAGTTATTGTAAAGATCTTCCTTTCCAAAGAGAGAAGACTTCCAAGATTATGGTTCTAACGCGGTTTACAATCCCGTCAAATTATGCATCAGCTGAAGATCAGTTTTGAAAGGCTCTAACTCGTTGGGAACAGAAATACGAATGGGGTCTTTTAGCGAAAGTGGTTTTCCTGTCTTCTCTAGGGTCGTTTCTTTTTTTTTGTTCCACACTTCTGAGTTGAACTCTGTAATTGGTCCTGTATATTTGCATAGCTCTCGGTAATCCTCTCCCAGCATGAGTTCTGGTAAGTGCTTTGTATGAATACTTTTAGTTGAATAAATCTTTGTCCACAATTCTTCTGTGATAAAAGGACAAATGGGTGCTAGCAATAACAAAATCGTAGATAGACATTGGTGGAGGGTGAAAGTCGCTGATTTGTGTCCATCGCTTTCCTCTTTCCCGTACGCACGAGCTTTGACCATCTCTATGTAGTGCGCAGCAAATAAATTTCTAGTAAACTCTCTAATTGCATTCGATGGCACAAAAAAATTGAAATTGCTATAACCAGCTTTACATTGTTCTATTAGTCTTGATAGTTCTGAAATAATCCACCGGTCAGTAACGAAAAGCTGTGCTGGAGCTCCTGCTAGTTCATCAAAGGAAGAAATGAACCTACCAATATTCCACAGTTTTGACAAGAAGTTTTTCGAACCAGCTATTCTCTGCTCCGAGCAACGAAAATCATAACCCAAATTGCCTTCACTTGCTGACCAGAATCTGAAAGCATCTGCACCATATTGATGAATGATCGGAAATGGATCAATAACATTACCTTTACTTTTACTCATCTTTTCACCCTTTTCATCCACGCCATATCCCATAATCCATGCGCTTGACCAAGGCATCTTATCAGTTAGTTGCAAGCATCTTAACATGCTATAATGGAGCCATGTTCTTATGATATCTTTGGCTTGAGGCCGAACAGTGGTTGGATACGTGTAGTCGTGTAATTTCTGATCTCTTTTGTATTTTGTGATGAAAAGTGGGGTAATACTGGAATCCATCCAAGTATCAAATATTCTGTCTTCCCCAGTAAAGTCGGTACAATTACACGCTATGCATTTTTCAAATGGGGGTTTCTCCTTCCAGGGTCTGTAGTATTTGTTTGCTACGATGGAGTCAGGAATGTTTGGGGTTCTGCAGTTATTGCAATACCAAATAGGGATTTCGGTACCGTAAAAGCGCCGTCTAGATATGGGCCAATCAATAGATATGGAGTTTAGCCAATTGATTAAAATTTGTTTATGTATAGGAGGATAAAATTTTATTTGTTCCACCATGCCTTTCAATTTTGGAATGTACTCAAGTTGCTTTAAATAATAGTCTTCCAGGGGTATGATCTCAATTGGAGTTTTACTCCGTTCGCATAACGGAGTTCTGTGCAAAATATCTTCCTCTTTTTCTAGGAGTCCAGCACTATTCAAATCCTTGATTATTTTTGCCCTTGCCTCTTTCAGGGGTAAATTAGAGTATGGACCTGCTGCAGCAGTAGTTATTCCACTGGGAGTGATTGCAACAATTTCATCCAAACCTAATTCTCGAAACACTTGAACATCGTTTTGGTCACCGTAGCTGCATACCATCACTGCACCCGAACCAAACTCTGGTTTTGCTGAATGGTGTGGCAGAACCTTAACTTCTCTCTTAAAGATAGGGATCTCAATATATTTTCCATGATATTTCATGTAACGCTCATCCCGGGGATTCACAATTACACATTGACACGCAAACAATAACTCGGGCCGGGTAGATGCTATAACAATTTTGTCAGATGTTTCTCCGACCTTAAAATACATAAAAACAAGCTTTGCAGGCAAGTCTTCATAGATAATTTCTGCATCAGCGATAGTTGTTCCACAATCAGCACAAAAGTTGTTTGGTCTTGTTGCAAGATATACAAGACGGCGTTTCCATAAATCAATAAAGGTATTCTGGGTTAATGACCTAAATTCATTAGAATCTGTGCGGTAGTGTTGACTAAAGTTGCAACTCAATCCCATATCTTTCATAATCCGAATCATTTCAGCCTCTAGATCATCAAGCGCAACTTTGCAAAGATCAAGAAACTTTTCTCTATTCATCTTTCGCATTCGGATTTTGTATTTCTTCTCTGTGTAGATTTCGACCGGCAGCCCGTTTCTATCTATGCCTATCGGAAACAAAACGTTATGTCCTGACATTCTTGCAAACCGTGCAATCATGTCTATCTGCGCGTAATGGGCCGCGGCTCCTATATGCCAAGGCCTTCCGGAGGGGTAAGGTGGCGGTGTATCAATCACAAACGCATTTTTTTCTGAGGCATGAGAAAAGAAGTAAATATCTTCGGTCTCCCACTTTTTTAGGATTTCCATCTCCAAAGCGGGATTCCACGACTTCGCCTCTATTTTTGGGTCCATTCGTATTTCCTTCAATGGCGTTGATATGGAGTTATTAACGTTAGTATCTCAGGGGGTTTTTCCTAAATAATAAACCTGCGAATCCTCAGCAATACCGCCTCAAATGTTTATCAATATCATCCCAGAGCATTATTCCAGAGACAACAAACAGTCTATGACTTTCTTAGACTTTATACTTTTCTGGCTATTTCAAGCGGTCATCCATGGGAGGGCTGAAAACGATTTTCATCTAAGTCTTTCTGACTTTGCTGTCCATTTACCTGAAACCATACCCAGGACAATGTTTCCTATAACATGCCCGTTCCTGTATACCTTAGCGAATTCTCTGCCTCCCATGAATAACGACTGCAAAAGATTACCCTTTTGATGATAACCTGCTTCCACCACCTTTATGTTTAACTTTTTACTTGCTCTTATCATGATGTTTCTAGCTGCTGACCAGTCGCCGTTCCAAGATATCACTTCAAAGTTTCCAAAATTTATTGTTGACAAAATATAGCCCTCAAGCTTTGTTGCGAACTTTTTATTATTTTTGATGGCGTAGGAGTTCATCCACTTTACTGCATTCAATGCGTTCGTTTCTTCAACTGCGAAATTGTCAGCATTAGCCAAATTATCTAGTTATACCTATGGCTGCGTTTAGTTTTATTCATTATGGTGGGTTAGCATTTGCTCATTTGCTCCGCTATCAGTGCTCTTTACAGTTGCAACAGTGAAAGGAGGAACAGTACCTCATACATTGGTAGGAGGTACGACTCAAATATCACCAAAAATTGCCTCAAATCAATTGACAGCGCAGCAGCTACCTGGATGCAGGTAACAAACTACAAGAATCATGCTGGTATTGTCTGTTGAAATCCAAAAAATAAATCACATTATCCATAAAGACTTACTTTGGCCCCAAATTTTTATTCCTCTTCTTTAAAACTTTTGTATAGTATAATACCTAGATACCTTTCTAGTTTCTTTGCGAATCTCTCATCAGGCTTCAAGGCTCCTGTTTCGAGTTTTCTCAGCAATATCGCTCTCTCATTCATTTTTATCCCCAGCTGCTCATGTGACAAACCCAATTTTATGCGTGCTTCTCTAATTAGTTTTGCAAATTCGGGATTAAGTATGGTGTCATCCGTAAGCTGAATTCTTTGAGGCTTAGCTCTTGAAAAGGAAGTACTACTAGGCTTTCTACTATGGGAGGGCGGCACATATGGCTTACCCCTTTTTGAGCAAGCCATACAAACATTCAAAACAGTATTATCTATCAATATGGATCTCTTTCCATCTGTGATTGACCGCCCGCATAATTCACAGAACGATGGTGACATTATTATTAAGAATATCTAGACTAATGTGAATTTAGCCTTTTCTAAGCCTAATAAGACCTCGGATACAATTTCCGAGGTAGATAGAATGAACATACTCTTAAGGTTCTTGTCAAGATTCAATACTCTGGTAGTTATTCATAAGGATTTTTATTGCAGGTTATTTTAGCTCAATCGATTGAAGCCACTACCGCTAAATCCAAGACAGAAAATTACTCGTCATATAGATTCGTTATTCGGAAATGGAATTTCTAGTGCTCTCCCAATCGAGAAAATTCAGTTCGAATATTCAAAGAGGACAGGACGCGTTAAAAACTTCAGTCTCGGGAATAAGTTAATTGCGACTTTGAGAACAGATGGCGGACTTGCCTTGACGGTATTCGGTGCACAAGAGCTGTCAAAGGTTAAGCATTTTGAACAGAATTGTATTATTCCTACTCGGGAAGCGCTACCATTTGTTAGTGAAGGGAGATCCTTATTTTGTAAACACGTGCAATGGTGTGGGTCGAATGTAAGACCTGGATCCGATGTAGCAGTATTAGAAAACGACAGTATCAGGGTACGAGTCGTAGCAACAGGCGTTGCACTATTTGATAGCTCCTTGATGAAGAGATACGAAAGGGGCGTCGCTGTCAGGATTAGAGAAGGAATAAAAAGGCGTAAAAAGTAACAATGGTTGGTATGATGCGTGGTGGCAACCGAGAGATGCGACGTATGCTGGATAAGATGGGACTTGAGATGAAGGATCTTGGAAATATCGAAGAAGTAATAATAAAAACCGAAAATAAGGAACTTTATCTCATAAAGCCTCAAGTTGTAGAAATGAAGGGAAAAGATAGCACTATCTTTCAAGTTGTTGCTACGGATATTGAAGAAAAACAACGAGAGGTTCCATCACTTAGGGAAGAGGATATTATACTAGTGATGCAACAGGCTAATGTTCTGAGAGAAAGGGCAGTTCAGGCATTAATTGATGCGAAAGGCGATATGGCCCAAGCTATTTTGACTCTTACCACTTAAACTAGGAAGAGTTTATACGTTCGACCCTCAATCCATAAATAAGAAGGGTAGCGTTCGGCTAGCTTTAGACCTCCGAAATGGACCTTCGACGTTGCTCCTAAGCAACCGAAGTAACGGTTTAATATGTCTTATAGTTGCATTAATAATTGTTGGAACGAAAAGGTCATTCTGTTGAAGGTATTATCAAGGCGCTATCTGACCTCGAAAGCGACATAGATGCGATTAGTTCCAAGGTTGAAGAACTGAAAAGACATATGGTAAATCAATCAAAAGAGGAGATTGAGAAATTAAAGCAGCAAATGATCTCTACCGCCCAAGAAGAAGCAAAACAAATAATGGATATGGCAAAAACAGAAGCAGAAGCGGATTCGGTTATCATTTCTAAGGAGTCAGAAGAAAACCTTGCACGAGTCAGGAAAAATATAAGCTCCTTATCAGACACAATAGTAGACAGGATAGTTAAGGCGATTGTGAAAGGCACTGTCTCTTCCTTTTCTGGAGGCAGACGAAGGCCAAACGAAGGCATCTCAAACCAAGTAGAACAAACTCCGTAGTACCAACTCAGAAGGCACTGGATGCAATAGGAATGCATCAGGCAATTAAAGCTGCAGTAATATGCGTTTTAGACAAAAAATATAAGGTTGAATATCATTACCCGAATTTATAATAATGATCAGCCTATTGAATATGAAAACATATAACAACTTACAACGAAAGTAAACACCTTAACGTTTGCAAAATGAAGGATTATTGATCAGTAAATGGATAGATCTAAAACAAAGAGAAAGTACAGAGACAATAAGTTCTCGTATTCATAGAAGCATATTCTGATATATTTGACCCATATAAGAGAATGGTAATTCGACGCTCTTCGGCAGGTGTTCAGCAAACAGAGAGTTTACAGAACCCTTATCCACAAGGTTTAAAA
>OBLS010000346.1_pt1 | contig 16084 bp, 16 predicted proteins | sample 1519901 | NCBI WGS metagenome assembly OBLS01 (sample SAMEA3113585, study PRJEB22503) | soil metagenome | reverse complement strand
GAGGGCAGCGCCGCCGTGATCTCGTCCAGGATCAAGAGCTGCGGATCGTGAGTCAGCGCCCGCGCCAGGTCGAGCATTCGCAATATCGGCAACGGCAGGTCGCCAACGAGCTCGCGAAAGCTGACACCGAGGTCCATCGCGGCGAGCTGCGACCGCACCGCGTCCACGGAGGAGCCGGTGAGCCGAAGGTTCTGCGCCACCGTGAGGTCGGGCACGAGCGCCGGATCCTGGAAGACGGGCGAGAGGCCGAGCCGCGCGGCGTGCATCGGCGAGCGGGCGCGCGTCTCTCTCCCGCTCACGGAGATCGTGCCGCCGTCCGGCCGGACGACGCCCGTGAGGCACTTGACGAGCGTGCTCTTGCCGGCACCGTTTGCTCCGAGTAGCGCGTGGACCTCGCCCGCCGAAACGGAGAGATCCGTGGAGCGAAGCGCGGCCACCGGCCCGTAGTGCTTCGCGACTCCGCGTGCCTCGAGAAGCGGCGTCGCCCCGTCGCTCATGGCCTCGGCAGAGACGCGGAGGGGGCGGCATGCCGCCCCCTCCGTGAGTCGCGACCGGGGACTAGGGCCCCTTGCACGCCCTGTACTGCTCGAGGGTGTAAGTGGTCCACGGCGGGATCTGGAGCTGCGCGCTCGCATCTGCCGCGGCGCCCGGTTGAGCGAACCTGTTGATCTTGGCCCTGTCGGCAGGCCAGGTCCAGACATCCGGCTTCAACTTGACCCAAGCCGGAACGGGCTGCTTGGTCAGCGCCTTCAACGCCACCGTCACGCCCACTCCGCCGATCGACGACGGATTCGTGACCGCCGCGCCCTTGAGCTTCGGGTAGCGGCTCTTCACTTGACGGATGAAGCCGAAGTTGTCCGCGCCGACGACGGGGACATACGCCTTTCTCGCGGTCTTGAAGGCGTTGACGACCGTGTAGTCGATCCCCGACGTCCAGACACCGTTGACCCTCGTGCCTGAGTTGAGGATGTCAAGCATCTGCTTCCCGCCGGGAGCGAACTGCCAGCCGGTGAAGACCGACTTCACGACCTTGATGTTCGGGTACTTCCGCTTGGCCTGCAGGAAGCCCTTGTGCCGATCGGTGTCGGCCGGCACCCCAGCGATGCCGCGCATCTCGACGACGTTGCCGCGGCCCCCGAGCCGCCTGAACAGCCATTGGGCGCCGATGCGTCCATAGGCGACCTGGTCGTTGGTCGCGTTGTAGACGCCCGGGGCGTTGACGTACTGGTCGATGAACACGACCACGATGCCCCTGCTCCGGGCCTGGGCGGCGATGGGCTTCAGCGCATTCGCGTTCGACGGGTTGATGATGATCGCGTCAACGCCGGCCGAGATCATGGTGCGGATGTCGGCGATCTGGCCGGCCGTGTCCGTCTGGCGGTGGGCGATCCGGAGTCCGTTCGGCTTCACCTGCCCGCTCTGCAAGGCCTGCGCCTTGATCGAGCAGATCATGCCTTCGCGCCACCCGTTGCCGACAAGCGTGTTCGAGACGCCGAGCGAGTATTTCTTCCCCGGCGCGGTCGGCGTCGCCTGGCCTGACGCGGCGAAGGCCGCAACGATCAGGCCGAACGCGGCGAGCAGGGCGACGACTCGCGGCGCCCCTCGACGACTCGATCTTCTATTCATGAATCCCTCCTGTCCTCTCGCAGTTGACAACCATGTTCCTACATCACCTCCGCGCCCCGCAACACGTGCGCGACCCGCCGGGCGTGCTCCGCATACGCGGCGTCGAACAGTTTTCGAGACCGTTCCGGCCCGACGAGCGCCGCACTGGTCAGAACGGGCGGCATCGCGTCGCGCTCGACGAGGAGCGCGGCCGTCTGCGCCTTGATCTCGTTTGCGATCGCCACCGCCGCGATCGAGGAGCCCGGCGCGACAGGCGTCTCGAGCCCGTCCACGGTGACGAGGGCATCGCCGATGGGCGTGCAGAGGTCGACAACAACGTCGGCATGATCAAGGAGGCGGGTGCCCGAGGAATGGCTCGGAGAACCCGCCAAGGACTGTTCGACCGAAGTGACGGCGATCACTGGAAGACCGCGGCGGCGGGCTCCCTGTGCCATCTCGATCGGGACCGCCGACAAGCCGCCGACGCTGAAGACGATCATGACGTCGGGCGGCTCGAGCACGAAGTTGGCGAGGATCGCTTCCGCCAGCCCCTCGACCCGCTCGATGAACATCGCCTGTCGCTGCCCGTTCGCCCCAACCACCTGCGTGTGGAAGGTCATCGAGAGCTCCACGATCGGATTGAAGCCCGGATAGGACCCGTATCGCGGAAACATCTCTTCCGCGGGGATGCGTGAGTGGCCCGAGCCAAAGAGGTGAACGAGGCGACCGCCTGCGATTGCGTCCGCACACAGCTGACTCGCGGCCGTGAGCGCGTCCGTCTGGGTCTCCTCGATGCGGGTGAGCAGTGAGCTCGCCGCGTCGAGGAACCGAGTAGAGTCCGCTGGCATCAACCTGTATAGACGTTTAGACAAGTGCGGACGCTACTGAGCGGCCAGAATGCCGTCAAGGAGGAGGCGACGCATGACCGGTTATAGCGTGACGATGCTTGGCACCGGGCTGATCGGACTCTTCTACACCCAAACCCTCCACGGCAAGCGGAACCGAGACCGGGTGGAGGTGGTCTACTCCCGTTCGCCGGAGCGGGCGGAGGAGTTCGCCGGCCGATTTGGGATTCCGCGGTTCACGACCGAGCTCGAGGAGGCCGTTGCCGACGCAGAAACGGACACGGTCGTGATCGGCCTCCCGAACCATCTGCACGAGGAGGCGGTCGAGCTCTGCGCCCGCCATGGGAAGGCCACACTCTGCACCAAGCCCCTCGCGCGCACTGCTGCCGAGGCGAAGCGGATCGTGGACACGGTCGAGCGCGCGGGGATCTTCGCCGGCTATCTCGAGGACCTCGTCTATACGCCCAAGACGCTCAAGGCGGTGAAGGCCGTTCACGCCGGTCAGATCGGGGACGTCACCTGGGCGCGCTCAAGAGAGACGCATCCGGGCCCGCACAGCGCCTGGTTCTGGGATGCGAAGCAGGCCGGCGGCGGGGCGATCGTCGACCTCGGCTGCCACTGCACCGAGATCATCCGCAGCTACGTCGGAAAGGAGAACCGCCCGGTCGACGTGATGTGCTGGCTCGACACGCTCGTCCATCCGATCGAGGCCGAGGACAACGCCATCGCGTTGATCCGGTTCGAGAGCGGGGCGATCGGACAGTTCGAGGTCTCCTGGACGTTCCGCGGCGGCATGGATCTCCGCGACGAGGTTGCGGGCACCGAAGGGACGGTCTGGACGAACCACTTCCTGCGCACGGGCTTCGAGGTGTTCTCCTCGGGTGAAGGCGCCGGCTACGTGGCCGAGAAGGCGGAGACCACGAGCGGCTGGATGTTCCCGGTCGGCGACGAGGTGGCCGAACTGGGCTACGTGGACATGTTCGCCGATATGTTCGGCGCGATCGACGAGGGCCGCGAGCCGATGGAGACCTTCTACGACGGCTACGTCGTGAACGCGGTCATGGACGCCTGTTACCGCTCGGCCGAAACCGGGCGCTGGGATCCCGTCCAGCTCGACTGGCGCGGCAAGGGCGTCGGCCGAATCCAGCCCGCGAGACGCGAGTGGGACGGCAAGACGCTGATCAAGCAGGAGCAGATGCCCGACGGGCGCCTGAAGCTGATCGTCAAGGACGAGACGACCGGTGAGTTCAGCGACGTGGTCACCGAGGGCGAGCCGGTCTCCGCCGGTTAGCAGCAGCCACAATCAGGCGTGAGCCGCGAGGAGTTCGCAACACACGCCTACGCCGCCTCGAAGGCAGGCGTGATCGGTCTGACCCGCGCGATGGCCGCGACCTACGCCAAGAAAGGGATCCGCTGCAACGTCGTCTGCCCCGGCCTGATCGAGACCCCGATGAGCCGCCGCGCGCAGGACGACGCTTGGATCCGCGCCCGCCTTCCCGAGCTCCAGCCGCTGACCAGGGACTTCGGCAGGCCCGAGGACGTCGCCCAGGCGGCCGTCTACCTGGCCACAGCGTCGTTCGTCACCGGCGCGGTCCTGACGGTGAATGGCGGCTGGACCGCGCGATGAGGCTCCTAGGCCTGGATCTCGGCGGCACCAACATCAAGCGCGTCCTGCTCGAGAACGACCGCGTTGTCGAGCGAGATTCCCAGCCGACCAGGTCCGAGGAGGGGGTCAGCGCCGTCCTCGACCGGCTGGCCGCGCTCGCGCGTGAAGCCGGGCCGGTCGGCTCCGTCGGTGTCGCTCTACCTGGACTCGTCGACAGCGTGGGCCGCGCCGTCCTCCTCCCCAACCTGCACGGAGACTGGGTTGGGCAGCCCATCGCCGACCCGCTGCAACGGGCGCTTGGGCGCCCGGTGCACCTGCTGAACGACGGCCATGCCTTCGCGCTCGCCGAGGCACGAATCGGAGCCGCTCGCGGCGCAGCGGACGTTCTCTGCGTCGTCTGCGGAACAGGGATCGGCGGCGGCCTGGTGATCGGCGGCCGGCTCCATCTCGGCGTCGAGAACCGGGCAGGTGAGGTCGGCCACCACACCGTGGTCGAAGACGGTCCACAGTGCGGATGCGGCAACCGCGGTTGCCTCGAGATGCTGGCCGGTGCCCGGGCGATCGCGGCCGCCGCCGGCCAATCGTCCTTCGACGACGTCGTCACCGCCGCAAGGGCCGGCGACGAGCGCGCCCGCAACGCCCTTCGCCGGGCAGCCGCGTACATCGGGATCGCGATCGCGAACCTGAGCATCTTCCTTACGCCGCAGCGAATCGTCGTGGGCGGCGGTGTGGCCGAGGCCGGCGAGCTCCTGCTCGACCCACTCCGCGCGGAGGTGGAGCGTCGCGCCGGCCGGGTTGCTCCGCTCCACGCGATCGAGATCGTTCGAGCGACGCTCGGTGCCGACGCGGGTGCGGTAGGCGCGGCGCTGGCGGGCGCGGACGGTGATGCGATGTGAAGCTGCGCCTCGCCGTGCTCGCCGTCCTGGCAGCCGCCGCGGTCGCGGGGGCCGAAGCGAACGCCGCGCGGACTTTCTCCGTAGCAGACGCAAAGAGCGCGTTCCGCGCGCAGACCGGCCTGCGCCTCGTCAACTTCCGAGCAGCCTCGACGCCGGATGCGACGTCACTGCGAACGAGGCCCTACACGACGTCGCGGTTCGGCACCTTCCAGCTCTTCGTCCTCAACCCGCGCAAGCTCCAGCGGATGCGCCGCGTGTTCACGCACGGCGTGGCGCCGGATCGTCGCGGCATCCACTGGGTATCCGATCAGGCCGGCGGCTGGATCGCGGTTACGCTCTACGCTCGCAACCTTCTACTGGCCTGGTTCCCGCCGCACGGGTCGCGCGGGATCGATCCGAGCTGGGCCCGACTCGACCGCATCGTGCTCCGATTCGCGCCGCGGGTTTAGGAGGGTTTGGCGGAACGCCGCTCGGCACAGACTGTGTTTCGCCAAACCCTCGTAGCCCAGACGCCGGAACGTCAGCGTCCAGCGTACGACCATCCGCTGCGTAAAACCGCGACGAGGACCGCCAGGAAGCTCACAACTCCGAGCTTCGCGCTTCGAGATCTTCCCTGATCAGGCCGAACAGAACCCCGTCGACCCACTCGCCGTGGCGCTGGTACGCCTTCCGCTTCACCCCCTCGCGGACAAAGCCTGCGCGCTCGGCGTGGCGGATCGCGCGCTCGTTGAAGCCGTAGCACTCGAGCTGCAGCCGGTGGAAGCCGAGATCGAAGATCAGGTGCTGCTGGAGGAGCCGCGCCGCCTCGTCAGAGAGTCTGCGCCCGCGGAAGTCGGGGTGGATCGCCAGCCCGCCGAGGTTCGCGATCCGGCTGCGGCGGTTGGCTAGCGAGAACTCCATCATCCCGGCCCCCGCCCAGCCCTCACCGTCGGGCACCTCGATCACGAAGACACCGGACTCCTCGGGCGTTGCCTCGGACGCCCGCACCTCGTCGAGGACGCCGTCGCGATCGCTCGACCGCGACGCCGCGAGGAACGGCTCGACCTCGTCGTCGTTCAGGAGCGCGACGAGGAAGTCGACGTCGTCCTCGTTGGCGCGGCGGATCCTGAGTCCGTCGCCCTCGATCACGGACTTGGGGCGGGCACCGGCTGCCTCCGCCGGATCGGCCGTACGACGCCCGAGCCCAGTGCCACGCCGACGAGAATCAGCACCAGTCCGACGATCGCAGTGAGTCGGAGCGGCTCGTCGAGGAACACGGCGCCGTAGAGCAGCGCGGTCGGCGGCAGCAGATAGACCACGAGGCTCGCGCGCGAGGAGCCGTACTTCTCGATCATGTTCAGATACATCAGCAGTCCGACTCCGGTCCCCAGAACGCCGAGCACCGTGACGGCCGCCAGCGCGTGCCAGCTGGGGAGCTCACTCGGTGCCTGCGCGATCCCGAACGGAAGGATCACGAGCGTTCCCCAGAACGCCGAGGCCGACGAGACGAGCAGGCCTGACGAGTCGCCGAGCTTGTGCTGGCTGTAGAGCGAGCCCGCGGCGTAGCAGATCGCAGCGAGCACGACGGCGAGCGTCCCGACGGCGCCGCCCCAGCCTCCCTGGGGATCGACCCCGACGAGAACGCCGACTCCGACGACGCCGATGGCCATGCCGAAGGCGCGCGAGCCGGTGACGCGCTCGTGGTGCGCGAACCAGATCGCGAGCAGCGCGACGAAGATCGGCATCGAGGCATTGCCGATCGCCGCAATGCCGGAATCAATCCTTGTCTGACCCCACGCGATCAGCCAGAACGGCAGCGCGGTGGTGATCACGCCGAGCACGACGCCCGCCCAGCCGAAGTCCCGGAGGCACCGGTACGCCTGCGCGAACCCGCGGCGGGCGACGAGAATCGAGCCGAGGACGACTGAGGCGGTGAGGAGACGGCCGGTCATCGTCGCCGCGGGCGATAGGTCGCCGATCGCGATCTCGATGAACATGAACGACGAGCCCCAGATCGCCGCGAGGCTGAGCAGGGACGGGACGTAACCGCGGGGCACTTCTGCAACCTAACGCGTCCGTCGCACCGTCTATTCTCAGATTCCTGACGCGGGTCGTCGAGCAGCCGCTGCACCGCGCCCTCGGCCTTAGGGACGAGGAGTTCGACCGTATCTGCGATCTGCTCGAGCGCGAGCCCAACCACTTCGAGCTCGCCGTGTTCTCGCTGCTCTGGTCGGAGCACTGCGGCTACAAGCATTCGGCGCTGCTGCTGAAGCGGCTGCCGTCGCGGGGCGAGCGCGTGCTGCACGGCCCCGGGGAGAACGCGGGCGTGCTCGACCTCGGAGACGGCGCGGCCATCGCGTTCAAGGTCGAGTCGCACAACCATCCCTCCGCGGTCGAGCCGTTCCAGGGAGCGGCCACGGGGATCGGCGGGATCCTGCGCGACATCGTGGCGATGGGCGCGCGGCCGGTCGCGCTGCTCGACGGCCTGCGCTTCGGCGCGCCCGACTGGAGCTTCAAGCGCGCCGTCGCCGGGATCGGCCACTACGGAAACTGCGTCGGCGTGCCGACGATCGGTGGCGAGGCGGTCTTCGACGAGGCCTACCGCGGCAACTGCCTCGTCAACGCGATGTGCGTTGGGCTGCTCCCGACGCAACGCGTCTTGAAAGCACGGGCGACTGCAATCGGGAGCTCAGTCCTCCTCTACGGCGCGACGACAGGGCGTGACGGGATCGGCGGCGCCAGTGTCCTCGCCAGCCAGGAGCTCGGCGAGGACGACGCGGACAAGCGCCCCACCGTCCAGATCGGCGATCCGTTCACCGGCAAGAAGCTGATCGAGGCGAGCCAGGAGCTAGTCGAGCGCGGCCTCGTCGATTCGCTGCAGGACTGCGGCGCCGCCGGACTTGCCTCCGCCCTCGCCGAGATGGCGCGGGACGGCGCCGGAGTCGACGCCGAGCTCGGGAGGGTGCCGCTGCGGGAGGACGACCTCGAGCCGTGGGAGATCATGATCTCCGAGAGCCAAGAACGGATGGTGTGCGTGACGTCGCAGCCGAACGACGTCGCGGCCGTCTGCCGCAAATGGGAGCTGAACCACGCCGTGATCGGCGAGGTCACATACACCGGCGATGTCCGCTGTCTGCACGACGGTGAACTGGTCGGCCAGATCCCCGCGCAGTTGCTGACCGACGAGTGTCCGCGCTACCGCGTCCCAACCCGGCCAAAGGAGACGCCGCTCGCATCGCCCCCGCTCGAACCCAACCTGCGCAGCCGTGAGTGGATCTACGAGCGCTACGACCAGCTCGTCGGGTCGCGCACGATCCGCCGGCCGGGGCTGGACGCCGCGGTCCTCCGCTTGCGGCCGTCGTTTCGAGGGATCGCGGTTTCGCTGGACGGGCCGCCGCTCGGCGAACGCGATCCGTTTCGCGCCGGCGCGCTCGCCGTCCTCGACGCGGCCCGAAACGTCGCCTGCTGCGGCGGCGAGCCGATCGGCCTCACCGACTGCCTCAACTTCGGCAACCCCGAAAAACCCGAGATTGCGTGGGAGCTGGAGCAGGCGATCGAGGGCATCGCGCAGGCGGCCGAGGCGCTGGGGACCCCGGTCGTCTCCGGAAACGTCTCGCTCTACAACGACACCGACGGGCGCTCGATCCCGCCCACTCCGGTCGTGGGCTGCATCGGGTTGGTGCCGGATGTGCGCCGGATGCCGCAGGGATGGCGCCGCGGCGACAAGGTGAGCGTCCTGCGAGGACAGCCTGAGCTCGACCTCGGCCGTGAGGCGGAGTTGATCCAGCTCGTCTGGCAAGCGGCTCCACGGCTCTCCCTCGCCCACGACGTCTCCGACGGCGGGGTCGAGACCGCTCTGGCCGAGATGGCCGCCTGGAGCGGTGTCGGGGCCGAACTCGACGTGCCCGATCCGGAGACCGTGCGCTTCGTGCTCGCCGGCGCTACGGTTCCCGACTTCGCCGTGGAGGTGGGTCAGGTCTAGTGTGCGGGGTCTTCGGGATCCGAGCGCCCGAGCGAGATGTGGCGCGCGTCGCCTACTTCGGCCTCTTCGCGCTCCAGCATCGTGGCCAGGAATCGGCCGGGATCGCGGTCTCCGACGCAGGCCGCGTGACCGTCCTGCGCGACATGGGTCTCGTCGCACAGGTCTTCTCGGAGCAGACGCTGCACGGGCTCCAGGGCGAGATCGCGATCGGCCACACGCGTTACTCGACCACCGGGTCGACGCAGTGGGCCAACGCGCAGCCGCTCGTCCATCACGGACGCGCCCGCACCGTGGCTCTCGGCCACAACGGCAACCTGACCAACGCCGAGGAGCTGCGCGGCCAACTCGAGGAGGAGGGCGTCCATGCCGCTTCGACCTCAGACTCCGAGCTGGTCGCGGCGCTGATCGCCAACGACCCGGCGCCGCTGCGCGAGGCCGTCGGCAACACTCTCGCGCGGCTCGAAGGGGCGACCACCGTCGTCGCCCTCGCAGACGGAAAGCTGCTCGGTTTTCGCGATCCGCACGGCTTCCGCCCGCTCGTCCTCGGCCGGCTCGGGGACGACTGGGTGCTCGCGTCGGAGAGCTGCGCGCTCGACCTCGTCGGCGCAGAGCTCGAGCGCGAGGTCGCGCCCGGAGAGCTGATCGAGATCGACGGTGGGCTCGAGTCGTACCAGGTCGTCGAGCCGGAGCGCAGCGCCCTCTGTCTCTTCGAGTTCATCTACCTCGCCCGGCCGGATTCCCGCCTCGCCTCGGAAGAGGTGCACGCCGCGCGGGTTCGGATGGGCGAGGCACTCGCCGCCGAAGCTCCGGTCGAGGCCGATCTGGTCATGCCGGTACCGGATTCCGGGACCCCGGCGGCGATCGGCTTCGCGCGAGCATCCGGGATCCCGTTCAGCGAGGGCCTGATCAAGAACCGCTATGTCGGACGGACGTTCATCCAGCCCGATCAGGGCCTGCGCGAGCAGGGGGTCAGGCTCAAGTACAACCCACTCGCCGAGGTCACGGGCAAGCGGGTGGTCGTCGTCGACGACTCGATCGTCCGCGGGACGACGATGCGCCAGCTGGTCGCCATGCTGCGCGAGGCAGGCGCGACGGAAGTGCACATCCGCGTCTCCTCGCCGCCGATCGTCTCGCCCTGCTTCTACGGGATCGACTTCGGCGACGACCGCCAGTTGGTCGCAGCGACCCGGTCGGTCGAGGAGACGCGGCGCGAGATCGGCGCAACGAGCCTTGCCCATCTCTCGCTGGAGGGCGTGCAACAAGCGACGAATCGACCCGGATCGGAGTTCTGCCGGGCCTGCTTCACGCGCAGCTATCCGACCCGCCTGCCGGCGGGTCGGAGGCTGGAGAAGCTGCGCTTCGAACCGGCGGCCGTGTAGCGGCTACTGCTCGAGCACGCGGCTCGCCTTCGCGATGCCGCGCGAGAGGATGTAGATGGCCGTCGTGATCGTGAAGAACTGGAACCAGTGGTTGGCCGTCAGCGAATCGGTGGTCCACGTGACGATCCAGGCAACGATCAGCGCGACGAGGTAGAGCGCGAACTCCGCGTTGCCTGGAATCGGCAATCGCGCGACGTCCACCGTCAAGCCGCCGCCGCCGTAGGAGCGGGGCGTCGTCTGCGTCGGCTGCTCCGGAGGAGGTGTGGTCGACATGCATGGCTCCTTTCGTCTCAGGCTGCGTGACCGGGAATATGGACGATCTCGAGCTTCAGCCCGTCGGGGTCGTAGAAGAACACCGCGTAGTACCCCGGCAGGTAGGCGTATTCCTGCGGCTCGCTCTCGATCTCGGCACCCACCTCGCGCAGCCAAGCGGTCCGCTCGTCGACGAGGCCGCGCGAATACGCCTCGAACGCGACGTGGTGGAGGCCGAGGCGGTAGCGGTCGAAGCCGCCCGGCGTGTCTGACTGCGCGGCGCGTAGGCCGACCGAGGTCCCCGGGCCGTCGAGGTACCAGATCGTCTCGCCGCGCTCGCCCTCGACCTCGGAGATGCGATGCCACCCGAGCGGGGCGAGCAGGTCGCGGTAGAACGGCAGGCTGCGCTCGATCGAGGAGACGACCAGGTCGACGTGATGGACGCCGGTCGAGCGCATGTGGCGTGTCGCCCGAGTTCAGCCTGTGCCGCCCAGCTCCTCCCCGCGGCCGTAGCGGACGGCCCGGCGAACCGTGCGCGGATCGAGTCCTTGTTCGAGCAGCCGCTGGCGGAGCTCCCCTTCGGCCGCCAACCGGAGAAAGAGCCAGGCGAGCGCGCCGATCGTCACCAGCGAGCCCTCGACCATCATGATCGTCCCGGCCCAGCCCTGATCCGCGGTGTCGTCGTAGTGGTCGTAGATCGGCGTGCCCGACCAGATGAAGACGTTGCCGAGCACTGTCTCGATCAGCCGGACGGCAACCACGTAGCCGAACTTCGCGGCGGTGCCGAACCACTCCGGCCCCGGCAGTACCTCCACAACCGCGGCCCACATCAACACGCCCGTCGTGAAGAAGAAGATGTGCTCGAGCGCGTGGGCGGCGCTGTGGTCGATCGCCGCCTCGTAGAGCCGCGGCAGGTGCCAGACGTAGAGGTTGAGCGTCCAAAGGGGCAGGGCTACGAGCGGATGGGCGAGCACGCGGAGGCGGGAGAACGGGCCGATCGCGAGCAGCGGACGCAGCAGCGGCCCGTTGAGCCCGAGCACGAACGCCAGCGCGGCGAGGTCGCCGATGACGACGTGTTGGAGCATGTGGACGAAGAAGTACTCGTCCTCTCGGGGCACCAGGTCGGCCGCCGCGAGCAGCACGAGCGAGAGACCGAAGGAGGCCTGCCGCCACCGAGGCAGGGGGGTGCCGCGCCGCCGCAACGTTCGCGCCCGGAGCGAGTAGACGACTCCGAGCGCAGCAATCGGCAGGAGCTGGGCCAGGCTCGTCATTCCGCGGCTCTAAAGTCCACTAGGCATTGGAGGGTAGGACGTACGACGCCGCAGGGGTGTCGCTGGCCGCGGCGGAATCGGTCGTCGAGCGGCTTCGTGCGGCGGCCGAATCGACCGGCGCCGCCGGCTTCGGCGCCTTCGCGGGGCTCTACCCGCTCGACGAGCGCCGCCTGCTCGCCGCCTCGACCGACGGCGTCGGCACGAAGCTGATCCTTGCGCGGCAGCGAGGGAAGCTGCGCGACTGCGGCGCCGACCTCGCCGCTCACTGCATCAACGACGTCCTGACGACGGGGGCCGAGCCGCTCTTCCTGCTCGACTACGTGGCCGCCAACCGGATCGACCTCGAGCAGGTCGCGGAGCTCGTCGAGGGCGCGGCCGAGGTCTGCCGCTCCGCCCGGGTCGCGCTTGTCGGTGGCGAGACCGCCGAGCTCCCTGGGATCTACCGGGACGAGGAGCTCGACTTCGCCGGCACCTGCGTCGGCCTCGTCGAGCGGGAGCGGCTGATCGACGGCTCGCGGATCCGTGAAGGCGACGCCGTGATCGGATTCCCGTCGGCCGGCGTTCACGCGAACGGCTTCACGCTCGTCCGGCGGATCCTCGAGGAGGAGGACTACGACGGCGACGACCTGCTCGCACCCACCCGCCTCTATCTCGACGAGGTGCGAGCGCTGACCGACGTCCATGGGTTGGCGCATGTCACCGGCGGCGGAATCGCGGGCAACCTCGAGCGCGTCCTGCCCCACGGGCTACGGGCGGAGATCGACTGGGACGCCTGGGCGCGCCCGCCCGTCTTCGAGTGGCTCGCGGGGCACGTCGACGAAGAGGAGCTCCGGCGCGTCTTCAATCTCGGGATCGGCTACTGCGCGGTCGTCGCGGATCCCGGCGAGGCGCTCGTGATCGGGCGGATCGTGCGCGCGTGATCGGCGTCTTGGTCAGCGGCGAGGGCACGAACCTGCAGGCGCTGATCGAGGCCGGCCTGCCGATCGTCTGCGTCGCCTCGAACAAACCCACGGTGCGGGCGCTGGAGCGAGCCGAGGCGGCCGGGATCGAAACAGCCGTCTTCGCCGCCGACGACTACGAGAGCCGGGAGGCGCGCGACGAAGCGATGGCGGTCTGGCTCGAAGAGCGCGGCGTCACCCTGGTCGTCTGCGCCGGCTACCTGCAGCTCCTGCGCAGGCCGTTCTTCGACCGCTATGGCGGCCGGATCGTCAACACCCACTGCGCGCCGCTGCCCGAGTTCCCCGGCGCCCATCCGATCGAGGACGTCCTCGCGGCCGGGGTCCGGGAGTCGGCGGCGACGGTGCACTACGTGGACGAGGGCATCGACACAGGGCCCGTGATCGTCGCCGAGCGCGTGCCGGTGCTGGAGGACGACACGCCCGAGACATTGCGGGCGCGGGTGCAGGCCGTCGAGCACCGGTTGCTGCCGGAGACCGTGCGCTCCCTGATCTCGTGATCAAGCGAGCGCTGCTTTCGGTCTGGGACAAGGCGGGACTCGAGGAGTTCGCGCGTGGTCTCGCGGCACTCGACGTCGAGCTCGTCGCCAGCGGCGGGACGGCCGAGTTCCTCGGCGAGTGCGGGATCGAGGCCACGCCCGTCGAGGAGCTCACCGAGATCCCCGAGATGCTGGGCGGCCGCGTCAAGACCCTGCATCCGCGCATCCACGCGGCGATTTTGGCGCGTCGCGACCACCCGGACGACCTCGCCGCGCTCGACGAGCACGACATCAGCCCCTTCGACCTCGTCTGCGTCAGCCTCTACCCGTTCGCGCAGATCGTGGCTCGGCACGGGGTCACCGAGGAAGACGCGGTCGAGATGATCGACATCGGCGGACCGTCGATGCTCCGCGGCGCGGCAAAGAACTTCGCCCACGTGGTACCGGTCTGCCGGCCCGAGCGTTACCCGGAGATCCTCGCCGAGCTGCGCGAGGACGGAGAGCTCTCGAACGAGACCCGCCGCGAGCTCGCCGCCGAGGCGTTCGCGACGACGGCCGCCTACGAGACGGCGATCGCGACCTGGTTCCTGGGCCGCGAGGCGTTTCCCGAGCGGTTCATCCCGAGCTTCAAGAAGGTCGCCGACCTTGCCTACGGCGAGAACCCGCACCAGCGGGGGGCCTACTACGCGGAGGAGGGCGCCCGGCGCCACCTTCTCTCACGGGTGGAGCAAGTTCACGGGCGACAGCTCTCGTTCAACAACCTCAACGATCTGTCTGCGGCGCGCCGGCTGCTCGGAGAGTTCCAGCTGCCGGCCTGCGTGATCGTCAAGCACGCGAACCCGTGCGGGGTCGGCGTCGCGGCCTCGATCGAAGAGGCGTTCGCGAAGGCTCATGACGCAGACCCGGTCTCGGCCTACGGCATGGTGCTCGCGGTCAATCGCCCCGTCGGCGCCGAGCTCGGGCAGGAGCTGGCGGGGAAGTTCATCGACGTCGTGATCGCTCCGGAGTACGACGAAGCCGGGCTCGAGGCAATGCGGCAGAAGCCTGCGACGCGCATCCTCGTGGATCGAGAACGCCGCCGGGGCGATCTCGGCGAGCGGGAGTACAAGCGGGTGATCGGCGGGCTACTGGTGCAGGACGGCGATCGGGAGATCGACGACCGGAGCGTGATGGACCTCGTCTGTGGCGAGGCTAGCGAGGAGACCTGGGGCGATCTCCTGTTCGCGTGGCGGGTCTGCAAGCACGTCGTCTCGAACGCGATCGTGATCGCGAAGGATCTGCAGACCATCGGGATCGGCGGCGGGCAGACGAGCCGCGTCGACTCGGTCCGGATCGCGCTCGCGAAGGCGCGAGACCACGGTCATGACGTGTCCGGGTCGGTGCTCGCCTCCGATGCTTTGATCCCGTTCGCGGACGGGCCGGAACTGGCGCTCGAGGCCGGGGTCGCCGCAATCGTCCAACCGGGCGGAGCGAAGCGGGACGAAGAGGTCGTCGACGCAGTCGCCCGGGCGGGCGCGGCCATGGTCTTCACCCACCGCCGCCACTTCCGGCACTAACGCGACGATCTAGGCTTTTCCGCGCAGATGCCCCGCGAGTACCCAACGGCGCTCGACCTCGTCGGCCGGACGCCGATCATCCGGCTGCAGAAGATCGGGCGTGAGCTCGACCCCGAGATCCTCGTCAAGCTCGAGTACCTCAATCCCGGCGGCTCGCTCAAGGATCGGATCGGCCTGCCGCTGATCGAGGCCGCCGAGCGCGAGGGGAGGCTGAAGCCGGGCGGGACGATCGTCGAGCCGACCTCGGGCAACACCGGCGTTGGGCTCGCGATCGCCGCGGCGATCAAAGGCTACCGCTGCATCTTCGTGATGCCCGACAAGATGAGCCAGGAGAAGATCGCGCTCCTGCGTGCCTACGGCGCCGAGGTCGTGATCTGCGCGACCGCCGTCGACGCCGACTCACCCGAGAGCTACTACTCGGTCTCGGACCGGCTCGCCGAGGAGATCCCGGGCGCCTTCAAGCCCGACCAGTACTCGAACATGGCCAACCCGGATGCGCACTACGAGCAGACCGGGCCTGAGATCTGGGAGCAGACGGGCGGCGAGATCGACGCCTTCGTCGTCTCGGTCGGAACGGGCGGGACGATCTCGGGCGCGGGCCGCTATCTAAAGGAGCGCAACCCGGACATCCTCATCGTCGGCGCCGATCCAGAGGGTTCGGTCTACACGGCGGCCGAGGAAAGCGACGTCCACCCGTACCTGGTCGAGGGTATCGGCAAGGACACCTGGCCGAAGACGATGGCCCGCGACGTCGTCGACGAGTGGATCCGCGTGTCGGATCGGGATTCGTTCCTCATGGCCAGGCGCCTCGCGCGCGACGAAGGCATCCTCGCCGGCGGCTCCGGCGGTACGTCCATCTGGGCGTCAATCGAACTGGCGAAGCGACTGGACGGCGGCGCGCGGATCCTGACGATGATCCCCGACAGCGGCCGCAATTACCTCTCGAAGTTCTACGACGACAACTGGATGCTGGACCACGGCTTCCTCGAGCGGCGGGCACCGGTGCCGACCGTCGAGCAGGTGCTGAGCTCGAAGCGCTCCGAAGAGCCGGACATCCCCGATCTCGTCACGATCAGCTCGCGCCAGAAGGTCGGCGAGGCGATCGACCTGATGCAGCGGTACTCGATCTCGCAGCTGCCGGTGATCCGCGACGGCGAGGTGGAGTCGCTCGCCGACGTGATCGGGTCGCTGCACGATCGTGACCTCCTCGACCGCGTCTTCAAGAATTCCGACGCCCTCCACGAGGACGTCGCGGCCGCAATGCAGCCGCCGCTGGCC
>OBLS010000345.1_pt1 | contig 16090 bp, 21 predicted proteins | sample 1519901 | NCBI WGS metagenome assembly OBLS01 (sample SAMEA3113585, study PRJEB22503) | soil metagenome | reverse complement strand
CCGACGGGGTGCTGCGCCGTACGTCGTGGTCGATGGAGCCCACCGGCGTGCGCGCCCGCCCGACCGGCGCCGTGCTGACACTCGGGGACCACCCGATCGCCAAGGAGCTGCGCAGCCTCGGCCTCCCCGGGCGCGCCGTCTTCAGCAGCACGATCGACCACGTGCGCATGCAGTTCCAGGCTCCGGACGAGCTGTGACGCAGTCGCCGCCGGCCGTGGCGCTGGTCACCGGCGCCGCGAGTGGCATGGGGCAGCTGGCGGCGCGCCGCTTGGCCGCCGCCGGCGCGTCCGTGGCCGCCGTCGACCTCGACGACGACGGACTCGCCGGCACCGTCGGCCGGTCGACGACCATGCGCCCGTGGACGTGCGACGTCTCCGATGCGGAAGCCGTCGAGCGGCTCGTGAAGGAGGTCGAGTCGGCGCTCGGGCCGGTCGACCGGCTCGTACACGCCGCCGGCATCTGCCTACCCGGGACGATCGCCGAGCAGCCCGTCGACGAGCTCGACCGCACGATGGCCGTCAACTTCCTCGGGACCGTGCACGCCGTGAAGGCGGTGCTGCCCGGGATGCTCGACCGGCGCGGCGGCGACGTCGTCGCGTTCGCATCCCTCGCCGGGTGGCTGCCCAGCCCGCACCTCGGCGCGTACGCGGCCTCGAAGCACGCCGTCGTCGCGTTCATGGAGGTGCTCGCGTACGAGAACCGGGGGAGTGGGATCCGTTTCGCGTGCGTGTGCCCGCCGGTCGTCGACACACCCATGGTCGCCGGCATCCGCGCCCGCGACGACGCCGCGCTGGGCGGTCAGCAGGGCATCGATCCCTCCGTCGTGCTCGACGCGATCGACCGTTCCCTCCCAGCGGACGAGCTGTTCGTGCTGCCCGGGAAGGGCACGAAGACCACATGGCGCGCCCGTCGCTTCGCGCCCGGCCTCATCTGGCGCCAGATCGAGCGCGCGACCCGTCGCTGAGCGTCCGGAGGTGGGTATGGGCCAAGCAGGTGGTTCCCGTCGACGGCGTCTTGCAATACGAGCCGTTCGGGTTCACGAACTGCGTGCGCCACGGCGACGTCCTCTGGCTCTCGGGGATCTCGGCCCTCGACACCGACGGGCGGGTCATCGCCCCGACATCGAGTCACAGACGAGGCACACGTACGAGAACATCGAGCGCGTTCTGCGGGCGGGTGGCTCCAGCCTGTCGGACCTCCTGCAGATGACGAGCTACGTCGTCGATCTGCCGAAGAACGGGCAAGGCTACGTGGACACGCGCAAGCAACTGCTTCCCGAGCCCACCTACACGAGCGCGACCATCGGCGTCTCCGCGCTCATGATCCCCGGGCTCCTGCTCGAGGTGCAGTGCCGCGCCGCAGTTTCTCGTTGAGCTCAGGCGGGCGGCCGCCAGTCGTCACGGAGCACCCCGTAGATGAGCTCGCCGACGTCGGCGCCGTCGCGACCGACGGGCCCACGGCGCTCTCCGTGCGGTTGCATGCCGAGCTTCGCCATCAAACCGATCGAGGATTCATGGCGCGCGTCGGCCCGGGCGACGACCTTGCCGAGGCCGAGCTCGCCGAATGCATGTCCGACGACCGCACATGAGGCTTCGAACGCGATCCCTCGCCTCCAGAACTCCGGCGCGACCAGGCACGCGAGCTCGGCGGCATCGTCCTCCTCGTTGATGCCGAGAAACGCCGATCCGACGATCTCGCGGTGGAGCGTGATGACCCACGATCGCTCGACGGACCAGTCGACGTCGACGTTGTGAGCCACGAACTCATCGGGCTCCGGATGAGTCGGGCTCAGGAAGCGCAGGTACTTCTCGTCGGTTGCGTAGCGAGCGACGGCGTCCACGTCGGCGGGACGAAACGGCCGGAGCAGCAGCCGCTCGGTGCGCAGCGCTCTCGGTTCGGAACCAGACATGGGCGAGCTCTACCGGACGGCCGACACGCCGCCGAGAGGCTCGCTAGATCCCTTCGGCTCGGTTGCGGGCTTCCTCGTTGGTTCTGCGTTCCGCGCGCTTCTGCCGCTTGGCTGCGCGCTTCTCCTGGAGTGACTTGCCCTTCTTCTTGTCCTTCGAGAAATGTGGCGACTTGTCGGCCATCCGTCCTCCCGCAGCCCAGGATCCGTCCCTCCAGTGTTGCTAATTGCATGCCCGCAGTCCATTACCGCGCCAGTGCGAGCTGAAGGACGAGCACGACGGCGATCGCCGCGATGCAGAGCAGATGGTCGCGCAGGATGGATCGCGCGAGGCGGCTCTGCCGGACGATCGTGTCCGACCGGGCGCCGAGCCGCACCGCGCTCGGGACCGTGTGCACGGCCGCAAGCGTGATCGGCGCGACGGTCAAGGCCAACGACACCGCCGCCGCCCATCGTGGGGCGTCGCCCTGCGCCAGCTGCACGATGACGGCGGCGATCGTACCCACCATCACGGCGGCGATGAGCCGGTTCATCGGCCGCGCCGCCGTCGTCACCCGCCGGTAGTACCCGGCAATCGACGCGAGGACGCCCTCCGGCAGCTCGGGCGGACGGAGTCGAGCCGCCTGGACGTCGAACATCAGATCGAACCACAGGACCGCCAGCAGGAAACCGGCGCCGGCGGTCACGAACGCAGTCATGTGACCCCGTGACGAACGAGCGCTGCCATCACGTCGTCTTCGAGCTGACGTGGCACGGAGACCCCCCACTCGTCCTCGAGCCGGGAGCGAGCGCGCCGGTAGTCGACAACCGCTTGCTCAACCGTTGCCGGCGGCGACGGGACGCCGAGCGGACCGAGGAGGTGCTGATGCAACTTGGGCAGCTCCTCTGCGACCACGTCGGTCTTCTCGGCGAGGACCTTGCCGCCGAGCCAGAGGCTCCAGTCCCAGAAGTGCGCGTCGATGGCGACGAGGTTCGCCGGCCCGGGATCCCATGGCGGCTCGAGCGCACGGCGCTCGTCGCCGGGGAAGAGATCGACCTTGATCGCGCCCGGCAGCACCAGCATGTACGTGGCGCGCTCGGTCAGTCGGTCCCACTGCGCCGCCAGCGGCTCGAGCGGAGCGACGAGCGTCGGAAGGTCGCGAGCGAGCGCCGCCCCGTCGGTCGTGTCGATACGAAAGTCCCAGTCCGACAACGCGGTCGCTTCGCCTCGTGCTCGTGAGCCGACGAGCTCGACGCGCCGGACGCATGGGTGCGGAGCAAGCAGCGCTGTGACTCGCGTCGAGACGTCCACGGCGGACGCGAGATCAGGAGCCGACTGTTACCGGGAGTGACTCGAGCCCGCGCAGCACCACGCGGCCGTTGCGCTCCGGCTCGCCCGCGAGCGCGAGGTCGGGGAAGCGCCGGACGAGCGTGCCGATCGCGACCTGGGCCTCGGTGCGAGCAAGTGACGAACCGAGGCAGTGGTGGATCCCGTTCCCGAACGACATGTGCTGGCCGGCGTCGGGCCGCGTGATGTCGAGCTCATCGGCGGTCGGCCCCCACCGGGCCTCGTCGTGGTTCGCCGAGCCGAGGCAGGTCAGGGTGAACGTGCCGGCGGGAATGGTCTTCCCGTCGATCTGGAGCTCGGCGGTCGTGATGCGCCGGGAGAACTGCACCGGGCTGTCGTAGCGGAGCAACTCCTCGACCGCGCCGGCGTCCAGCTCCGGGTCAGTGCGCAGCCGCGCGAGCTGGTCGGGATGGCCGAGCAGCGCGAGCGTGGCGTTGCCGATCAGGTTCACCGTCGTTTCGTGACCGGCCACATAGAGCAGCAGGACTTGATCGAGCAGCTCGACCTCGCTGAGACGGTCGCCTCCGTCCTCGGCCGCGAGCAGCCCGGTCAGCAGGTCGTCGGCCGGGTGGTCGCGCTTCCAGGCCAGCACGTCCTGGATGTGCGCCTGCATGTTGTTGGCGGCCACGAGGGCGGCTTGGACCTCCTCGGGGCTGAGGATCGGGTCGAGCGTCTTCGTGAGCGTGTGCGACCAGCCGCGCACCTCGTCGCGGTTGCCGTCGGGCATGCCGAGCATCTCCGAGATGACGGTGAACGGCAACGGGAACGCAAGATCACCGATCACGTCGGCCTCGCCGCGCGCCGCCATCGTTTCGAGCGCGTCGTCGACGAGCTCCTGGATCCGCGGCCGGAGCTCGTGGACCATCTTCGGTGTGAACGCCTTCGAGACCAACCGGCGCAGGCGGGTGTGGTCGGGCGGGTCGACGTTGAGGATCGAGTGCGCGCCACGCTCCTGCGCCTCGGCCGGCGCCTGCTCGGCGAACATCTGCATGCGCGCGGTCGGCGCAGCGTTGTCGATCTGCACGCTGAGGGACGGGTCGCGCAGGACGCCCACGATGTCGTCGTACCGGAACAGGACCCACACCTCGAGCGGACTGTGGTGCACAGGATCGTGCTCGCGGAGCACGGCGTACTGCCGGTACGGGTCGTCGAAGAACCCGGGCTCGAACGGATTGAACGCGACCGGCTCGGACTCGGTGGCGGCCTCGCTCACGCACGCAACCTAGCCTCCGGCCCTCTGGGTGCGGCTCCCTCTCCGAGCGTCTCCAATGGACTAGGTTCGTCACTCCAACCACACGCGCAACAACAACAGCGGGGTCACCCGCGGCCCAGGGGCGGAGGGGCCCGGCCGCCGGAGGACCGATGAGCGCCATCGTCGAGGTCGCCGCCCGGGAGGTCCTGGACTCCCGCGGGAATCCGACCGTCGAGGTCGAGGTCGAGCTGATCTCGGGCGGGCGCGGCCGGGCGGCGGTCCCGAGTGGCGCGAGCACCGGCGCCCACGAGGCCCTCGAGCTGCGCGACGGCGGCGAGCGGTACGGCGGCAAGGGCGTCCTGCGGGCCGTGGACCACGTCAACGGCGAGATCGCCGACACCATCCTCGGGCTGGACGGCCTCGACCAGCGCCTCGTCGACGACGCGCTCGTCACGCTCGACGGCACCGACACGAAGGCCCGCCTCGGCGCCAACGCGCTGCTCGGCGTGTCGCTCGCCACCGCCAAGGCCGCCGCCGACGAGTGCGAGCTGCCGCTGTACCGCTACGTCGGCGGCGCCGGCGCCCACGTGCTGCCCCTGCCGCTGATGAACGTGCTCAACGGCGGCGCGCACGCCGACAGCAACGTCGACCTCCAGGAGTTCATGCTTGCCCCGGTCGGCGCGGCCAGCTTCACGGAGGCGCTGCGTTGGGGTGCCGAGACGTATCACGCGCTGAAGGGCTTGTTGCACGAACGCGGCCTCAACACCGCGCTCGGCGACGAAGGCGGCTTCGCGCCGAACCTCGCGTCGAGCGAGGAGGCGGTGACGCTGCTCGTCAGCGCGATCGAAACCGCCGGGTACCGGCCCGGGGAGGAGCTCGCCATCGCGCTCGATCCCGCCGCCACCGAGTTCTTCACGGACGGTCGCTACGCGCTCACCCGTGAGGGCGCGTCGTACACGCCCGAGGAATGGGTCGACTGGCTGGCGGCGCTTGTCGACCGCTACCCGATCGTGTCGATCGAGGACGGCATGGCCGAGGACGACTGGGACGGCTGGGCGCACCTGACCGAGCGCCTCGGCGACCGTGTGCAGCTGGTCGGTGACGACGTGTTCGTCACCAACGCGGCGCGGCTGCAACGGGGGATCGACGCCGGGGTGGCGAACTCGATCCTGGTCAAGGTGAACCAGATCGGCACCTTGTCGGAGACGCTCGACACCATGCTGCTGGCGTCGCGCCACGGCTACACGTCCGTGGTGTCGCACCGCAGCGGGGAGACCGAGGACACGACGATCGCCGACCTGGCGGTGGCGACGAACTGCGGACAGCTCAAGGGCGGCGCGCCCGCTCGCAGCGATCGCGTCGCCAAGTACAACCAGCTGCTGCGCATCGAGGACGAGCTCGACGTCGCCGCCGCCTACCTCGGAGGCGACGCCTTGAGTCGGGGAGGCAGGGGTGGCTGATCGGCGGCGCGCGAAGAAACCGGCCAAGCGTCCGCGCACGCGCAACCCCGCCGCGACCGAGCAGCGCCGGCGCCGCCGGGTGCTGGTACGCGTGCTGCTCGCCGGCATGGGGGTCGTCGCGCTGCTGTTCGTGTTCGTGTTCCCGGCTCGGACGTTGCTCGCCCAGCGTCAGCAGACCGACAAGCAGCGCACGACGCTCGAGCTGCTGCAGGAGCAGAGCCGCAAGCTCGAGGAGGAATCGAGGCGGCTCCAGAGCGACGCCGAGATCGAGCGCATGGCGCGCGAGCAGTACGGGTTCGTCTATCCCGGTGAGCGCCCGTACGTCATCGTGCCGCCGCCGACCACGGCACCGCCGGCGCCGGCAACGTCGACGCCGCCGACGACGAAAGCGAAGCCCTGACGCACAGGGCGCGACCAGGCGGCGCTTTGTCGCACCGCCTGATCGCGGCCCTTCCTCGAAGCGCCGGCCTTGGCGGTCAGGCGGCGGCTTCGTCGGCGCGGGCTTGGTCGAGCCCGCGAATTCGCCCGGTGAGCTCGCGCAGCAGGTTGCGCGCGAGCGTCGGGGCGTCCTCGAGAACGCTCTCGAACCGCCGGGCGTCGATCACGTACACCTTCATCGGCGTGCGGGCCACGACGGTCGCCGACCGGGGCCGGTAGTCGAGCAGCCCCATCTCGCCGACGATCTCGCCGGCGCCCACTGCGCCGATGATGTGCTCGCCGACCTTCACGTTGGCGTCGCCGTCGTCGATGACGAAGGCGGCGGTCGCGACCTCGCCCTGTCGGCACAGCACCTGTCCCGTCTCGAGGACGGCCTGGTCGGTGATGCTCGCCAGGCGTGTCAACTCCTTGGGCGTGCAGTGCTGGAACAGCGCCACTTCGCTCAGGCGCTGAACCTTCGGGTCATCGACGTTGCGCATTCCCTGTCCTCCCGTCGCGGTCTTGTACGTGCAGCCTCGACCATCTCGCTCGGGCTGCCCATGACCGTGATCACACAGGGGCGGTGACGTCGGTCACGCGCTTTCGGAGGCGCGGCGACGGAGCGCGGGCAGGTCCGTGAGCACGATCCGCTGCCGCCCTGTCGTCAGCCAGCCCTCGGCCCGGAGCCGGCCCAGCGCCCGGCTGGTCGCCTCCCGCGTCGCGCCGACCCAGGCCGCCAGGTCGTCCTGACCCAGCGCGAGTGTGACCTCGACGCCCGAGCCGCGATGCTCGCCCACCCGCTCGGCGAGGTCGACGAGCCGGCGCGCCACCCGGCACGTGATGTCGCCGGTGTCGCGGTCGACCGACCGGCGGTCGGCGGCGCGGATCTGCGCCGCCAGGGTGCGCAGGAGCCGCACCGCGATGCGGGGATGACCTTCGATGAACTGGACGAAGGCGGGTGCCGTCACCACGAGCGCGTCGACGTGCTCGAGCGCGATGGCGGTCGCCGAGCGCGGCCGCCCGTCGATCGCCGACAGCTCGCCGACGAGGTCGCCGGGCTCCTTGACGGCGAGGAGGATCTCGCGGCCCGAGCGCGTCTGCACCGACACTTTGACGCGCCCGGCCAGGATGGCGATGACGTGGTCACCGGGCTCGCCTTCGCGGAAGAGGCGCTGCCGCGGTCGGTAGCGGCGAGGGCGGCCGGCGGCCTCGAGCGTGCGCCATTCCTCCCCCGTGAGGAACCCGTCCGGCCGTCCGCTCCCCACCACGGACCAAGTGTACGAACGGCGTCTCCGTACACTTTGGCGCGGTGACGGCGGCTTTGCCGACCGTCACCGCAAAGCCGGAGCTTGCGACGGCGACAAGGAGAACGGTGCCCGAACTCGACGGCGACGTCCTGCGCGCTCGCGGGCTCGTCAAGCAGTACAAGCGCATCCGTGCCGTCGACGGCATCGACCTGACGGTCGGCGCCGGCGAGCGCGTCGCGCTCCTCGGGCCCAACGGCGCCGGCAAGACCACGACGTTGCTCATGCTGCTCGGCGTCGTCACCCCCGACGACGGCTGGGTCGAGATCGTCCGCTACCGGCTGCCCCGTCACCGCAGCGCGGCCGCCGGCCACGTCGGGTTCGCCGCCGGGTACCTGCCGCTGCCCGAGCGGCTGCGTGTCCGCGAGTTCTTGCATCTCTTCGGGCAGCTGTACGGCCTCCACGACCCGACCCCGCAGATCGATGCCGGTCTGGAGCGCTTCGGGATCACGCACCTCGGCGACGCCATGGGCAACGAGCTCTCGTCGGGCCAGCGCACCCTGGTCGGGATCGTGAAAGCGGCTCTACATCGCCCGGCCCTGTTGATCCTCGACGAGCCCACCGCGTCGCTCGACCCCGACGTCGCGCTGAAGGTCCGCACGGGTCTGAACCGGCTCTGCGCCGAGGACGGCGCCGCCCTCCTCGTGACGAGCCACAACATGGTCGAGGTCGAGCGCCTCTGCGACAGGGTCGTGTTCATCTCGCAGGGGAAGATCGTCGCCGACGGGCGTCCCGGCGAGGTCGCGGCCCGCTTCGGCCGCGACGACCTCGAGGGCGTGTTCCTCCACTTGGCTGAGGAGCGCGAGGGGGAGCGCGACGAGCGCCTGGCCGAGCAGCGGAGAAGGAGGGGAGCGTGAGCTGGCTGCGGATCCGCGCGGTGGCGCGCCGGCACGCGTACGTGCTGCAGCGGTCGCCGCAGCGTTGGTTCGACGTGGTCGTGTGGCCCGTCGTCGACGCGCTGCTCTTCGGCGCGATCGGCGTCTACTTCGCCGACCAGACGGGCGTCGGCGCCAAGGGCGCCGGGCTCCTCCTCGCCGGGATCCTGCTGTTCCACGTCGTGTTCCAGGCCGAGATCAGCCTGGCGACCGGCTTCATGGAGGAGACCTGGTCGCGCAACCTGCTGAACCTGCTCGTCACGCCGCTGCGCGAGGGGGAGTACGCCGCCGGCGTGGTGCTGTTCGGGTTGGCCAAGCTGGCGATCGGCGTCACGGTCGTCGGGCTCGTGGCGCTCGGGCTGTTCGCGTTCAACATCACCGACGTCGGCCTGGCGTTGGTGCCGATCGTCGCGTTGCTGCTCGTCGTCGGCTGGTCGGTGGGCATGATCGTGATCGGCTTGATCCTGCGCGTCGGCCAGGGCGCCGAGATCCTCGCCTGGGGGTTGCTGGCGATGCTCATGCCCCTGTCGGGCATCTTCTACCCGGTCAGCGCGCTTCCGGGCATCCTGCAGCCGATCGGCCGCGTGCTGCCGTTGACGCACATCTTTGCCGCCGCGCGTGCGGTCCTCGACGGCGACGCGCTGCCGTGGGACGAGCTCGCGATCGCGGCCGCCGGGGCGCTCGTGCTGGCGGTGGCGTCGGTGTGGTTCGTCGTGCGGATGTTGGCCGTGTTCCGCGCGCGCGGATACATCAGCCGGTACGTCTGAGGGCGAACGCGCGCGGCGAGCGCGTCGCGTTCAGCCGCGTAGCGCGGGGATGGACGAGCGATCGGCCTGCTCGAGCGCCTCGTCGACAAGGCTCTTGACCATCTGACCCATGTGCTCGAAGCCCTCGCCGAGCGTCTTGCCCATGCGGTACCGGGCCGCGATGCCCTCGACGATGATCGCGAGCTTGTAGAACGCGAAGACGACGTAGAAGTCGAGGTTGTCGACGTCGCGTCCGGTCTCCTTCGCGTACAGCTCGACGACCTCGTCCCTGCTCGCGAACCCCGCCTGCTCGTCGATCGCCTGGCCGGTGGCGATGATCTGTGCCTCGGATTGGCCCCAGTAGAGAAGGAACAACCCGACGTCGGCGAGCGGGTCGCCGAGCGTCGACATCTCCCAGTCGAGCACGGCGGCGACGCGGCCGGCGTCGTCGGTCGCCAGCATCGTGTTGTCGAGGCGGTAGTCGCCGTGGACGATCGTGGGCGGTCCCGATTCGGGCAGGGCGTTCCGGAGCCGGCGCGCCACCTCGTCGACGGCGGCGAGGTCCTCGGCCTTGGATCGCTCCCACTGCTGGCCCCAGCGGCGCAGCTGGCGCTCCATGAACCCGTCGGGATGGCCGAAGTCGCCGAGGCCGACGGCCTCGTAGTCGACGCGGTGGATACGCGCGAGCACGTCGACGAGCTCGCGGGAGCACGCCGCAGCCTCGTCCGGTGTGAGCGAGGCCAACTCCTCGCCGGTACGGAGGACGCGCCCGTGGACCCGCTCCATCACGTAGAAGGGCGCGCCGTTCACGTCGTTGTCCTCGCAGAGTGCGTACGTCCGCGGGACGGGAACGTCGGTGTCGACGAGGGCGGTGATGACCCGGTACTCGCGCGCCATGTCGTGCGCGGTGGGGAGCACGTGACCGAGCGGCGGACGGCGAAGGACCCATTCGTGATCGCCGCCGGCGATCAGCTCGGCCGACAAGGCTCGCCCGTCGGCGCCGGCCACGTGGTCGGCGAAGAACCCGCGCAACGACTCGAGATCGACGCCTTCCGGACCCCCCATGGCCACGCCGCGCAGCCTAGGCGGGGGCCTTTGAGAACGCGTCAGGCGACGCGGGGGGCGCGGGGTTGTACGGGGCGGCCGGTGCCCTTCGGGTAACGCGCCACACGGCCCACGGGCATGTCGACACGGAAGCCGGCGGCGGCGCGCTCCTCCTCGGACTCGCCGCCCCAGAAGCCGTACTCGCGATGCTCGCGTGCCCAGTCGCGGCACTCCCGCATCACGGGACACGTCGTGCAGACGGAACGGGCCTGGCTCTCGCGCTGGACGCGGGCCTCGGGTCGCTCACCGGCGGGGGCGAAGAACAGCTCGCTGCGCCCCTGGCACGCTGCGTCGGACGTCCACGCCAAGGGCCCACTGAAGATCAAGTTGGAGATGGTCTCCACGGCCGCCAAGGCCAACCTCCGCCGTCCGGACTAGAAGGAGGACTCCGGGGAGCCGGTGGGGGGCTACCGACCCCCCGAGTCGTCCTGACACCATCCTGACCGCTGGCCTCGGATCTGTCCAACAGTTAGGATTGATGGCATCCATCAGTTATTCTGATGGCCGATCGGGCAGCCAGAGGGGGTTCGGCGATGGAACTTCGGCACCTCGACACCTTGCTGGCCATCGGCGAGCAGGGCTCGTTCACCGCCGCCGCCGACGTGCTCTCGACTGTCCAGTCGAACGTGTCGGAGCAGGTTCGCCAGCTCGAGGAGGAGCTCGGCGCCGACCTGCTGGTGCGAGGGAGGCGGGGGGCCACGCCGACCGAGTGCGGCGCCGTGGTCCTCGAGCGGGCCCGCAGGATCCGCCGCGAGCTCGAGGCCATGCAGGCCGACCTGTCGATGCTCCAGGGGCTGCGCACCGGTCACGCCAGTCTCGGCATCGTCGGGACGGCGAGTCGGTGGCTGGTCCCGGCGCTCGTCGCCGACCTGCGGGCCGAGGCCCCCGGCGTGCAGCTCCGCATCAACGAAGGTGCGTCGGAGCGGCTCGCGTCCGAAGTCCTGTCGGGCGAGCTGAGCCAGGCCGTGGTCACCGAGCCGATGACGTCGCCCCGGCTGGATGTCGAGCACCTCCTCGACGAGACGCTCGTCGGGCTGGTGCCGGGCGACGCGACCGAGTTCGGGCCGGAGCCGATGTCGCTCGCGCGCCTCGCAGAGCTGCCGATGATCCTGCCGCCGGTGGGGAACCCGCTGCGGCGCGAGGTGGACGACGCCGCCAGCGCGACCGGCCTCACCATCGCGGTGCCGGTCGAGGTGGAGGGCATCCGGCTGATCGCCGACATGGTCGCCGCCGGCGGTGGCGCGTCCGTGCTGCCCGAGACGGCGATCCCGCCCGAGCTCACGCGCGTGCGCCGCGTGGCGTTGCGCGACGTTCCGCCGCGCCGGTTGGGGCTGATCACGGCGCACGAGTCCTACCTGTCGTTGGCAGACCGCGCCGTGCGTGACGGCGTGCGGAGGCTCGTGGCCCGGCACCGGGACGAGCAGGCGGCGGCGGCGGTGGCGGCCGGCGCGGCGAGATAGCGTCGGCCGCCGGAAGGAGCCCAGGATGGCCGACGAGCCGCGGCAGCCTCAGGGGCGGCCGCCGACCCGCGAGAGTCGCATCCGCCTGATCGCCGCGTTGGTGGTCGCGACGGTGCTCGTGATCTTCGCGATCCAGAACCGCCGCAAGGTGGCGATCGACTTCCTCTTCTTCAGCTGGGACGCGCGGGTCATCTACGTGATCATCGTCTCCGCGCTCCTCGGGATGCTCGTCGCCTACCTCCTCGGACGGCGCCGCCGTCGTGTCCGGCGCGGCGAGCGCGGCGAGCGCGGCGACTGACGGCCGCGCGAGCTAACGCGGCTCGAGGAGCAGTCGGGTCCCGGCGACCGTCCGTTCGCCGAGGGGACCGTCGCCGACCACGTCGGCCTCGATCCGGTCGACGCCCGGCGGGAGGCCGGGCCGGTCCTCGAGCTTCACCTGTGCCGCGCCCGGCCACGCCAGCTCGACCCAGCCCTCGCCGCCGGCCACCTCGTCGCCCTGTAACAACCCGGCGAAGAAGCCCAGCGTCGCCGGCAGCGACGGCGTGCCGATCACGACCCGTCGGAGGAACCCGGCCCGCTCGCCCGTCGGCGGAGGGTCCGGCCACCAGCGGGGGTGGCCGTTGGGGCCAACGCGCTGCACGCGGGCGATCTGCTCGGCCAGCGTGCCCCAGTCGCTATGGGATTCGGCGAGCTGCACGACCGTCCCGTGCGCCTCGCGGGGGAGGAGGAAGGCCTCCTTCCACTCGGGATCGGAGAGGTCGACGTTGACGGGGCGATAGCCGGCGGTGCTGACGCGCTCGAGCGTCGCGACGAGGTCGTCGACCTTGAAGGTGAGGTGGTGCGGTCCGGGGCCGTGGCGGACGAGGAAGCGCTCGAGGAAATCGTTCCGCTCGACGGCCCACGGCTCGAGCAGCTCGATGCTCATCCCCGCGGTGCCGTCGCCCAGGCGCACCTGCATGGGACGGAAGCCGACGCTCTGTCCGCCGAAGAGCACGACGCCGCCGAGCTCACCGACCAGGACGTCGAGCGCGTCGCGCACGTCGCGCGTCGCAAGGGCTACGTGGTCGAGGTCCATCCGAGGGTCCTTGCTACGAGGGGGCCGGAACGGGTGGGCCCTGGCCGGCCCGGGTCAACGGGCGGGCGAGGAGGTACCCGATGCCGAGGGCGGCGAACCCGCCGACGGCGTCGAGAACGTAGTGGTTGCCGGTGAGGACGATGACGATCACGGTGCCGACCGGGTACAGCACGAACGCGGTCTTCATCCACCGGAGCCGCACCCGGGGCACCATCACGACCGCGCACCAGAGCGCCCACGCGCAGTGCACGCTCGGCATCGCCGCGAACTGGTTCGAGATCTTGCTCACCGCGCCCGAGTTGAACGACCAGAACGTGGGTTGCTCCGCCAAGGTGTCGATGAACTCGTAGCTGTCCGGCAAGAGGCGCGGCGGCATGAGCGGCCACAGGACGAACCCGATGAGCGCGAGGGCGGTCGTGATGGCGAGCGTGTTCCGCCACAGCGGCCAGTCGTCGCTCCACTTGCGGAACAGGTAGATGCCCACGCCTGCGGTCACCACGAAGTGCAGCGACCCGTAGAAGTAGTTGCAGGCGATGATGAGCGGCTTGAAGTGCAGCGCCCACTCCTGGAGGACCTGCTCGTGGTTGATGCCGAGGAACTCTTGGATGCGGATGAGCTCCTTGGCGTGCGTGAAGGCCTCGGCGGTGCTGCCCTCGTTGGCATTCCGGATCGCCGAGTACACGAGGTAGAAGGCGACGATGGCGAGGATCTCGAGCCACCAGTAGACGTAGTGGCCGTCGCGCAGGCGTCGTCCGCCCGGCAGCCGCGGGAGCACGCGGCCTTCGGGCCGCTCGAGGATGCTCACGTGGTGTTCGTGTCGCCGCCCGACCCCGTGGCCGACCGCACCGCGCGCTGGCCCATCGCAAACGCCGGCGCGCCAATCAGGCTGACGATGAGCAGCATCCCGTACCAGAAGAGACCGAGCGCGACCGCGCTGGACGTCGACACGCCGAGCGGGTGCAACAGCAGGACGAGCAGGCCCTCACGGACACCGAACCCGCTCACCGACAACGGCACGGTCTGTCCCATCGCAACGGCGGGGATGAACGCGATCACGGCCGCGTTCGGGATCGAGATGTCGAGCGCCTGCACGGCGCAGTACACGGCCGCGACGACCGAGACTTGATAGATCACCGCCGCCGCGAGCACGCCGAACGCGTCGCGGGGCTGGCGTCGAAGGCGGTCGATACCGATGTGCACCGCGCCGATGAACCGCATCCAGTTCTCGCGCTCGGCGAAGCGGCCCGCGAGCCTTGGGTGCCCGGCCACGACGAGGATCACCGCGAGGAGTGCCAGCGTGCCGAAGGCGATGGCGAGCGCCATCCAGGCGTGGTTGTTGTCGAGCAGCGACGGCCGGAGCAGGAAGCCGACGAACACGAGCAGCGGCAGCGCGATGAACCCCGACAGCCGTTCGAGGACGACCGAGGCGAACGCGATGCTGCCCGACCCGGTGGTCGTCGTGGTCCGCGTCACGCGCAGCACGTCGCCGCCGACCGTCGACGGGAGGACGTTCCCGACGAACTGCCCGGCGAAGTAGTGCTTCGTGAGCGTCCGCAGCGGCACCCGGACCCGGAACACGTCGAGGACGCGTTGCCACCGCCACGCCGAGAGGACGATGCCGAGGCCGGTGATGAGCAGCCCGGCCACGAGGAAGGCGAGCGTCGAGAGGTGGCGCCGCTCGGGGAGGAGGTGCTCGGGGCGGATCTTCGTGACGAGCACCGCGAGCAGCACCGCACTGACGATGACACGTAGCCATCGGCCCAGGGACTGGCGGCGTGACGTTGCCGCGGTGTCGGTCACGGCCATCGACGTAGCCTACAAGCGCCTTCTCGCCTGCTCTGCCGTTGGTGGGGGACGACGGAGGCGCCGTTCGAGAGGGGAAATCGGCATGCGGGTGACCATGGACGACGGGGTGGCGCTCGAGGTCACCGACACCGGGAGCGGGCCGGCGCTGCTGCTCGTCCACGGGTTCGGCGGGGCCAAGGAGGACTTCGCCGACCACGTCGGTGCCCTCACGAAGCGTCACCGAGTCGTCACCTTCGACCACCGCGGCCACGGCGAGAGCGACGACCCGCCCGACACCGCCGCGTACTCGCTCGACCGCATGGCCGATGACGTGCTCGGTGTCGCCGACGCCCTCGGCATCGACGGGTTTCGGCTCCTCGGTCATTCGATGGGCGGCATGGTCGCACGGCGTGTCGTGCTGGCGGCGCCGGAGCGGATCGACGCACTCGTGCTGATGGACACGTCGCCGGGGCCGATCCCGACGCTCGACCCCGAGCTCGCCGAGCTCGCCGCCGCGATCATGCTCGACGAGGGCAAAGGCGTCCTCAAGCCGATGCTCGACGAGGCGGGGACGCTCGAATCGCCCGCGCACGTACGCGTGCTCGCCGAACGGCCCGAGCTCGTGGAGTACGAGGCGCGGAACTGGCAGGCGTTGTCAGGCGTGATGTGGGCGACGATGCTCCGGGAGATCGTGCACCAGCCCGACCAGCTCGCACTGCTCGCCGCGGTGCGGTGCCCGACGCTGGTGATCGTCGGCGAGCAGGACACGGCGTTCGTCAGCGTGTCGCGCGACATGGCGGCGACGATTCCGGGCGCCGAGCTGGTTGTCGTGCGCGACGCCGGTCACTCGCCGCAGCTGGAGAACTCGGCCGAATGGTTCGAAGCGGTGGACGGCTTCCTACTCGCTGTCGAACGCGCGACCGCTGCGTGAGCGAGCAGCTCGACGCCGACGGCGGGCGACTGGCTGCCGAGACGCTCCGCCGCCATGACGTCGACACCCTCTTCACGCTGTCGGGCGGGCATCTCTTCCCGCTCTACGACGGTTGCGTGAAGACCGGCATTCGGCTGGTCGACACCCGCCACGAGCAGACGGCGACGTTCGCGGCCGAGGGGTGGGCCAAGGTGACGCGCCGGCCCGGCGCGGCCGCGCTGACCGCCGGGCCGGGCGTGACCAACGGCATCAGCGCGATCACCTCGGCGTCGCTCAACGGGACCCCGATGCTCGTGATCGGCGGACGCGCGCCGCAGGCGCGGTGGGGCGCCGGCTCGCTGCAGGAGCTCGACCACGTGCCGATCGTCAGTTCGATCACGAAGACGGCGGGGACGGCGGCGTCACCGGAACAGATTCCCGAGCTCGTCGATGCGTCGCTGCGCGCCGCACGCACACCGCACCGGGGCCCGGCGTTCGTCGACGTCCCACTCGACGCGTGGGGCGGCGC